>JABAOE010028896.1_pt3 | contig 10352 bp, 11 predicted proteins | sample 7062141 | NCBI WGS metagenome assembly JABAOE01 (sample SAMN14538627, study PRJNA623070) | marine sediment metagenome | biome: marine biome [ENVO:00000428]; feature: marine pelagic biome [ENVO:01000023]; material: deep marine sediment [ENVO:00002113] | place: India: Gulf of Khambhat ...
GAGCGACTTCAGTCGCGACTGAAGTCGCTCCTACTTCGTAAGGTCAACCGCCCCAGTTGTAACGGAAGCCAACACCCCACCAGCGCGGCAGGCCCGCCGCGATCTGGTTGAAACCGAAGATCCCCGAGAAGTCGAAGGTGTAGGCCTTGTATTCCTCCTCGAACGCGTTGTGCAGGTAAGCATACAGCTCCCAGTTGCCGTCGCCTGAGGTATAGGACCCACGGAAATTCACGACCGTGTAACCATTCTCCTCGGAGATGGGGTGGTTCTGGATGTCGTACTGTATGCTGTCCTGATAGTTGCCCCAGCCCTGCAGCGCTATCGTGCCGCCCAAGGCCTGCCACTCATAGCGGACCAGCGCATTGATACTGAGATCCGGCGCGGCCACCATGTCGCGTTTGCGTATCGCGTCGCCGCTGAGCGTGGGGATGTCCTCAGCCGTTGCATCCAACAGTCCAATGCCAAGCTGAAGATCCCAGCCCTCCGCCGGGCTGCTCGCGATTTCGATCTCGCCGCCGTAGACCTCCGCGTCAGTATTGAAGATGATCTGATTCAGTATCAGGAACTGGAAGGTCTGAAAGTCCTCATAGTCATAATAGAAAGCGGCCGCGTTCAGCCGGGTCGTGCCGTTGAATAGCGTCGATTTCAGACCCACCTCGAACGCATTCAGCGTCTCCTCTTCGAACGGAATCGTGGGCAATGGATTGATCCCAAACACGAAAGTGGTGTCCAGAAATCCGCTGTTGAAACCCGCGGATTTCTGGCCGCGTGATACCGACCCGTAGACGAGCACGTCTTCGTTCGGCTTCCAGTCGAGTTCCACCTTGCCGGTCCAGAAATCGTCATCCTTTTCCGCGAGATTGCCGACCGACGATTTATTGAACAGGATCGCGTGATCGGCCGTCGGGCGCGTCGGGCCGATGGGCGTAGGGGCTGGATTGAAACAACCGACTGCTGGCGGATCGGGTTGGGTGCTGCAGAACCCAATCACGCCATTGAGATCGATGTTCTCGTAGTCCATCTCCTTCTCTTCATTGGTCCAGCGCAGTCCCGCAATCAGCGTCCACTGCTCGGAGAAGTCATACTCGACCTGACCGAACAAGGCCCAGGATTCGGTCTCCTGCACATAGTCGGTGTCGAGAAGCACGTAATCGATAAATGTCGTATCGAGACCGTAGGAACCGTCGACCTCGTTGTCGAAGTAGTAGAACCCGCCGAGCCAGCGGAAGTTCTCACGCCCGCCGGCAATCCGGAACTCCTGGGACAGCGTCTCCGTCTCCGCGCCGAAGGTCGGCGCGACAAAGGAGGTATCGAGTCCCGGCACAATGAACGCGACAAACGGGTTCATCTCGGTATCTTCCTCCTGCAGGCGCTCCACTTCGGTATAGGCCGTGATGGAGGTCAACTGCAGATCGCCGATGGTCCAGTTGATGTTGGCGGCAAAACTGGTGTTCTCCACTTTGACCGAGCCGTTGCGATCATAGTCGCCCGCCCAGAGATCACCATCAGTGTCGCGGTAGCCGAACGCGTCATTGCCTGGGCCCGAGCCCCAGAAATCCTCGTCGGCCGGCAGCGGCAGGCTCGTATTGCCGTCCGCGCTGGGCTTGCTGGCCTCGTGCTGCCAGGCACCCACCTCGGCGTCGTTGTCCGAGTAGCTGCCGCTCAGCAGAATGTCGATCCTCTCCGAGGGCTGAAACAGCAGTTGCGCGCGGCCTGCGATCGCATCGGCGCCATTATAGTCCTGCACACCGGGCGTGCGGTTTTCTGTCCAGCCATCGTGGTTGTTATAGGCCAGCGATAGCCGCCCCATCACCGTGTCAGAGAACGGTCCGCTGATCGCGCCTTCGGCCTTNNAAGACGCATCCACGTAGGCCTCGAACTCCTCGGTCGGCCGTTTGCTGATGTAGTGCACCACCCCACCGGTCGTGTTGCGTCCGAACAGTGTGCCCTGCGGACCGCGTAAGACCTCTACACGTTCCATGTCGAATAGCTGCAGATGCAGGCCGCCCATCGCGGGTTTGTAGATATCGTCGATATACACCGCCACAGGATTCTCCTGCGCATCGGCGAAATCATTCAGCCCAACGCCGCGCAGGAAGAAGTTGATCTGGCTAGACTCGGCATTGGGGACCGTGTAGTTCAGCCCCGGCGTCATGGCGACGATGTCCACCGTGTTGGTGAAGCCCAGCTCGCGAATCTGCTTGTCGGAAAAAGCCGTAACCGATACGCCAATATCCTGCAGGCTCTGCTCGCGCCGGGTCGCGGTCACGATGACTTCCTCGAGCCCGCTGGCCTGCTGCGCCAGAACAAACTCGCCTCCCAGGGCCGCAATGATGGCTGCGGCCGACGCGATGACTCGCTTGGCTACCTTGTTCAACATGATGATTCCCCTGCTCAGTCTTTCCCAGTTGTCACGTCCGCGTGTCCCGACCGTAGCGAGTGCCTCGCGCCAGACCGGCCCCCTTTTGTTGTTATTATGCAACGACTTGCTATTACTCATTAGAACATTGCTGTAATTCCGACACAATCGGAAAACGCTCAATCGTGCAGCCAGGGCCCCCAGAGCTGCGCCTTGAGCTCCTCCCAGGACGGCTCGTCCTCGCCGCCCGGCTGAAACTTGGCGCCTTCGTGCTCGAACGCGGGTTTGGTCCAGGTGCCCCGATCGACCAGGCGCTGGATGTTGGCGCGGTAGATCTCATCTACCTCCGCATGCGGCAGCGGATCCTGCTCCAGCCACAGATTCTTCGGGTGGATGGGCTTCTCGTACATCCGTTTGTATAGCTCGGTGCGCAGATCCTTCAGCCAGTTGCTGTTCAGATTCATGACCCGGAACTGCCGCAGCGCCTCAATATCGATGGTTGCCGCCACAATGGTGTTATTGGTCGATGCGCTGTACGAAACGATCTCGCCGCGATAGTCGACGATATGCGCACTGCCGCCGGCAATATCCACCGGATGCCTCGACGCCGCCCCGAGGTAGACCGGTCCGGCATTCGGACACAACATGTAGACTGAATTGAACTCCGCGTGACCGCGGTTCTGCACCATCCAGGTGCCGCCGCCCGGATAGCCCGCGGTCGTCATCGGCGTGGCTTCGCTCGGCCGGTAGACCACCTCGGCCCCGTTGAACGCCAACGCGCGTACCGCTTCCGGGTATTCGCCGTCGCTGCAGCAGATCGTGCCGATGTTGCCGATGTCGTCGGTCTTCAACACTGGATAGAACGCATCGATGTCGTCACCAAACAACTCGACCCACCGATCGTAGACATCGTGTGGCATGCAGGAGCGTTCGCGGCACCAGACGTGGTTCTTGGCTGATTTGTGCACCACCTCGCCGGTCGGCGCAATCACGAACAGCGTATTGAAATAGCGGTTGGCCATGACCTCGGGCCAGCGCGCCTTGCACTGCGCAATGATGTACGTGTCATAGAGCTTCGCCAGCCCACCAAGGTGCTCCGTCTCCTCACCCGGTACATCGATGAACAATTCGTTCGCCGCCATCGCGTGCGGCAGGTCGAAAATTTCGTCCGTGAAGCCGGTCAGCGCACCCTCCGCCAGCGCGATGATCTTCACCGGCATGTTGATGTTGACCATCGAGACCGCGGCATGAATCGCCTCCTCGATCGTCTCCAGGTTGTACTTGATCTGCCGGCGCTCCGAGATCCCGTAGATGACTGTCGAAAGTCCCACGGCAAGGTACGGCGCAATTGGTTTGCGTGGTAGTGAATCAGACATGACTGCTTACCTTCGCGCTTTCCAGATTTTCAATCGTATGTAGCAGATGACGCAGCGTGCCGATGAGGCTCTCGCGCTCGCCCTTGGCCAGCGATCCCGTGATCTTCGCCTCGGCTTGATTGAAACGGGGAAAAACTCGACGCATGCTGCGCTCACCCTTGTGGGTGAGATGCACGAGGGTCAGGCGGCGGTCGGAATCTGGGGTGACGCGTTCCACGAGCGCCTGGCTCTCCAGCGTCTTCAGCACGCCGGTCAACGTGCCTTTGGTGACGGCGGCCTCCGCAGCCAGATGACGAGTCTCCATCGAGCCCATTACCCAGAGCACCCAGAGCACCGTGAACCCCGAGAACGTCAGGTCGAACTCTTTTAATACATGCCGTTCCATGTAGTTGCGCGCCGCATTCGCGACGCGAAACACATTGGAGATCGCCGCCATGGACGGCAGGTCCACGTCGAGGTCACCGACCCGCTTGCGGGCCGCCAGCTCACCCGACGACATCGGCCCGATCTGATTATTTTTCGGAGCCGCCGTCACTCGATATCGTCCATGCTTCGCCGGCTCAGAGTCTCGCCACCGTTCCAGGACACGCCGACTTCACGCCNNCTCCTGCGGCGCGATATGCCCCAGCTCCTCCACCGGCGATGTTCCAAACTCGAGCGAGAATGTGCCGGTGAATGTGCGGCCGATCTGCGCATCGTATCCAGACATCGTGACCACCTCAGTCAGCGCGTCCGCACCGTCCGACTCGATGCGCGGGACCCAGCGGTTGTGCAACATCGGCAGCGCATTGACGAAGCCGGCGTCCTCACTGGTTCCCGTAATCTCGAATTGCGCTTCGACCAGGCGCCGGTCACCGGCCGCCAGCGTCGCTCCAAACCGTCCACCCGGCTGCAGCCGCGGTCCGGCCTTGCCAACCATGACCGGGCGGGTCAGGTGAATCGAACCGAGCTTTTTAGGATAGCCCTGGTGATAGCCACGCACCAGCGCAAAGTCCTTGTCGACCCAGATGTAGATGCAGCGTGAGTAGAGCTGACCGCGGTACCGGCAGCGCACGACGAAAAACATTTCCTTGTATTGCGAACGGACCGGGTCGAGCAGCTCCGCGCGACTATCCGCGCAGCTTTGCCAGTCGGCCCAGATCGCAGCGACGGCACCCGGGTCTTCGTCGGCCGGCTCGACATCATCGGGAAGTAACTCGGCGACCGCGGCCGGGTCGGTCCGGTATTCCAGAATCAACAGCTCGCCCGAGTAATGCCACGGCGGGGGCGGCACGATCGAAGATCGCCCCGATGCGGTTCGCGGAAAAAAGAAACCTTGTACCACCGTGTTCCCCCCGCGGGCCTTGCACCGTAAAGAGCGAGGATAGTATCGTTCGGTACCCAACGAAGGCANNAGTACCGACGCATCCTGCTGGACGGCTACCCGACTCTGGTCGAGCGACATGCCGACCGACTCGAGTCGCGCGATGGTCGTTCAGTGTTGATTGAAGACGCAGTACATCTGCCGCCGACCGAGCCGCGCAAGATTATCTGCGTGCATCTGAACTACCAGAGCCGCGTCGACGAGTTCATGACCAGGCTGCCGCCCGCCCCGACCTATTTTCACAAGCCGATCACCGCATTGAACTCACATGGTGCCGACGTGGTGCGGCCCGAACGCTGTCGGTGGCTGAACTACGAAGGCGAGATCGCGATCGTGATCGGCCGCCATTGCCGCAACATCGCTCCCGGCGAGGCCGCTGACTACATCGCCGGCTACACGGTCGCCAACGACTACGGGCTGCACGATTTTCGGGACACCGATGCGGGCTCGATGCTGCGCGTGAAAGGATCGGACACATTGTGCCCGGTCGGGCCGGCACTGGTCACCGACTGGGACTTCCGGACGAAAGCCATAAGAACCTATGTCAACGGCGAAGTCGCACAGGACGGCAATACCGCCGAGATGAAATGGGACATGCACTATCTGGTCGCCGATATCGCCCGCAATATCACGCTGGAGCCGGGCGATCTGCTGCTGTCGGGCACGCCGGCGAACAGCCGCCCGGTGCAGCCCGGTGACCTGGTCGAGGTCGAGGTGGAAGGCCTGGGCCGGCTGAGCAATCGAATCGTGACCGGACCGGTGCCGATCCGGGACGACGTCGGTGCTCAGCCCAGCAGTTCCGAAGAGGTCGTATCGACCGCCATGGGCGGTGACTGGGAGCATCGCGGCAAACGAGTGCCGTCCGGCCCGGGAGCCAAGCATTACGAGAGCACCCTGGAGGATTAGCCCGCGATCGCTTCAGTGCGTCGCACGATGTCCCGAAAGAACGAGCCGATGTCTGCCGCGTCATCGAGAAACTGATTCGGCTTGATGCAGAAGATCCTGAATCCCCGCTCCCATTGAGCCGCAATGGAATCGATCGCGGCACCCAGATCGGCCGGGCTGTCGTCGTCGGGAAACACCGCGCGCACTCCGCCCACCATGTCGAGCTCGGCGATGTCACGACCCGCATCGCGCATTCCCGCAGCCAGCCGCTCCAGGTCGGCATCGGACGGCGCCCCGAGCGGGTGAAAGCCATGACCATAGCGGAGCAGACGCTGAAGCAGGCGCGTGTGCAGCGACTGACCGCCGAACCAGAGACGCGGTCCGGATGCGCGGTAAGGCTTCGGCTCCAGATACACGTCGTCGAAACTGTAATAGTCACCGTGAAAAGACGCGGGGCCCTCGCGCCACAGCTGCTCCCAGGCGGCCAATTGCTCGTCGAGCAGCTTCCCTCGCTCGTTAAAAGGCACGCCGAGCGCGCGGTATTTCGTCCTCATGCCAGCTCACGGTCGGCTGCACGACCAGCCGGCCTTCGGAAAGCAGATCCAGCGTGGCCAGATCGGATGCGAGCAGCAGCGGATGGCGCAGCGGCGCAATGATCGCGCCCGCTACGAGGCGAAGCTTCTTCGTACGGGCCGCGATCGCGCTCAGCAGCACCATCGAACCGGGCCATGGCGTGGCCGGATCCTGATTGCCGGGCAGCGCATACTCGCGGGGATTGGCCATGAGTCCCTGACTGCCGGCACTCGGGCCGAGCACGACGTGCTCACTGAGCATCACGCCGTAGATACCGGCCCGCTCCGCCTCGACCGCCCAATCGACCAGCGTGCTCAGCTCACGCGGCGACGCAATCGTCCAGTTCTCGCTGAGAATCACCAGCAGCTTGGGGGCTGCCATCAGTGATCGCCCGTTGCACGCCGGGCGGAGATTGCGGACTCCAGGAACTGCCAGAGCCAGGATGCGACCAGATCTGCGTGCGGCTCACCGTTCGCCAGTGACCCGAAAGCTTCCTCATACACCTCCGGTTCGAGGCGCGGCTTCAGATACTCGATAAAGGTGTGCATCGAGGTGATCGGCTGTTCGGGGTGCGGCTGAATACACAGCACGTTCTCGCCCACGGTGAACATCGCATAAGCGCAGCGATCATTTTCGGCGAGCAGCTCGGCGCCAGGCGGCGGCTCGACCACCTGGTCCTGGTTCACGAAATACAGCGTGCCTTCCTCCTGGTGAGGCCGCATCCAGTGTTTCTCGCGCAGGATGCGCAGCCCATGGTGGCCCAGCAGCCAGCCCGTTTCCGCTTTCTCGACCCGGCCGCCCAGCGCCTGCGCAATCAGTTGATGACCGAAACACACGCCAACCAGGGGTTGGCGGGCCGCATAGCAGTCACGGACGAACGCCTCCAGTTTCGCAATCCAGGGGAGGTCTTCGTAGACACTGCACGGACTGCCGGTAATCAGATAGCCCTCGCACTCATCGACGCTCTGCGGGAATTCGTCCAGCGTGATGTCGTAATGCGGCATCTCATGCCTTACGCCGACACCGCGAAACATGTCACGGAACTTATCCGGATCCGTCTTCTCGCCCGGCAGATAGAAAGACGGTGGAATGGTGTCGAGCAGCCCGACTTTCATTGCGGCGTGGAGTCCTCGAGAATCTGCAGCGTCTTCAGCTCGCTGTGAAAATCGAGCGCATAATCGCCACCCTCGCGGCCCATCCCGCTGATGCCGAAACCGCCGAACGGTGCGGTCAGATCGCGGATTAGAAAACAGTTGACCCAAACGGTTCCGGCCCGCACCGCGCGACCGACGCGTTCGGCACGAGCAGCGCTCTGCGTGTAGATGATGCCGGACAGCCCGTACTGCGTGCCGTTGGCAAGCGCAATCGCTTGCTCCTCGGTCGTAAAAGTCTGGAACGTCAGTACCGGTCCAAAGATCTCTTTTTGCACGACCGCGGAGTCATTCGAGACCGGCGCGATCAGCGTCGGCTCATACCAGAGTCCGCCTTCGCGCCAGACCTTGCCGCCGCGAATGACCTCATCGCCGGCTGCGCGCGCCCGACCTACGAAGCCCGCAATGCGCGAGAGATGATGGGGGTGGATCACCGGCGAGATCGTCGTGCCTTGCTCGCGGCTGTCGCCCATCACATGCTGATCGGTATAGGCGTGGAAACGCTTCAGAAACTCCTGCCGGATGCTCTCCTCGACCAGCAGTCGGGTGCCGGCGAGGCAAACCTGTCCCGAATCATCGAACTGGCCGGCGGCTTTTTTCGCAGCCGCATCGAGGTCAGCATCGGCGAACACGATGAGCGGTCCCTTGCCGCCCAGCTCCGCGGTGAACGGCACAATGTTTTCGGCGGCCGCAATCCCGATATGGCGCGCGGTTTCCGGGGAGCCCGTAAACGAGATTCGCCGCACGCGTGAATCGCCGACCAGTGCCGCGCCGACTTCTTCGCCGATGCCCTGCACGATGTTGAACACGCCCGGCGGGAAGCCTGCTTCATCGATCAGGTCGGCCAGGATGGATGCCGACAGCGGCGACCACTCGGCCGGCTTCAGGATCACCGTGTTGCCCGCCGCCAGCGCCGGAGCGCATTTCCAGGTCGAAAGCATGAACGGGGCGTTCCACGGCGTGATGATCACGGCCGGACCTGCGGGCATACGCATCACCCGATTCAGCGTGCCGTTGGAGCTCCAGACCCGCTCCTGATACTTGGCCGCCAGCTCGGCATAGGCGCGAAAGTTCCGCGCTCCGCGCGGAATCACGCGCAGCTCGAGGCTCTCCTGAAGCATCGCCATGTCGAGGCATTCCACGCGCGCGAGGTCGGCGCGCCGCTCATCAATCAAGGCGGCCAGGCGATCGAGATACACGGCCCGGTCACCGGGCGCCAGCGCTGCCCAGTCCGGAAATGCGTGAGCGGCGGCCTCTGCAGCCAGACTTGCGGTTTGCTCGTCGCCGCGCGCGATATCGGCAAGCTTGCGGCCCCAGTCCAGTGGCGAACGGGTCTCGAAGCTCGACGGCGAGGCGACCCGACGTCCGCCGATATAGTGATCGGTAGAGACCGACACGCCGTCAATATCGACTCGATGTTCAGTGCTGCTCACGGTGCTCTTCCATATTCTTTTCGGTATGGCGCGGCGTGTTAGAGAAAATCGAGGTACTCGTTAATTTCCCAGTCAGTCGTATAGCCGAGATAACGTTCCCACTCGGCCTGCTTGATTTCGCAGAAATGCGCGACGAGTTCGCTACCGACCGCATCAACCAGTGCCTGGTCCTGCTGCAAAACCTTCAGTGCGGCGCCGAGATTCTCCGGCACCACACGGTCGGTGGACGCGGTCTCAAGACCATCCGCGGTCTCGGCCGGCGGTAGATCGGGTTTCTCGACGGTGCCCAGATGCGCGGCCTGAAGCACTGCCGCAGCAGCCACGTNNGTCGGCAAGGCGGTGTTCCAGCCGCGTTCCTCTGCCACGTTCGGCCGGAACTCTGACCGCGGTGCCGCGGTGGTCGTAGCCCCAGTTTGCCCAGTAGGGGGTTAGCTGCGCGGGACGCAGGCGCCGGTACGAGTTTACGGTCGGCGCGAGCAGCGCGGTCATGCCTTCGTGATGTGCCACGAGACCTGCCAGACACTGGCGGGCGAGCTCGCTGAGTCCGTCCTCTGTGCTCTCGTCTTCCATCATGTTGTTGCCCGACGCATCCGCAAAACTCAGGTTGAAATGCAAACCATTGCCGCTGCGCCCATTGATCGGCTTGGGCATATAGCTCAAGCGGTAACCGCGTCGAATCGCGACCTCACGTGCCATCAGCCGGAACAAAAACGCGTCGTCGACAGCAGCCAACGCATCGTCATAGCTCATCGTGAACTCGAACTGCGGATAGTCATACTCGGAATTGATGAATTCCAGCGCAAAGCCACAGGACTCGGACTCGGCCCAGATGTCGTCGATCAGGCCCGCCGGATCGACGGCCGCGCCGGTGCCGTAAACATAGGCACCCGGCGTGTCATAGGGCACCCACCCGCCGGCTTCGCCGGGCTGAAAAATATATGCCTCGAATTCGATNNTTCGACGGCACGCCGCAACGCATTTCTGGGGCACAGCGGCAACGGCTCCGAGTGGCGCTGCAGATCGGCGATGACGACGCCGGTTCCCGCCTCCCAACTGGCTCGAACGTCATCCGGATCGAACACCGCCTCGAGGTCCGGCAGGCCCTCGAGCATCATGGTGCCGGCGGCCGGCGTCATCTGCCGGTCGTAGCCAAGCGCGAACAGCGACAGGCAGTGGCGCGACACGCCGCGGGCGGCGACCTCGGCGGGCAGG
>JABAOE010007218.1_pt2 | contig 10348 bp, 7 predicted proteins | sample 7062141 | NCBI WGS metagenome assembly JABAOE01 (sample SAMN14538627, study PRJNA623070) | marine sediment metagenome | biome: marine biome [ENVO:00000428]; feature: marine pelagic biome [ENVO:01000023]; material: deep marine sediment [ENVO:00002113] | place: India: Gulf of Khambhat ...
TTCCTTGCCGGTCCCGCTTTCGCCCTGGACCAGGACACTGACATCGGTCGGGGCGATCTGGCGGATGAGTTTCTTGACGTTGACCATCGCCGGGCTGTTCCCGACCAGGGACTGCTCGCTGGCTTGTTGCTGGAGTTGCTGGCGCAGGTGCCGGTTCTCGGCGGCCAGCCGGCGTTTTTCAATCGCCCGCCCGACCAGTCGCAGGAGCAGGTCGCGGTCAGGTGGTTTCTCGATAAAATCGTACGCCCCGAGACGCATCGCCTCGACCGCGCGTTCAACGGTGGCGTGGCCGGTGAGCATGATCACCTCGACATCCGGATGCTTGTGCTTGGCCTGTTTCAGGACCTCGATCCCGTCGAGGTCCGGCAACATCAGATCGGTGATCACCAGGTCGAACGTGCCGGCCGCGAACGCTTCCAGGCCGGGTTGCGGTTGGTGATAGGAGGTGACCTGGTAGTTTTGTTTCTGGAGGGTTTTTTCCACTGCGGTGCAGAGAGCTTCCTCATCGTCGATCAACAGGATTTGGGCGCGTTTAGCCATCGGTATCGGTTCCTTGGACGGGCAGGCGGATGATGAAGGTGGTACCGCTGTCGGTTGTCTCGGGACATTCGATCACGCCGCCGTGCTCGGCGACGATCTGCTGGGTGAGCGGTAAACCCAGGCCGGTACCGCCGGTCTTGGTGCTGAAAAACGGTTTGAACAGTTGATCCTGGTGATCCTGGTGGATCCCGCTGCCGCTGTCGCGGATCCGGAGGATCACCTCGCCACGATCCTGCCGGGTCTGGAGCGACAGCTCGCCACCGTCGGGCATCGCTTCGATCGCGTTGCGGATGAGGTTCAGGATCGCCTGCCAGAGCTGGTTCTCGTCGGCCAGGATCAGGGGCAGGTCCGTTGCCAACTCGGTCCGCACCGTTACCGCGGTGGCCTGGAACAGTGAATTCAAAAACGAGAGACCGTGGTCGAGGATATCGTTCAAGTTGACCTGTTCGCGGTAGAGTTTCGGCAAGCGGGCGAACTTCAGATAATCCTCGGTTACCCGGTGGATCCGGCGGACCTCGGACTTGATCGATTGGAGCAGGGCGCGGGCTTCCTCGCCGCGGTCCGGTTGGTCGGCGGTCAGCGCCTGGATCTCATCGCCGACCAGGTCGATGTTGAGGGTGATCGAACTGAGCGGATTGCGGATTTCATGGGCGAGCTTGGCGGACATCGCGCCGATGGTGGCGAGTCGTTCGGACTGGACCTTGGCTTCCAGCAGGCGTTGGCGCTCGGTGACGTCGCGCAGGATCACCGAGCGGCCGATGCAAGCCCCGTGCGGATCGTGCAGCAGGGATAACGTCAGCTCCACGGGCACGCGGCGACCGTCCCGCGCGATCCGCTCGGTTTCAAACTGGCAGAACCCCTGCCTGCCGAGTAACTCTTCGATCTTGTCCAGCTCGCCTGCTTCCAGCCGGTCTTGCGGGATCAGCATCCGAGCGTGTTGGCCCAGGACCTCGCCGGCCGGCCAGCCAAGAATCCGTTCCGCGGCGCGGTTCCAGGCGCGGATATGCATTTTCTCGTCGAGCATGAAAATGACGTCCGCGGAATCATTGACGATGCTCTCCAGTTGGCGCAGGTGGCGGGAGCGGTCGCTGCTGATGTAGGCGTCCATCGCCAGCGAGGCGTCGAGCATGAACACCTTTTCCAGCGCCTGGACCGCGGCGGTGGCGCGGGCCTGGTCCGCCCGGTAATGTGCCTGGAGCAGGGGAGTGAACAGGTTCAGGAAATGACTGTACGCCGCCAGGTACCAGCACGGNNCGACGCGTCGAGCATGAAAACTTTTTCCAGGGCGCAAACCGCGGTCTGCGCGCACGCCGCATCCTCCGCGGTCTCGCGGTACACCAACGGCACAAGCGTGCGGAAGAAAAAACTGTACGCCGCCAGGTACCAGCGCGGCGACAAACCGACCCGTTCATGCGTGCGGCCAATCCGCAGCCGGTCCTCGAAATAGGCGTCGTCGAACTTGCCCTGGAAAATCCGGGCGAGATAATCGAGCTGGAGTTTCTTGAGCCGGTCGATGGTCGTACGGTCGCGCAGCAACTGGGCCGTCTCGCCGAACTGAAGCAGATGATCGTACAGCGCATCCACCACGGCATTGAGCTGCGGCTCGATCGACCCGGCCAGGTCGCGCAGCAGCGCGGTATCGCTGTCGGTCAGATCGATAAACTGCAGGCGTTGTTGACGTTCCGCGGGCGACATGCTCCCGGCAGCGTAGGGCGTGGGTGACAGAATGTCAATTACCAGCGGCGGCTTCCTTGACAAACTGGCAGGGGCTTCACCGTTTGTGCTTTGGGTGGCGGCGATTTACGGTATCATCAGTTGTCGTTATGGCCGAGCGAGCCGGAGCAACAGATGCTTGGACGATCCCGTACCACGCATTTCCCTATGACGGGCTCGCCGCTGACAAGTGGCGATTGTTGTTGCGGTATGCGATCTTCGCGCCGTCGAGTCACAACACCCAGCCCTGGTTGTTCCGGATCGACGGCGATCGGCTGGAATTGTATGCCGACACGGGTCCAGCGGATCCAAGCCTCGTTTTTCAGTCAACCGGTCGAGATCCCGAGTTTCCGCTCCTGGCTGGGTGCGCTCTTGCAACGTAAAGGCTTCCCGCAGATGGTGTTGCGCATGGGATACACCGAGGATCCGCGGCCCACGCCCCGCCGTGGTGTCGACGAGGTGTTGCAAGGGTGAAAGAAAATGCTAGGTTCTTGACACCGGACCGCCAACTGGTACTATGCGGCCCTTTCACGCATTGAGCCAGCTGACTGAAGAAACCAGAGTCGTCATCAGATGAAACGCACCTATCAACCGTCGAACCGTCGACGGTCACGCAGATTTGGATTTTTGAAACGAACGCGTACCCGGAGCGGGCGAGCGATCCTGAGTCGTCGTCGGCGCAAGGGACGCAAACGCCTGTCGGCCTGAACGGTCGGGAAGCGGTCGCAGAGGTTTGGTTGCATGGGCTGTACACATTTTCAAAGCGGGCACGTCTCCGACATGGCCACGAGTTTCGGCGCGTGTATGACCACGGTCGTAAAGCGGAAGGCAAGCTCGCAGTACTTTACGCGCTCCACGCGGGGCGTTTGCCCGCCACCACACCCGGCTCTGCCACCTCCTCTCCCGCCGGCGATGTCTCCTACCGGGTTGGCCTGGTAGCCAGTCGCAAAGTAGGTGGCGCGGTCCAGCGTAACCGCGCCCGCCGCCTGTTGCGCGAGGCATTTCGGCTGAACCGGCAGCAACTGAAAAAGGATGTGGAACTGGTGTTTGTCGCCCGTCGGGCCATCAATGGCAGGACCTTGTCAGAGGTCCAAGCCGNNAATTCCTGATCGGAATGATTCGGCTGTACCGCCTCGCCGCGCCGCTGAAGTTCTTGTTGCCGGCGCCGCCCCTGGCCGGTGGTTGTTGCCGGTACCATCCCACCTGTTCTCATTACGCCGAGCAGGCGCTCTCCCGTCACGGCGCCTGCCGCGGTGGTTGGCTGGCCCTGAAACGTCTGGCCCGTTGTCACCCGTTTCACGCGGGGGGGATTGACCCGGTACCGGAGCGATAATGGATAAGAAAACCATCCTCGTCGTCGCCGGCTGTATCCTGGCCCTGATCGTTTGGCAGCGATTGGTCGACGTGATGTTCCCGCCGACGCCGATCCCCGAATCGCCGGTGACCGCCCGCGACACGAACACGGTTGAGGACGCGACCTCGGTCGTGCCGTCGTTGGACCAGCCGGAACCGGTCCCGGCGGCGCCGCTGCCGGAAATCGCGCCGGAATCGGCCACGCCGCAGGCGCCGGAGAAGTTGGCGGTGCTCGAGAACGAAAAACTGCGGATCGTGTTGAGCTCGCACGGCGGCGGGATTAAGACCGTTACCCTGCTCGAACATGCGAACAACGGCCAGGGTCACGTGATCCTGAACACCACCACCGGCCCGCCGGCGTTGGCGCTGGTCGATCTGCCGGATGCCGATTCCGGCAGCGTGTACGACCTGGACCAGCCGGATCCGGCCACCGTCCGGTTCCGGCGCCAGACCAGCGGCGGCCTGGAGGTGACCAAGGAAATCTCGCTTGGTGACGGGTACCAGTTGGCGGGCGAACTGCAGGTGGTGCCGGCCAGGGGCAGTTTGCCGGCCGACGACCTGCGGATCGTGATCGGGACCGCCACGCCGCTGACCAGTCGCGAACCGCCGGACCTGCTGGGAGCCAGCTGGCTGGTGGGGAGCAAGTTTCACAGCCGGCGCCTGAAACATGCCGAGAAAAATGCCGCCAAGGGTATCGAGAGCGAGCCGACAGGAGGAGCGCGCTGGGCGGCGGTCAACAATCAGTTCTTCGCGTTGCTACTGAACCCGTCGACCAACGTGACGGCGGTCGGCATGGTCGTCCAGCCGTTGCCGCCGCCGCCGGATTGGAAAGCGAAGAAACCGCCGCAAGGTCTCACCGCGTGGGCCGCGGTGCCGCTCCAGGAAGCGGCGGGCGGGACGCGAACCTGTTCGTTCACTTACTATGCCGGGCCGAAGGAATACAAACGCCTGGTCGCCCTCGGCGATGGCGAGGAAGAAGTGATGCAGTTCGGGTTCTTCGGGGTGATCAGCGTGTTGCTGCTGCGGGGCATGAACTTTTTCCACTCGCTGATCCCGAACTACGGGGTGGCGATCATCCTGATCACGATCGTGATCAAGATCATTTTCTGGCCGATCCAGTCCAAGAGCACGCGGTCGATGCGGCAGATGCAGAAGTTCCAGCCGATGATGACCAAGCTGCGGGAGAAGTACAAAGACGATCCGCAGCGGATGAACCAGGAAATGATGAAGCTCTACAAGGAGCACAAGATCAACCCGTTCGCCGGGTGTCTGCCGATGCTGGTCCAGATCCCGGTCTTTTTCGCCTTTTACACGATGCTGCGCAGCGCGGTGGAACTGCGCGGGGCGAGTTTTCTCTGGATCAAGGACCTGGCCCAGCCGGATACCGTGGCGCACCTGGGCGGGTTCGCGCTCAACCCGTTGCCGCTGGCGATGGGAGTGAGCATGATCGGCCAGATGAAACTGACCCCGAGCGGCGGCGACCCGAAACAGCAACAGATCATGATGATCATGCCGGTGGTGTTCCTGTTCATCTGTTACAACATGTCCTCCGGCCTGGTCCTGTACTGGACCGTGCAGCAGGTGCTGTCGATGGGCCAGCAATGGTACACCCTGAAACACGCCGCCAAGGAAGAAGAAGCCGCGCAACTGGTCAGCGCCCCGGTCCCGTCCGGGGCCAAGCGCGTGAAAAAATCCAAAAAATCAAACTGACCACCGTAACCTTATGACCACCGAACCGACAACCACCATGGACCAACAGGAGCCTGCTATGGCCGAAAACCCGAGTTCATCGACGTCTCTTGATCCCCAGGAAGTTCTCGAAACCATCCTGAAACATCTTGGCCTGCCGGCCAGCGTTCAACAGGAAACAGCCGACGGCAACGTGCTGTTGCACGTTTCCACGTCCGACCCGGGCCGGCTGATCGGTCGTCGGGGCCAGACCCTCAGCCAGCTGCAGTTTCTCGTGAACCGCATTGTCTTGCGGGCCAACCAGGACGCGCCGCGGGTCACGATCGACTGCGAAAATTACCGCGGCAAACAACGCGAGGATACCCTGCGCCAGGCGCAGGAAGCGGCCGACAAGGTGCGGCGCTGGGGCGAGCCAGTCCAGGTCGGGCCGTTCAACGCGTTCGATCGACGCGTGATCCACGAATCGTTCCGCGATGACAAGGAACTCGAAGCCGTGAGCGAGGATGAACAGGGCACCGGCATGAAACGCATGATCATCCGCCTGCGGGGATAACCTGCCCACCGATCCTGTCGATCAGGATCGGGTGACTTGGAAGCCCGCTTCGCTCAGCGCCAGGCTGACGAAACGGGCTTTCGCGTTCGGGGGATGCTCGGTCAGGATGCGGCGGATCCTTTGGCCGGCGGTCTCGTCCTTGGCCAGCATCAACAGGTATCCGCCCCCGCCGGCACCGAGTAACTTCGCGGCCGCGAGATAATCACCTACCTGGTCGAGAATCGCCTGGACCGCCGGCGGGTTCGTGCCGGCGTCCAGTTGCCGGTTCAGTTGCCAACTGCGGGCCACCGTCTCGACCAGGCCGGTCCATCGTTCCCGCTGGATTGCATCGGTGCCACTGCGCGCGTTGGCGGCGATGTCGCCGAGGATCGCGAGCTGGGCGCCGTTGTTCAGGAACATGCCGCGCACGATTTCCCGCAAGATGTCTTTCGCCACGCGCGTGATGCCGGTGTAATACAACAACACCGTGCGGTCAGCATGAGCCGCCGAGAAAAATTGGCCCGGTAATCGGCGGATGGTCGGGTCCTGCTCCAGGCCCGGTCCGGTTTCGATGAGCTTGATGCCGCTGACCAGGCCGCCGACCTGGTCCTGCCAGCCGCCGCCGGTGGTGAGCATTTGCTCGAGACCGAGCGTGCGGCGGAACAGATCGTTGCGGTCCCAGTCCAGGCCGCACAGTTCTCCGATCGTGCCCAGCAACGTCGCGGCGAGGATACTGCTGGTGCCCAGGCCGGACCCTTTCGGCACCGCGCAGAGCATCGACACCTCGATCCCGCCGCCAAACGCGCGCAGCTGTTCCGCGAGCGAGCCGGCGGTTGGACCGTCGCAGAACCGGGGTAGAAACCCGCATAACGCCAGCGCAGCCTTGGCAATGGTAAACCCGCTGCCGACCTGGGCGTATTGTTCGAGATCCTCGAACGTATGAACCTGCTCCTCCACGCCCAGGTCAATCGATCGCACTACCAGGACCGGCTGGTCACGCCGCCGGGCGAAAACCTGGATCGGTGGTTGCCCATTCAGGTCCGCCGCGAGGTTGAGCACGTGTCCGCCATGCTGGAGACAGTACGGCGGGGTATCGGTCCACCCACCTGCCAGGTCCAGGCGCACCGGCGCGCGGCCCCAGACAATCTGGTCTTCCTTCAGCTGCAGCCGCGGGGTCACCCCCTGTAACTCGAGCCGGCCGAGGATCGCCTCGCGCAACGCTGCAAATGCCCGTTGCTCCTCCGCTTCCCAGTCGGCATGTCCGCGCCGGCGCAATACCTCGGCCCGAAACATCGCTTCGTGGATGTGCTTGAGCGGGTCGGCCGTCGCATCGGCCGGCAACCGCGCCGGCAGCTCGGTCTCACCGGCGGCCACCAACGCCGCCGTCGCTGCCAGGTCCAGCTTGTAAAACACGCTGCGGGCGTGGTTCTCCGCCAGCCGCGGCAGGATCGCGGCCGTCCGCGCGCGGCGTTGGTCTGCCCAACCACGCAAATCGATTTTCTCGGCCAGGCCGCTCGCCGACAACCGCATGGCGGCCGCATAACGCTCAGCGAAATCCGGCCGCGCTGCCGGCTGGGCCGCCACCAACCAGTTGATCCAGTCACCGTCGAAATCGGTCCGGTCCAGCGCGGCGAACAACGCCGCCTCCTGGAGATCCGTTTGCGGGTCGATCCCCATCGCGGCCGGGTCCAACCCGCGCGCCTGGAACCATGACATCGCCGGTTGACCGAGCCAGAGCGAATCCGGATCGTCCAGCCGGCCGCGGAACCGGTCATCGATCCCGTACGCCCGCAGACAGAGTGCGCCGTCATCCAGCGGCACGAAATCCAGGCAAACACCTGCTTCCAGTGACACCGTCCAGTTATTATTCGGTACACCGGTCAGGACATGCTGGCTGGCCAGCGTCCAACTGGCCGGCACGGACGCGTTTTCGATCCAGAGATCCTGCTGGTCCGGTTTCAGCGTGGCATCGATCACGGCGCTCTGGGTATGCTGGCGCGGATGCGATTTCGCGCCGGCCAGGCCGAGCTGGCGTTGGTCGAGCACGAGATTTTGCAAGCGGGTCACCGACTCGATCAGCTGACGGCTGGCACCAAAATGATAGAACTCCCCGGCTGGCAACGGGACGACCGCACTGGACAACGCCCCGATCGCCGGATCCGGCTGGGACGGGTTGCTGCCGAGGCCCGGACCCATGTCCGCGTAAAGATCGTACGGGGTCGGGCCGGCGGCGCCGAATTCCTGGCGTTGCTCGTCCCAGCCGGATCGCGCCATCAACAGCGCCACCGCCCGCTCGCTGAGCAGCCAGATCCCGGTATCGATCAGGAACAGATGGGTGGCGGACAGCTCGCGGATCTTGTCGCGGGACGGTTTCTGGAGGACGAACTCGAGCTGGTCGGGGTCGTGACGGGGACAGAAAAACACGCCATGGTGCTGCGCTTGTTCCGGTTCGACCCACTGACCAAACGCGAGGATGTCGACCGCCGGCAGGGCCGGCAATGCGTCGCTGCAGCGGAGCAATACATCCCCAGCAGTGACCATCACCGTCGACCCGGACGGGGCCTGGTCCAGCAACCGGCGATACAACGGCAGCTGGAGATCGACAAGTGTCTGGTCGAGACGTTGCCCGACCGACCAGCGCATGACCGGTAACGGGATGAACGCTTTGCCGACGGCGGCATACGCCGGCAGCCGCCGGCCCTGGCCGCCGGCATGCACCAGCAGTTTCGGCCGCGCCCGCAGCCAGTCACCGAACGCGGTGTGGCGGGCGGTTGCCTGCCAGGCCTGGGCGAGCAGGTACGAGGTGCCGCCGCCGGATCCCAGCGGGCAACCCGCCGGGTCGCTGCCGAGGAACCAGGCCCCGTCGAGCGCCGGGTACAACTCGGCCGCGGCGGTCACCATCGGTCGTGGGACCGACAACAATAATTCAGGTGGTTCCGGTCGGACCTGCACCGCGTGTTGCATACCAGCAAACCTGTTGCCTGTCGATCTTTGGTTGGCGTATCCTGATGGTCTACGGCATGACCGACCGGCCAACCCCAATTCATCATCTGTACCTGCACGTGCCGTTCTGCGCGGTCAAGTGCCAGTACTGCGCCTTCTATTCCGAGGCCGGTAACGCCCGCCAAATGTCGGATTACGTCACGGCGGTGCTGGCCGAACACCGACGCTGGGCCGGGCGCCTGGCGCCGCGGACAATTTTCCTGGGCGGCGGCACGCCCAGTCTCCTGCCGCGGCGGCATCTCGAACGTCTCCTGGCCGGTCTGCAGTCTTCGATTCACGCCCCGTCCCTGACCGAGTGCACCGTCGAATGCAACCCGGCCACGGTCTCGGTCGACAAGGCGCGCCTGATGCGGGATCACGGCGTGAACCGGGTCTCGCTCGGGGTCCAGGCACTCGACGATGCCTTGCTGGAGAAACTGGGCCGGATCCATAGCCGCGACGCGGCGGCAGCGTCCTATCGCCTGCTTCGCGACGCCGGGTTTGAGAATATCAACGTGGACTTGATGTTCGGGTTGCCGGGCCAGACGATCGATCATTTCCGGCGCACGCTGGATGAAACCATTGCCTGGCAACCGGATCATGTCTCGACCTATTGCCTGATCCTGGAAGAAGACACGGCGTACTGGTCGTTGTTCCGCCAGGGATTGCTGGTGCCGGACGAGGACCAGGAACTGGCGATGTACCAACAAGCCATCGCGACCCTCGCTGCTGCCGGTTATCAGCAGTACGAGGTGAGCAACTTCGCCCGGCCCGGTCGCCAATGTGCCCACAACATCGCCTACTGGGAAGGCGCCGATTATCTCGGGCTTGGCCCGAGCGCCTGTTCCACGATCGACAACCGGCGCTGGCAGAACACCCCGGACACCGCGCAGTATCTCCAGGCGTTGCTCGGTCCGGACACGCGGGATGCCGTTCCCCCGCATTGCGCCGAGGAAACGCTCACGCCGCAGTTGCGGGCCGCCGAGCGGGTGGCGTTCGGGATGCGGATGAACGCCGGTGTGCCGGCGGACCTGGTGCAGCATCGCTGGCCGGGCCAGGTGGCAGAACTCTTGTCGGCGGACCTGGTCCAGTGGCGCGAGGGTCGACTGCGACCGACGCGGCGGGGGATCCTGTTTGCCGACGAGATCGCGTCGGAATTTGTCTAACGCGGCCGGCGGCGGCTAGTCTTTCGATCGATCGCACCACCCAGACCATCTCGCAAATTATCTTGCGATCGCAAGCTAATATGTGAGATATCTAAACGCAGAATGTGGCGAAAGTTTCATCATCCGGATATCAGTTTGCCAGTGATCCGACGACAGCTGAGCGATCAGTTGCTCGACCTGTTGGCGGAAGTGCCCGGATTCGCGGTTGCACCGGTGCACGCATTGATGAGCCCAGGTTGTTTTTCTTCCAAGACAGCTTATTACAATGCTGTCAGTCGACTCCGCAAGCAAGGCTTGGTAGCGTATCGGCGAACGCGGCGCAGAGCCCCGGTCCTGATGCTCACGCCACCGCCGGGAGCAGACCGGCGCCTGC
>JABAOE010002241.1_pt2 | contig 10346 bp, 12 predicted proteins | sample 7062141 | NCBI WGS metagenome assembly JABAOE01 (sample SAMN14538627, study PRJNA623070) | marine sediment metagenome | biome: marine biome [ENVO:00000428]; feature: marine pelagic biome [ENVO:01000023]; material: deep marine sediment [ENVO:00002113] | place: India: Gulf of Khambhat ...
CCATGCAGATCGGCCGGCAAAGACCTATTCTGGTGGTATGAAACGCAAGCTTGATATCGCGTGTGGGCTATTGCCAAACCCCAAGGTCCTATTTCTCGACGAGCCGACTCTAGGCCTCGATGTTCAAAGCCGCTTCAGGATTTGGGACTATGTCCGTATGCTGAAGACTCGCGGCTTGACGGTGGTAATGACGACAAATTACTTGGACGAGGCAGACCAACTTTGCGATCGATTGGCGATTATCGATGGCGGCAAGATCAAGACGTTGGGGGTCCCAGCCGAACTTAAGATTGCGCTCGGTGGCGATATCGTATCACTCACGTTACGGGAAGCCGGAAAGATTGAGGTCTTGGAATCAGCTTTGAAGGGACAGCCGGCGATTACTTCAGTGCGGGTGTCTATGAAAGGGCTTGATATTAGGGTTGAGTCTCCTGAGAAAGCACTGCCAACCATCCTAGAGTCGGCAAATCGATTGGGCTGTGGCATCGAATTCATTCAGTACAACCGGCCTCGTCTAGACGACGTATTCATTGCTCACACCGGACGGAGTATTCAAGAGGAGTTCCCAAAGAATGAGTCATGAGTTCTGAGTTCTTAGCTTGTAATTCAATCTTCGAAGAATGGTTGCTCAACCCAGTACCCAGCTTTCAGCGTTCGTACCTGGAGTGAAGCAATGAAAGAGTATCGGCAAGAAATTGGTGCTTTGACGATGCGATGGGTCCGACGGCTGAGTCGCGAGAAATTCAGCATGCTCTTCACCCTCGTGCAGCCCATGCTTTTTTGGCTAATTTTCTTCGGCAACTTGTTTCAACGAGCTGCGGACGCACAAGTCACCCAGGCTCCAAACTACATCAGCTTCCTCGCAGCCGGCGTGGTCGTAATGACCGTGCTCAACAATGGTTTGGCCGGCGGGGTCGATCTTTTGTTCGACAAGGAAAACGGATTCTTGGAGCGGCTCATGTCCACACCGATCCGTCGTAGTTCCGTCATTTTGAGCCGTTTTATTTTCGTCATGACGATCACGTCGATCCAGGTGCTCGTTATCCTTGGTGTTGCTTTCCTCTTCGGCGTCCATCCCGCGACTGGTATGCTCGGAGTGGCAACAATCCTGCTCATTGGGATGATGTTCGGTGTGGGATTAACCGCTATTTCGATGGCGATGGCCTTTTCTGTGAAGAGCCACGGAGACTTTTTCTCTGTCCTAGGTTTCCTCTCTCTCCCTATGATTTTCCTTAGCTCGGCGCTCGTACCGCTGGCGGCGATGCCCGGATGGATGAGTTTCCTCGCCCAGTTCAATCCGATGACCTGGGCCATTGACGCAGTGCGTCCCTTGATTTTGTCGGGATGGACCGAGGCCTTTCCGCATGTGGCCATGGTCATAGTTGTGATGCTGGTGTTCGACGCTTTCTGTTTGTACGGAGGCGCGAAGGCCTTCCGCCGGGCAATGGGGTAAATGGGTTAACGGGTAGGCACTTGAAGCGACTCCCATGAAACCTGAGGTTTCTGTCAATCTGATGATTGCCTGAAGATCTGATGCATGCTTAAAACGTCAGACCGCCAGATTAGGTAAGTCGCGAATTGTATCGAAAGACCGACGACGAACCAAAATGAGATAAAGTTGAGGGACTATGGTCGTGCCAGAAAGCCAGATCCGCGCGTTGATTCGCCTACTTTCCGATGAAGATGACCGAATCGTCAGGACAATTAGCGGGAAATTGATCGATATAGGACCCACGGCAGTGCCGCTTCTCCAAGAAGCCGAGATCGAGCAACCTGAAATGGCCGGGCGGGTCGCCTCGGTTCTGGAAGAAATCCGCTGGAGCAAGCTAGAGGATGAGTTGATAGAGCTGGCCGAACTCCCAGAGCAAGCCATTAGTCTGGAACGCGGAGCCTTTTTGATTGCCCGCTACGCCTATCCCACTCTCGATGTCTCATCCTATCGCAGAGAATTGGACAGGATGGCACAGGAAGTACGCGCACGAATTGGTTTACGGGCTTCCGGGGAAGAAACGGTCATTGCCCTTAATCGCTACATCTTCATTGAACAGGGGTTCAAGGGTAATACCAAGAACTACTATGAAGTGGAAAACAGCTATATCAATTGTGTCATTGACCGGCGTGTAGGGATCCCGATCAGTCTGTCGGTCGTGTACCTGCTCATCGGTCAACGGCTGGCTCTTCCTTTGTTCGGCATTGGGATGCCAGGCCATTTCCTAGTGAAGTATGAATCCGATCGGTACAAGATTTTCATCGACTGTTTCAACGGTGGGTCCTTGTTGACCGAGAAAAACTGTGCACGCTTTCTGACGGAAGCCGGGTACGGTTTTGACGATAAGTACCTCCAAAAAAGCCCGATTCGTGGCATCCTGTCCCGCATGGTGAAAAACCTTTTGGCAATCTATTCGAAAATGGATGAACCGATGAAGACTGCACGTTTGACGAAGTACATTGAGATATTGGGTGGAGAGCCGCGCGAAGAAGGGCTTTAGTCTACAGTGTAATCTTCAGCAGATCTCTTCCCTTCTGAATCCTGCCCCCATATTTCTCCGCCGCCTGAGCTTGCACATCGTACTGTTCCGCAATCGGGTAGAAATGCGAAAGGACAAGCAGCCCGACGTCCGCCTCCTGTGCAACCTGGCCGCATTGTCCCGCGTGCATGTGGGCAAGACCAGGTTTGTTCGCAGGAAAGGAGCAATCGAGGATGGCGAGATCAGCATTTGCACAGAGTCCGACCAGGTTCTTACAATATTGGGAATCACCGGAATAGGCGATCGTCTTGCCCCGATGCTCGATCCGATACCCGACGCAAGAAAGGTCTTGGACGTGGTCAACAGGCCTAGGAAGAATGCGGGTATCCCCAACCGTAAAGCCTTTCGTCGACACTTCCTTTAGCGTAACGCCGAATGGTGGCGATGCAAAGCTGGGAATGGCCTTCATGATCGTCCGCAGCAGCCGTAGTGTGCCTTTCGGACCAATGAGCGTCAGGTTGGGGCGATGTCCTCCCTCATATTTTGTATGGATCACGGCGTCAAAGAAAAAGGTGATAAAATCTGAAAAATGATCGGCATGAAAATGTGAAAACAGAATGTGCGTGATCTGATGCCGGTCTGCGCCTGTTCTGATGAGGTTCATCAGGGTCCGGGGGCCGAAATCTAGTACGATAGTTTGATCCGTGCTCACCAGATAGCCCGCTGCGGCCCGAGTGGGATGCACGTTTGTTCCAGAGCCGAGAATAGTTAAATGCATGAGACAAATATGGATCTGGTTTAGGCTGAGGGTAAGCCTAAATGAAAGTCTATTGCCACACCCAACCTAGACCTCGGCCAATAGACGCCCGAGTCAGGGTAAGGACCATCTTTGAGGGGTGGTAGCTGCACAGAGGAAGAGTAGCCCTAACGAGAATGATGGGTCAAGACGGATGTGGATGGGACATCTCGCCGAAGAGCTCGAGCAGGGCAGATTCATTGACTGCTTATCGATCGCGCCCGTATGATCTTGCTGTATGAAGAACCATCTCGAACAAGGACAAATCCATCCAACGGCGATCGCTCTCCTGATTGGTCTTATCGTGGCCGGAGTATGGATTTGGAAGCGATTGCCCGCTGAGACGCAAGATTATGTCATCGACCAGGGGGTGCCGGTGGCCACCAGTGGAGTGGTCATCGTGTCGATATTCCTGGCAGTTTCTTATAAGATTAGACGGCGGCTCCAGCAGCACCGCGAACGAGATCGCCTGATTGCTGCGTTCCAACGTGACATGTCACAAGAGAAAAAGTTGGAGTTGTCATTCGCGTTGATCGAAGGCAATGCTTACCAACTTCACGGGCTTGAACGGATTGCACTGGAGCTGAAAGATCTTTGGGTCACCACGCTTCAGCAGGCAAAGGGCGATGAGCACCATCGGATCAGAGGCATGGCAGCGAGTCATCTGGGGGTCTTGCAAGACAAATCTGTAGCATCGTTCCTCATGGAGGCACTGGAGGACGACCATGCCTATGTACGTTCCTGTGCTGCCTTGGGCTTGGGAAGATTGCGGGCCGTAGAATCACGAACACGGCTTGCCGAAGTGGCAGAAGAGGACGGCGATCAAACCGTCAGGAGCCGGGCGAAAGAAGCCCTGGATCGAATGCGGTAAGCAAGATTGCGAAGCCTTGGGTGCATAATCGTGATTAGGGTACCCACAGTCCTTGACTCGAGAATGAGAACTCATACACATAACTCAAGTAATACAGAGTGATCCTTGGCGGAACCGATCGAACCCTTCCTAACAAGCTCCCTCCCTGGGATTGGCGGGCGGATACGCTGCGCGCCGGAAGATTTCCAAGTCGATGAGCGGCCGCTCTACCTGCCAAGCGGAAAGGGGGAACACCTTTATATTAAAGTTACGAAGCGAGGGTTGTCCACACCAGACCTCATCCGCCGTCTGTCGTCGATGCTAGAGATCAAGACCCAGGCCATTGGGGTGGCAGGGTTGAAGGATTCCCGAGCCATCACCACTCAAATGGTGTCCCTACAGGAAGTCTCTCTAGAGCAGGTGTCTCGTCTAAAGACTGATAACACAATTTTGAAGATGGACATCCTTTCACGTCATCGGAATCGGTTACGAACCGGCCACCATGCCGGGAACCACTTTCGACTGGTCATTCGCGACGTCGCTGATCATGCCGGTGAAACAGTGCCGGCTGTGCTTCACCAACTCAGTTCGCGAGGAGTACCCAACTACTTCGGACCGCAACGCCAGGGGAAAAGTGGAGACAATTATCGAATAGGCGCCGCATTGCTGAACGATCTGCATCGGCGCAACAAAATGAGCCGGGCGAAACGAATCTGGTATTTAAATGCGTACCAGTCCTTTTTCTTTAACCGTCTGTTAGCCAGGCGCATTGATGACATCGATCATGTGTTCGTCGGCGACTGGGCGATGAAATTAGAGAACGGCGCCTGCTTCCAAGTCCAGGATATCGGTAAAGAACAGCCGCGCGTAGACCGCTTCGAGATCAGCCCAACGGGGATTTTATTCGGCTCGCGGGTACCTTGGGCATGCTGTGAGCCGGGCCGGATTGAAGAGGCAGTCGTTGCAGAAGTCGTGACGACCAAAGATGCCCTCATCGCAGCAGGAAAAGCCTGTGGATTTCGTGGCGAGCGCCGTGCGCTGCGAGTTCCTCTCGAGGAACTCGAATGGTTGTTGGAAGGTTCGACCCTTACACTAGCATTCACCCTCACTCGTGGCGCCTATGCCACGAGCGTGCTAAGAGAACTTATGAAACCAAATGCGGTCGTTTCCTAGTTTCTCTGCTTCCTACTTGCAGCTTCCACATTACTCGGGTGGCATAAGCAACACAGATGCAGTAGGTGAGATCATAGGTCTCATTCAAGAAACTTTTCTCATCAGCGGCCACACTATCGATTTCCTTCTGCTGGCCAGAGGGTGGGACATCATTCTGACAATAAGCGCGGAGCCTGTGGCCTTAAGAACTTGCACATCAGGATGGTACAAAAGGGTACTCATAGGCGTCCTTTGCCCTAGAGGGTATTTCAGTGGTGATTCCAGAACACTCCGCGATTCCGGCCTCGCGCCAAGCGTCATCAAAGATCACACCCACCCACAGAACAATATGTGCTCCACCATTCCCGTAGTAGAACCGGCCCTGCTGGTTTCATCTACGCGGCACTCAGTGGCCACCGATAATCTCTTGTCAGCGACAGCGCTGATAATCTGCGTGGACGTGAATCCATTTCTTTCGACCGAAGTGACAAACTGAAGTAATTTTCGCGTAGTCAGCCTTCTGATGGACATGGCGTCGTTTCTCTCGGAACTCGCCAGGATGTTGAGGAAGCCCATATGACTCGTTTGCTCGTGTGTCCTCCTGACTTTTTTGAGATTGAATATGAGATAAATCCCTGGATGCGGCTCAGCAATCGTGTAGATCACAAACGAGCCAAACGGCAGTGGTTCGGGCTCATGAACGTATTTCAAAACGATCTGGAGGTGGTGCTCGAACGCCTATCGCCTGTCGCCGGCTTACCCGATTTAGTATTCACTGCCAATGCTGGTATCGTGGTCGGCCGCACGGCAGTCGTGAGCCGATTTCGCTATGCTGAACGGCAGCGTGAGGAAGCGCATTTTGAAACCTGGTTTCGCAAACATGGCTACGAGGTGATGACCTTGGAGAAGGGACTATTTTTCGAAGGCGCGGGTGATCTCCTCGGTTTTCCGGAATGTTGGTTCGGCGGCTATCGGCAGCGATCTGATATCCGTGCCTTCCCGATCCTGAGCAAGTGCTTTCATCGAGAAATTATTCCTCTTGAACTCGTCGACTCACGCTTCTACCATCACGACACTTGCTTCTGTCCTCTCAGTGGAGGAGAGCTTCTCTACTTCCCAGGCGCGTTTAATCTCTATGGACACTCTGCGATTGTCGAGCGGATTGCGCAGGAGCGCTGCGTGTCTGTTCCGGAGGATGAAGCCTTGAAGTTCGCATGTAACGCCGTTTGCATCGGGAAACATGTTGTCCTACCGACGGCCTGTCCTGCCACCGAGCACCTGCTCCAAGCCAAAGGGTACAAGACCCATTCCGTTCCCCTCGACGAGTTCATGAAATCAGGTGGTTCGGCGAAGTGTCTGACACTGGCACTAGACTGAGAAAACTCATTCGCTATCAGCCACCGTCAATAGACGAAGGGACTTGCATTTGGTCTTGCCATTGACTGTTTACTGCTAACCGATTACTTTTTTCGGAAAAGGAATGCCCCATACATGCCGGCAATCGCAATCGTAACGAGCTCGATTGTCAGGAGCATGCGGCTCACGATGGCATCGGGACCTGGAGGAAAAAGAATAAAATACATACCAAGGAACTCTGGTCGCTGATCAGGTGCTGTTTCCCAGGGTGGAAACAGCAAAGCGAGGACCAGGGCTGCGACCATCCCGTACAGCACATTGATATTCAACTGTTCTGCTTCGGTTGCGCCGCGCCGAATCGCTGACGTCGGACCTTTGCTTTCATCGAGCCGCCGACCGCAGTGAGTGCAGAAACGATCGATCTCAGGCTGCAATTGCAGACACGCAGGACAAGTTTGCACGGGTCGTCTCCCTCACCGCGACATTCGAACCAGTCATGCATAAGGTACACGGACCGGTCATTGGTTTGCTAGATGAGCAGGCGATGGGAGGGTCAAAAAGTGATAGCTGACACCAAAGGGAAGGTGAGACATACTGTAGATGGCATTGAACCCGAACATATTGAAGTTAAGTCCTCGTGGCGTTTCCTCTAAATTGAAATTTGACCTGGTTGAACTTACCTCCTCCCAACACACTCAGGTGTGTTGTTATGTAATGTCGACCATCAGCAAAGGTATTCAAGCCCAATTTTGTGCTTGAGCTGTGGGCTTGATAAATTGGCGAGAGTCATTCCATTCATTGACAGGAGATTGAGGCATTCCTATAATTGCTGCGCCTGGAACGATCACTCTCCATCCTCCCTATCAAATGAAACTTCCCACCACGCAAGCGATTAAGAAAATAAGCGTGATCGGTGCGGGAGCCTGGGGCACGTCGTTGGCCAAGCTCCTGGCTGAGAAAGGGCTGGAAACTCGCCTCTGGGCTTATGAACATGATGTGGTCAACGCCGTTAACGCAACTCACGAGAATCCCGTTTTCCTCAAAGGCGTATCTCTTCCCCGAAGTCTAGTCGCAACTTCGTCGTTGGCCGACGCCGTAGAGGGGTGTGAAGGGATCTTGTTCGTCGTGCCTTCCCATGTGAGCAGATCGGTCTTGCATAACCTGGCCGCTTGTCTGGCAGACCCAATTCCTCTGATCAGCGCGACCAAAGGTATAGAAGAAGAGACGGCGAAACTCATGACACAGGTGATGGAAGATGTACTGCCTCAGCCTATGCACCGCTCCCTCATGGTACTCTCCGGACCGAGCTTTGCGACTGGGGTAAGTGCAAGTCAGCCCACGGCACTGTGTCTCGCTGGTTCTCAAGAGGCATTAGTCAGACGATTTCAGACCACCCTGATGACACCCACCTTTCGTGTATATGCCGATGGCGATGTGATCGGCGTGCAACTTGGGGGCGCGCTGAAAAATGTCATGGCTCTGGCCGCAGGAGTGATCGATGGTTTAGGACTCGGCCTGAATGCCCGTGCCGCGCTCATTACGAGAGGCTTGGCCGAAATCGTCCGACTGGGCTCGGCGATGGGTGCCGACCCGCGGACATTTTATGGTCTCTCCGGAGTCGGCGATTTACTTTTGACTTGCACCGGAACGCTCAGTCGCAACCATGCGGTGGGTGTGCGGCTCGGCAAAGGTGAAAGACTCGAGACAATTCTGGATGGAATGCAAGCAGTGGTGGAGGGTGTACGGACAGCGCGCGCGGGTCTGCGGTTAGCAAGGCAACACACGGTCGAGATGCCGATCATACAGGAGGTTAATGCGGTGTTGTTCGAGAATAAGTCGTGTCGAAAAGCCGTCACCGATTTGATGGAGCGTGATGCAAAACCTGAAAAAAGTCGGCCATGAGCCCCAAAGGACTTGAACAGCTACTACGGCAGATCCAACAAGGCCGAGTCACGGTGCCGCAGGCTCTTCATCGGCTGCGGTCCATGCCCTTCGAGGACCTGGGTTTTGCCTCGCTCGATCATCATCGATCTCTGCGACAAGGCTTCCCGGAAGTCGTACTATGCGAGGGGAAGACCATCAAACAAGTGATTGCCATCACGCGATCCCTAATAAAGAAACGTGACTCTTTTCTCGCTACCCGTGCCGAGCCTGCAACGGCTCGCGCAATTCGGCGACTGGATCGGCGGGCTCGTTACTATGCCGACGCCCGCGTCGTGGCTGTCACTCTGAGATCACAGAAGCAACAAGGTCATATTCTCGTCGTGACAGCCGGTACCGCTGATATACCAGTGGCCGAAGAAGCTCGTGTCACGGCCGAAGTCATGGGCAGCCACGTCGAACGACTCTACGACGTGGGAGTCGCAGGACTGCACCGGCTGCTCGGGAAGAAAGATCGGCTGTTCAAGGCCAAGGTCGTTATTGTCGTCGCCGGGATGGATGGAGTGCTACCAAGTGTCGTAGGAGGTTTGGTGGATTGTCCTGTGATTGCGGTACCCACCAGCCGTGGCTACGGAGCTAGTTTCGGCGGGCTGGCGGCATTGCTGACGATGCTAAACTCCTGTGCGGCGGGTGTGGGCGTGATGAATATCGACAACGGATTCGGCGCCGGCTTCCTGGCACATCGGATAAACCTGATAGGGCTAAAAGGTTAGCCGTGGGGAGTGCAGACGAACCAAACCATCTCACCCTTGACATTTCGCCCCTTATCCCCCGTAGGTTTGTTATTTCACTTCCACTGTTCCTCGCTTCGGCCAAGCGACCATGATGGTACGGAGACCTTTCTCACCGTTCGACAGCAATTTCGTCCGTACTTCATAGGAATAGATGCCAGAGCCGGCAAGTTGCTTGCGATGATCTTGTCCATCCCAGGAGAGTTCGATGGAAAGTTTGCCGTGTTCAGTTCCTCCGTCGTCGGTGGGTTGGAGTTCAACCGGCTGGCGATGTGCGAGAAAACGAAGCGATGTTTTGGAAGGTGAACTGATGAGAGACGTTACCTCTAGAATCGCAGTTTCGTCCACTCCCTTAGGAAGCTGCACGGTAACTGTGAACTGAAGCGACCCGTTGCCTGGCTCATACGGCTTAGGAGAAACATTCAGGTCAACAATTTTCAATTCAGGTTCCGGGCGGGGGGCCCGACGCGTCTTCTTTCTTGCCTCGCTCTCGACAGGAATGAAAATACTCATACAAAGACAGATACACACGAACCAGAGGATTGGCCCTGTTCGGTGCGCCATAGCCTGAATAATCATCGAGAAACGCAGACCGGGGCTCATGAATAATTTCGCGATCCTACATTCATGATCTGAATACAAACACCAGATCGATTGAGATTGTCATTTTTTAGGGGGATAACACAGCCTCTTTTGGGTGTCAATGCGCCTCCGACAACAATTGCCGTCGGACGCCGCCTTGAGTAAGATGGGCGGTCGGCAAGCAATCGTCTGCTCAAAGGATCATAATGGGACGCCAACTCCATTTCGATTGTTTCTCAGGAATCAGCGGGGATATGGTGCTGGGTGCACTGGTGAGTGCCGGTCTGCCCTGGACTGGATTGGTGAGTGGGTTGAAACGCCTCAAGCTGGGTGGTTACCGACTCCGTAAGCGAACAGTTCATCGCGGTGCCCTCCGTGCAGTAAAGGTGGACGTGGTCATCACGCGAGGGTTTAAACAGCCACTGGCCCTCTCGTTTATTCGCCGAATCCTTTCCACCAGCACGTTGCCT
>JABAOE010001913.1_pt2 | contig 10345 bp, 9 predicted proteins | sample 7062141 | NCBI WGS metagenome assembly JABAOE01 (sample SAMN14538627, study PRJNA623070) | marine sediment metagenome | biome: marine biome [ENVO:00000428]; feature: marine pelagic biome [ENVO:01000023]; material: deep marine sediment [ENVO:00002113] | place: India: Gulf of Khambhat ...
AGCGTCTGTTCAACGTCGCTGGAATCGTTCAGATCGAAACCGAGCAGTCCGTCGGACAAGAGCGACTCCGTCCAGATGGGCTTGCTGATTCGCACGACCGGCACGCCATCGAGCATCGTGCGCAGCATATAGCTGCCCTCCGTCGAATCGGGCTCCGTGATCTCCTCGAGAGTCGCAGGCGTTAGCGGTGGAATATCGAGCTCAGCGTCCTGTGCCGAAGCCGCAAAAAAGGTCTCTCCCGCAGCGGAGTAATAGCGAACGAATGACATCTCACTGAATTTGCTGACATACTCCTCGATTCGTACATACTGTTCCTCGTCCTCGGAGACGTACAGCGGCATGCCGAGCTCATCGAGGTTCTCCAACCACTGTTCGCCCCACTTGCGCATGTTGTCTTCGATGACCCAACTCGACGCCAACCACAGCCCGGTAAGCGCAAACAGGCCTATCACGGCGGCAATCGCCAGCTGCAACGCCAGAATCTCGCCGATCAAACTTCGGCGGCGCGCCAATCGACTGGTCCGGGTGCCTAGCCAACGCCATGCGCGGCGCGCTTTCCACGAGATGCGATCGATCCTGATCATGGACCCTGCGCCACGGACCGGGCAGACTGCGGGGCCAAGGACAGGCCGAGGTAACGCGCGGCCTCCGCGTTGACATCGACATTGAGCGTCGTCAGTGACTGCATGTCAGGGCCGGGAACGCGGTTGTCGGCGTCGATGCTAGCGAGGCGCTCGAGCACACGCTCGGCGATGTCGCCGGGATCGCTCGTAACGCTCATCAACGCACCGAGGTCTAGCAGATTGGCGCCGAACACGACAACCTGCGTTCGATGTCGCGCGCTATAGGACATTATTTCGCGAACGACCTCGGGACTCAGCACACGATTGTCGGGTAACAGCCACAAGCCCTGTATGTCCTGCGTCATTCGCTTGAAGTCGTAGAGCGCCTCTTTGTCGGACTGCACCGTGCGCACCGCGAGCTCGATCTGCGCCGATTGCGCCGCGATCTGGATCTCCCTGACGAGCTGTTCCTGGCCTGGACCCACGACGATGCCGATTCGCTCGAGCTCGGGCGCCAACGCCAGCCACTCATCGAGCTGTAGATTGAACGGCGGAAGTAGTTTTACGCCTTTCGACGATGCGGAGATCAGATCGTGGTCTTGATAGTTGAAGACCTGACAGAATACGAGCGGTTTATCTTCGATCTCGCGCGCGACAGACGCTGCCAATAAGCCGACGGCGACGAGCCGGTCCGCTTCGGCCGCCTCAGCCCTGATCCGAGAAATGTTCGCCGGGTTGCCGTCGAGATTGTATATCGAGAGCGGTGCATCACCGATTCGAGCAACGATCTCCTCGGCAATTGCTGAAAATGCAGGAATATCGTTGCTCAGCAATAAGGCCGTGCGCACGGGTAGCGGCGGAGGCACCGGCTCCGGCGAGGTGGTCGGCAACGGCGCGGGCTCCGCCGGCGTCGGCGCAACCGGCGCTGGCGGTGAAGTCTCAACGGGTATTTCGACGACCGGAGCTGTAGGCGGCAGCGTCGTGCAGCCGGCTAGCAGGCCGGCAACGATGAGCAGTACGCACGAAAGCCTCGCGAGAGTCTCATTGAAGCGTCGAAAGTGCACGTAATAGATCCTGGTCCGGCACGGCGGCGAGTGCGTTCCTGCCCGCAATTCTTCGTTCGGCTGTGATTATGGTTTAAGAAAAAGGCCAAAATCGTGCAGTAGCTCGCATAAACGCGATTCATTTCTAAAGCTTTCCAGAATATGTAAAGTCGGGCAGCCGACTGCGGCTCATGCGAGCGCTAGAGCGCAAACACGTCAGCGTTAGACTCACCGACGCCAGTTTGTCGCATTCCGGACAGCCTCGAGAATCTCGCTGTCGATGACCCGCCCAATTCTGAGCGAGCGGCGAGGCTGAGCTATCCAGCGGCGGCCCACGTGGATACCGAGAACGAATGCGCCGTGGTCATCGACGGCCAGGACCGGCGAGCCGGAATGCCCAGCCCACGACCGACACGTGTGAACGAACAGCCCCTCCTCGAGATTCGCACCAACTGACTCCGGCGTCCGCAACGCGCAGGATCGTTCCGTGCCGAGAAAGCGCAACGGCAGTCTTACAGTGGCGGTCGGATCGACACCGGGTTGCTCGAGCACGACGGGCTCGTCTCGCAGACGCTGGCGCCATATTCGCTCACGAAGCTTTCGCCCGGTGACGACGACTGCCCAATCATCGACCGCACCACGATGTCGAAAAACCGGGCGCCAGAGTGCGTGGATCGGATATCGCCTATTGCCCCTTCCGGCGACAAAGCAACGCTCCGAAACGATCTCAGCGGCTTTGGGAAAGCCATGTGCTGTCGTCAATACGACTTCGTGCGGCGTGTCGCCCACGTCGATAACGACGCCGCGAAACCGATGACCGATCGTTTCGTCTTCCGGTACACATTCGAGTGCGATCAAACCGGCTTCGGCGCCCGCGTACTCCGGTACGACATATGTATCCGCGTACGCGGCGATCCCCGATAGCAGGCAGATCGGCGCTAGGACTAAAGCCAGTGCTCTCAGGCCCATAGGCGGGACTATACCGTATGTGAACCCGGCAGCGCCTGACCGCTACATAAGACCCAATGCACTGAGGATCAGCCGCCCACCGAGACCGAGCGAGACGAGAAATACGAGGCCACCGAGCGCGTTCGCCGTACGCCCGTTGACATGCTCGCCGAGCAGCTGCCGATCGTTCATCGTATAGAGAAGAAAGGCCGCGACAATCGGTAATAAGAGACCATTGGCGAACTGCGCCGACAGAATGATCGTGATCGGTTGAATGCCGCTGAGTGCGAAGACACAGCCGATCAACAACACGCTGAGTGCGATACCCCGAAACGCGAGTTGTCCATGCGAATCTTGCGAGCCTGTGAGCTCGGTGACCGCGAAGGCGGTTGCGAGCGGTGCAGTCAGCGCGCTGCTGAAGCCTGCAGCGAGCAGTCCGATCCCGAGTAGATATTTTGCGATGGATCCAAACAGCGGCTCGAGCTGAATCGCCATGTCGGCGGCGTTGCGTGCAGCGAGTCCTTGTGCGAAGAGACTAGCGGACGCTGTCGAGACGATGAAGATACTGACGAGACCGCCGACACCCACTGACAACACTGTGTCGGTTCTCGCTGCGGCAAGATCGTCCGCCCCTGCCCACCGTGCTTTTGCTGCCGAGGCGTGGAGAAACAAGTTGTAGGGTACGACCGTCGTGCCAATGAGTGCGAGCACCATGACGAGACCGCCGTCGGGGATTCGCGGTACGAGCAGCCCACGCAGCATCGCAGTGAAATCCGGACGCGTAACCGCGAACGTGCCAACGAACGCGATTGCCATGAGGACGACAAGCCCGATGAGTAGGCGCTCGAGCTGTCGGTACGTACCACGCAAGAGCGCCAATGCGGCGATGGTGCAGATCGTGAGCACCGTTGCTTCGAACGAAACGCGGCTATCCAGCACCGCCTCGGCACCCAGGGCCGCCCCCGACAGATTGCCGGCTTCATACGCAGCATTGCCCGCGTAAAGCGCGACCATAATCAGCGCATAGAGCGGCCACCGCCATGCCGAACGCCCAAGCGTCTGCCGCAACGCCTGACCGAGACCGCTTCGCGCTGCCGCGCCGAGCCGTCCGGCCATCTCCTGAAACACGATCGTCGCAACGGTTGCGAACACGAGTGCCCATAGCAGCGCGTAGCCGAAACCGGCGCCGGCCAGCGTGCAGACGGTAACCGTGCCGGGCCCAATGAACGCAGCGGCGACGAGCGCGCCGGGGCCTATTTCCCTGAAAAGCCTAAGGCGTCGTTTCATGGACGCTGATTGTAGGACCGCTCTGCCTAGAATGCGGCCCTCAGACCGAGCGAGAAATTGCGCCCCGGAAGTGGTGCGATGTCTTTAATAAGAGACGTGTGCCGGCGCGCATCCTCGTCGAGAAGGTTCGTCCCCCTGAAGAAGATCGATAACTCCTGGCCGTTACTAAGCTCCCGAGTCCAGGTCACGTCTGCGTTGACCATCGTGTAACCGGGCGTGGCGGTCTCGAACGGCGCCGTCTCGTCTTGCTTCGCATAGCGCGCAGATTCCAAGCCCATCATGAGCCGATCGTCGTGGTATTGCAGACGCGCGCCGACGCGCAGCGGCGGCAGCCTCGCGAGATCGCCGTCCGTGTCGAGCTCGCCGTCGACGTAGTCGCCAAAGATACGCAGGTCGATTTCTCCAGAGCCGATCTCAGCGACAGGCGCAAAAAGCTCGGCTTCGAGTCCCGTTACATCTGCATCCTGCTGACGGTATGCAAAGATCGGCAGCTCGGAGTCGGCGTCGACCATCCCTGTATCCTGTAGGAAGATAAAGTCCAAGAAGCTCGTGTAAAAGGCCGTCACGGTCCACGTCACGGGCCCGGCCGTCTTGCGAAAACCGATGTCTATATGCCGTGACGTCTCCTCGGTTATCCCAGGGTCGCCAACCTCGAACGTGCTCGACGCCAAATGCGGTCCGTCCGCGTAGAGCTCTTCGGCGACTGGCAGCCGTTCGGTCAGCGCCAGATGCAATGCCAGCGCGTAGTCATCGCCGAGCTGGCGAATCGCTGCAAACGATGCGCTCGCAGCCGTGCCACTGAAGTCAGGCGACATCGGAGACGATGGCTCGTGCTCCTGACGCTCCAAACGGCCGCCGAGCGACAGGCTCCAATCGTTGATCTCGCGGTGCTCGAGCAAGAACAGGCCAACGGTCGTCGTATCCACAGGCGGAATGAACGCTTCCTCGCCGATCGCTGAGAACTGACGCTCGCCGAATTGGATGCCGAAATCACCCTCCCACTCGCCCCACGGCTCGTGGGACAACTCGACGCGCCCCTCGTAGGCCTTGTTCTCAAACAGCGTGCCGATCTCCTCGCCCTCAAGCTCCTGATGCTCATAGTCGTTGATGCCGAGTCTCACGCTGACCTGCTGGATCGGCCCGGACATCGAAGTCCAGCCACCCTTTAGATCAAAGCGCGTCTGGTCTAAGTCGATTCTTACGTTACCCTCCTCGGCCATGCCCCCTGGCTCCTCGTGGTGATGCCCCGGCACGCCGTAGTCGGAGTCGTAGCTGCTGAGCGAAATACCGAGAAAGCTATTGTCACCGAGCCATGAGCCGCCTACCGATCCGCTCGTCGTCTCGAAGTTGCTGTTCTCGAGCACGCCTGTAGGCGTCTCACCAGGCTCGGGCTCGAGCTCCGAAAAGCCAGGAATCTCATAATCGCCAGCATCGCGCGTGAGCATGTCGACGTGCCAGGCGAAACCATCCCCGCCGCCATCGAGCCGAAGCGCACCGGTACGATCATCGGCAACCGTATTGCCTCGCAACTCGAACGCGCCTTCGAGGCCCGCTTCCGGCGCCATCTCCGGTATGCGCCTCGTAACGGTGTTAACGACACCGCCGATGGCGCCGCTGCCGTATAGCAACGTCGTTGGCCCGCGAAAGATCTCGATCTGCTCGGCGACTAAAGGATCGATACCCACGGCGTGATCGACACTGACCGTAGAGACGTCAAGCGAGTCGATGCCGTCCTCCATGAGCTTGACGCGCGCACCGGCGAGTCCCCGGATAATCGGACGCGACGCGCCGGCGCCGAAAGAGCTCGCGGACATTCCGAGCTGATCGGCAAGCGTTTCACCGATATTGGTGTTCTGAGCCCGTTGAAGCTCATCGTTACCCAGAACCGACACGGACTGAGCGAGTTCTGCGATCGTGCGCTCATGGGGCGTCGCGATCACACGGATCTCCTCCACGGCGTGCTGGGCGTGCAGTGCCGGCGCAACGAGCGCTGCGCAGACGCACAGCGCGTTACTCTGTCGACAGATACTGTAGTGAGTGGTCAATTCCTGACTCCTCTGAAAATAATGCGCGTTACCCCCCCACAATGGCCGCGGGAACGGTATCGAATACAGAAAAAGATTAGGAAAGGACTGGGGGTGCGCGCGCGAGTTTAGAGCACGCGAACTGTACTAGAACGCAGACGAATGCTTCGTGTACCGGCGCTGAGGTCTGAACGACGGGTAAGAAAAACTCGATCCGTGAGACGTTGCCCGCGCTGAGTGTCGATGAGCCTGCGCAGACCGCGCACGTGGCGTCAACGGTGTGCTGTTCGACGTCGACGTGACTGGCAACCGCGGCTTGGGCTGCGACAAGCGTCACTGCCAACAAGCCGTTGAGTATCAGCTTTCTGATTTTCAGGTTTCGGGCCATTCAGCCTCGCCCCTTACGCCCACACATTCGCCACGCGGCCTGAACTGATACGTGACTTCACAATTAGAGTCAATATTCCGTACCCGGTTCCTCATCCGAAGGGCTACAAACCGCCAGCACCGCCTGCGTCGCCGCATCCGCGGCGCGCGACACCGTATAGGCTAATAACACATTGTTTTTACTGTCATTATCAATATATCGCCCATCGATTGGATAATTGGGCGCCCTACGCGCTTCGGCGGACCGGCTGCGTTGACCTCGAACGCGCAGTGACCGAACGAAGTGTCGAGATTGTGTGCGGCAGGCAGGTCTAGGACAATGATCGGGCCGGCGGGCTTTGCCCTTGGGACCAGGACTGTTAATAGATGTGGAATGAAGTCAGAGGACTGCGAGACGGTATCGACTACGGTACCCCGCCTCGGGACGGTGAACCGGTTACGTTGACCGTCGACGGCGTAGAAGTCACCGTCGCTGAGGGCAGCTCAGTCATGCTTGCAGCGGTCGAGGCAGGTCGCGCCGTACCGAAGCTTTGTGCGACTGACTCCGTCGAGTCGTTCGGCAGCTGTCGAGTGTGCCTCGTCGAAATCGAAGGGCAGCGAGGGTATCCGGCAAGCTGCACGACGCTCGTGGCGCCCGGCATGGAAGTACGAACACAGTCGGAGCGCCTGACGCAGCTGCGCAAAGGCGTCATGGAACTCTACCTCTCGGACTTCCCCGAGTCCGAAATCCCCGACGGCTGGAGCGAGTTTCATCGCACACTCGAGGAGATCGGTATCGACGGTCATCGGTACGGTGAGGGGCGCGATCACTTCCATTTGCCGATCGACATATCAAATCCCTACTTCCTGTTCGACCCGGCGAAGTGCATCGTCTGCAGCCGCTGCGTGCGAGCCTGCGAGGAAATTCAAGGCACGTTTGCCTTGACGATCCAAGGGCGCGGATTCGAGTCGAAGGTAGCCGCCGGGATGGATGAACCTTTTATGGAATCCGAGTGCGTGAGCTGCGGCGCCTGTGTCCAGGCCTGCCCGAGCCATGCGCTCGTCGAGAAGAGCCTGTTTCCAGGAGGATATGAACATGCCTAACCCACGTAAGCCTGAAAGAGAGACCATCACGATTTGTGCCTACTGCGGCGTAGGCTGCGGTTTCAAAGCCGAGACGATCGGCAATGAAATCGTACGCATGACGCCATGGAAGGAAGGCAAGGCCAACCACGGACACAGTTGCGTCAAGGGCCGCTTCGCCTACGACTACTACCGCAGCCCGGATCGCGTCAAAACACCGCTGATCCGCGCGAGCATCGATGATCCGTGGAAAGAAGTCAGTTGGGACGAAGCATTCTCGCACGCCGCGAGTGAGATCAAACGCATTCAAGCGAAATACGGCCGTGCCTCTGTCGGTGGCGTATCGAGCTCACGCTGCACGAACGAGGAGATCTTCCTGACGACGAAACTCGTGCGCGCTGTTTTCGGTAACAACAACATCGACAACTGTGCTCGCATTTGTCACTCGCCGACACAGTTCGGATTGACTTCCACGGTGGGTGCCGGTGCTGCGAGCCAGCATTTCGATTCGATATTGCAGGCTGACGTCATCATGGTCGTCGGTGCAAATCCGACCGAGGGTCATCCCGTTTTCGGCTCGTTGATGAAGCGGCGCATCCGCCAGGGTGCGAAACTCATCGTCATCGATCCGCGCCGTACCGAAACCGTCGACAGCCCGCACTGCCGCGCCGACATTCACCTCGCGCTACGCCCGGGTACGAACGTCGCGATTCTCAACAGCCTTGCACACGTCATCGTGCGCGAGAAGATGCACGATCCGGAGTTCATCAAAGCACGGTGCGAGTGGCAGGAATTCGAGCATTGGGCTGAGCTCGTCGGCAGTGATGAGTACTCGCCCGAGAACGTGGGATCGATCGCCGGCGTCGATCCCGAAGACATTCGCGCGGCCGCGAGAATCTACGCGTCCGGCCCGCGCAGCACGATCTATTATGGCCTCGGCGTAACCGAACACTCGCAAGGGTCGACCGGTGTCATGTGCCTCGGCAATCTCGCGCTGAGCTGCGGCATGTATGGTCGCGAAGGCGTCGGCGTCAACCCGCTGCGCGGACAAGGCAACGTGCAGGGCGGCAGCTGTTTGGGTAGCTGGCCACACGTGTTCACGGGCTATCGTTTCGTCACCGACGAGGCGACGCGGGCGAGCTTCGAAGCCGAATGGGGCGTCGAACTCGACAGCGAGCCCGGTTTGCGCTTGCCGAACATGTTCGACGCGGCACTGACCGGGCACTTCAAGGGCATGTACATCATGGGCGAAGACCCGGTGCAGTCCGACCCAAATCAGAACCACATCATTGCAGCGATGCGCAACATGGAATGCGTCATCGTTCATGATATGTTCCTGAATGAAACGTCGAAGTACGCGCATATCGTGCTGCCCGGCAGCTCATCGCTCGAGAAAGACGGCACGTTCACTAACGCCGAGCGGCGAATCAGTCGCGTTCGCAAAGTCGTCGAGCCGTTAGCGGGGTACCAAGACTGGGAAGTGACGGTGAAGCTCATGAACGCGATGGGCTACGACTGCGAATACGAGCATGCCGGCGAGGTGCTCGACGAGCTCGCGCGCCTGTCGCCGGCTTATAGCGGCGCAAGCTTCGAGTTGATCGATCGCGTAGGCTCAGCCCAGTGGCCGGTCGATAAGAACGCGCCCGAAGGGACCGAGGTGCTGCATATGAAGCAGTTCCCGCGGGCCAATGGCCTCGGCACTTTCATGCTGACCGGATTTGTGCCGACACGCGAGCGCGTGAGCGATCAGTATCCGCTGCTCCTGACCACGGGCCGTATCCTGACCCAGTACAACGTCGGCACGCAGACGCGCCGCACGGCCAATTCGCAGTGGCATCCCGAAGACGTGCTCGAGATGTCGCGCGGCGACATGCAGGTACGCGGACTGAAGACGGGTGACAAGGTCAGGGTGTCGAGCCGGTTCGGGTCAACGCAGCTTAAAGTCGTCGAATCGGATCGCGTGAATCCTGGCGTGATCTATACGACATTCCACCACGTGGAATCCAGAGCCAATGCCGTGACGAGCGACCTGTCCGACTGGGCCACGAACTGCCCCGAGTACAAGGTGACAGCAGTGGAAGTAGCCAAGGTCAAGTCCGACGAGAAATCGCGCGCACGAACGGCACAACCCGTACGCCGTGAGCGCGAAGCAGAAGCGCTCGTTGCTGAGGAAGCCTGAGCATGGAGCCGACCGACGAGCAGCCTGACGTGGCCGGAACGGTGATGAAGCTCGAGGTCATCATCGCGATGGCGAACCAGATCGGCGACTTCTTCTCACCGTACCCGGAAGAACGTGCAGCCGAAGGGCTACGTAATCACTTGCGAACTTACTGGGATCCGCGCATGCGCAGTGCCCTGCTCGAGCACATCGATTCGGGTGGAGAGGGTCTAAGCGATCTGGTCATCGAGGGTGCACGCCAGCTCCGCGACGAGGCTGCTGAAAAGGACGGCTATTACGGCCCGCCGAAACGCTGAGGTACTTCTCTCAGATCTGAGTTCTGCTCACTCTTCGAGCCACGGCTGGTCGAGTGCAATAACTAATTCTCAAAGGAGAACGTGATGATCAAGAACAGGGCGTCAGCCGTTATCGTGACCCTATGCGGTATCGTGACAACTACCGTTGGATCAGTCGGGCAGGCTCAAGTGGTCGAGGGCCAGGCGGTCGACGCCAACGGCGCGCCCCAATATCGCGTTGATCCATTTTGGCCCAAGCCGCTGCCGAACCAATGGAGCATGCAGCAGGTCACGGGTCTTTACGTCGATCACATGGAGCACATCTGGTTCATCAACCGGGGAAGAGCCGCAATGCCGATCGAGCTGACGGCGGAGCTCGGCCCGGGAGCGGCGCTTTGCTGCGTGCGCGGACCGGAGATCATCGAGCTCGATCAGGAAGGCAATGTCCTCAATGCCTGGGGAGGTCCCGGCTATCATCCGCTCTGGCCGACGTATCTCCAGACTGTGATTCCCGATAGTAACGGCTTCGTCTGGATCTCCGGTGAGGCGGCTCAGGACAGCATTCTGAAGTTCACGC
>JABAOE010002755.1_pt1 | contig 10345 bp, 11 predicted proteins | sample 7062141 | NCBI WGS metagenome assembly JABAOE01 (sample SAMN14538627, study PRJNA623070) | marine sediment metagenome | biome: marine biome [ENVO:00000428]; feature: marine pelagic biome [ENVO:01000023]; material: deep marine sediment [ENVO:00002113] | place: India: Gulf of Khambhat ...
GCTGGCCATTACCAACATTGAGTACGATCACGCCGACATATACAGTGATCTGGACGCCATCCTCTGGCAGTTTCATCAGCTCGTTCGGACCGTTCCCCGGCGCGGTCTGATCGCGGTCAACGGCGCCGACAACAACATCGACGAGTTGCTTGCCCGCGGCGTGTGGACGCCTCTGCAGACATTCAGTGCTCAGCCGGACATGGCGGCGACCTGGACGGGCCGCTACGACCTGGTCGGCGCCAAATCCCGCTTCTCGGTGTTTCGCCAGGGCGAGCAGGTCGGCCAGGCGGACTGGGCTCTGCTCGGCCGTCACAATCTGGAAAATGCGCTGGCGGCTATCAGCGCCGCCGTTCACGCCGGCGTCAGCGTAGATGTGGCGCTGGCGGCGCTGTCCCAATTCAGCGGTGTGCGGCGGCGCCTGGAGAAGCGAGGCGCCTTCGACGGCGTTACCCTGTACGACGATTTCGCCCATCATCCCACCGCTATTGCCAGCACGCTGGAGGCGCTGCGGGCCCAGCAGACCGAAAAACGGTTGTTGGCCGTCGTGGAGCCCCGCTCCAATACGATGCGCTTAGGGGTGCATCGGGATGCCCTCCGCAAGGCCTTCGGCGACGCCGATCGGGTCTACTTTCTTGCCTCTGAGCAACTGGACTGGAACCCGGAATCTGCGCTGTCCATGTTGGGCAGCAAGCTGAACGTGGCCCATGGCGTACCCGAGTTGCTGGAGCAACTGTTGCAGGACGTGGAAACTGGCGACCAGGTGATTTTCATGTCCAACGGTGGCTTCGGCGGGCTGCCGCACAAATTCCAACAGGCGCTGAAGAGCCGCGAGCCCGCGCGCGGCAAGACGTCGCATGCCTCCTGAGCCCCAGCGCGATGCCCCAGGCATCGAGGTGCCGCTGTTTCCCCTCAAAACGGTGTTGTTTCCCGGCGGGCCTTTGCCACTGCGCGTTTTCGAGCCGCGCTACCTGGACATGATCAGCAGTTGCCTGAAGGAGAATCGCGGCTTCGGGGTCGTGCTGATTCGCGAGGGCCAAGAGGTCGGTCCTGCCGCGACCTACGATGTGGGCACCATGGCGGAGATTGTGGACTGGTACCAGGGCAGTGACGGGTTGCTGGGCGTTACCGCTGAGGGTCGCGAGCGGTTCCGAATTAATGCCGCTCGGCGACAGAAAGATGGCTTGAACATGGGCACGGTTGAGTTCTTGAGCCCGGAACCGCGCATGGCGCTGCCGGAGCGATTCGCGGCCATGGCGCGCATTCTTGAAGAGGTCATGGACGATCTGGGTAGCCACTATCGGGAGATCCCGAAGCAATACGACGATGCCTCCTGGATAGGCTATCGCTTTGCCGAGATCCTGCCCTTGCCCCTGGAGCAGAAGCAGCAGTATCTGGAGATGAATGATCCGGAACGGCGTCTGGATCTTTTGCGGCCGCTGTTGAAGATCCGCTCGTAACGGGCCGAGCCTGTTTCTGCCGCAATGGCCCGATTTATTCCTGTGCAGGTCGAGCAGCGCGCCGTTACGGTTTAGCTGCCATGCTCGCCATGACTGACGACTCATGAGGCCTTCTATCAGCCGCGCGGCCCGCTTCAGCATCGGTCAGGTGGTTGCCCACAGTCGCTTTGGCTATCGTGGCGTGGTGTTCGACGCGGACCCCTATTTCATGCTCAGTGATGATTGGTACCGGCGGGTTGCGTTATCCCGCCCGCCCAAGGACCAGCCCTGGTATCACGTGCTGGTGGATGGTCAGGAGCACACCACCTACGTTGCGGAGCGGCACCTGGCGGGGGAGCCGGTGCCTGCGCCTATTTGCCACCCGCTGTTGGACCGCTATTTCACCGGATTCAATGGGTCAGCATACGAGCGCCGCGGCACGGTGGCTTGAGGCGGCGGCCAGAACCGGACGCCAGAAACGACAGTGATAACCTTGGGCCCATGAAAACCTACATGTGCCTGATCTGCGGTTTCATTTACGACGAAGCCAAGGGCATACCCGAGGAGGGCATTGATCCGGGTACCCGCTGGGACGATATCCCCCTGTCCTGGACTTGCCCGGACTGCGGTGCCGGCAAGGAAGACTTCGAGATGGTCGAGATCTAAGAAGCGGCAGGGCGGCGGACTAGGGCGTGTCCAGACGAACGATCTGGTAGCCGCGCTGCTCGAGCAGCGCCACCAGGCTGTCCTCACCCACCAGATGGAGGGTGCCGACGACCACCAGGTAATCCCTGGGCTGGGCGCGGGCCAGGTGCGCGAGCTCGTAAGCCCAGTCCTGATTGCGGGCCGCGACCAAGCGGCGATAGAGATCCGGATAGGCTGCCAGACCGGCCAGCAGGTCGGCGGCCAGCGTGTCCACTTGGCCTCTTTGCCACGCATCGACAAGCTGAGCAGCCTGGTCTTCCAGCTGGCCCATCTCGGCCACGGTCTGGGCGAGGAACTCTGCCTGCTGGGCATCGGTCAGGCTGTCGAACACCGCCAGCTGATCGTCCACGGACTCCAGGCCCAGGATTTCTTTCTGGTCGGAGCGGGCACGGCCCAGCAGGTGCTGTTCGACGCCCACGTTGGGATCAAAGCCCAGCTGGGCCATCTTCAGCTGGGTCAGCATGAGCGCCACCAGCCATGGTTCTAACCCGCTGAGCTGCCCCGCCCCAAGGCCGACTTCTCCGGCAAGCTCGGTGGTCTTGCGCAACGTGTCGGGGCTGAGCCGATCCGATAGCAGCATGCCATCTCGCGCCATGCCCCGCTGCATCAGAGCCTGACTCATCTGCAGCGGATCGAGATCATCCAGGTCCAGCTCCATGATGAGCGTGTCGGCGGCGCCGTAGAGCTGGTCAATGGAACTGTGCAGGGGATAGTCGCTGTCCCGGAGGTAGTGAATGGAACCCAGCAGCGTGAAGGTCGTACCGCCGGGGCTGACAGCGCGCCACGCGGCCGGCCGACTTTCTGCGGGCGCGGCGAGGACAGCCGCAGCAGCCAGCACCGCCGGCAGTAACCTGACTTTCAGGCGCCCACCCATCCCACCTCCGTTTCCAGGGTGCCGTCCGGGTACAGGCGCAGCCAGCGGAACCCGGGTGGCTTGTCGTCCACTGCGAAGAGCCTGGCGTTGGGCAAAAACTGGGCGCACGTGGCCGGTGTGCTCAACATGCGCACCCCGTTGCGCTGCCGATCCGACACCTGGTGGACGTGACCCCAGAGCACGCCACGCACGTTGTCGTGACGATCCACCACCGCCAGGAACTTGTCCGCGTCGCGAAGTCCGACGCGATCCAGCCAGGCGCTGTCCATGGCAATCGGCTGGTGGTGCATGACGATCAGCGCATGCCGCTCGGCATGCTGGGTCAGGGCCGTATCCAGGGCTGCAAGCGCTGCCTCATCCAGGGCGCCGCCATCATCACCTCGCACGTGGGTGCTCAGCATGAGCACCGTCCAGCCGTCCAGCTGGATTTCGCCGTTGACCTGAAAAGGCGGTTTGCCGAGCACCTGCTCCATCAGCCGGGGGTCGTCATGATTGCCCGGAACACAGTAGACCGGCGTGCCCAGTTGGGCGAGGCAGTCTCGGAACCGTTCGTAGCCGGTTTGGCTTTCGTCCTGCACCAGGTCCCCGGTGGCCAGGATACCTGCCGGTGGCCAGACGGGGTTGTCCCGCACGACGGCCAACACCTGGTTCAACGCGTCTAATGTGTTGACGCCGCGCATTTTGCCGTCCGCCGCCGCGTACAGATGGGTGTCGGTCAGATGTAGCAGGGTCGTGGGCTTTTGGTCTTTTCCGTGTGCGGACATGGACGGCGGCGGCGTAAGCGAGGCTGACATCATACCCAAAACGATGCTGCCGGCGTCCGGCGCTATCTCCCAGATCCGCCCCGCCCCGGCGACGGGCGCCCGGTTGCGGAACCTGTCGGGGTTAAGCGACAATCTCGGCTAGCCCGTTCCCCTGTCCGACAACAACAAAAGCCCCAAATCATGAGCACAAATCCAGGCAGTCTGGCGACTGACCCGAGGCCGTCACGGCGCGAACTGGCCAACGCGATTCGAGCGCTGAGCATGGACGCGGTTCAAAGAGCCAACTCCGGGCATCCAGGTATGCCGCTGGGCATGGCGGACATTGCCGAAGTGCTCTGGAACGATTTTCTCAAGCACAGCCCCGAACATCCTCACTGGCCGGATCGTGACCGGTTTGTCCTGTCCAACGGTCATGGTTCCATGCTGCTGTATTCACTTGCCCACCTCAGCGGTTATCCGTTGCGACTGGATGAGCTGAAAGATTTCCGGCAGCTGGGGTCTCGCACCGCGGGTCATCCGGAACGGGAGCTGGAGATTGCCGTGGAGACCACTACCGGTCCCCTGGGCCAGGGCGTCAGCAACGCGGTAGGTATGGCGCTGGCCGAGAAGATATTGGCGGCTCGTTTCAACCGGGACGGACTTGATCTCATCGACCACTACACTTACGTGTTCGTTGGGGACGGGTGTCTGATGGAGGGCATATCCCACGAGTCATGCTCTCTGGCGGGAACCCTCGGGCTCGGCAAGCTGATCGCCTTTTACGATGACAACGGCATATCCATCGACGGCGATGTGACCGGTTGGTTTACAGACGATACGCCGGCCCGTTTCCGTGCTTATGGCTGGCACGTGATTGATCAAGTGGACGGCCACGATCCGGAGGCGATTCGCGCCGCAGTGCTGGCGGCGCAGGCGCAGGAGGATGCCCCCAGCCTGATCTGCTGTCAGACGGTGATCGGTTGGGGTTCGCCCAACAAGCAGGGCACCGCCGCCACCCACGGCAGCCCCCTGGGGGCTGATGAGGTGCAAGCCACCCGCACCAATATCGGCTGGTCCCTGCCCCCGTTTGAGATTCCCGATGAAATCTACGCCGCCTGGGATGCCAGGGCGCGGGGCGCCCGGCGCGAGCAAGAGTGGCAAAAGCTTTTCGCACGGTATCAGGAGCTTTTCCCGGAGGCGGCCGCCGAGTTTGCCGGGCGCATGGACGGGCAGCTGCCACCGGATTGGCCGGCTCGCTGTGAGCAGGTGATCATGGAGATCGCCGGCGAGGCCGCTGACATGGCGACCCGCAAGGCATCGGAAGTTGCCTTGAATGGGTTCGGTCCGGCGCTGCCCCAGTTGATCGGGGGCTCTGCCGATCTCACCGGCTCGAACAACACCTTCTACAGCGGGTCCAAGGCCATTACACCGCTGAACAGCGACGGCAACTACGTCTTCTTCGGGGTCCGCGAGTTCGGCATGGCCGCCATCTTGAACGGTCTGGCGCTGCACGGCGGCTTCATTCCCTACGGCGGGACCTTCCTCACTTTCTCCGACTATGCCCGCAACGCGCTGCGGATGGCGGCGCTGATGGAGATACAATCCATTTTGGTGTTCACCCATGACTCCATCGGCCTCGGCGAGGATGGGCCGACCCACCAGCCGGTGGAGCAGCTGGCCAGTCTGCGCGTGATGCCCAACATGCGGGTTTGGCGACCCTGCGATGGGGTAGAGACCGCGGTTGCCTGGCAAGACGCAATTGAGCGCTCTGATGGCCCCACAAGCCTGGTGTTATCGCGACAAGGCTTGCCGCACCAGCCGCGGACGGGCGATCAGATAGCGGCCATCCGGCGGGGCGGCTATATCTTGTTCAACTCGGCGAGCGAGCCGCGGCTGATCATCCTGGCGACCGGTTCAGAAGTGGGCGTGGCGCTTGCGGCGGCGCGGCAGCTGGATGGGGAAGGTGTGCCCGTGCGGGTCGTGTCCATGCCCTGCACAGAAGCCTTCGACGCCCAGCCCGATGATTACAAGGCGTACGTCTTGCCGGACCGGGTTACCGCGCGACTGGCAGTGGAGGCGGGGGCAACGGATATCTGGTGGCGGTTTGTCGGCCGCGACGGCGCTGTGGTGGGCATTGATCGCTTCGGCGAGTCGGCGCCTGCCCAGCAGTTGTTCGAAAAATACGGTTTTTCGCCAGCGTCCATTGTGGAGTCCGCGCGCGCATTGCTGTAAGGGAAGCTAGGGATCAAGAGCATACCGAGGAGTATTTCATGGCTGTAAGGATTGGTATTAACGGCTATGGCCGCATAGGCCGCAACGTGCTGCGGGCGCTTTATGAAACAGGGCGCCGTGACGACATTGAGATCGTCGCTGTAAACGACCTGGGTGATGCGAATACCAACGCCCATCTGACGTGCTATGACACGGCTCACGGGCCGTTTCCCTTTGACGTGACGGTGGACGGGGACAAGATGGTGGTGGACGGGGACCCGATCCTGGTGTGTTCCGAGCGCGACCCCGGCAAACTGCCCTGGGGCTCCCTGGACGTTGACGTGGTCATGGAATGCACCGGTATTTTCAATACCAAGGACAAAGCCTCGTTGCATCTTAAGGCCGGCGCCCGCAAGGTTCTGGTGTCCGCTCCCGCGGGTAAGGAAGTGGACGCCACGATCGTCTACGGCGTTAATCACGACACCCTCACGCCGGATGATGTGGTGGTATCCAACGCGTCCTGTACGACCAATTGTCTGGCCCCGTTGGTCAAGCCCTTGCACGAGAAGATCGGTCTCGTCCAGGGCATCATGACCACCATCCATGCCTATACCAATGATCAGGTTCTGACCGACACCTATCACAAGGACCTGCGGCGGGCCCGCTCCGCTACCATGTCCATGATTCCCACCAAGACGGGCGCCGCGGCGGCGGTGGGTCTGGTGTTACCGGAGCTGGATGGTCGGCTGGACGGTTTTGCCGTGCGGGTGCCTACCATCAACGTTTCTCTGGTGGACCTGACTTTCACGGCCGGCCGGGATACGTCGGTGGACGAGGTCCATGACGTGCTGCGCGCGGCCAGCGAGGGAGAACTGAAGGGTATTCTCGCCTATAACGAAGCGCCCCTGGTGTCCATCGATTTCAACCACAACGCGGCGTCGTCCGTGTTCGACGCTACGCTGACCAAGGTCCAGGGTGGCAACCTGGTTAAAGTCTGCTCCTGGTACGACAACGAGTGGGGTTTCTCCAATCGAATGTTGGATACCTCCACGGTGCTGGCAGGTCTTTAGAGCCGGAACGAGCGCGTGGCGTTGGCCGTGAACAGCATGGCGGACCTGGAACTGGACGGGCGCCGGGTCCTGATTCGCGAAGATCTGAACGTCCCGATCAAAGACGGGGTCATCACCAATGACGCGCGCATCGTTGCGGTCTTGCCGACCCTGCGGCTAGCGCTGGAGCGCAGGGCTCGGGTGATGATCATGTCCCATCTCGGACGTCCCGAAGAGGGCCAGTTTGATGCCGCCTACTCCCTGCAACCCGTTGCCGAGCGGCTGAGCGAGTGCCTGGGCATGGATGTGCCCCTGGCCCGGGACTGGCTGAATGGCGTTGCGGTGCCGCCGGGCCGGGCGGTGCTGTGCGAGAACGTGCGCTTCAATGCCGGTGAGAAGGCCAACGATGACGCGTTGGCGCGGCGCATGGCGAACCTGTGCGATGTTTTTGTCATGGACGCTTTCGGCACCGCTCATCGCGCCCAGGCCAGTACCCACGGCGTGGCGCGGCTTGCGCCGGCGGCCTGCGCCGGTCCGCTGTTGGTCGCGGAACTGGAGGCGCTCGCGGCGGCTGTTGAGAATCCGCGCCGGCCGGTGCTGGCTATCGTCGGCGGCGCCAAGGTCACCTCCAAGCTGGGTGTGCTGCGGTCGCTGGCCGGTCAGGTGGATCAACTGATCGTCGGCGGCGGGATTGCCAACACCCTCCTCAAGGCCGCCGGGCATCCCATCGGCCAGTCGTTGCACGATGAGGCCCAGCTCGATTTCGCGGCCGACCTGTTGCGGGGCAAGTTCGGTGCCGCCCAGATCCCGCTGCCCACGGATGTGGCGGTGGGCGAGCGCTTCGCCGCCGATGTCCCGGCGACCATCAAGCCCTGTGGGGAGGTGGCCCAACAGGACATGATTCTGGACGTGGGTCCTGAGACGGCGCGGCGGTTTGCGGACATGGTCGGCGCCGCCGGCACCGTGGTGTGGAACGGTCCTCTGGGCGTGTTCGAGTTTCCCGCTTTCGCCGCGGGCACCCAGACCCTGGCCCGGGCGGTGGCCGCCAGTCCGGCGTTCACCATCGCTGGCGGTGGCGACACCCTGGCCGCTATCGACCAGTTTGGCGTGCGCGACCAGATTTCCTACATATCCACCGGCGGCGGCGCCTTTTTAGAGTTTCTGGAAGGCAAGGAATTGCCCGCTGTGGCGGTGCTGAGGGCGCGCGCCAGGCGCTGATCTCGCCACGCCGGTTGGGCTCCGCTAGACTGCTCCTTGATCCGCGCCCCGGCGGATCTCCGATGGAGTAGCTTGAGCGTTGGTGCAAGTCACAACCCAAATTCCCCTGCGGCGTACCAAGATCATCGCTACGCTGGGGCCGGCCACAGACCAGTCTGAGGTGCTGCGTGAGTTGATCAAGGCCGGCAGCGACGTCGTGCGCGTCAATTTTTCCCATGGGGCTGCCGAGGAACAGCGCCAGCGGATCGAAAGGGTTCGACAGCTGGCCGCTGAGGTGGGTCGTTATGTGGCGATCATGGGCGACCTGCAGGGCCCGAAGATTCGCATCGAATCTTTCGCCAGCGGCTCGACGACGCTGCGGCAGGGGTCACAGTTCGTTCTGGATACCGCCATGGATCCGGGAGCTGGTAATGGCAGCCGGGTGGGCGTGGCCTATCCGATGCTGGTGGATGATGTGGCGGCCGGTGACGCGCTGCTGCTGGATGACGGGCAGATTGTTCTCAGCGTGGTCGAGGTGGTCGGGACCGAGGTGCGGACCCGGGTCGAGCAGGGTGGCGTGCTGTCCGATAAGAAAGGTCTGAACAAGATGGGTGGCGGCCTTTCGGCCCCTGCCCTGACCAACAAAGATCGCGCTGACATCCGCGGCGCCGCTGAGCTGGGGCTGGACTTCATTGCCGTGTCTTTTGCCCGGGATGGCCGGGATATCAACGAGGCACGCCAATTGCTGCGCGAGGCTGGTGGCGATGCTCTGATCGTGGCAAAGATTGAGCGGGCGGAGGCAGTGACCAACATTCGTGAGCTCATTGATGCTGCCGACGTCATCATGGTGGCTCGGGGTGATCTCGCCGTTGAGGTCGGCTACGCGGAGATGACCAGTCTGCAGAAAAGCATCATCCGGCTGACACGGGCGCGCAACAAGGTCAGCATCACGGCCACCCAGATGATGGAGTCCATGATCAGGAGTGCTTNNCATGGACGGCACCGACGCGGTAATGCTGTCCGCGGAAACGGCAGTGGGAACGTTCCCCGTGCAGGCGGTGGCCACTATGAGCGAGATCTGTCTCGGTGCGGAGAAGCATGAAAACGTGACCGCGCGCACCAACTACCGGATGGATGACGTCTTTACCCACGTGGACGAGGCTATCGCCATGGCCGTGATGTATACGGCTAACCATCTCAACGTGAAGGCCATCGTCGCGTTGACGGAATCAGGGTCCACCACCCTGTGGATGTCACGGGTAAGGACCGATATCCCGATCTATGCGTTTACGCGCCAGGAGGGCACCCGGCGCCGTGTCAGCATGTATCGTGGCGTGTATCCTATTTCTTTCGACATCACTCAGACCAATCCGGAGCGGGTTTATCAAAGTGTCTTCAGTCTGCTCTTGCAGCGGGCGCTGGTTGCGGAGGGCGATCTGGTGATCTTCACCAAGGGTGACTTGAAGGGCGTTGCCGGTCGAACCAATGCCATGAAGATACTGCGCGCAGTGTCACAGCGAAACTGAGGGAGCTCGTTGCCGATGGCGGCCCGATTCGAAGGCACCGACACATACGTAGCCACGGATGATTTGATGATGGCGGTGAATGCCGCTGTGACGCTAGGGCGGCCGCTGTTGGTCAAGGGGGAGCCGGGGACGGGCAAGACCCAGCTGGCCGAGGAAGTGGCCAGCGCTCTGAATAGGCCGTTCCTGCAGTGGCATATTAAATCCACTACCAAGGCGCGCCACGGCCTGTATGAGTACGACGCCGTGGCCCGGCTGCGGGACTCCCAGCTTGGTGATCCGCGGGTGGATGACGTGTGCAACTACATCATCAAGGGGCAGTTGTGGGAGGCGTTTGTGTCCGAGCAGCAACCCGTCCTGTTGATTGATGAAATCGATAAGGCGGACATCGAATTTCCAAATGATCTGCTACAGGAGCTGGATCGGATGGAATTCTTTGTGCACGAGACTCAGGAAACTGTGCAGGCCCGGCATCGACCCATCATCGTTATTACCAGCAACAATGAGAAGGAGCTGCCCGATGCGTTCCTGCGCCGGTGCTTCTTTCATTACATCCGCTTCCCCGACGCGGATACCATGAGTGAGATCATCGCGGTTCATCATCCCA
>JABAOE010001081.1_pt1 | contig 10344 bp, 10 predicted proteins | sample 7062141 | NCBI WGS metagenome assembly JABAOE01 (sample SAMN14538627, study PRJNA623070) | marine sediment metagenome | biome: marine biome [ENVO:00000428]; feature: marine pelagic biome [ENVO:01000023]; material: deep marine sediment [ENVO:00002113] | place: India: Gulf of Khambhat ...
CGGCTGTTTCCTTCAGGGCACAGTGCGGCCGTGGCGATGGCGTCAGCGCACGACCGGGTCGATGTCGCGCAAAACCACCGTGACGCCGGCAATCCTGCGGATTTCGGGACGGCCATCGAGCCGGTCGCTTTTGCCGGCGCGAAGGGGTGTTTGCCGGCCATGCGTGCCGAATTGCGGCGTAGTGGCGGGAGCGGCCGACGAAGTGTAATCGATACTGGCGGCGGCGATCATGATCGTGTCCAGGATCAGCGCCAGCGCGATTGCGTAAGTCGTCGATTTCCTCATCGGTTGCATCCTTGCCGTTCGCCCGGCGCCTTGGCGTTGCGCCGTCATGCCGATTGGACGCGGCAATCGCGAAAATGGTTCATGAAAGGTTGCCGGGATTGGGCGGAGCGCCCAAAAAACCCGCAAAACCGCCGAAATCGGCGACTTTGGGGGGCCGCGTTAATGGCGTTTCCAAGGCGCTGCCGGGGGCCTATGGCCTGTCGGCGGCTTCCTGCTTTATGATCGTTTTGCCAAGCGTTTGAACCATTTGCAGTCAGCGCGCGTCACACCAACGATGGCGGCCACAAATGACGTCAGACGGCCAGGACCGCGAGTTGCTCGCCCGCATTGCGAAAAAGGACGCAATGGCCGTCCAGGCGCTGTTTGCCCGCCATCAGACGCGCATCTTCCGTTTCATTCTGCGGCTCGTCCGCAACGAGGCGATCGCTGAGGAGCTTTGCAATGAGGTATTCCTTGAGGTCTGGCGAAAGGCAGGCAGCTATCGCGGCCAGTCGGCCGCTACGACATGGCTCATGTCGATCGCCCGCAACAAGGCGATCAGCCTGTTGCGCAAGCGCGCCGATGAGGAGCTCGACGAGGACTATGCGGAGACCCTCGCCGACGACAGCGACACGCCGGACGTCGACGTCGCCAAGCAGGACAAGGCGGAGATCATGCGCCGCTGTATCGACCGACTGTCGGCGCAGCACAAGGAAATCATCGATCTCGTCTATTATCACGAGATGTCGGTGAGCGAGGTGAGCGAGACACTGGGCATCCCCGTCAATACGGTCAAGACGCGGATGTTCTATGCGCGCAAACAGCTTTCGGAGCTGTTCAAAAGCGCCGGAATAGATCGAGGTTGGCCATGAGCGAAACGGCTTTGAAGAACGTACCCGACGAGGAGATGGAGCTGCTGCTGCCGTGGTATGCGACCGGCCGATTGTCGGACAGCGAAAAGCGCCAGGTGGAGGCCTGGCTGGAAGGCAATGCGGAGGCGCAAAGCCATCTGGCGCTCATTCGCGAAGAAATGGCGCTGACCATTGAGTCCAACGAAAATCTCGGCGTCGCCGGCGCCGGCTCGCTGCATCGCCTGATGGCCGCCATTGAAGCGGAGGGCGATGCGCGGCCGCAATCGGACCCTCAGGGCGGCTTTTTGGAACGCCTTGCCGGCTTTCTTGGCGGTCTTTCGCCACAGGTCTATGCCACAGCGCTGGCGGCCTGCCTGATCTTGCTGATCGCCCAGGCCGGCATAATCGGCGCGCTGCTGACCTCTGCCCCCGACCAGACATTCCAGACGGCGACCGGGGGCGCGCCGGTGACGGCGGAGCCGGGCATCATTGCGCTGGTCGCCTTCCAGGACGCTGCGTCAGCCAGTGACATCGGTGCGCTGATGAACGATAATGAGGCGGAGATCGTCGGGGGACCGGCCGAAGGCGGGCTTTACCGGGTCCGTTTTCCGCAAACCGCCGACCCCGATCGTGTCGTGGAGCAGCTCCGCGCCGCCAGCGACGTCGTCAGGTTCGTCGCGCTCAGCCAGTGATCGCGGTGCGGTGATTTCAGCGTGGTGACTGTGGCGACAGGTGTGACAGGAGTTTCGGCATGGACAAGCGTCGATTTGCCCTGACCGTTCTTGTCGGTCTGACATTGAGCATTTCAGCCGCGGCGGTTGTCACGGCGCCGCAAGCCGCGGCGCAAGGCAATATCACCGTCAGGCCGAATTACGGGCCGCCGCGGATCGTGACGCCGCGGTTGCTGCCGCGCGTCATCAGGCCGAATCGCCTGCTGCCGGCCGACCAAAGCGGCGCCGATACGGCGCAGCCGGCCAATGGCGGTCACCAGCCGCACTCCGATCAGGCGACAAATGGCAATCCGCCGGCTACCAATCGCCAGGTCGTGGCGCGCCGGCTGCCACCGGATCTGCCCAATCCGCGTCCGGTCTTTTTGCCCGACGAGCTGGACGGCAATCCGCTGGCACTGCTGCTGGCCGGCCCCTACGATCCCGATGTCATTCTGGTGTCGCTGGCTGCCGACGCCGATGCCGCACTTGCCGCGGCGATCGCGCAAGCCAATGATTTGGAAATCGCCGAAATCCTGCCGCTGCCGCTTATGGCGATACAGATGGTCCGCTATCGGCTGGCGGCCGGGCAGGCGGTGCGCGAGGCCATTGCGGCGGTTGCCGCTGATCCGCGCGTCCTGGCCGTGCAGCCGGATTACTTCTATTCGCTGAGCGGTGCGGCGGGCACCAGCTCGATCCAGTATGCGCCGACAAGAATCCGTGTCGACGAGGCCCACCGGATCGCCAAGGGCCGCGACGTGCTTGTTGCGGTCATCGATTCCGGCATCGATGTCGAGCATCCGGAACTGCAGGCGGCGGCAGTGGAGAAATTCGACGCCATCGAATTCGATCCGGCCGACGAGATGCGGCATGGCACGGCCATGGCGGCGGTGATTGCCGCCAATTCGCAGTTGCTGGGCATTGCGCCCTCCGTGCGGCTTCTGTCGGCCCGCGCCTTCGGCGTGCCAAAGGGCGGCAGCATGGCGTCGGCGACGACCTTTGCCATTTTGAAGTCGATGCAATGGTCGTTTGAACGCGGCGCGCGGCTGTTCAATCTGAGCTTTGCCGGGCCGCGCGATCCAGCGCTGATGACGGGTCTCGACGCGTTGGCTGCCCGCGACGTCGTCATGGTCGCGGCGGCCGGCAATGCCGGCCCGGAGGCGCCGCCGGCCTATCCCGGCGCCCATTCCGGCGTCATTGCGGTGACGGCGACCGATTCCGCCGACATTCTGTTCAGCATGGCCAATAACGGCAAATATGTGGCGCTTGCCGCACCCGGCGTCGATGTGATGACGGCCACACCCGGCAAACGTTACGAGCTGATGTCCGGCACCTCCGTGGCGGCCGCCCATGTCACCGGCGTCGTCGCCCTGATGATGGAAAAGGAGCCGGGCCTGAAACCGGCATTGGTGCGCCAGGCGCTGGCGGATTCCGCCATCGATCTCGGGCCGGAAGGCCCCGACAGCGGTTATGGCGCCGGCCTGGTCGACGCGCTCGGCGCCCTGGAGAAAACCGGGCGGAGCCGCATCGTGGCCGCCGAATAGAGCGGTCTGCCGCCAATCTGCCGGGCTTTGGCGCGGCCAGCCCTATTGCGCCAGGAGCCATTCATGCGCCGGCTCGTTGTGGAAGCGCCAGATGCGTTTGGGGCCGGCCATTACATTGAGATAATAAAGGTCATAGCCGTGAATGGCGGCGCAGGGATGGTAGCCATAGGGCACCAGCGTCACGCAGCCGTCGCTGACGGTCATCGTCTCGTCGAGGCCGCGATTGTCGGTATAGACACGCTGGAAGGCGAAGCCCTGCGGCGGATTGAGCCGGTGGTAGTAGACCTCTTCGAGCTGCGATTCGTGCGGCAGGTTGTCGGTGTCGTGCTTGTGGGAGGGATAGGACGAGGTGCAACCGCCCGGCGTGATGACCTCCACGACAAGCAGGCTGTCGGCCGGCTCGTTTTCGGAGATGATATTGGTCACATGACGGGTGTTGCTGCCCTTGCCGCGGGTTTCCTGCGAGACGTCGTCGGGTCCGATCACCCGTGGCGGATGGCTGCCGGCGCCTCCGGGCGCGGTGCAGGCGGCGATCTCCGCATCGCTCTCAGCGGTGATCGACCATGACGACCCCGCCGGCACATAGAGCGACCATGGCCGGCCGGCAAACGGGCTGGCCCGCTCGCCCAGCGTGCCGAAGTCGGCGCCATCGGCGCTCGCCCGGCCCTTGCCGGCGATGAAGACCAGGCAGATTTCGCGGTCGCCGGTCTCAGCCGACGCGGTCTCACCCGGCCGCAGACGGTACAGGTCGAAGCCGACATAGGTCCAGCCGGCCGTTTGCGGCGAAACGTGGATGGCGCGTTTATCGGCATCGGGCTCAGACGGCTTGATCAGAAGTTTCGACATGGCACTTTCCCATCGCTCGTACGCGGCGGCCGGGCAGGGACCGCCGGGCATTTCCGTTTGCCGGTCTATAGCGCGGAGCGGCAGCCTGTTCTAGGCGGCGGCGTCGCCGCGCAGACGCTGCCAGCCCCGCGCCAGACGGTCGAACCGGTCGGCTATTTCGGTGATCGCCGCAGCGTCGTCGATTTCGCCGGCGAGCCATTTTTTCGCGGCGTCGCTGAACACCGTGCGGCCGATGGCGAAGCCCTTGACAAGCGGCACATCGGCGCAGGCGGCAAAGCCGTCAAGCAGGTCTTCCTCCGGCGCCTCAAGACCGAGCAGGACAATGCCGCGGCAGCGCGGATCATTGGCCGTTATGACGTTTTCGATCGCCTGCCAGGCGCCCGGCGAGGCCTGCGGTTCCAGCTTCCACCAGTCGGGCCTGATGCCCACGGCGTAAAGTTCCTCCAGCACCCGCGCCGTCGTGTCGTCGGCCAGCGGGCCGTCTTTTGAGGCAATGATCTCAATCAGCAATTCTCGGCCAGCGCGTCTGGCCGCCTCGTAAAGCGTCTTCAGCGTGCCGGCCTGGGCGTCCTTGAGCGCCGGGTCATCGTCGGGGTGATAAAAGGCCAGGCACTTGATCGTGTGGGTGAGCGGCCATTCGCAAATCCGGCCGCCGATGTCCTGCGAAAATTCAAACCGCAGCGGCCGGGAGCTCGGCTCCTCCGCCGGCCGGCCGATCCACAGCTGCCGGTCGGCGGCCACGGCCATCGCCCGGCGGCCGAACGTCTCATCGAGCAGGACGCCATAGCCGGGCCGGCCGTCGGCGACGCGGCCGGCCGCTTGCACGGCCAGCACCTTGAAATCCGCTATCCGCTGATGCGGCGCACCGGCCTCCTCGGCCATGGCCACGAGCTGGGCGCGGTGATCGATGGCCAGCGCCATCAGGCCGGGCGGCCGCGGGCGGCGGGTCGTCGACCAGTGGATATGGTTGATCGCCTGATCGTGGCGCAGGGCGCGGTGCGGGCTGCCGTTTTTTAGGAAATATTGCAGTTCCTCCCAGGTCGGGATTTCCGGCGAGCACAGCAGCCGGGAGACGGCGAAGGCGCCGCAGGCATTGGCCCAGGTGGCGCAGGTGGCAAGCGGCTCGTGGCGCAGCCAGCCACGCAGGAAACCGGCCATGAAGGCGTCGCCGGCGCCCAGCACATTGTAGACCTCGACCGGAAAGCCGGCGCCGACAATGCCGTCCTCGATCCGCTCGGGGATGGCGCCGGGATAGACGACGCAGCCCATCGGGCCGCGCTTGAGCACGATCGGCGCGCCCGACAGGCCGCGGATCGCCCGCAGGGCGGCCAGCGTCTCCTCCTTGCCGGCGGCAATATGGATCTCCTCCTGCGTGCCGACGATCAGGTCGCAATCGGCGAGCACCGAACTGAGATGCCGGGAGACCCGCTCAGAGGCGATATAGCGCTCCTCGCCGGCGGCGTGGCCGGCCAGACCCCAAAGATTGGGCCGGTAGTCGATGTCGAAGACGACCTTGCGGCCGGCGTCCCTGGCGATGCGGATCGCCTTGCGTTGCGCCTTGTCGGTATGGGCTTGCGAAAAATGCGTGCCGGAGACGAGGACGGCCTTCGCCGAGGCGACGAAGCCGGCGTCGATGTCGTCCTCGCTGAGCGCCATGTCGGCGCAGTTCTCCCGGTAGAAGATCAGCGGAAAGGTCTCGTCATTCTCCACCGATAACAGAACCAGCGCGGTCAGCCGCTCAGGGTCGGTGACGATGCCGTCGGTGGCGACGTTCTCGCGCGCCATCTGCTCGACAATGTAGCGGCCCATCTGCTNNCTGCTCGTCGCCGACGCGGGTGATCAGGCCCGATCTGAGGCCGAGCCGGGCCGCGCCGATGGCGATGTTGGAGGGGCAGCCGCCGACCGACTTGGCGAAGGTGGCGATATCCTCCAGCCGCGAGCCGATCTGCTGGCCGTAAAGATCGACCGAAGAGCGGCCGATGGTGATGACGTCGAGGCGCGGTGCCGAAGATGGCGATGCGTCCGCATTCATGGTCGTGGCGTCCTTTCCGGCCGGCCGCGGCAATCCTGCAATGGCGCGGACCCGCCAAGTCGATATCGAAACATAAATTCCAAATGACGGTCAAATCAGAATTTCTGTTCCGGTCATGCTATCGGTCTCCGGCCTGGCGATTAGCTGCCGCGGTCGGCCCGGGGAGGCTAGCCTCGGCTGCGCCGGTTGGCGACAGCGACGGCGAGAGTCAAGGCCAGCGCCATTGTTGCAGAGAGCGAGCGGAAGCCTTCAAAATCCGCCTCCACGACTTCAAAGACATGTTCGGCAATCTGCGCAAGCGGGCTGAACGGGCTGTCGGTGACGGCGACCAGCGGCACGCCGTTGTCGGCCGCGGCATTGGCCAGGCTGACGGTTTCGGCCGCATAAGGCGTAAAGGAGACCACCAGGCCGGCGTCGTCCGGGCCGGCGAATGACAGGCTTTCAGAATCGATTCCGACAGCAGAGCCGACCAGGGTGGAGCGGACGCCGAGCTTTGCGAATGTGTAGGCGACATAGGCGACGACGGCAAACGAGCGGCGCCGGCCGATCAGATAGATGGTTTCCGCAGAGGCCAGACGCAGGGCCGCCTGCTCCAGGACCGCCGGATCGACGGTCGCTCTCAGGGCATCGGCGGAGCGCTTGGACGCCTCGCAGAAGCCGTCCAGCAGCAGCATGGGTTGCAGCGGCGCTTGCGGCGAGGCGGCATGCAGGCGCAAGGCGTCAAGCCGCGATTGGTAATCGGTTGGCCGCTCGCGCAGGCGTTCGCGAAAGACGGCCTGGAAGTCGGAAAAGCCGCGATAGCCGATGGCCTGCGACAACCGCACCAGGGTCGAGGCCTGGACGCCGGCATTCTCGGCGATCGCCGCGGCGGTGCCGAAGGCGATCTCGTCGGGATTCTCGATGGCATAGGTGGCGATCTGCGCCAGCCGCTTGGGCATGTCGGCGCGGGTCGTGACGATCCGGTCGCGCAAGGCGGAATAGTCGCGCGGCGCACGGGCTGCGGTTTTTTTCGATGTTGGCATGCGACCCCGCTCATCCGGCCGTCATGACCGGTCTTGATAACCTCTTGACGAATGATGGCATAAATGGAATAAATATTCCAGAAAAATAAAAAACGGTCCATACGTTTTAAAAATTGCCGATTAGCGGCAACAGGATTGAAGGGAGGTGACGACATTGCCAGTGGAGGCGGCTGCCGTTTATCGGTCGGTTCGTCAATGGCCGGAAACGGTGCCAACGGTCAAGACGCCGCGTCGGCGGCGGGTCGTGGCAAGGCGGACAAGCCGTTGCCATTGGCGGCGTTTCGATTCCATAGTCTCAACAGCGCAGATCCGGACCCGTTCGACGCGGGCGGGCCGGGCGAGGTTCGCATTCGCCTGACACCGGGCGGTGCCAGGCGGGCGGAGCCCTCAAGTGGGGCGACCGCGCAAACGCGATGACAAAGCAAGGGAGAAAAGCATGAGGAAGATTCTTTTGGGCCTGGCAGGGGCGATCGCCCTGTCGGTCGGCGTCGCTCAGGCGCAGGAGACCAATATTATCGTGGTCAGCCATGGCCAAGCGTCCGATCCGTTCTGGTCGGTCGTCAAGAACGGCACGGCCCAGGCGGCGGAAGATTATGGCGTCAAGGTCGATTACCGGGCGCCGGAGACCTTCGACATGGTGGCGATGGCGCAACTGATCGACGCCGCCGTCAATCAGGAGCCCGATGGCCTGATCGTCTCCATTCCCGACGCCGACGCGCTCGGCCCGTCGATCGAAAAGGCGGTCGCCGCCGGCATATCGGTGATCTCGATGAATTCCGGCTCAGACGTCTCCAAGGGACTTGGCGCGCTGCTGCATGTCGGTCAGGAAGAATATGATGCCGGCAAGATCGCCGGGGAAAAACTCGCCTCAATGGGCGGCAAGAAGGCCATTTGCGTCAACCACGAGGTCGGCAATGTGGCGCTCGATGCACGCTGCCAGGGCTTTGCCGACGGTTTTGGCGGCTCCGTCACGGTGCTGCCGACGACCAACGACCCCTCGGAAATCAAGTCCAAGGTCAAGGCGTCGCTGGATTCCGATGGCGATATCGACACCATCATGACGCTCGGCGCGCCGCTGGCCGGTGAGCCGGCTGTGGCGGCGATCGACGAAACCGGCCGGGCCGGGTCCGTAAATGTCGCCTCGTTCGACCTCTCGGCCAGCTTCCTGCAGTCGGTGGCCGACGGCAAGGCCGCCTTTGCCATCGATCAGCAGCAATATCTGCAAGGCTATCTGCCGGTGGCCTTCCTCGCCCTGCAGGCGAAATTCGGCCTGATGCCGGGCGGCAACGTGCCTTCCGGCCCGAACCTGATCACCGCCGAAAAGGCAAGTCAGGTCGTTGATCTGTCAGCGAAAGGCATCCGCTGACGCCGAAATGTGAAGTCGGGCGGCGCCGGCAGCGGCGCCGCCCGCGACCGACACAGACACTAGCAAACGGAATCGGGGGAGGGACCGTTCGATGTCCGATGTCGCTGCCACCGTCCAGGACGAACGGCTCAAGCAAACGTCGTTTGCCCAGAAACTGATGCGACGGCCGGAGCTCGGCGCCCTGGCCGGGCTTGTCATCGTCACCATCTTCTTCGCATTCACCGCCGACGCCAACATGTTCACGCTGGCCGGCATCATGAATTTCATGTCGCCGGCGGCGCAACTGGGCATCCTGGCCGTCGGCGCCGCGCTGTTGATGATCGGCGGCGAGTTCGATCTGTCGCTGGGGTCGATGATCGCCTTCACCGGTTTGTTCTTCGGCGCCGCCGTGGTGACCTGGGGTCTGCCGTTGCCGGTCGCCATCATCGTCACGCTGATCTTCGCCGCGGCCGCCGGGTCGGTTAACGGCCAGATCGTCATTCGCACCGGCCTGCCCTCCTTCATCGTCACCCTGGCTTTTCTGTTCATCCTGCGCGGCCTGACCCTTGTCGGCCTGAAGGCGGCGACCGGCGGCTCGACGCAGTTGCGCGGCGTGCGCGATGCGGTCGAAGGCGGGTTTGTCGCCGGGCTGTTTTCCGGCGACGCCTTTACCGGATTGTTTGCCTGGATGGCCGCCAACGGCATGATCGATACCTTCAAGAACGGCCGGCCGAAGGTCGAAGGCGTGCCGGTGGAGATCCTGTGGTTCATTGCCGTGGCCGGCATCGCCACATGGGTGCTGCTGCGCACCCGGATCGGCAACTGGATCTTCGCTTCCGGCGGCGACGCCAATGCGGCGCGTAATTCCGGTGTGCCGGTGCGGCGCGTCAAGACCGGGCTGTTCATGTTCACCGCCATGTGCGCGGCACTCGTCGCTATCCTGACGGTGCTGGACAGCGGTTCGACCGATGCGCGGCGCGGCTTCCAGAAAGAGTTCGAAGCGATCATTGCGGCGGTCATCGGCGGCTGCCTGCTGACCGGCGGCTATGGTTCCNNACTCGGTGCAGTCCAACGTGGGCGACGGCAGCGAGTTCCGCTACATCATCGCCGCCGTCGTCGGCGGCTGCCTGCTGACCGGCGGCTACGGCTCGGCGATCGGCGCCGCCTTCGGCGCGATCATCTTCGGCATGGTGCTGATCGGGCTGAGCTATACCGCCATCGACCAGGACTGGTATCTGGTGTTTCTCGGCGGCATGCTGCTGATGGCGGTGCTGTTCAACAATGTCATCCGCAAGCGCGTGACGGGAGAACGCTGAGATGAGCACGCCGATCATCGAGATGCGCAATATCGAGAAGCATTTCGGCTCCGTTATTGCGCTGGCCGGCGTCAGCCTGGCCATCCATCCCGGCGAAGTGATGTGCCTGCTGGGCGACAACGGCGCCGGCAAATCAACCTTCATCAAGACGATGTCAGGTGTGCATGCGCCCTCTGCCGGCGAGATGTTCGTGGACGGCAAGCAGGTGCATTTCTCCGGTCCGCGCGAGGCGCTGGACGCCGGTATCGCCACCGTCTATCAGGACCTGGCGGTGATTCCGCTGATGTCGATCACCCGCAACTTCTTCATGGGGCGGGAACCGACGAAGGGCTTCGGTCCGTTCCGGCACATCGATTTCAATTATTGCGATGGCGTGGCGCGCGAGGAGATGAAGAAGATCGGCATCGACGTGCGCGA
>JABAOE010020936.1_pt1 | contig 10343 bp, 4 predicted proteins | sample 7062141 | NCBI WGS metagenome assembly JABAOE01 (sample SAMN14538627, study PRJNA623070) | marine sediment metagenome | biome: marine biome [ENVO:00000428]; feature: marine pelagic biome [ENVO:01000023]; material: deep marine sediment [ENVO:00002113] | place: India: Gulf of Khambhat ...
CCGAGATCATAGTGCATGAAGCTGACGAGCCAGATTCGATTGGCGACCTGCTTTAACCCGACTTTCTCTCGAACCCGACACCAGGAGCTGTTCAGCATCCTTTGAATCGGTTCGCCCTTGTACGCGAACACGTGCGTCGGGTGCTTCCCTCGGCGCGAGTCCACGACACGCTTGGCAATGTCGTTGAGAACCACCAGTCGTTCCTCGCCGTTCTTGACGAATGATCCCGGAACAATAAATACAAAGGTCTCAAGCTCTGGAACCTCGACCTTCCAATCCCACTGCATCCGGCAGACCTCGGCATCGCGGCAGCCCGTATTGACTGCGAACAAGGCCATCTCTGCGAGATGTGGCGGAAGCTCGGAGAACAACACCTGCTCCTCAGCCCGACTCAGCGGATAGGGTTGCCGCGTTATTAATTCCAGTACGAAAACTGGGCAAGGACGTGTGGCTGTCCACGGAAGTGCCGTTCGGCATCGTGAAGATGTTGGATGACGGCGCCAAGGGCCTCGAGATCATCGCGTTTGGCAACGACGCCGAAGCGGCGATCACGGAGGCACCGCGAAAAGTGCCGGACGTCGAATATTAATTACTTTTTCGGTGGGTCGAGGCACGATGGCACGGACGGCACTTTGCCCATCATGCCACCCAACNNTTGATACCCTCCGTCGCAAACACGCCGACAGCTCCACCCACCGGGGCCTGCAGCGTAACCGATGCTGCCGCCATGGCTGTGCCGGGTACGGCCAGCGCGGCGCCAATGAGCCCCACCGCGTAGCCGATTACGAATCCGAGCAGCACGCCGATCGCGGCGCTCTTCCAGCATCCCGATTTGCTGCATTTACCGCCTTGAAGGCAGCTGATGAGCCCCGGTGCCGCCATCGCCAATGCTATCTTGACTGCAACGAGTGTCATGACGACCTTGTACTTGAGGGCTTCACTGCCTAGGCCTTCGCTGATCATGCCGAGCGTCTCTCCGCTGACGGGATCGACCCGCCACCAACCTGCCTGGGCCGCGTCGCTGACCGGACCTTCGGGAACGATGACGGCAAAGCCGTTGTCGAGATCGCGGCCAATGGCATCCCTGGCCTCAACGGGCGTCATGCCGGCCAGCCACTCATCGTCGCTGTCACCCGGCTTGATAATTCTGACAGGAATATTCTCGGCGCTGGCCTGGCCGAACGCCTTGCGGGTATTCCATTGCGAAACCTGTTCACCTGCCGGGCCGGGTAGCCCCAATTGTTCCGCCCGCGTGGCCCAGGTGCCTGCGAGGATCGCATCCTCCGGCGCGAGCAGTATGCTGTCACCGTCGTGGCGCAGGACTCTTCGGGCATTGTTCGCGATATCGACGATCAGCTGTTCGCTGGTCTCTGCCGAGTCACTGACCAGGCCGTTGCTGACGATAAGCAGTCCCGGCTCGTGGCGGTAGTCGACGACCTGCGGGCTTGCCGTCGAGCCTTGTTCGATCGCATTGGCGATCCAGAGTTCTTTCGTATCCCGAACGGCCTCCAGCATTTCCGCGGATATCTCCGTGGGTTGGTCGGGGAAGTAGCGTTCGTGCAGGCTCAGTTCGAATACCGGTCGCGAGGCTATAACGCGCTCAAGATAGCGATCCAATATGTAAGCCTCCGAATAACCCCCCGGGCTCAGGATGAAGTTGTTGGCCGTCGCCAGCTTCCAGATCGCCGCCTCGCGAGTGGCGAAATTCGCCAGCTTCATGTCGCCGGATGTCCGGTTTGCCGCGCCGATCCGGTCTATGACATACCGTTTGACCGTCTTTTCCGCGCCGCCCGGTGCGATGAACGTAAACTCCATCCATTGCGCACTCAATGCCCGGAATTCGTCGTTTTCATCGACGTCGGATTGCATCACGGCCGTACTCTCGAGAGCCTCTTCCATCAGGTCGCCGACCGTCTGGAAGACACCCGCCGCTCCACCGCCCATCGTCACGGCGTCCTTGTCGAACACGATGCCATTCATGTCGAAGAAGTCCGATTGCGGTTGCTGGCTGGTGCCGACATGAAACGTCGGGATCATGTAACGGGTTCTTGCGGCTACCTCCTGCATTGCATCGAGATCCGCCGGGCCCGACAGGCCGTTGGGCAGGTTGCTGAATGACAGGCTGACGCCGTGCATGTTGGCGACCGGGCGTTCCCAGGGTTCCGTCAGGGCGGTTGTGTCGAGCTTGTCCCCGGTCTTCTGTTCGACAAACACCTGGAAGCGGAATCGGTGCTGTAATTCTTCGGGTACGGTATCGGCCATGATTGCCGTAGCAGCGACGTCAACATCGTGAGTATCTGCTTTGCCGAACGCGGGATGAGCTGGCTGCCACGGATCGGAAGGGCCGAACCGGTATTCCACCCAGAAATAATCCGCAGCTTCCTGCAGTAATTGCGAAGTCACCTGCCGTTGCTGCGGAGTAATGCCGGCGGCCTGCAACTGCTGCAGGATGAACTCGCGATCCGACAGGGCATCCTGGAACGGCGAGGTCGACCGGATGTCCTGCCGTTGGGATGCCGATTCGACGAACAACTCGACTTCTTCGTCGCTGCCACCGATCAGCCGTGCCATTTTTTCGAGAACATCCCTGTACCCGGCTCGATCATCGGACCATGGCCGGTCTTCCCTGGCCGCAAACATCTGTTCCAGCAGAACTGCTGCCTGTTCATTATTGAGTGTGCCGCGAGCAATACGCGCCTCGTAGCCGGCATCCTTTAACAAAGATGCCAGCAACACCGACTGATCGAGGGCGTTGCCTGCGCCGCTGACCAGTGTTCCCTTTGTGCCGCGCAGCAGTCCCGCGTATTGCTCGAAGTAGATGTTCTCTGCCACGTGGGCAACGATCATGTCCGCGTCGTAATCGAGATTGTCGATGAGCGCTTCGGCGTCGAATTGACTGCGGTCGATGAGTGCTCGCAATTCACCGAGCAGCATCATGTAACGGTCGAGGCGCTGAATGGATTGCTCGTAAGATGGAACCGTCGAAGAATTTGCGGCGGTCGCCGCAAGAGCGTAGGACGGCAACACGGAGTAGCAGGACATAGTGACGCACAGAACCCAACACATCAGTCGCTGAATCACTCGATCGCTCCTTGCGGATCGTTTCGATCCGGTTTTTGTTTCAGTATAGACCAGATGCGCATCATGACTCTGCGGGACACAGGTTTACGCCCTGTGCCCGATGGGCGACAATGATTTCGGCACTCATCTGCTCAGGCAGGAAAGTATGCAGCGAATAAGAAGAACAATCGTCTTGCTGCTGGGGTTTGCGTTCTCCCCGTCGTTTGCCCAGCCCGCCGTCTACGAAACCGAACCCAACAACACGCCAGCCGATGCAAACCGCATAGCGGGGGCGGTAACAGTCATGGGCACGATGTCCGGCGATGACCAGGACGGTTATCTCTGGACAGTATCCGACGTCGATGCACAAAAACGCTGGACGCTCGAATTGCAGGGCATTCCGGGCGCGCTGACGATCGTCGAGGTTATCCGTCTTGAATATGCCGAGAACGGCGTGGACCTCGTCGACAAGACCACGCTAATGACGATCGGCAGCCGCGATGGTTCAAAACCGGCGGTGGCGGACAGCCTGATCTTCGAGCCCGGCGACTACATTCTCGGCGTAGCCTATGCTGGTGGTGGCGACGCCCCGTTCAGGCCGCCGGCCGACAGCATCGGTTTCGGCGACAGCGGTGCAGAAGACGGGTCGACAGCCGGGCAGGAGCCCGGAGGGTACGAACTCGTGATCCGCGAGGGCGAAAAAATCCATATGCGTCAGCCGCCGCGTAACGAAAGCAAAGAATCCGCGCAGGCGCTTCGAGCGAATTCAGAGTTTTCGGCCTTCATGGAGGCTGCGGTGAGCTGGTTCAGGATTTCGGTCGACGACAACGGCAGCTCGCAGCGCTGGGAGCTTCGCGGCCAGGTCCCGGTGGGACACGAGGCCCGAGCCTACCTGCGCGATGCCGGCGGTCAGGTCCTGAGCCAGCACGACGCCGATAACCAGGGCAAGTTCAGCTTTCCCGACTTGGGCCTCGCGAGCGGCGACTACATTCTCGAGATAGACGGCAAGCAGGCGGGTGCCGTTCGATCCGTCATCTTCGAAACGACCGGGCGGCTGGTTACCGGTGCCGAAGCGGAACCGAACGACAAGTGGCAGCTGGCAAACCGCGCAGACCTCGCGCAGCCACTGACCGGGCGCATGGGTAAACGCGGCGAATCCGACTATTTCCGATTCCAGCTCGACGAAGCCACGGCCGACCAGGTGCTGACACTGGCACTGCAGACCGGTGCCGACCAGCAAATGCAGCTGTGCCTGCACGATACCCGGAACACGCGGGTCCAGTGCCGCACGGGAAAGGGCTTGATTGAACTGCCTGACCTGGTGCTGACGCCCGGCGAGTGGCGGCTCGCCGCGGAACGTGGACCGGAAGGCGCCGAGTACACGATCACACTGTCAGCCCAGGGGCCCATACAGGCCGGTCGCGAAGCCGAGCCCAACGACCGTATCGAATTCGCGTCGGCCGTTCCCGCCAATAACCGCATCAAGGGGCGTTTCTCGGGCCAGGAGGACGATTTCTATCGCATCCAGGTCACCGATGAGCCGCAGCTGTGGCGCTTCCAGGTCATTGGCGATGAGCTTCACGAGCTTGCCTACCATGACGGCGCCGGCATCCAGAACCAGAGATACCGCGTACCGGCCAGTCAACGCCGGGTGCGTCTCGACAACGTGTTTCTGTTGCCGGGCACACATCACGTACGGGTCAGTGGACGCGATGGCGGTAACTACACGTTGCTTGCACGGCCGATCGGGCCGCCCGATCCCAACGGCGAATTCGAGCCCAACGACGACACGAGCCGCATGCAACCGCTCAGGATCGGCCAGACCCGGACGGGGCTGCTCGAAGACAAGGCGGATCGCGACAACTACCGTTTCCACCTGGCGCACCGGGACCGCATCCGGCTGACGATCCAGCCACCGCCCGACGGGCAGATCATGACCGACTTGCACTGGGACGCGAAGACTTTCAAGCGATACAACAACCCGCGGGCCGGCCAGGCTATTACGCTGCAGGGCCTGTTCCCGCCGGGCGACTACCGCCTCAACCTGTATCCCAAGGTCACGAGCGAAGCCGAGTACCGGCTCAGCCTGGAGCGATTGGAACGCTTTGGTTGTCCGACCGACTGTGAGCCGAACGACAACTTCGACTTCGCCAACCCGTTCCCGGCCGATCACGTCATCGAAGGCCGGGTCAACGAGTGGCGTGACGCGGATTGGTTCGAACTCCCGGTATTCGACACTCCCACTGAGATCACCGTGAGTTCCGAGGTTCGGCGTGACATAAAGGTCGTCGAGAGAGTCTATTCCGCCAAGAGTCTCGTGACCTGGGACGCTGCGTCGAACCTGTGGCGTGGCACGATCCCGGCGGGCGCGCCGACCTATCTGCAGGTAGTGGCCTGGGGCGATCCGCCTTACCGCATGCAAGTCGACTTCCCGAACGGGCCGCAGCCCCGGCCGGATCCGGGCCCGGCACCGCTCGATGTGAGCCTGGCACTGGAGACGTCGGAGGTCAGTGCCTACCGAAACTACGGCCAGCAGGTTGGCGGTGAGATCCGGCTGTCGAACCATGGTACGGAACCCGTCACGGTCGAACTCGAAGCTGCCACGAGCGATCATCGCTGGCGCGCATCGCTCGACGCGGTTGATACGGTCGTTCCGGCCGGTGGCGACGTCGCGGTACCACTGACCGTGCACGTGCCCACGGACGCGTGGGCCGACTGGCCGGTGCGCATCAGCGCGCGTGTCGTAACGGCAGCGGGCGCGCAGGCGGAGTCCTTCACGGAAGTCAACGGCGGCCGAGACGCGCCGCCCGTCAATGCCGTGCAGGCGTGGTCGTTGCCCGAAGCGCTGCGCGGCGGATTCAACGTTGCATGGCAAGCACTCGGCGGCCGCTGGGCCGGTGAGGAGGACACTTCGGTCGGTCGCGGATTTCCGCATCTTTTCGATGGCATGGCTGTGCAGGATATGGCCCTGCAATTGCGCGGCAGTACCGATCCGAAGACCGTCGACGTGATCGTCGAACTCGCCGGCGACGAGCCCGTCGAGGTTGCGGGCCTGGTGCTCAATGAACTGGGCACCCCGTTCGCACCCTATTTCCTGAGCAATCTCGACTTCGCGTTGTCCCTGGACGGTAACGAGTTCACACCGCTGGCTTCGGGCAAGTTGCTGCCTGTCGAGGCCGAACAAGCCTTCGTGCTCGACGAACCCGTGCCCGCGCGGTTTGCGCGGTTGCAGCTGAAACATGCCTTCGATGGCACAGCCGGGCCACATCTCGGTCTCGGTGAATTCAAAGTCATCGCCACGCCTGGCCTGGATCTGTCGGCGGGCAAGGGATTCAACCTTGCCGACCCGGCGCTCGGTGGACACGTCGTGTGGTCGTCGCCACCCATGACAACGGCAAACTGGGATCCCAGGTTGCTCGACAACGAGGATGACTGGTACCAGTTGCGCATCAAGCCGGGCCAGACCCAGGACTTCGTCATAGGCTTCCATCATGCGCGGGCGGCCCGGATTACGCATATCGAATGGCGCGACGCTGCGCAGGCCCGGGATGACAGGAAATTCCGCCGCGTTGCCTTGTCCGTAAGCGTCGACTCGCCGCTGGGGCCCTGGCAGCAAATTGGCGATTGGGACCTGGTCGGCGCAGGCACGCCAAAAGTTTTCGAACTCGACGAGCCGACATGGGCCCGCTACGTCAGGTTCTCCGCCTCGGGCGGGTCGGCGTCGGGCCATGCCGAGTCGCCGGCACTGGTTCGTATCCGGGAGCAGCCGACCGGAGAAGAGTATCGTTCGATCCTGACCGAGTGGGGCTTCGCCAGCCAGGCGGCCATCTATGAAGCGCTGCATCCGTTGCGGATGGAGAAGCCGTTCGAGGCCGCCGGCAACGATTCGAGAGAAACTGCAGCGCCGCTCGTCTTCGGTGAACTCGCGGCTGGCCAGGTCGTGCTCGGCAAACACGAACACTGGTACAGACTGGACGTGCCCGCCGATCAGAACACATTGACCATCGCGCTGGGCGGCGACCCTACGGTGCGTACCGTGCTGCACCTCGAAGATCAAGCCGGAAAACCGATCCCGGTTCGCAAGATCGCTAACCGGAGCACACCGCAACTGCATACGCTGGAAGCTATCGTCGATTCCGGCAGTACTTACTATCTGAAGATCGAGGAGCCGCCGCGCAACGTGGTTTTCCTCTGGGACACGAGCGCCAGCGTCGGTGCCTATTTGCCGGTGATCTACAACTCGCTGATAGCCTACGCCGAGGACGTCGTGCCGGGACGGGATGCGGCCAACATGATCCCCTTCGGCGGCGATCTGCTGCTGCGGGACTGGTACGGCGAGCCGTTTATCCTGCAGACGGTACTCAACAATTATCCGCGCAAGGAAAGCTCCAGTGCGGCCGAACGTACGCTCCACACGGCATCCAAGGTACTTGGCCCGCGGGCTGGTACCAAGGCGATTGTCATGGTGACCGATGCCGCGACAAATCGCTTTCCGGCTGTGTGGGACATATTCGAAGGCGTAAGACCTCGCATTTTCGGACTCGGTGTCGGCTCGCAAGGCGCACTCGGTCGCGACCCGGTTCTCGAACAGGATCTCATGCAGGACTGGTCACGGATCAACGGTGGGCACTACGCGCAATTGCTGAGCGAAGGTGAGATGGAGATAGCGTTCGACCGCGCCGCGACGATGTTGCGGCGCCCGGCCGAATACACGCTGAACGTAACCAGCGACTTCAGGAAGGCACCCGGACCAGGGACGCTGGCAGTTGTCTCCGGCGATGACGATGCCGCTGTCGGCGGCGCGGTTGCGTTGATCCTCGATGCGTCGGGTTCGATGCTCAAGCGCATGGATGGTAAACGGCGAATCGTCATCGCCAAGGAAGTCCTCAAGGAGGCGGTTAACGAGCACATCCCGGCCGGCACGCCGGTTGCACTCAGAGTATTCGGCCACAAAGAAGTGAACTCGTGCCGCACCGACCTCGAGATTCCGCTCGGGCCACTCGACCCGGTCACGGCCAGCAAGACCATCGCCGCCGTCAATGCCATGAACCTGGCCAGAACGCCGATCGCGGATTCGCTGCAAAAGGTCGAGTCGGATCTGAAGAATGCCGTGGGTCCCAGGGTCGTGGTGCTGGTCACGGACGGCGAGGAGACCTGTGACGGCGATGCCGAGAAGGCGATTCAGAAGCTCCGCGACAAGGGACTCGACGTCACGCTCAATATCGTTGGTTTCGCGATCGCCGATGCAGAACTGGAGAACCAGTTCGAAAGCTGGGCCGAACTCGGCGGCGGCCGATACTTCTCCGCCCGAAGCCAGGAAGGTCTCAGCGACTCGCTCGAGAAAGCGTTGCGAGTTCCGTACTCGGTCTATGATTCGGGCGACACGCTGGTCGGCGAAGGTGTCGTTGATGGTGTACCGCTCGATCTTGAACAGGGCTACTATCGCGTCGTGGTCTCCAGCTCACCGCCGAAAACTTTCGACAATGTCGAGGTGCCCGGTGAACAGGCCATCGTTCTGAAAGTTAACTCGGATGGCGGCCAGTAGGGATTCCACATGCGGTGACCGAAAGCGGCAAGTTCTACTCGCGCGCAAACTTCAGGTCGCGGACTAATGCTGGCGGCAGGAATGCAAATCGGCATAACGCTGGCCTTCGCTTCAGGCGCTACCCAGAGTTTCGATATCGCCGTCAGGTAATTGCCACCTGAGCGATTGACGAAATTGCGTGAGATTTGCGTGGATCAGCTGTGCATCGTTATGCACAGTAATGTAAATCGAGCAACGAACGTCCCGGTAACTCGTTGAAAAATATGAATCGAATCAACCACTTAATTTTCTGAAAATCCGCGTGTCGGCTATTTCATGCCGAAAGCGGACGGTTTAGAGGTTATTGGCGTAGCACCTGAAGAATTAGGCGGTTTCTGATTTTTCCGCCGTCAGCACGTTCGACGCCATCTGGCCAATCGTTACTCCGTCGTCACTCAGATTCCCGACGAGTTCAGACAAGACTTCTCTAAACTCGCTTTGGCGATCTTCGGGCAAAGAGGAAAGCCTAGGCCCTATTGGAGTCGAATAGGCAGCGCGGATCGCGTGAGCGGTGCCCCCATGTATCATCAGATCAGCTTGTCTATGCGTCAATTGTATGTTGTCGAAACCCGCATTCTCGAAGTGGCTGACCAGATCGTCTTCCGAAAAAAAGTCAAATGGCATTCGCATCATCTGCGAAATATCCGGTTCTCCAATTGACTCAAGCGCGCTACAAATTGCGCCGAAAAAATGACATTTGGAAACCGGGCACCATGTTGTGACTACTGTCCTTCCAGCCGAACGAAGAACTCGATGGACTTCCGCAGCGGCGTCATCCTTGTTTGAAAAGAACTGGAATCCCTGTTGGCAGACAACAACATCGAATGAATCGCTCGGCAGGCTTAGCGATTCGGCTGGTGACTCAACAAAACTTATCGAGTGCTTGGACGCCTTGCATCGGATCTTTGCGCGAGCGAGCATCTCGCCATTTACGTCAGATCCCACAACCGAACCTTCAGGGCCGGCATGTTCCGCGAGGAGCTGTGCCAGTATGCCGGTACCCGTGGCCAGGTCCAGTATCTTTTTCCCCACCCATGGTTGGTGTTCATCGACAAGCATTACTGCCCATGGCTCAAACAAAATGGGGACCAAAACATCGTCGTATGATCCGGCAACTGAATCGTCACCAAAGCTAAATTCATCGGTCTGTCCCATCATTTGCTCCCCGCGATGACCGGTAAGGGCCATTTGTAACCGCACAGACAATCGCAAATCCAGCGTCCGCTTTGCGTCATTTCCAGCCTCTGAGTATAACGCCAGGTGAGCGTCCGGTTACGGCCAATAGCAGCCGGTCATTCATGCGAAACATTGACGTCACAAACGTAGATCGAACCACGCTCATCATTCAGAAACTCCGCTTCGCCACAGAGGTGCCATCCCATACGCAGCAGGAGGTTTCCGAGAGTAGTCGTACTGACATAAACACGGTCGTAGCCAAGCTGTTTCGCGAGACTTTCGGCTGATTCAATCAGTGCGGTTGCAATGCCGCGTCCGCGATGTTCGGACCCCACAAGCAGGCCAACCACCGAAGGCGTGAGACTTGTAGCCATGTCGAGATCTAGCGCGACTGTTCCTTTTACTTGACCGCCCTCAATAGCCACCAGTCCTATAGGAATCGCATCACGATTGCAGCGCGACTCCAAATCGACTCGCGCATCACCAGGTCCACCGGCTCCGTAATACGGTTCCCACTCCAATC
>JABAOE010006175.1_pt1 | contig 10339 bp, 11 predicted proteins | sample 7062141 | NCBI WGS metagenome assembly JABAOE01 (sample SAMN14538627, study PRJNA623070) | marine sediment metagenome | biome: marine biome [ENVO:00000428]; feature: marine pelagic biome [ENVO:01000023]; material: deep marine sediment [ENVO:00002113] | place: India: Gulf of Khambhat ...
CTCGAGGCCGCGTCCCACCTCGTCGTGGCCGACGTGGGCCGCCTTGCCGCGCGACCAACGGATGGCGACCGGCCCGCCCGTGATGTCGATGCTGTCCTCCAGCATCTGCTGGAGCTCCTGATAGCTGGACGGAGCGAGCACGGTCATGCCCGGCACCTTGGTGAGCAGCACCAGGTCGAGCAGGCCGTGGTGGGAGGCGCCGTCGGGGCCGGTGACGCCGGCTCGGTCGAGACAGAAGATGACGGGCTGGCCGTGGAGGCCGGCGTCGAGATTGACCTGATCGAAGGCTCTCGTGAGGAACGTGGATAGATCGCCGCGAAGGGCTTGTAGCCCTCGCAGGCCAGGCCGGCGCAGAAGGTGACCGCGTGCTGCTCGGCGATGCCGACGTCGAAGCACCGGTCGGGGAACCGCTCCCGGAACGGCAACAGCCCGGTGGAGTCGGGCATGGCCGCGGTGATGGCGACCAGTTCGGGGTGCTGGTCACCGAGCTTCAGCAGCGTCTCGGAGAAGGCGGCGGTGTAGGACCCGTCCTTGATGGAGCCGGTGTCGTGCATGTACTTGACGGTGTCGTTCTCCGCCGGTGCGTAGCCCCGTCCCTTCTGGGTGAGCACGTGGACCAGGACCGGTCCCTCGAAGCCGGCCGCGTTCTCCAGCGCCTCCTCCACCGACGCGATGTCGTGGCCGTCGAAGGGCCCCATGTAGCGCACCCCGAGGTCCTCGAAGAAGGCCGGCGGCTCCCACATCTCCCGGATCGCCGCCTTCGACATCTTCACGCCCCGGCCGATCTGTTCGCCGACCCAGGGAATCCGCTCGGCGATCTCCTCGAGCCGGGCCTGGCGCCGCATGAAGGTGGGGTTGTTGCGGATCTTGATGAGGCTCTCGCTGAGCTTCGAGACGGTGGGGGCGTAGGACCGGCCGTTGTCGTTGAGCACGATCACGACGTCGCGACCGCTGTGGCCGAGATTGTTGAGCCCCTCGAAGGCCATGCCTCCCGTCAGGGCGCCGTCGCCGATGACGGCGACCACGCGCCGCCGCTCGTCGCGGGCGTGGTAGGCCGACGCCAACCCGTGGGCGTAGGAGAGCACGGTGGACGCGTGGCTGTTCTCGATCCAGTCGTGCTCCGACTCGGCCCGCGACGGATAGCCGGAGAGGCCGCCCCCCTCCCGCAGGGTGGCGAAGTCCTTGGCCCGCCCGGTGAGCATCTTGTGGACGTAGGCCTGGTGGCCGGTGTCCCACAGGATCACGTCGTGGGGCGAACGGAAGACCCGGTGCAGTGCCACCGTCAGCTCGACCGCACCGAGATTGGAGCCGAGGTGGCCACCGTGGGTCTCGACCGCCTCGATGACCGCGTGGCGGATCTGTTCGCAGAGGTCGGCGAGCTCCTCGTGGCTGCGCCCCTGGAGGTCTTCGGGGCCGTGGATGGAGTCGAGCAGCATCGGGATCCTCAGGCCGTGGTGGGTGTCACGGGCCGTCGTCGAGCGTATCGCCCACCGGCCTCGGCGTGCGGGTACCGCCCGGGAGGAATCGGGACAGGGACTGGCCGACCGTGAGACCGAGGGCGAGGACCGCGATCCCGCCCACCGCGTCGATCCAGTAGTGGTTGGCGGTGACGATGATGGAGAACAGGGTGAGCACCGGGTAGAGGGCGATGAGGCCCTTGCTCCACCGCGTGCGCAACACCGGGTAGAGGCCCACCGTGCACCACAGGGCCCAGGCGATGTGGAGGCTCGGCATCGCCGCGTACTGGTTGGAGATCGTCTCCATCGTCCCCGACTCGAAGGACCACAGCCCACCCGGGTCGACCAGCGTGTCGAGGTACTCGTGGCCCGGCTCGCAGGCGCCGTACTCGGAGGCACAGTTCGACAGCAGCCGGGGGGGCATCAGCGGGAAGAACGCGAATCCGACGAGTGCGGTCGCCGTGGTGGCCGCCAGCGTCGAGCGCATGAAGACGTAGCGCCGGGGATGGCGCAGGAACAGCGCCACCATCACGTAGATGGTGACGATGAAGTGGAACGACCCGTAGAAGACGTTCCAGAACACGATGAACCAGTCCCAGTCGATGAACCGGGCCTGGATCCATTCCTCGTGGTAGAGGCCGATGGCCCGCTCCACGTCGATGACCTTGATCGCATTGTCGAAGGCGGCCCGCTTGACCGATTCGCCGAGGGCCGAGCCGAACTGGTTGCGGATCGCGGTGTAGACGACGTAGAAGCCGAGACACATGCCGACCTCCACCCACCATCGGAGCACCGGTTGGGGGGAGGGGTCGCGCTCGACTCGGGACGACAGCCCGGCTTCCACGGCCATCGGCGGTACGATAGCCAACCCCGACCCTGGAGGTTCCGTGCTCGACCACGAGCTCATCAATCACTCCCTCTCGGCGGCACTTCGCACCGGCGGGGAGTTCGCGGAGGTGTTCGTGGAGGACAAGCGATCGTCGTCGGCGGTCCTCGACGACGGCAGGGTCGAGGAGCTGACGAGCGGGCGCGACCGGGGGGCGGGCATCCGCGTCGTGGTCGGCGACACCACCGGGTTCGCCCACACGGCCGACCTTTCGGCGGCGGGTCTCGCCAGCGCGGCCGAGGCCGCCGCGGCCGCCGCCCGCGGCGGGGGAGGCGGCACCCGTGAGGTGGCCGTCGGGCCGGCCACCGGACGCAACACCTCGGTGGCCCGCATCCCACCCGAGGACGTGGCCAAGGCCACCAAGGTCGAACTCCTCACGCTGGCCGACGCCGCCGCCCGTGGAGAGGGCGCGGCCATCACCCAGGTGTCGGCTCGCTACGGCGACAGCCGCCGCCGGATCCTGGTGGCGAACAGCGACGGCCTGCTGGCCGAGGACGACCAGGTCCGCACCCTGTTCTCCGTCTCGTGCGTGGCCACCGGCGACACCGGTCTGCAGACGGGGCGCGACTCCACCGGTCGCACGATCGGGTTCGAGTTGTTCGACGAGACCGATGTGGAGGACATGGCGAGGCGGGCGGCCCGCCGGGCCATCACCAAGCTCGGGGCCCGGCCCGCGCCGTCGGGCGCCATGCCGGTGGTGGTCGGTCCCGGCGGCGGTGGGGTGCTCTTCCACGAGGCCTGCGGTCACGGGCTCGAAGCCGACCTGATCGCGAAGTCGGCGAGCGTCTTCGCCGGGAGGGTCGGCGAGGAGGTTGCCACACCACTGGTGACGCTGATCGACGACGGCACCATGGCGGGGGAGTGGGGCCACTTCACGATCGACGACGAGGGTCGCCCCGCCGCGCACAACGTCCTGATCGAGAAGGGTGTGCTGACCGACTACATGTGGGACGAGTTGCGGGCCCGCAAGGAGGGGCGGGTCAGTTCGGGCAACGGCCGACGGCAGAGCTACCAGCACCTGCCGATGGTGCGGATGACCAACACCTACATCGGCAACGGGACCGAGGAGCCCGACGACATCGTCGCGGGCACCGAGTCGGGGGTCTACGTCGCCCAGCTGGGCGGCGGCCAGGTGAACACCGCAACCGGCGATTTCGTGTTCGGGATGACGGAGGCCTACCTGATCGAGAACGGCGAGATCACGGCCCCGATCCGCGAGGGCAACCTGATCGGCAACGGACCCGAGACCCTCACCCGGATCGACGCGCTGGGCAACGACTTCGCCATGGGGTCGCCCGGCACCTGCGGCAAGGACGGGCAGGGTGTGCCCGTGGGCGACGGCACCCCCACGTTGCGGGTCACGAGCCTCACCGTCGGCGGGACCGCCGCCTGAGGCCGCCGTGGCGGAACTGCTCGACATCGCAACCAGGGTCGCCGGCTGGGCCGACGACGGCGAACAGGTCGAGGCGTTCGTCGTCCACGAGCGCGAGACCGAGGTCCGGGCCTACGAGGGTGAGGTGGAGTCGCTCACGTCGGCCGAGAGCCAAGGGGTCGGTGTCCGGGTGGTGCGTGACGGTCGGCAGGGGTACGCCTACGCGGGAACCCTCGACGAGGCCGCGCTGACCGAGACGCTCCAGGAGGCCCGCGACAACGCCGGCTTCGCCCAGGCCGACGAGTTCAACGGGGTGGCCGAGCCCGACGGGATGGAACCGGCCGAGCTCCCGCTCTTCGACGCCGCCCTCGAGGAGTTCTCCGTCGACGAGAAGGTGGCCCTCGCCATCGATCTGGAGCGGGCCACGCGGGCGGCCGATCCCCGGATCTCCGGGATCGAGTCGGCCGAGTACGTCGACACCGTCTTCGAGTCGGCCGTGGCGACCAACACCGGGGTCGCCGGCACCACCCGGGAGACGGGCTGCTACGTGGCGGCCTATGCCCTGGCCGAGGACGGGGGCGAGACGCAGACCGGCTTCGGGTTCTCCCTGGGCCGCGGGCCCGCCGCACTCGATCCTGCGGCCGCGGCCGCCGACGCCGCCGATCGGGCCACCCGCATGCTCGGTGCCACCAAACCGCCCACCGGCCGGGTCACCGTCGTCCTCGACCCGTGGGTGACCGCCCAGCTGTTGGGGATCATCGGCGGGACGCTCACGGGCGACGCCGTGCAGCGGGGTCGTTCGATGTTCGCCGATCGGGTCGGGGAGCAGGTCGCCACCGTCGACATCACGCTGGTCGACGACGCCACCGATCCCGCCGCCTTCAGTGCCACGGCGATCGACGGGGAAGGTCTCGCGACCCGGCCGTCGCCCCTGATCTCCGACGGGGTGCTCCAGGGGTTCCTCCACAACAGCTACTCGGCCCGCCGCGGCTCGACCCGGTCGACCGCGTCGGCCGTGAGAGCCGGGTTCAAGGGCGCCCCCGGCGTCGGCGCCCAGGCGTTGGCCCTCCGGCCCGGGACACAGGACCAGGCGGCGTTGATCGCGGGGATCGACGACGGTCTCCTCGTCCAGGAGGTGGTGGGGCTGCACTCGGGGGTCAATCCCGTGTCCGGCGACTTCTCGACCGGCGCCCAGGGGCTGCGGATCCGCGGTGGTGAGCTGGCCGAACCGCTGCGGGAGATCACGATCGCGTCCACCATCCAGCGGCTCCTGCTGGACGTGCAGGCGGTGGGCCGCGACCTCCAGTGGCTCCCGATGAGCGCGGCGGGCGTGACCCTGGTGGTGGCCGACGTCACGATGTCGGGCGTGTGAGCGCCGCCGAACCGCTCGAGTTGGCCCGATCCGTCCTGACCGGCGCCGAGCCGGGGGAGGCCGCGGAGGTGTGCGTCGGGCGCAGCGTGGAGACGACCGTGCGGGTTCACGGCGGCGAGGTCGAGTCGCTCACCGTGGCCGAAGCCCGCGGGGTCGGGGTCCGGGTCGTGATCGACGGCCCCGACGGCCGTCGTGAGGGAACCGCCCACGCGGGCAGCTTCGATGCGGATGTGCTCGCGCCGTTGCTGGCCGAGGCCCGCGACAACGCCACCTTCGCGGAACCCGACGAGCGGGTGGGCCTGGCCGAGCCCGACGGAGTCGCGGTCATCGGTATGGACCAGTGGGACGAGTCCGTCGCGACGACCGACCACGACACCAAGATCTCGCTCGCCCTGGCGGTGGAGGCAGCCGTGCGGGCCGCCGATCCGAGGGTCCGTGGCGTACGGACCGCCATCTACGCCGACACCCGCAGCGAGAGCGCGATCGCCAGCACCACCGGTATCGAGGCGAGCGCGTCGGGGACCATGGCGTCGCTCTCGACGAGTGCGCTGATCGACGACCTCGACGGCGGCACCCGCACCGGGACCGCGCTCGACGCAGCGCGCGGCCCGGTGGGGCTCGACCCCGAGGAGGTCGCCCGGCTCGCGGTGGCGCGGGGGCTGCGGCTCCTGGGGGCCGGTCCGCCCCGCACCGGGCGTCCCCTCGTGGTGTTCGAGCCCCGCTTCAGCGCGACCGTGCTGTCGCTGGTGGGCGGGATGCTGTCGGGGGAGCGGGTCGTCAAGGGGCGTACGCCCTTCGCGGACCGGACCGGCGAAGGGGTGGCCGCACCGACCGTGACCCTGGTCGACGACCCCACCGACATCGAATCGTTGGGCGCCTCACCCACCGACGGCGAGGGACTGGCCTGTCGGCGGGTGCCGCTCCTGAGCGAAGGTGTGCTCGAGGGTTTCCTCCACGACAGCCGCAGCGCCCGGGGCTGCGGCACGGTCTCCACCGGCTCGGCCGTCCGGTCCGTGCGGGGTGGGCCCAGCCCCGGTCACCGGGCCCTCCACGTCGAGCCCGGTGGCGGCGATCTCGCCTCCCTCGTCGCCGGGATCGACGACGGTCTCCTGGTGGCCTCGCTCCAGGGGCTCCACAGCGGGGTCAACCCGGTCAGTGGGGACTTCTCCGTCGGCGTCGAAGGCGTCCTGATCCGCGACGGCGCGCTCGCCGAACCCATCCGGGAGGCCACGCTGGCGGGGGCCATTCCCCGGATGCTGCTCGACGTGGTGGCGGTCGGCGCCGATCTCGAGGCCCAGCCCGGCGGTGCGCTCGTTCCGACGCTCGTGGTGGAGGGGCTCACCCTCGGAGGGGGAGGCGGCTCCTAGGCTCACCCCCCGGGGCACCCCGCCGACGAGAGATCTGCCATGGAAATCCTCCACGCCATCGTGCTCGGCATCGTCCAGGGCCTGTCGGAGTTCCTGCCGATCTCGTCGAGTGGTCATCTCGAGTTGACCCGATGGCTGTTCGGGTGGGACGACCTCTCCCCGGAACTCGAGACCGCGTTCGACGTGGCCGTGCACCTCGGCACACTCCTCGGCGCCATGGCCTACCTCCGGTCCGACATCGCCAGGTACGCGGCGGCGGGCCTGGGCCCCGTTCTGCGCCGCCAACCGCTCGACACCGACGGGCGCATCGCCTGGTTCCTCGTCGCCTCCGCAGTTCCCGCCGGGCTCACCGGTGTCGTGCTCAAGGATCAGATCGAGGACCTCGACTCGATCGCGGTGATCGCGGTGATGTTGATCCTTTTCGGTCTGCTCCTGTTCGTGGCCGACCGCCTCCCGCCGCGCCGCAAGCTCGGGGAGTTCGGCCTCGCCGACGCGCTGAAGATGGGGGTGGGGCAGGCGCTCGCCCTCCAGCCGGGCGTTTCGCGGTCGGGTGCCACGCTCACGGTGGCCCGCTTCCTCGGCTTCGATCGCGATGCGTCCGCCCGTCTGGTGTTCCTGATGAGCCTGCCGATCATCGCCGGGGCCGGCATCTTCGCCCTCTCCGACGCGTCGATTCCCTCGTCGTTCTGGCCGCCGTTCCTGTGGGGAACGGCCGCGTCCGCGGTCACCGGGTGGCTCGCGGTGTGGGGGACCCTGCGGTTGGTCCGGACCCGCACCTTCCTGCCCTTCGTCGGCTACCGGGTGGTGGTCGGCCTGGCGGTGCTGGCGATCCTGGCCACCGGTTGGCGCTGAGCGGTCGCGGGTTCAGCCGGTCACGACGGGCACGACCCCGCCGGTCGTGAGGGCCCGCACGACGGCTGCGATCTCGTCCCGCCGAACCGCCGCGGTGAAGCGGGTCTCGTCGACGGCCAGCACCTCGGCGGCGCGGGCCAGGCGGGATCCGGAGACCAGGCCGTAGAGGTCGACCCGGTCGTCGATCGCGAGCAGGGCCCCGTCGTGGGCCAGCGTGATGGCTGCGGTGCCGTCGGGGAGCCGGGCCGCCACCGCCCCCACCCGGGCTCCCGCGAGGCGGGCGGCATGGACGGGTTCGCCTTCGACGAGCGGGTCGCGGATCCGTCGGCCGGTGGGGTCGCGCTCCGCCACACCGGGCGGCACCATCGCGACCGGCAGTCGACGCGGCTCGATGTCACCGGACCCGATCACGACGCCGGCGGGAAGGTCGCGACGCACCACCCAGACGGTGACCTCGCTCCCCCACGCAGCACGGGCCTGGCGGGCTTCGGCGTGGGTCGAGGCCAGCCACGAGCCGATGGCCCAGCCGGCCACGACCACGAGGACGAGTCGGGGCAGCCGGCTCCGCCGAAGGGCGCTCCTCAGCGACGTGACGCGGGCGAGTGGATCGACGACCGGTGGACGTCCGGGCTCGGGCATGGCTCCCCCCAGGGAGTCGACGGTTCCGGGGGAAGCGGGTGGCGCTCAGTCGCTGCCGGAGGCGGCGCTCGACGACGCACTCGTGGTGCCCGACGAGGAACCCGAGGATTCCGACCTGGAGTCGGATGACGACTCGGAGCTGGACGAGCCTTCGGACTTCTGGCCCGAGGCGTTGGTCCCGTGGTCGTTCTTGTAGAAGCCGTCGCCCTTGAACGCGATGCCGACCTTGCTGAAGACCTTCTTCACGGGCGCACCGCAGGTCTCGCCACCGTTGTCGTCGCTCCCGTGGGCACGGGGGCAGGACGTGAGCGGCTCGTCGGAGAACGACTGCCAGATCTCGAACATCTCGCCGGTGCGTTCGCACCGGTAGTCGTACGTGGGCACGAGGGTGGAGGATACCGCTGGCCCCCCGGAGCGGCACCATACGATGATCGCGTGCAGGTGATCCTGTGGGTCGTGCTCGTGGTCGCCGCCTATGCGGTGGGCACCTTCCCCACCGCGGTGATGGTCGGACGTCGTCTCGGGGTCGACCCGACGGCCGAGGGCTCACGCAACCCGGGCGCGAGCAACGTCTACCGCCTCGGCGGCCGTCGCGCCGGCCTGATCGTCGGTGCCGTGGACATGCTGAAGGGGGCGGTTCCCGCGGTCATCGCGCTCGTGGTGGCCGGCCGGCCGGAGGCCCATGCCGTCTGGGGTGCCGCGGTGGCCGGTCACGTGTGGCCGATCACCCGGGGCCTCCGGGGTGGCAAGGGGGTCGCCACCGCCGGCGGCGGTGGCCTCGTGCTCAACGTCTGGATCGGCCTCGGCTGCGCGGCGATCTTCTTCCTGACGGTCCGGGTGGCCCGGATCGCGTCGCTCGGTTCGTTGTCGATGGCGCTCGCCTATCCCATCCTGGCCCTGATCGTGGGCCGGCCGGGTTGGGAGGTGGCCGTGTCGGGTGGCGTGGCCGCCGTCCTGGTGGTGCGCCACCAGTCGAACATCCGCCGCATGCTCCGCCGCGACGAGAGCCGCCTCGACGGCGACGACCGATCGGCTGCGTGAGTGCGCTCAGTCGACGGACCCGGCGGCCGATGGCTGGAGACGGGCTCGACGGCGGCCCGCGAACCGACGATGGGAACGCGAACGACATGACGAAGAGGGTGCGCACCGCGGTCATCCCCGCGGCAGGGCTCGGCACGCGGTTCCTGCCGGCCACCAAGGCGGTCCCCAAGGAGATGTTGACCGTCGTGGACCGGCCGGCCATCCAGTGGGTGGTCGAGGAGGCGGTCGGGGCGGGCATCGACGACGTGTTGATCGTCACCAGCCCGTCGAAGAAGCCGATCGAGGACCACTTCGACCGGGCGGCCGAACTCGAAGGGCTGCTCGAGGAGAAGGGCAAGTCCGACCTTCTGGGCGAGGTGCGCAGGATCACCGACCTGGCCACCTTCCACTTCACCCGCCAGGGGGCGCCGCTGGGCCTCGGCCACGCGGTGTCGATGGCGGCCCGCCACGTGGGCGACGAGCCGTTCGCGGTGCTCCTCCCCGACGAGTTGCTCCCCGACGGTGGCGTGATCCTGCGCCGGATGATCGAGGAGTGCGAGCGCAGCGGGTCATCGGTGATCTCGCTCTTCGAGGTCGACGGTCCCGACATCTCGAACTACGGATGTGCCGGTTTCTCCGATCGCCGGGGCGACGTGGTGGAGATCGACCGGCTCGTCGAGAAGCCCGCCTTCGAGGACGCCCCGTCGAACCTGAAGGTGACGGGCCGCTACGTGTTCACCCCGGAGATCTTCGATCGCCTCGAGCACACCCCGCCGGGCAAGGGGGGCGAGATCCAGCTCACCGACGCCATGGCCGGGCTCATCGGGGATCCGGGTCTGCGGGGCCTGGTCATCGACAATCCCGGCTTCGACGCAGGGCAGAAGCTCGACTGGATCAGGGCCAACCTCGAGCTGGCGCTCGACGATCCGGTGTCCGGGCCCGACGTGGCTGCGATGGTGCGGGACGTGCTCGACGGTCGCGACACGGTCTGAGCGGTCGTTTCCGGGCGCCGGGTCTGGCACGCTGATGCCGTGATCCCGTTCGACGATGCCCTCGCCCACGTGCTGGCCCGGGTCGGGCCGTTGCCGGTCCGCACCGTGGCGATCGAGGACGCCGCGGGCCTGGTCCTCGCCGCCGACGTGCGGGCCACCGAGACCGTGCCTCCCTTCGACAACACGGCCATGGACGGGTTCGCGGTGCGGGCCGCCGACACCGAAGCGGCACCCGTGACCCTGGCCGTGGTCGGCACGGTCGCCGCCGGCACCGCGGCCGACCGCCCCCTGGGGTCGGGGGAGGCCATGCGGATCATGACCGGTGCGCCGATGCCGTCCGGGTCCGATGCGGTCGTGATGGTCGAGCGGACCCGCTACGACG
>JABAOE010005132.1_pt3 | contig 10337 bp, 10 predicted proteins | sample 7062141 | NCBI WGS metagenome assembly JABAOE01 (sample SAMN14538627, study PRJNA623070) | marine sediment metagenome | biome: marine biome [ENVO:00000428]; feature: marine pelagic biome [ENVO:01000023]; material: deep marine sediment [ENVO:00002113] | place: India: Gulf of Khambhat ...
CATGGGTGCCGTCGGACGCCCCATAAAATCTGATGCCGAGGTCTGCGCCAACCGTCCGGTTGCCGCTCCGTATATCGTTGAGGTGCCGCAGGCGGCCCGTCACAGATTCCGACCAAGTCCCCTCGTCAGGTGAAGCCGGGCGGTGGCGTCGGGATATGCGGTGCCGAAAAGGCTGCATTGACCCTCTTTCCGGCAGCGGAAACGAAGGCGTGTCGCGAGGGAAAACGGCCGGGCAAAATGGCTTGTCGCTCCGGTCTTTTCGCCTATCATCGTTCCCGGCGTGATGGGGCGACCCATATTGACTGTCACGGACCGCTGGCGATGGGAAACAACACGCACGGTCGGGTCTTCCGGTACGGCGGCGATTTTGCCGATCAACGCATCGTGCGCGCCAACGGCCCCTATATCTACGACGACAGGGGGCGCGAAATCCTCGACTTCACGTCGGGGCAGATGAGTGGAATTCTCGGCCACGGCCACCCTGAGATCGTCGCCGTCGTCCAGGAAATGGTCGCCAATCTGGATCATCTTCACAGCGCCTTTCTGTCCGATCCGGTGATGGAATTCGCCGATGCGCTGGCCGATATGCTTCCCGACGGCCTCAACCAGGTTCTGCCGCTCTCCACAGGCGGTGAATCCAACGAAGCCGCCCTCAGGATCGCCAAGACCCATACCGGCGGATTTGAGGTCGTCGTTGCCTTCGACCGGTCGTGGCATGGGGTGACGGGCGGGGCGGCGGCCGCGACCTATTCGGGTGGTCGCCGTGGCCACGGCCCGACCCTTCCGGGGGTTTTGACCCTGCCGACGCCTCACGCCTACCGATCGCCGTTCAACCGCGACGACGGTTATGACTGGCGGGCCGAGTTCGAATTTGGCTGGGAGATGATCGACCGCCAGAGCACCGGCCAGTTGGCGGCGGTGATCGTCGAACCGATCTTGAGTTCGGGAGGCGTCATCGAACTGCCCGATGGCTATTTGGCGGCGCTGAAGGAAAAGGCGACCGAGCGGGGCATGCTGCTGATCCTCGACGAGGCCCAGACCGGGATGGGCAGGACCGGCGACAATTTTGCCTTCCAGCGCGACGGCGTCGTTCCCGATATCCTCAACCTTTCAAAGACACTCGGCGCCGGGCTTCCCCTGGCGGCGACGATCACCTCAGCGGCGATCGAACAGGATTGCCACGACAAGAACTTCCTCTTTTACACCACCCATGCCGCCGATCCGCTGCCGGCGGCGGTCGGGCGCAAGGTGGTCGAAATCGTCATTCGCGACCGATTGGCGGACCGGGCCCGCCGGCTTGGCGACTACCTGAAATCCCAGCTTTGCGATCTGCAGCAACGCCACCCGGTCATCGGCGACGTCAGAGGTCGCGGCCTGCTGCTTGGCGTGGAACTGGTCGCCGATCGCAAGACCAAGGTGCCGGCACTGGAATTCGGCATGGCGGTCAGCCAACGTTGCCTGGAGCTGGGAGCGTGCCTCAATATTGGCCGGCGCTCCATGGCCGGTGTTTTCAGGATTGCCCCGCCCCTGACCATCGGCCGCGACGAAATCGACAGGGCGATTTCAATTTTCGACCAGGCCTTGAGCGAGTGCGCGTCGGCTTAAAGCCGGCGTCACGCAACGTCCTTGCCGACGGCATGGCGATCGATGCCGGCAAGGCGGCCGGAGCGGGCGTCGTCGGCCAGGGTCAGACCGCGATGTCGGCCTTGCAGCCGAGGACGGGTCATCTTCAGGCAGTTTCGGAAAACTCAGTCACGGCCCGCTGTTTGCGTCGCGGCCTGTTGCTTCAGCCATGTTACGAAGGCCTTTACCGACGGCCTCAGCACGCCGGGGCGGGTTTGCATGTAATATGTCCCGAATGCCTTGTCGGGGAACAATTCGACAAGCTGCCCGGACCGGATTTCCTTCTCGACGAAGGGGCGCGCGGTGTAGGTGACCCCGTCGCCGCGTCGCACCGCTTCCATGATCAGGCTTCCAGGCATATGGGTAATGATCAATGGCCGTTTCAGGGTAACGCCGTGCCGCGCCATCCAGTCGGCGACTTCATTGGTGCCGAATTCCTGCAGCCACGGCATGTTGAGGAGCGTTTCAGGGTCGGTGATCTTCCGCTCACCGATCAGCGAGGGCGTTCCAACCACGACCATATCGGCGATCAAAACGGGATCGACCGGCATGTCCAGCTTGCCGCTGTCGCGGTAGCGGATCGCCAGATCAATGCCGCCCGGTTTCAGTTCCATCACTTCAGAAGTCGGATTCAACATCAGGGTGATCCCCGGATGCCGGTGCTGGAAATCCATGATCCGCGGCATCAGCCAGCTCACGGCAAAGGCCGGCGACGTGGTGACCTGAACGGGGCGTGTGGCGTCAGCGCCGATCAGCGCTTCGACACCGCGTCGTATGGTGGCAAAGCCGGCTGCGAGATCACGGGCCAGCGCCGAACCCTCTTCGGTGAGCGTCATGCCGCGCCTTTCCCGGGTAACAAGGGTAACGCCCAATCGCGCTTCCAGTGCCTTGACCTGCTGGCTCACGGCGGCGTGCGTGACGTTCAAGGCCGCTCCGGCTTTCGAATAGCTTCCGGTCTCCGCCACGGCGGCAAACGCCTTGAGACTGTTGAGCGTCGGCAGGTCAGACCAGTTCATATGTTAAATTATCTTCCATATTGGAAATTTTTCTGATTTGCATTGGTTCAGGATTTACCCAATGGTGTCAATGGAAAGAGAGCGATGAGCAGACGTTACGATGCCCAATGGCTGTAATTTTTTGTGCACAACTGAAGGGGTAGCCGGAAACCCTTGGGCACGCCGCTGCATTGTCGGGAGGCCGAAATCATGACTGGCGAAAACGAAAAAAATGAAGGCGGATGCCTGTGCGGCGCGGTCCGCTACATATTTGGCGGTCAACTGGACTGGTCGGCGCATTGCCACTGCCGTTCCTGCCAGAAGGCGGCCGGCGCCGGCTTTGCGACGTGGTGTGCCGTGAAGGCGGAAAACTTCAAGGTCACCAGGGGGCAGATCAAAATCTGCGAAACCTCGCCGGGCGTGGAGCGCGGTTTCTGCGGCAATTGCGGCACCTCCCTGACCTATGTGGCCAAGGGGGAATGGTCCGGGCAGGACTGGACGGCGCAGGTCTGGTTCCTGGCTCCGACACTCGATGACCCGTCGATCGTCTCGCCCAAGGCCCACGTCTATGTCTCGCACCAACAACCCTGGGTGAAACTTAACGACGGTCTTCCGACCCACGAGCAATTCTGAAAGCCAACGTTGCGTCTGATCGCGAAGGGAGAATGCGATGACAACGACCTACTCGTACGCCTGCAAGGATTACCCGGGGATGGAGGACTGCCCCGGACATTTCGTCGCCGAAACGGAGGAGGAGGTCTGGAAGCTCATGGAACTCCATGCCGCAGTGGCGCACGGCGAAGACCCGACCGCGTGGAGCGATGAGGACAGGACCTATCTCAAGACGCTCATCAAAACCGAATAGACCAAGGACCGGTCAGTTGAGCCGACATGTCGGAGGCGGAAGAAACGGAAGGGATGCCCGTCACTTCGGGGACGGGCATCCGTTTGCGGGGCCGGCCGGATGATTGTGAAAACCTTAGAGGACGTGGTCGGCACAAAAGGTGACGTGCACCGCGACAAGCGGCACAGCCTGCGGCTGCTCCATGAAGAGGACGGGATGGGAGTCGCGCTGACAGACAGCATTCTGGAGGCGGGGTTCCAAACGGATCTGTGGCCGAAGAATCACTTTGAGGCCTGTTATTGTCTGGAAGGCGAAGGCACCGTGGAGGAACTCGATAACGGCACCGTCCATGAGATAAAGGCCGGAACCCTCTATGCGATGGACGGTCATGATCGTTATCGCATTCGGGCCAGAACGCGAATGCGCGTGATCTGCACCTGCTTGTCGGCCCGCACCGGCTACGAAGGATCCGCAGCGACCGGCGCATTGTGAGTCCAGTCTGACAACGGCTTTTCGGAAGCCTTTAATGGTTCGTTTCAGGTCAAATGAAGAAGTTGGCCTGGCAGTCAGGGCCGTCGCGTTGCTGAACGGTTGCGGAAATTCCGATTTCCGGTCGATGCGCATTGAGGATCGGCCCCAAGGCGCGCACGTCCAGCTCATTGCGCCATCGGACGCACCAAGGCGGCTGCCGGTACGGTTTCTGCGGACTTCCAGATAGTGGTGCGTGCCGCAGAAATGCTGCAACCGGGCATTTGCGGTGTCTGGCAGACGGCCCGATGCCTGGGAGAGGTCGAGCCCGTATTAGATTCGATTGTCGCAATTCCGGTCACCGATTCGAAACTGAAAATCCGGTAATTTCGCAAGGCTGCAGAATTCCATCGTCAATCCGACATCCGCCACACCGCTGATACGGCGGCCAAACGGATTTCGGACGGAAATCGGGATGACACGTATGCGGATTGCCCATCTCTTGCTGTCGATGTCGCGGGTCGGCGGTGCGCAAACCAATGCGGTGCGCGATCTGACAGCCCATCAGTCGCGCATTCCCGGCAACGAAATTGCGGTCTTTGCCTTTGAAGACGGCTATTGCGCGGACGACGCTGCGATCTGGGGCGGCCTGCCGGTCACCGCCTGCAGCCGGAAAGGCGCAGTCGGCTTTCGCAAGGCGCCGCAAATGAAAGCCGCGGTGCTGGCGTTCGATCCCGATATCGTGCACGTCCATGGTTTCAACGATGCGCTGACAAGGACCGGCGCGGCGGTGCAGAAGGAAAGCGGCGCGCGCTTTGTCATTACGCTGTACGGCGCGCTGAATGGTGGTTCGCAGCGGCCGGCGGCCCTTCACATGCTGGAAGACCGGGCGGCGCGGACGGCACGATGCCTGCACGCCCTGAGCACAGGCGAAGCCAAGGCGGTCCGCGCCGCCGGTTTCCGCAATTCCGTCTGCGTCATACCGCATGGCGTGGCCGAACCGCCGCGGCATTTTGAGCACCTTGAGCGCCCGTGGAGCGTGGTCCGGGAAGATGAGCGGACGTTGCTGTTTCTCGGCGGATTGCGCCCCGACAAGGGGCTTGAACCGTTGATCGACGGATGGGCGCAGTTTTTGCGGCAGGGCGGCCACGAACTGAACTGGCGTTTCCAGATCGTCGGCTGGTCGCCGGACAACTACATGGAATCACTGCGGGCGCGGGCAATCGAACGGTCGTTGGGCTACAGCGTCAGCTTTCCCGGTCCCCTGTTCGGCGACCTGCGATGGGCGGCCTATCGCCATGCCGATGCCTTCATTCTGCCGGCCATGAACGATGGCTTGTCGGTCGCCGTGCTTGAAGCATGGGCCTGCGGATTGCCGGTGATCATGTCGCCGCAGTGCAATCTGCCCGACGGCTTCAATACCGGCGCGGCCCTGGAAACACGGCCCGATGCGTCGTCAATCTGCCAGGCCATCGGACAAATCACCGCCATGAGCGATGCTGAGCGCCGTAAGGTGGGGGCCAGGGGAATGGAGCTGTCCCGGTCCAGATACAACTGGCCGAAGGCGGTGGCCAACCTGAACGACGTCTATGAGTGGGTGTGCAACCGCGCACCGGCGCCTCCCACCATCGTCGATGATCACGATCTGATGATGCTGGATGTTGTCGCCTGAATGCGGAACTTCGGCATGCGCCGGCCAAGTGGCTGGCGCCAGCGGCTTGCGGTCAGGCTTCCGGCCGTTCCGCCAACACCATGTAATTGACATCCATGTCGGTTGATAGCGACCAGCGGTCGGCAAGCGGATTATAGGTGACGCCGGTCTCGTCGATGAGTTGCAGGCCACCGGCGGAAAGGGCGCTTTCAAGCTCCTCCGGCCGCACCAGCTTGTCATAGCGATGGGTGCCGCGCGGCAGCCAACGCAGAATATATTCAACGCCGATAATGGCCAGAGCGAGCGCCTTCACCGTCCGGTTGATGGTGGCGACGACCATCAGCCCGCCCGGCCGCACCATGGCGGCGCAGGCGTCGATGAAGGCCTCGACATCGGCGACGTGTTCGACGACCTCCATGTTGAGGACGACATCGAAGGTCTCGCCGGCCGCCGCCAGGTCTTCCGCCGTCGCCGCCCGGTAGTCGATCGCAAGGCCGGATTGCCGCGCATGCAGCGATGCCACCTCGACATTGAGCGATGACGGGTCGACGCCGGTGATCGTCGCTCCGAGCCGCGCCATGGGCTCGCACAACAGCCCGCCGCCGCAGCCAATATCGAGCAGCCGCAGGCCGTTCAGAGCCTCGGCGCCCTTGGGGTCACGGTCGAAATAGCGGCAAAGCTGGTCCCTGATATAGGCGATGCGCACCGGGTTGAGCCTGTGCAGCGGCCGGAACTTGCCGTGCGGGTCCCACCATTGGGCGGCGAGCCGCTCAAATTTGGCGATCTCGGCATCGTCGACGGTCGATCCGCCTGTTGCCGCCGGGTCGGCCGGAGCCTGGGTCATGATGTCCGCCTTTTCGCGTCACCACGGTTGTGTCGCTGCAGCCGCCAATGGTCAAGCGGCAAGGCCGGTTGCCGATTGCCGAAATGGCCGGCGTGCAAGCCCCGTCGTGCTTGCGTCGATGGCGATTGTGGGTGAAGACTGCGCAGATCGACAGGGCTTCAGGACCGCTCATGCGCGAAAAGCTGCATTTCCTGTTTCTCAATATCGGCCACTTCCTGGACCATCTTTTCATGCTGGTCTTTGCGACCGTGGCGGCGCTGGCGCTCAGCCGGGAATGGCAGCTCAGCTACGCGGAGCTCATTTTCTATGCGATGCCGGGCTTCATCGCTTTTGGCGCCTTTGCCCTGCCGGCCGGCTGGCTGGCCGACAAGTGGAGCCGTCGCGGCATGATGGTGATTTTCTTCATCGGCATCGGCGCGGCGTCGATTGTCACGGCGCTGGCGCAGACGCCGCTGCAGATCGGCGTCGGGCTTTTTGCCATTGGCGTGTTCGCCGCCATTTATCACCCGGTCGGCATCGCGCTCGTTCTGGAGGGTCGGGCAAGGGCCGGCATGGCGATCGCCGTCAACGGCGTGTTCGGCAATATGGGCGTCGCCGCCGCCGCTTTGGTCACCGGATTCCTGATCGACCAGACCGGCTGGCGGTCGGCCTTCGTGTGGCCGGGCATTGTCTCCGTTCTCCTGGGGCTGGCCTACGGCGTGCTCATCATCTGCGATCGCCGAGCCGAGCCGGCGGCGGCGATTGCCGAGGAAACAGCGCCAGAGCCGACTGTCTCCACCTATGACCGGGACGTCTTTGTCCGGGTGATCGCCATTATCCTCTTCACCACCGCGCTTGGCGGGCTGGTTTTCCAGAGCACGACTTTCGCGCTGCCGAAGATCGTCGACGAGCGCGCCGCCGACATCGCCCATTCCGCGACGCTTGTCGGCTGGCTGACCTTTATCGTCTTCACCATCGGCTCAATCGGGCAACTGGTTGTCGGCTATGCCGTCGACCGAGTGCCGCCGCGTATCGTGTTTGTCGTGATTGCCGCAATGCAACTGGTGCTGTTTGCGCTGATGCCGGGCCTCAGCGGCTGGGCGGCCATTCTGGTAGCGGCCGCCTTCATGTTTGCCACCTTCGGCCAGATCCCGATCAACGATGTTCTGGTCGGGCGGGTCGTCAAATCCGCCTGGCGCAGCCGTGTTCTGGCATTGCGCTACATGGTGACGATTTCCGTCATGGCGCTGGCCGTGCCGGTGATCGCCTGGGTGCATGCCGGCTGGGGCTTCGATCTCCTGTTCGTGCTTCTGGCGGTCGCCGGCGGCCTGATCCTGTCAGCCGCCCTGCTGCTGCCGCGCGCAATCCCGGCGGTGGCGCCGGCGCCGGCCGTCGCGCCGACACCAAGTCCGACGCTGACGATGCCGGGCTGACGCCACGGTTGCCGTGGCGCGCGCAAGCCGGTAAAAGCGCGCGGCCTGCCTGCGCTTGCCTGAGACGGCGCGGCGGCTGGAGCCTCTACTGAAACCTTTGGCCGCCTGCGCGGGCCGCAACACCGTCAGAAGCGATCGATCCGCCGCCATGTCCCGTCTTGTGATGAAATTCGGCGGCACCTCGGTGGCCGATTTGGACCACATCCGCAACGTCGCCCGCCATGTCAAACGCGAGGTCGATGCCGGCAACCAGGTCGCCGTCGTGGTGTCGGCCATGGCCGGGCGAACCAATGAGCTTGTCGATTTGTGCCGCCAGGCCGGGGCGCTGCACGATGCGCGCGAATACGACACGGTGGTTGCCGCCGGCGAGCAGGTGACTTGCGGGCTGCTGGCCATCGTTCTGCAGGGCATGGGCATCGACGCCCGCTCGTGGCTCGGCTGGCAGGTGCCGATCCGCACCGATGCCGCCCATGGCGTGGCGCGCATCCGCGACATCGACGCCGCGACGCTGCAGCAACGGCTGGCGCAGAACCAGGTGGCGGTGGTTGCCGGCTTCCAGGGCCTGGCGCCGGACAACCGCGTCGCCACGCTGGGCCGCGGCGGCTCCGATACAAGCGCCGTGGCGCTGGCGGCGGCGATCGGCGCCGACCGCTGCGATATCTATACCGATGTCGACGGCGTCTACACGACCGATCCGCGCATCGTGCCGACCGCCCGCCGGCTGGACCGGGTGGCGTTTGAGGAAATGCTGGAAATGGCGTCGCTGGGCGCCAGGGTGCTGCAGGTGCGATCGGTCGAACTGGCCATGGTGCACGGCGTCAGGGTGTTCGTGCGCTCCAGCTTCGACGATCCGGAAGCGGTACAGACCGGGCCGGGCAACCAGCCGGTCGGAACGCTAATATGCGACGAGGACGAAATCGTGGAAAAGCAGCTTGTTACGGGAATCGCCTATTCCAAGGACGAGGCGAAGATCACGCTCAGGCGCGTCGCCGACAGGCCGGGCATCGCGGCGGCGATTTTCGGGCCGCTGGCGGAGGCCTCCATCAATGTCGACATGATCGTCCAGAACGTGTCGGAAGACGGCGCGACGACCGATATCACCTTCACCGTCCCGACCGCCGATTTCGACGTCGCAATGGCGCTGATCGACGACCTGAAATCCAAAATCCACATGGAAAATGTCGTCGGCTCGTCCGATGTCGCCAAGGTCTCCGTCATCGGCATCGGCATGCGCAGCCATGCCGGCGTCGCATCGCGGGCGTTTGAGGCGCTGGCCAGCCGCGGAATCAATATCCAGCTGATCACCACCTCGGAAATCAAGATTTCAATCCTGATCGATGCCGCCTATACGGAGCTTGCGGTTCGCACCCTGCATTCCATATACGATCTGGATGCCGCCTGAGACCAGCACGTTGTATGTAACGGTGCGTCAACCGGCCGGGTGCCGCCGGCCGAATATGTCTTAAGATACGAGACACGGTTTAGGAGGGGGTTGTGGCAAGCCGAGGGTCGCTTGCGGGGCCGCGCGTGCTCATGCGCCGCCTGCGCGAGGTCATGGCAGAATCGCTCGGCGCCCAGGAGCGCCTGGACAAGATCGTCACGCAGATCGCCGCCAATATGGTGGCGGAGGTGTGCTCGGTCTATGTGCTGCGTGCCGACGGCATGCTGGAGCTTTACGCCAGCAAGGGCCTGAACCCGGACGCCGTCCACCAGGTGGCACTGAATGTCGGCCGCGGCCTTGTCGGCCTGATCGCCACCAGCGGCCTGCCGCTCAACCTGCCCGATGCGCAAAAACATGCCGCCTTCGCCTATCTGCCGGAGACGGGCGAGGAGATCTATCATTCCTTCCTCGGCGTGCCGATCATGCGGGCCGGCCGGATTCTGGGCGTGCTTGTCGTTCAGAACCGTTCCTACCGGACCTATCTGGAGGAGGAACTGGAGGCGCTGGAGACGACGGCCATGGTGCTGGCGGAAATGTTCGCTGCCGGCGAGATTGAGGATCTGGCGACACCCGGCGCCGATCTCGACCTCAACCGGCCGGTGCAGCTGACCGGCGCCGCCTTCGCGGAGGGCATCGGTCTGGGCCATGTCGTCTTGCACGAGCCACGCGTCGTCGTCACGCAGATGATCGCCGAGGACACCGATCACGAGCTCAAGCGGCTCGACGCGGCGATGACCAGCCTGCGTCTGTCGGTCGACGACCTGTTGGCGCGCGGCGCCGAAGCCGGCCATGGCGAACATCGCGAGATCCTGGAGGCCTACCGCATGTTTGCCCAGGACCGCGGCTGGACCCGGCGGCTACGCGAGGCGGTGGAGAACGGCCTGACCGCCGAGGCAGCGGTGGAAAAGGTGCAAAGCGATACGCGCCTGCGGGTCGGCCGCCAGGCGGACGCCTTTTTGCGCGACCGGCTGCATGATTTTGACGATCTTGCCTACCGGCTGCTGCGCGAACTGATCGGCCGGCCACACGGACCGCTTGAAGGCGAGTTGCCGGAAGACG
>JABAOE010030015.1_pt1 | contig 10334 bp, 9 predicted proteins | sample 7062141 | NCBI WGS metagenome assembly JABAOE01 (sample SAMN14538627, study PRJNA623070) | marine sediment metagenome | biome: marine biome [ENVO:00000428]; feature: marine pelagic biome [ENVO:01000023]; material: deep marine sediment [ENVO:00002113] | place: India: Gulf of Khambhat ...
GGATAATTGTCATCGGGGATGCCCAACAGCCAGGCGGGCACGCTGCGAACGGGCACCCACCAGCCCAACAGATGGGTGAGTTCGCGCTCCGGATCCGAGATCTGGACGGGTTCGCTGCTGCCTCGGGCGGTGACAGTCAAGTGCTCCGAGTCACCCTGAATGGCCACTGCACCGGCGCCCAGCGGTCCGCGCACGCGGAGATCGAGAACCCCATCCCTCTGCACCCAGGAAAACCGGCCGCTGAATCCCTCATCGCCGGCGGCGACGGCGAGCCGACCGCGCATGGACCACTGGGCGACGCTGCTCAGCTGGGCCTGTCGCTCGGAAAAAGTCAGGCCGTCGTCGACCTCAACGGGCAGGTGAGCGCAAGCCACCAGGATCAGCGCCGACAGGGCAACGAGCCCCGCCTCCTTCATGGCGTGATTCTGCTCTTCAGCTCTAAAAGTCTGCTATCGTCAGGGAAATCACCCAGCGCGGCGGCAAGGGTATCCCGCGCCTTCTCCGTGGAGCCCAGCTGCAACCAGACCTCCACAAGGTGGGCGGCGATTTCGGGATCGCGCTGCAGGGAATAAGCCCGGGTCAGGTGCTGCACGGCCTGATCGTACTGGCCGAGCTTGAACATTACCCAGCCCATGCTGTCGACGATGGCGGGATTATCGGGATCCAGCGCCAGGGCACGACGAATGTAGTCTGCAGCTTCCTCGTGGCGGTTGGTCCGATCCGTTAAGGTGTAGCCGAGCGCATTGAGCGTGGACGCATCGTCCGGCCGCTCCGCCACCAGCGCCTCCAGCACGCGAATGGCCCGCCGCAAGCGCCCCTGGCGCTCGAACACCATGGCACGCTGATAGCGCAGTGCCCGGTCCCCCGGGTGTTTGGCCAGAGCTTCCTTGACCAGGTCGGCCGCCCCGGCCACATCGTTCTCATTCAGCGCGCGCTGCGCCAGAAATGCGTAAAACTGCACCTCTGCCGCCAACAGCTCTTCGCTGTCCGGAGTCTCTTTCAGGGCCCCGCTCAACAGTGCCATAGCCTCGTCGCTGCGCTCCATCTGCACCAGCAGCCGGCTGCGCGCCAGCAACATCTCGGTCCCCAGCAACGGGTTGGCCACGCCGAAGTCCTCCAGATGCCGCAGCGCGCCCTCCGGATCATCGAGCTGCAGGTAGAGGATGCGGCCGACGCGCTCCTGGGCGTCTACCGCGCTGGAGCCGGTGGTAACCCGCTGGTAGGAACGCATCGCCTGCAGGTACTGCTCGCGGTTTTCAGCGCTACGACCTAGATAGTAGAAGGCCTCATTCCTAAATCGCCGCCCCAGCTTCAGCGCATCAAAATGGATCTCGGCAGCGTCCAGGTCGCCGTCGGTGAGCTCAAGAAAAGCCAGCGCCCGCACCGCCTCTTCCAGGCCGGGATCTTCCGCCAGCACGCCGTTCAAAAGCTCGCGCGCCTCGTCGTTGCGGCCGGCGGCCAGCAGCAGCTCGGCGTATTGCAGGCGGACTTCCTGCTCGCTGTGCTTGCCGGCTAGGTCAGCCGCCAGCGCCAGACCCTCGTCCACGTTGCCAGCCACATACAGCGCCCGACTCAGCAGCAGTCGCGCCTCCAGCCACTCCGGATTGAGCTCAGAGGCCTGGCGCGCACCCTTCAGGGCAAGCTCGAAATCGCCGGATCGCAGCGCCAGCCGACCGAGCGTGTAACCGCCCTCGGCTGTGCCGGGGAAACGCTCCACGAGAGTCGCCATGACCTGGGTGGCACCTGCCGCATTCTCTTCCGGGCCCAGAAAGCCCAGCATGAGCTCCATGGTGGCAGGCGGATCCTCGGTCAGTGACACGAGGCGGGAAAATTGCTCGGTGGCCTCGGCTACGTTGCCGTTGCGCAGTTCGAAGGTGCCGACGAAACGCAAGACGCGGGCATCGTCCTGGACCAGCTCGAGCCAGCGGCGCGCGGCCGTGAGACCGACCTCATTGAGGTTGACCTCAAAGGCGATGAGAGTGGCCTGCTCGGCAATCTGCGGGTCATCAGAAAGCAGCGCGGCATCCGCGTAGTGCCGTGCCGCGTCGGCGTACTGCTGCCGTTCCCGTGCTATCTCCGCCAGCAGCAGGTGGTAGTCCAAATCCGCCTGGGAAGATTCTTCACTGGCCTCGTCGCCAGCGGGCACTGTGGCGCAGCCAGCCAGGAACACCAGGCCGGCAAGAGCCAGACAAAGCTTCAATGGTCTCATGGCGCTCCTGGATGTTTGCCGGAACTATACCTGATGGCGCGCAGCGATTCGCAGGATGGCGTCCGCGGTTGTGATCAACGGATGATTGCCTGAAAATTTGATCCCGTCAGGGGAACTCGCCTGCCGTGCGCACCGCGCTGGGGCGGACGCGCGGCCACGGCCCCCTGGTCCCATCCGTCCGCGCCAACGGCGGCGCTTTCAAGGAGGCAAACGATGGAGGAATTCCTCGGCAAACTCAGCGCCTGGCTCGATCCCGAGCTGGTGCGAACCACACTGATGAGCTGGGGCTTCAAGGTCATCGCCGCCCTGGCCATCTTTGTGATCGGGCGTTGGGTGGCCAAGATCCTGGTGAAGTGGTTGGGCAAGGTCCTGCACCGGGCGGAAGTGGACAGCACCCTGTCCGGCTTTCTCAGCAGCATTGTCTATATCGCCCTGATCGCTGCTGTCCTGCTCACCGCGCTGGGGGCCCTGGGCGTCAACACCACGTCCTTCCTGGCCCTCGTGGGAGCCGCCGGTCTGGCCATCGGCCTTGCCCTGAAGGACTCGCTGGGCAACTTCGCCGCCGGCGTCATGCTGATGTTCTTCCGGCCCTTCAAGGCCGGCGACTACGTGGAAGCCGGCGGCACCAGCGGTACCGTGGAGTCCGTGCGAATTTTCAATACCGTTCTCAAGACTCCGGACAACCGCATCATTATCGTTCCCAATTCCCTGGTCTATTCGGACGTCATCACCAACTACTCGGACCAGGAGACCCGCCGCATCGATCTGGTCATCGGCATTGGCTACAACGACAGCATCCCGCAGGCCAGGGACCTCATCGAGGGGGTTCTGCAGGCCGACCAGCGCGTGCTGGACGATCCAGCACCGACCATTATGGTGCTGGAGCTGGGGTCCAGCAGCGTCGACATTGCCGTGCGTCCATGGGTAAGAAGCGCCGATTACTGGGCGACCCGGGGGGATCTATTGGAACGCATCAAGGTCACATTAGAGGACAACGGTTTGACCATCCCCTATCCGCAAACGGATGTTCACTTGTTCAATGAATCCCGGGTCGCGTGAAAAGCTCTATTCGTCACAAACTGGAAAGCCTTAATGAACGTTACGACGAGATCGCCCATCTGCTGGCCGATCCGGACGTCATCGGGGATCAGGACCAGTTCCGGGAACTGTCCAAGGAATACGCGCGCCTGGAGAGCCTGGCACGGGACTTTCGCGCTTTTAAGGCCCTGGAGGCCGACCTGACGACGGCCCAGGAGCTGACCCAGGAAGACGACCCGGACATGCAAGCCCTGGGCCAGGAAGAGCTCGGCCGTCTGACCGCGCGCCAGGATGAGCTGGAGCGTGCGCTGGAGTTGCATCTCATACCCCCGGACCCGGGCGACGAGGGCAATCTGTATCTGGAAATCCGCGCCGGCACGGGCGGCGACGAGGCAGCGATTTTTGCCGGCGATCTGTTTCGCATGTACGGCCGCTACGCCGAGCGGCACGGCTGGCAGATCGAGGTATTGAGCGCCAACGAAGGCGAACACGGCGGTTACAAGGAGATCATCTCCCGGGTGGTCGGCAAGGGCGCCTATGCCAGACTGAAATTTGAATCCGGAGCCCATCGGGTCCAGCGCGTGCCGGAAACCGAATCCCAGGGCCGCATCCATACCTCGGCCTGCACCGTTGCGGTGCTGCCGGAACTGGATGAGGTGGAGGAGGTGGAGCTCAACAGCAGTGATATCCGCACCGACACCTACCGGGCCTCGGGCGCTGGGGGCCAGCACGTCAACAAGACCGACTCGGCCGTCCGCCTGACCCACCTGCCCACGGGCATCGTGGTGGAATGCCAGGACGAGCGCTCCCAGCACAAGAACCGGGCCCGGGCCATGTCTCTGCTCAAGGCCAGGCTGCTGGACGCGGAGCGATCGCGGCAGGCCACGGAGCAGGCGCAGCGGCGCAAGAGCCTGGTAGGCTCGGGGGACCGTTCGGAGCGAATACGCACCTATAACTATCCCCAGGGCCGGGTAACGGATCACCGGGTGAACCTCACGCTCTACAAGCTCAACGAGATCATTCAGGGGGACCTGGATCAGGTGATCGATCCGCTGACCCGGGAGTACCAGGCCGAGCAGCTCAGTGCGCTGAGCGCGTTGCACTAAGCGTCGCCTGGTTGAGAGGCCCGGTGGCCACGGCTTGCTCACCTGACCGCTGGGCCAGGCTGCCAGGGCGTAAAAGCCCGCCCTGGCGGTCGATCGACGTCAACTCATCTCCCCGGGCCGACGATGAAACGCCGCGGGGGGGCGCATGGGGCATTGCAGATGATCTCGAGGACGTTGCGGAAGGCAACCATGGGACCCCCGGCAGATGACGCAAAATCGCTGCGGTATAGTTGCCCGACTATGGCGAGCCCCCAACCATTGAGTGATTCTGACCCGAGTTATCAGGCGCTGCTGGGGTGGGGCACGACCGTCCTGGCAGCCCAGGTGGAAAGCGCGACACTGGATGCGGAAGTGCTGCTGGCGTTTGCAGCAGACATCAGCCGCAGCCACCTGCGGGCCTGGCCGGAACACACCCTACGGCCCGATCAGGAGCGGGCTTATCGCGGCCTGATTCAGCGCCGCGCCGGCGGGGAACCGGTGGCCTACCTGCTGGGTCAGCGCGAATTCTGGTCGCTTACTTTGGACGTGTCTCCGGATACCCTGATTCCCCGGCCGGAGACAGAGTGTCTGGTGGAGCGGGCTCTGGCACTCCTGGCCGCTGATAGTGAGGCGGCGGTGCTTGATCTGGGCACGGGCGCGGGCGGCATCGCTTTGGCCCTCGCCACGGAGCGACCCGGCATACAACTGACTGCCATCGACCGCAGTCCGGCGGCATTAGCCGTCGCGCAGCGTAATGCCACGCGCCTCGGGTGTCGGATCACGTGGCTTGCGAGTGACTGGTTCGGCGCACTCTCGAACCGGAGTTTTGACCTGATCGTGGCCAACCCGCCCTACGTGGCCGAGGCCAATCCCCATCTCGAGCGCGGCGATCTGCGCTTTGAGCCGCGGGCGGCGCTCGCCGCCGGGCCGGACGGTCTCATGGCATTGCGCGCTATCATTAGCGCCGCTCCCCGCCATTTAAGGCCGGGCGGCGTGTTGCTGTTGGAGCATGGTTTCGACCAGGGGCCGGCCGTGCTCGGGTTGCTGCAGCACGCCGGCTTTCGTGATTGCATGGACCATCAGGATCTGGCCGGGCTCCCGCGGGTCGCCGAGGGGCACTGGCCGGACAATCCACCCTCTGCATAAGGACTCAGGATGATTCGCTTTACCACCTCCATGGGGGACATCGACATCGAGCTGCTGCCCGACGCCGCACCCATCACCTGCGAGAACTTTCGCAACTACGTGAACTCCGGCTTCTACGCAGGCACCGTCTTTCACCGCGTGATCCCCGGCTTCGTCATTCAGGGCGGCGGTCTGACTGCCGACATGAACCGTAAACCCACGCAAGCGCCGATTCGCAACGAAGCGGACAATGGACTGAAGAACCTTCGCGGCACCTTGTCCATGGCGCGCACCTCGGAACGGGACAGCGCCACCTCCCAGTTCTTCGTGAACCTCAAGGACAACGTTCCCCTGGATCACAGCGCCCGCGACTTCGGATATGCCGTGTTCGCACGGGTGAGCCGGGGCATGGACGTGGTGGATGCCATCGCCGGTGTCGCCACCGGCCGCCAGGGGATGCACGATGACGTCCCCTTGGAGCCCATCGTCATTGAGCAGGTGGCGGAGCTTGACGAGTAGCCCGTGGACCCGCGCTTTGCCCGCCACCTGAGCCTGAACGAGATTGGCGCCACCGGCCAGGAACGCCTGGCTGACGCCACGGTACTGCTGGTGGGCATGGGCGGTCTCGGCTGCCCAGCCGCTCTGTATCTTGCCAACAGCGGCGTGGGCACCCTGCTGCTGAACGATTTTGACCGGGTGGATGAGTCCAACCTGCCCCGGCAGATTCTGTTCGGCAGCGGGGATATCGGCCAGCTTAAAGTGGACGTGGCGCGGGCCCGCCTGCAGGCGGAAATGCCGGCTCTGAATGTTGAGACCATTCCGCGACGGCTGGCAGCGGCGGAGCTACAGACGCTGTGCGCCCGTGCCGATGCGGTGCTGGATGGCACCGACAACTTTGCCACCCGGCTACTCGTGAACCGGGGTTGCGTGCGCAGCGGCACGCCGCTGGTGTCCGGCGCAGCCGTTCGCTTCGAGGGCCAGCTGGCGGTGTTCAGCAATGCTGGCGGCGGGCCCTGCTATCGCTGTCTGTACGACGATGAAGATGAATGGCTGGGCAATTGCCAGGGCACGGGAGTGGCGACCCCGGTGACTGGCGTGATGGGCACCCTGATGGCTGTGGAAGCGCTGAAGGTGCTGCTGGATCTGGGCGAGCCGGCGCACCGGTTGCGGCTGTGGGATGCCACCACCGCCGACTGGACGGTGCTGAATATCAAACCCAGACCGGGCTGCCCGGAGTGCGGCGGCGGCCCCGAGCAACTTGCCTAATCGGAAAGCGGGCCGGAATCCAATGCAGCAACAAGCTTTGGGGGAACCCCATGAGCCTTAAGACATGTCTCTTCCGTCCCGCGGTCGGAATAGCAGCAATTCTGTTGATCCTGTTCGCGCCCATGGCGGTTGGCGCTGACTCTGCCCAGGGCGTGGAGCCGCCCTCGGTGCTGATCACCGGCTCCAACCGGGGGATCGGCCTGGAATTCGTCAGGCAGTACGCCGCCAAGGGCTGGTTTGTCATTGCGACAACCCGGCGACCGGCACAAGCCAAGCGGCTGCAGGAGCTTGCCACCACCCACGAGAACGTTGTCGTTGAGCTGCTGGATGTGACGGATGGCCCACAGATCGCGGCTCTGGCTACCAAGTATGCGGGGCAGCCCATCGATCTACTGATTAACAATGCCGGCATCTCGGGCGACTTCATGGGGCCCAGTCAGGCCTTTGGGTCGCTGGACTATCAACAGGCGGACGATTTCATGCGAGTCAATGCCATCGCCCCCCTGCGAGTGACCGAAGCCTTCTACGAGAACGTGAGGATGAGCGGCCAAAAAAAAGTGGTGGCCATTACCGCCTTGCTCGGGGTCCACAGCATTCAATATGGTGGCTTCAGCGGCGGCTACTGGTACAAGGTCAGCAAAGCGGCCCTCAATGCCGCCATGGCAAACCTCGCCCGCGATGCGGCCGCGGACGGCGTCATCGTGACGCTACTCACGCCCGGCGAGGTCAAAGTCGAAAAAGTCGGAGACAATCCCGGGCCCAACTTCATAGAACCGGCCGTCTCCATCGCCGGGATGATCAAGGTCATCGACGGGCTGACGCCGCGCGATGCCGGCACAATCATCCGCTATAGTGGCCGTCGGTATGAGTTCTAGATGGGTTGCACCCAGGGGCAAGCTCGCGGTTCTTGAATCAGTCCGGCTGGGGTCGCCGGCGACCCCAGCGCAGGTTCTGACAAATTTGGGCTGGCATCAGGGTCGGGCTGATCGCCCGGCGTTCAGCCCGTGGGGAGATGATCAGCTGCGGTTGAGAGTTACGGGCGCGTTCGGAGATCCGCGGCGGTGCTGCGGTAAAGCACCCCTTGCCGCTAGCACCCCTCTGATGAGCGCGCGGGAGCGTTTCTGGCGCAGCGCAACGCGGCTGGCTACTATTCCAGGCGGCTACGGCAATAACAGGACGTTCTTATGACCCGCTCCATCCAACCCATCGAAGTCGCCATCGACCGTCGCACCGTGCTCGCCGCCGGTCTCGGCGCCGGCAGCGCCATGTTTGCAAGCGGAAGCACCTTTGCTGCTTCCCAGGGCAGCAGCGACGTCTCGCTACGGGGCCCCACCTACGACCTCACAACAGCGGCGGGTAACGTGGATGCCTACGCCAAGGTCTCCTCCAACCTGGACATGAAGTCGGCCCACTTCAGCTGGCTGGACGGGTACGTCATGGGCGTGGCACCCGGCGGCAAGATCAGAACCTTTGCCGGCTTCCGCGGTCTGGGGGCCACGCGGCTGCTGCCCCTGGAGGGCGAACACGGCTATCGCCGGGTATTGCGTGAAGTGGTGTTTTATACCGACCTGGAAACAGGTGAGGTCCTCGAATACATGAAGAACCCCTTCACGGGCGAGAGAGTGCGTGTGGTGCCCGTAGCCAACGATCCATTCAACCGCATCATCCGCGAATCCGAACTATCCCGTCCCACCTTCGGCGGGCTGAACACGAATGAGAAGATCGAGTCGAAGCCCTTCATTCTCAACTGGAAGGCATTCGGCGACAGGCTGATGATGGAGCGGCACATTCACCTGTACTACCCCAATGCTCTGGATCCGAAGAAGTGGGTCCGCGAAAGCGCCGGCCCGATGAATCAGGTGACCGAAACCTATGTCTACAACATGTCGCTGGCCGATTTGCAGAACCCGGAGCTGACGACCGTGGATTGCACGACCGTCTGGGGCCGGCACACACCGTGGCTGCCCTGGATGCTGATGGGGCAGGCGCCGGGCCATTGTCTGTATAACGTGCTGGCCGCCAGCATTCATTCCCTGGAGGAGGCGCCGGATCAGCGCATCATCGAGTACATCGCCAAGCACTATCCGGTGTTTCTGGATGCTCCGACAGAGTGGAAAGAACCATCGCTGTCTTCCCTGGAATGGTACGCCCGCGAGCAGGAGCCTGCCCCGCCGCGCGCCCCGTAGCACCGCACACAACGGCGATATTCCGGACTCAGCGTATCAACGCATAGATACGATATGGTCCCATTTTTTCAGGCGGCATCGGCAGCATAACCCAGGTTTGGCGCCAACCACCGCTCTGCTTCGGCGAAGCTCCAGCCCTTCCGCCGGGCATAGTCCTCCACCTGATCGCGAGCCACTTTGCCGACCGCGAAGTAGTGCGCGTTCGGATGGGAAAAATACCAGCCACTGACGGCCGCCGCGGGCAGCATGGCGAATGATTCCGTGAGCTGCATGTGGGCATTGGCCTGCACATCCAGCAACTCCCACAGGATCGCCTTCTCGGTGTGATCCGGGCACGCTGGATAACCGGGCGCCGGGCGGATGCCGCGGTAGGCCTCGGCGATCAACTGGTCATTGGAGAGCGCCTCGTCGTTGGCATAACCCCAGAACTCCCGGCGCACCCGCTCGTGCAGCCGCTCCGCGAAGGCCTCCGCCAACCGATCGGCCAGAGCCTTGAGCAGGATCGCAGAATAATCGTCGTGGGCCGCCTCGAAGCGCGCCACGTGCTCATCGATGCCGATCCCCGCTGTCACCGCGAACGCGCCCAGATAGTCGGGGACACCCGCATCCCGGGGCGCGACGAAATCTGCCAGGCAGTCGTTGGCCAGATCTGCCCGCTTGCGCCGCTGCTGGCGCAAATGATGCAGGGTGGTCAACACCTCATGGCGGCTCTCATCCGTAAACAGGACAATATCCTCGTCCACGGAAGCTGCGGGAAAAAATCCAACCACGCCGCGTGCGGACAGCCAGCCTTCAGCAACGATCTGTTTCAGCATGGCTTGAGCATCAGCAAACAGTGCTCGGGCTGATCCGCCAATCACCGGATCATCCAGCAGATCTGGATAACGACCCGCAAATTCCCAGGCGTTGAAGAAGGGCATCCAGTCGATGTAGTCCACAAGCTCGGCCAGGGGATAGTCTGCCAGCGTGGTGAGTCCGAGCTTCTCGGGTCGCGGCGGCTGATAGCTGCGCCAGTCCAGCCGGGCGCGGTTGGCGCGTGCATCGGCCAGCGCCAGCTGCGGCGCCTGGACTCGCTTCCCTGCATGGCGGCGGCGGCGGTCCTCATGTTCCCGGCCGATGCGAGCCACAAAACTGTCTCGGCCCTCCCCCGCCACCAGAGTCTGGGCGACGCCTACCGACCGGGAGGCATCCTTCACGTACACCACCGGGCCCTCGTAGTTGGGGTCGATCTTTACCGACGTGTGGGCCGGCGAGGTGGTGGCCCCACCAATCAATAGCGGCACCTGAAAACCCTGGCGCTGCATTTCAGCGGCCACGTGCACCATTTCATCCAGCGATGGGGTGATGAGCCCCGACAGCCCGATCAGATCTGCGCCGATCTCCCGGGCGGTGCCGAGAATCTTCTCCGCCGGCACCATAACGCCC
>JABAOE010001568.1_pt3 | contig 10328 bp, 9 predicted proteins | sample 7062141 | NCBI WGS metagenome assembly JABAOE01 (sample SAMN14538627, study PRJNA623070) | marine sediment metagenome | biome: marine biome [ENVO:00000428]; feature: marine pelagic biome [ENVO:01000023]; material: deep marine sediment [ENVO:00002113] | place: India: Gulf of Khambhat ...
GTGCCGCCCCGGTCGGACGAGAAGGCGACGCGGCCACCGTCCGGTGACCAGTGGGGCTCCCGGTCGTCGAAGGGACCGTTGGTCAGGCGCGTCAGCCCCTGGCCGTCGGCGCCCACCACCCAGATGTCGTAGTCGCCGCCCCAGTACGCCTGGAAGGCGATCCTGCTTCCGTCGGGGGACCACGTCGGCTGACGCGCGTCCCCGAAGGGATCCGTCAGCGCCGTCGCCTCGCCTCCCGCGGCCGGCAGCGTCCAGATCCGGCCCAGGGCGTCGATGGCGAGCGTGCTCCCATCCGGCGACAGCGCGGCCGCCATGTTCGTCCCCTCGCGGATCGTGACCTCGAAGCCCGTCTCGGGGGGGAGGCGCTCGGGGCGCTCGGCCGAGGGCGTGAGTCCCAGCAGACAGAGCGCGGGCACGGAAGCGGCGCACGCGCTCGTGAAGGTCCGGACGGACATGGCTGCTCCTCGCTGGGCGGGCCGCGCGGCCCGCGAGGAGCTCAATAGGACCGCGCGCCGTCCCGCAGGCAATGGCTTCGCGCCCCGAGCCTCCGGGGAGGCCCGGAGCGGCCGCGCACCCGGCGGGGCCTTGCGGACGCCGACCGCCGCGCCTCGCTTAGGCTCCTCTCTCGCCACCGGATGGAAGCCATGACCCAGAGCGCCCCTCGCAGGCTCGGCCCCGCGCTGTCCCTCCTCGCCGTCGCCGCCCTCGCTCTCATCGGGTCCGATGCCGGGGCGCAGACGACGAGGGCGCGAGATCTCGGCGTGCCCTTCGACGGCGAGCCCGGAGCGCTCAACGCCATCACCGACGTCCCCGGCGTCACGGTCGGCCACACGACCCTCGTGCGCGGCAGCGGCCCGAAGATCGTCGGCCAGGGTCCCGTGCGAACCGGTGTGACCGCCGTGTGGCCGCGCGGCAACCGGACGCCCGATCCGGTCTTCGCGGCGTGGTTCTCCCTGAACGGCGACGGGGAGATGACCGGCACGACCTGGGTCGAGGACTCGGGCCTTCTCGAGGGCCCGGTCATGATCACGAACACGCTCAACGTCGGAATCGTGCACCACGCGGTCGTGCGCTGGGGTGCGACCCGGAGCACGGACTGGGAGGGGGGCGGCTACCCTCCGTGGCTCGCCTCGCTGCCGGTGGTGGCGGAGACGTGGGACGGGACCTTGAACGACATCCTCGGACAGCACGTCACGGTCGAGGACGCCCTCGCGGCGATGGACGGCGCGTCGGGCGGCCCCGTTCCCGAGGGCAACGTCGGGGGCGGCACGGGCATGATCTGCCACCGCTTCAAGGGGGGCATCGGCACGTCCTCGCGCGTCGTGGCGATCGACGACGCGTCGTATACGGTGGGCGTGCTGGTCCAGTGCAACTACGGGACCCGCGAGCAGCTCAGGGTCGCGGGGGTCCCGGTGGGAGCCGAGATCCCCGATCTGCTTCCCGAGCGGCCGGGCCCCGAGGGCGACGCGGTCGAGGCGGACGACGGGGCGGACCGCGAGGGCTCCATCATCGTCGTGGTCGCGACCGACGCGCCCCTCCTGCCCCATCAGCTCAAGCGCGTGGCGCGCAGGATCTCCCTCGGCCTGGGACGCAACGGGAGCACGTCGGGCAACGGCTCCGGAGACATCTTCATCGCCTTCTCCACGGCGAACCGGGCGGCCGCCCGAGAGCGCCAGGGGATCTCGGACGCGCAGATGCTGGCCAACGAGCGCCTCAATCCCCTGTTCGGAGCCACGGTCGAGGCGACGGAGGAGGCCGTCGTCAACGCGATGGTGGCAGCACGGACGATGACCGGGGCCGACGACGTCACCGTGCACGCGCTACCGCACGATCGCCTTCGGTCGGTGCTCGAGCGGTTCGGGCGGCTCGCGCGCTGAGCGCGGACGGATGACGGGCGGGGGAGAGCGGCTCGGGTCGCCCCGGGCCGTCAGCCGGAGGGTCGGGCCCGCGCGCGGGCTGCCCCCGCGCGGCGCCGGTCGCGGACCCACTGCGAGAGCCTGTCCATCGCCACCGCGAGCTCGTCACCGGTCACGCACGGATACACGATGCGGAAGCAGCCCCGCTTCGTGTGCCCGAAGCCGACGCCCGGCGTGAGCAGCACGCGGGTGGAGCGGAACAGCTCGGTCCAGAGCGCGAGCTCGTCGGCCTCGGAGTCTCCCGCCAGGAGCTCCGATAGGTCGGCCCACACGAAGAGGCTCCCCCGGCTGGGCACGTAGGGGATCTCCAGCGCGCGGAGCGTCCCGACGACGAGGGCGTACGACTCGGTCAGCCGCCGCTGGTTGTCGGCCACGTAGGACGTCATGAAGGCCGAGTCGGCGAGGAGGACTCCGAGCGCCCACTGCGTGAGGTTCGACGCCGAGTGCGTCAGGTTGAGGTTCTCGTACGCCCGCAGCAGCGCCTCGTTGTGGGAGTGCAGGATCCCGATCCGGAAGCCGGAGATGCCGAGGTCCTTCGACACGGCGTACCAGAGGTGGAGGTAGTCGCTGCGCCGGTCGGCCATCAGGCGCGCGAAGGAGACGAAGGGGACCTCCCCGTCGTAGTCGTCCCGGATCGCCGGATGCGACGTGTCGATGAGCGAGAGCCCGTACAGCTCGTTCACCACCAGGTGGACTTCGTGCGCTACGCACCAGTCCGCGATCTCGGCCAGGAGCGGCTCCGCGTAGATGCCGCCCGTCGGGTTGTCGGGGCTGGTCAGGATGAGGATGCGGAAGCGACGTCCCGAGGCCTCGATGTCCGCTCGCGCCCCCTCCAGGTGCTCGAGCGTCAGAACGGGTCCCCGGGCGATCTCGTGCAGCTCGTGGTGGGTCACGAGATCGTAGCGCTCGACGCCCGCCATGTTGCCGATGTCCTGCCGATACACCGGATAGCATGGCGCGGGGATCACCGCGACGTCCCCCGCGTCGGCGAGGAGGAAGGACGTCATCTCGATCACGCTCGTCGCCCCCGCCGAGACCCCGAGGGAGTCGGCGGCGATCGGGCAGCGCGTCAGGTGCTCGGAGAGGAAGGCGGCCGCGGCCGCGCGGAAGGCGGCCGCCCCCCGGTGGGACGCGTACTTCGGAACCCATCCCGGGATTCGCGAGGTCGCCAGGATCTCCTCCAGCCGGGCCCTGAGCTGCGGCCACGACAGCCGGTTCTCCGCGACGTTGAGCGCGAGGGCGCCGTCAGGGTTCTCGGCAGGGTGATAGCGATCCGCCATCGCCTGCTCGAAGGCGGCGTGGTCGATACGCAGGGGCGTCGCGGCGGCGCCGGCTCCTCGGGCGGACAGCGAGCCCGAGGTCACGGCTCCTCCCCCCTCCGCCACCGGTCGTACCGGAGCCGCAGCTCGAGCAGAGGGTTGTCGCCCCCCCGCTCGCCACGCACGGAGATCGCCAGCCAAGGCGCGGCGCCGGTGCCCTGGTCGCTCATGCCGATGCTCTCCGTCGCGTACGGCGGATCCGTGCCCCGGGCCACCACGATGAACGCCATGGCCGCGGTCTGCCGGGTCGTCTCGTCGTTGCAGCGCACGTCGCCGCCCGCCCACGATCCGGCTTCCAGGGCGCGCATGAGCCGATCGGCCAGCGTGTTGAACCCGGTCGGGTCGTCCCAGCGGAAGGCCTCCAGCCCGTCGGCCACCACCCGCTCGTCCACGAGCGTGTTGCCCTGCACGGTGACCCCCCAGCGCGGATCGCCCATGACGCCCGCCCAGCGCGTGGCGTCCGGCTCGCCCGTCGTGCCCAGGCGCGTCGGGGTCGTGAAGCCCGCGACGTGCACGACGCCGTCGTGGAGCGTGACGACCCCGTACTGGCGCCGGTCCGTGAGGCTGTCGACCGTCGGATCCGTGACGCGCTCGATGATCTCTTCGGCGGTCAGGCCCTCCCGGAGCCCCCGGTAGACGACGTTGCGGTTGCCGATGTCGAAGCCGGCCTGCGTGGCCGCCGCGCCCTTGCCGGGCACGAGCGCGGCGAGCGCGTCCGCGTAGCTCGGCACGCACGACGCGGCGGCCACGCCCACGTCGCCGGTCTCCGGGTCGATGGCCGCCACCGACCAGGTGGTCATGTCGAGCGTATCGGGACGGACGTCTCCCGTCCGGCACGCGCTCACGCCGAGCAGCAGGAACGCGAGGACCCTCGTGGCCACCGTCATGGAGGTCGCTCCGGGATGAAGGGGTGACGTGCACGAGGGCAAGTGCGGCCTTCGGGACGCGGTCGGCAAGGAGGGAGGGGCTTCCGACCCTCCGGGGGGAGCGAGGGGAGGAGGGTCGGAGAGGGCCTTACGGGGCCCACATGCGCCAGACGGCGAACGCCGAGGCGGCGGCCGAGATCGGGACGGAACGGCTCTCCTGGCCTGCTCCCCTGCGGCGATCCGGCCCGGGGCGTTCGCAGCGCCCGGACCGAGCCGGACGGATGGCTGCGGCCTAGCGGATGACGTCCATCAGGACGTCGTGCACCACGTTCGTGGCGATCTCCACGAGGAGGACGTCCAATCCGACCTCGACCAGCTCGTACCCGTCCCTGAGCGCCACACGCGAGACGAGCTCCGGCGGGGAGGTCTTCTTGGCGATCCCCGGAGGCAGCGGCTTGCCCCGCTCCAGGTTCCGGCGTATGCCGGGAGGCAGCGCCTCGGCGCCCGACGCCGTCCGGGTCGAATAGTACTCTTGGATCTGGCCTCTCATCTCGACGGTGAGCGTGACCCCACCGATCGAGTGGGAGGCGGCGACCGCGCGATCACGGTTGCCGCGGCCCTGAGCCTCGACATCCTGCAACGGCACGAAGAGCGGAAGGAGTGTGAGTGCCGCCACAGCCCCCGAAGCGCGTAGAATCCGACACATGGTCAACCTCGCCTGTTCGATTCGGCCCTGAGTCCAAGCTAGGTCCCGGCGAGGGCCTTCCGGCAAGAAAAAAATGACCGGCCCCCGGCCGCGGTCCGCAACGGGTGTGGCGACCGGCGCGTCCCCCAGCAACGCAGGAGCCCCCCGGGCCGATCGGCCCGGGGGGCTCCGTCACGCGATCCCGGAGGAGCGCTTCCGCCCGATCAGTAGCCCGTCGAGACCCGGCCGGCGCCGTAGATGGCGTCGTTTCCGGGCTGGCCGAGGTCCTCGGCCGCAGCCTTCAGCGCCCGCTCGACCTCCGCGGGCGACATGCTCCCGCCGTTCGCGGCGATCAGCAGCGCGGCGACGCCCGTCGCGTGCGGGGCCGCCATCGAGGTGCCCTGGGCCCAGCCCCAGCCGCTGGCGATCGTGCTGAGCACGCCGTCGAAGACGTACGCGCTGCGGGTCAGGAACCCGACCGAGCAGGGATCGGTGTAGGGGGCGCCCTCGAAGAAGCCGTAGAAGTTGCCGCCGGGCGCCGAGACGTCGATCACCGAGTGGCCGGTGTTCGAGTAGTAGGCGAGCTCGTCCAGGCTGGTCGACGGGTCGAGGCACCAGCCGATCGGGCCCAGCGCCGAGACGCCGATCGTGTGCGGGAAGTCGGCGAAGGCCATCTTGATGTCCTTGGCCGTGTCTCCGTTCAGCGCGTTGTTGCCCGCGGCGACCACGACCGTGGTACCCTGCCGCTGCGCGTACTCGAAGGCGCGCTGGTAGATGAGGATCAGGTTGGCGACGTAGTCGTCCTGCGAGGTCGCATAGTAGCGCGCGATCCGGCCACAATCCGCCGCGGGGATCCCCAGGCTCCTGCAGAACGGCACGAAGTCGTTCCGCATGAAGCGCAGGCCGCCGAGGCTCATGTTGGCCAGATCCGCGCCGATATCCGCGGCGTACACGAGACCGCTCACGATCGACGAGGTGAAGCAGGCGTTGAAGAACTCCGTGCACACCTTCACCACGGCCAGCTCGGCTTCCGGGGCGACGCCCGTCACGCCGAGGGCCCCCGTCGCGGCGATCGTGCCGGCGACGTGCGAGCCGTGGTTGAAGTAGAAGCCCGGCCTGACCCGCCAGTCTTCCACGGCTCCATCACAGTTCGAGATGATGCACGGCACGAACGACGTGCTGAGGCCGAAGTTGATGTTGCCGACCAGGTCGGGGTGGTCGTGGTCGATGCCCGCGTCGAGCACGGCGACGCGCACGCCCGCGCCGCGATTGCCGGCAGCCCAGGCGGCAGGCGCGTCGACCGCGTCGATGCCCCAGGTGAGGAAGTCGAACAGGCCCGCGCCGGACGCCGACGCGTGGTCGAGGAGCCCGTCCTCGGTCGTCGGGTCGTCGAACTCGAACATCACGTCCGGAACCGCGACCTGCACGCCGGCCAAGGCCTGGGCGCCGGCGAGGAAGTCCGTGTTGTCGGAGCTCACGAACATGACGCCGATCTGCGGCAGAACGCCGGTGACGGTGCCGCCGAGCGCCGCGACGTCGTCGGCCAGCGACTCGGGGACGGCGTTGCCGCCGACCATCAGGATGTAGGGATCGGACGTGGCCTGCCCGCCGCTCCCCGTGATGGCGAAGGAAGGATCGGGGCCGGGGGCCTCGGTCAGGGAGTCGCAGCCGGCGAAGGCCGCGAGGACGCCGAGCGCGAGCACGCGCCGGCCGACAGAGAAGGTTCTCATCAAGAGCCTCCGGGGGGGACGGGTGGATAACAGGTACAACGACCGTAAAATCTTGTGGTTCCGACGCAATCCGCAAGGGGTGCGGGTCGACGCGCCCGCCCCCGAGTCGGTCGCGCGACTCGCGACCGAGCCTTCGCGAAGCATCGCATGCCTCCCGGGCGCCGCGGGGCGCGCCTCGACGGGCTCGCCGGCCGGCCGGGCCGGCTGCCGGAGACCGCGGCTAGGCGTGCGGCACCAGGCTCGGCGAGAGTCGCACCACCTCGATGTCCTCCGACCGGAACCGCAGGAGGTAGGCGGCCTTCATCATCGGCACGATCGCGGCGCAGATCAGGAATCCCTTGTCGACGACGCCGGCAATGAAGGCCAGCGTGTCGGTCTGCACCCAGAGGCGCTGGTCCATCATGGCGTTGGTCGCGGTCGGGATCTTGAACGCGACGATCAGCGCGAAGATCACGCAGTAGACGATCGCCGCCTTCGCGAACCAGTCCGGGAGCTCGAGACGCCGCCAGTATCCCGACCGGATCCCGTGGACGGTGTTCGACATGGCGAGCGACACCATGCCGAGCTGCAGGAGGAAGAACGGCGCCGTGTGAATGTACAGCGTGTGGTTCCAGCCGGTCGGATTGACGGCGAAGATTGTCGAGAAGAGCGTGAGCGTGATCGCCTCGAAGATCTTGAAGCCCGCCAGCGTGCGGTACAGACCCAGGCCCAGCGTCCCGGCGCGGACCTCGGCGCGCATCTGCAGCCAATGCCCGGCGATGTACGTGAGGAGGAGCGCCAGCGTGACCGCCCAGAGGCCGGGGAGCACGAACGTCGACGGCGGATAGTCGAAGTACACGCAGATGTTGTTGTACCCGAACACGCGCATGAGGAGCGTGTCATCGAGATCGATGCCGGAGAACAGGCGCGTCAGGACGATCCCGGTCACGACCACGATCCAGAATCCGGCGTAGCCCATCAGCCGCAGCCGCTCGACCACCAGGTTCAGGGTGCCCTCGGGCGGCGCTTCCACGCGTGCCGTCGACATGCCTCTCTCCTGTCTCGTGCCGTCGGGGCGCGCCAGCATAGTTCGACGGGGCGCCAGGCGCCATGCCTGCAGGCCTCGCCCCGTGCGCTGGTCGGTCCTACCCCCTATGCGGGGCCGGCGCGGGCGTTCGACCGGCCGAAGCTACGACCCGAAGCTCGCCGCCCACGGCCCCTCGCTCAGCCAGTCTTCGGCGAGAGGCGAGTAGAGGAAGACGACCCCTCCGTTCGCGAGCCTCGGCAGCAAGCGCTCGGCCCGCTCCATCTCCATGGCCGGGCACCCCTCGCTGCGACCGGCGCCGAAGGGCGTCACGTACGGCGCGCCGTGCGCCACGATGCCACGGGCCATCGCCGCGTCGTTGAAGGGTCCGGACTCGCCCCGGAGGCGCAGGCCGACCGAGGTATAGGCGCGACCACCGGACGTGCCGCGAAAGGCGTACGTGTTCTCCGCCAGATAGAGGCCGACCGAGGAGGCCTTGCTCCCCGCGACGTTCGAGAACCGGGTCGGCACGCCGTCCCTCACCATCGACGAGCCCCGCCCGTGGGCGACCGTGAACGGTCCTTCGACGACCGTGAGGCGATCCATGTCGAGCACCCACCCCCGGGCGGTCAGGTTGTCGAGCCCCAGATCCACGAAGTAGAGGAAGGGCTTGCGCACCGTCTCACGGTTCTCCTCGCGATAGGCGTAGTACGCGTGGGCCACGGTCGCCAGGGCTTCGGGATGGCTGAGCGGACCCACGAGCCCTCGCAAGGCGGTCACGGCCCGGGCCGCGTCGGCGGCGGGCGTGGCGACGGTCGACGCGGGCGCGGGCCCAGGCTCCCCGCGGACCGACCCACCTCCGACCCCCGGCGGCAGCAGGGCGAAGAGCAGGCCGAGTGCCGTGAGGCAGGCGAGACGGGGACCGCGCATGGGGTTTGAGCTCCTGACTGGTTCCTGGCGCCGGGCTCCGGGGACCCGGTCGGTTCCGGAGCGGCGAGGGCTCTACACGGCCGGACCGCCGCAGGGTCCGAGGGCGGGCGCGCAAGCGCGCGCAGCCGGTGGGCGGCGTGTCCGCTCTAGCGGGCGTCGAGCGCGGCGAGCACGGCCGGGTCGCGCCCGTACACGTCGGGGTAGAAGTGCAGCGTTCCGCCGGGATCCACCTCGGCCGTCTGGTACGCGACCTGGACCATCAGCGGCCCTGCGAGCGCGATCCTCCGGGTCTCCCCCGCCCGGATCGCCGCCTCGAGCGCGTCGCGGGTCCACGTCGCGGGCTGGTCCAGGACCTGCACGGCGAGGCCCACCGGGTCCTCGACGCGGATGCAGCCGTGGCTGAAGAGGCGGCGCTCGCGGGTGAACAGCGTGCGTTCCGGGCTGTCGTGCAGATAGACGCTGTAGGAGTTGGGGAAGATCAGCTTGAGACGCCCGAGCGGGTTCGTCGGGCCCGGCTCCTGATAGAAGACGTACGGGAAGTCCTCCGGCGTGAACGCGGAGAAGTCCAGGGTCGACGCGTCCACCCGGCGACCCGTCGAATCGAGCACGTGCATGCGCCGGTCCTGCAGGTAGCGAGCGTCCCCGCGAACCGCGTCGAGCACCTCCTCGACCATGCCCTCGGGCACCGTCCACGACGGGTTCAGCTCGATGTAGCGCATGGGCGCGTCGAAGACCGGCGTGCGCGTCTCGTCCTTGCCGACCACGACTCGCGCCTCGAACGCGACGGTCTGGGAGCGGACGAGATAGACGCGGGCAGCCGCGACGTTGACCGTGAGGAAGGCTTCAGGCATCTCGCGGGGGCCGCGCCGGGCGCGTTCGAGGCTCACGCGTACCTGCTCGATGCGCGTCTCGACCGGCACGTTGAGCGCCTCGAGCGTCCGGTCGCCGACGCGTCCGTCCTCGGTCAGGCCGTGGCGGTGCTGGAAGGCCCGCACCGCGTCCTCCAGGAGGTGGTCGAAGAGGGCCTCGTCCGGGCCCTCCCCCTGAGTCGGATCCCGGCGCGCCAGGTCGCCGCTGAGCGTGAGCCTGCGCCGAAGAAGGGGGACGCGCGGGTCCGCGGCGTCCCGCTGTAGGGTCGGGCCCCCAGGGATGGGCTCCCACCCCCCCGCGCGCTCGAGGACCCTGAGCTCGAGCAGGCCGCGCCGGAGCCCACGGTAGGCGAAGTGGGTCGGACGCAGCTCGTCGACGCGCCGCTCCAGCGCTCCGGAAGCCAGGACCTCGAGGAGGTCACCGGCCGGGTCGGCGCCCCCGAACGGCCCCGAGCCGTCGACCAGACCGGCGCCGTCCACGAGCCGCCCCCGTCCGAAGCGCAGGTCGTACGACAGCCGAACGAGGGCGTCCGTCGCGAGGAGATCGAGCCGGGCGGCGCGCTGCGGCTCGAGGTCCACGGCCCAGTGCTCGGTCAACGGCCCCCGGTGGTAGACGTCGGGGTCGAGCCCGTCCGCGTGGACGCCGGAGACCGTGCGCAGCAGGGCGGCTCGGTCGCTCCACCTCGACCAGAGCGCGGCGAAGCCCCGGCGCTCGTACACCTGCAGCGTCACGTGGCTCGCCGAGACCGTCTCGCCCTCGATCGCGAGGGACCCGGACGCGCGCAGGCCCCCGATCAGCCGCTCGATCTCCCGGTCCACCGGACCGGGGCCGGGTTGCGCGGCCGCCGGTACGGCTTGGCCCACGGCAAGCGTAAGGCCCACCAAGCCCGTGACCCATCGCATGGAGCCCCCTCCTTGCGGGGCGACTCCCGGCGCAGCCGAGCCGGCGCGAGTCCGGCGGCTGCGTCTCGGGCTCACGACCAAATCTGACGGCGGTCCGCCCCTCGCTC
>JABAOE010017244.1_pt2 | contig 10328 bp, 9 predicted proteins | sample 7062141 | NCBI WGS metagenome assembly JABAOE01 (sample SAMN14538627, study PRJNA623070) | marine sediment metagenome | biome: marine biome [ENVO:00000428]; feature: marine pelagic biome [ENVO:01000023]; material: deep marine sediment [ENVO:00002113] | place: India: Gulf of Khambhat ...
ATGAAGCATGTTCCAGCGCTCTTTATCGAGACCATCTCTGTATAATTCTTTATAACTGGTAACGCTCCACACATCTGCAGCCACACTGTAGTTCTCTGCAAGATAATCCTGGGCTTTTAAGACCTCGTTTAATATCGTGCCGCTTCCGAAAAGCTGCGCATGGAGCTCGGTGTCTTTCAGAGGAGAATCCTTTAGTTTATACATCCCCCTGAGTATGCCGTCTTTTACTCCCTCGGGCATAGAAGGCTGGGCATAGCTTTCGTTCATCACGGTTATATAGTAAAAAATATCTTCTCTATCAACATACATGCGTTTAATTCCGTCCTGAATGATTACAGCAATCTCATATGCATAGGCGGGATCATATGCCTTTAGGTTAGGAAGCGGATATGCAAGCAGGTGGCTGTGACCGTCTTGATGCTGGAGTCCCTCGCCCGCGAGTGTCGTTCTGCCGGACGTGCCTCCAATCATAAATCCTTTGCATTTTATATCGCCTGCCGCCCAGGCAAGGTCGCCTATTCTTTGAAAGCCAAACATCGAGTAGTAAATAAAAAACGGTATTGTGTTTATTCCATGGGTTGCATAGGCGGTTCCTGCAGCTATAAATGAAGACATCGAGCCTGCCTCTGTGATGCCCTCTTCCAGTATCTGACCGTCTATTGCTTCTTTGTAATAAAGTAGAGTTTCCGAATCCACCGGATCATAGAGCTGGCCGACATGGGAGTAGATTCCGACTTGTCTAAAAAGCGCTTCCATTCCGAATGTTCGGGCCTCATCCGGAACTATAGGTACTATGAGTTTTCCTATGTTTTTGTCTTTCAGCATTTTGGCAAGCATTCTGACAAAAGCCATAGTGGTTGCAACTTCCCTTTCGCCGGAGCCTTCGTAGAACTCATCAAAAAGTTTCTTAGAAGGAGGTTTTATCGGATCACATATCACATCGCGTTTCGGAAGATAGCCTCCGAGCTCTTGCCTTCTTTCTTTTATATATTTGATCTCGGGGCTGTCATCAGGCGGTTTGTAAAAAGGCGCCCTAGATACATCCTCATCGGAGATCGGAATATCGAAACGTTCCTTAAAGATCATAAGCTCATCTTCATTAAGCTTCTTCTGCTGGTGGGTTATGTTGCGGCCTTCGCCTGCCTCCCCAAGTCCGTATCCTTTTATAGTTTTAGCGAGTATTACGGTTGGAGAATCGGTGTTTTCAATTGCGGCTTTGAAAGCGGGAAATATCTTCTCCGGGTCATGACCCCCTCTTCTTAACTTCTGCAGCTCTGTGTCTGATAGGTCTTGTACCAATTCCTGAAGCCTCGGATCGGTACCGAAAAAGTGAGACCTGATATATTCCCCGGACGCTACAGAATATTTCTGGTAGTCTCCGTCCAGAGCATCGGTCATTCTCTTAACTAGAATGCCCTCTTTATCTTTTTCAAGAAGCGGATCCCAGTTGCTTCCCCAAAGGACCTTTATCACATTCCACCCTGCTCCTCTGAATATTGATTCAAGCTCCTGGATGATTTTCCCATTTCCTCTAACGGGGCCGTCGAGCCGCTGAAGATTGCAGTTCACAACAAAAATTAAATTGTCCAGATGTTCTCTGGATGCAAGAGTAATAGCGCCCAGTGTTTCCGGCTCGTCTGTTTCACCATCCCCGATAAATGCCCATACTTTAGCGTCTGAGCGCTTCTTGAGCCCTCTGTCCTCGAGATAGCGGTTAAATCTGGCCTGGTATATGGCCATAATAGGACTTAGTCCCATTGATACGGTAGGAAACTGCCAAAAATCCGGCATTAGCCAAGGATGGGGATAAGAAGTAAGGCCTCCCTCAGGTTGAAGGTCTCTTCTGAAATTTTGAAGGTCCTCGATGCCGAATCTTCCCTCAAGAAACGCCCTGGCATAAATTCCCGGGGCCGCATGACCTTGAAAATATACAATGTCTCCCTCGTGATTCTCATTTCTTCCTCGCAGGAAATGGTTAAATGCTACTTCATATAGAGCAGCTGCAGATGCATATGTGGAAATATGGCCGCCTATCCCCTCCTCTAATCTATTTGCTCTGACTACCATTGCCATTGCGTTCCAGCGTATTAGGCTTCTGATTTTCCATTCTATCGCCTGATCTCCGGGATAGGCCGGCTGCTTATCGACAGGAATAGTATTGATATAGGGGGTGTTAGCAGTAAAAGGAAGCTTTACACCTCTTTTTTGAGCATGTATCTGCAATTTTTTGATAAGCTTGGCTGCACGCTCCTCTCCACTGGAATCTAATACATAATCGAGCGATTCAATCCACTCCCTATTCTCCAGCTCTTCGTCCGCAGTAACCTTTGGTTTTTTGTCTAGTTCTTTATTCATTTTTATCAAAATATTACAGCAGAGGTCCGTTTTAAGTCAATATTCTTAACACATAATAAATATTACCTTATTATTGATACCTCTCTAGTGGTATTGATTCATATGTGCAATTTTTCGATTCAAGAATTATTAGAGTAAAGGATTGACCGAAGTATTATTGTATATATAATTACACCACCATGGAAAAATTTGACTTAACGGTTATTGGATCTGGACCCGGAGGGTATATAGGCGCGATTAGGGCAGCACAGCTTGGAATGAAGGTGGCAGTGGTAGAGAGAGATAAACCGGGCGGCGTATGTCTCAACTGGGGCTGTATTCCCTCGAAGTCAATATTAAAATGTGCTGAAGTTTATCAATACTTCAATAATTCTGAAGAGTACGGCATACAACATAAAGGACTTTCTTATGATTTTTCAAAGGTTATTGATAAGAGCAGAAAGGCCTCTTCTACCCTAAATAAAGGAGTAGAATACCTATTTAACAAGAATAAAATCACACTTTTCAATGGAGTCGGCAAGCTAATTACAGCAAATAAAGTAGGGATCTCTGGAGAAAGCGGCCAAGTTGAAATTGATACCGATAAAATAATGATAGCAACCGGTTCTGTGCCGGTTACCCTTCCCGGACTAGAAATAGACGGCAAGCTTGTTATGACTAGTGATGAAGCTATTTTTCACAGGGAGATTCCTGAGTCCGTGGTAGTCATAGGAGGAGGATATATCGGTGCTGAATTTGCCTATGTCTATAATTCATTCGGAAGCAAGGTGACGATTGTAGAGATGATGGACCATATTTTACCCGGTGCCGATATGGAGATAGCAAGAGAGCTTCAAAGATTGTTTAAAAAGAGCGGAATGACTATTTTGACCGGCACAAAATTCAAGGATATCAATAAGAAAAAGAAAACAGTTGATGTAATACTTGAAAATGTTTCAAATCAGGCTGAGACAAAAATAACTGCCTCAATGGTGCTCGTTGCAGTTGGCAGACGACCTGTAGCCAATGACGCCCCTACTTCTCTTAGTTTTTATAAAAAAGGGGGAGATATCGGGCTTAGTGATCTGCGAATAGAGCTCGATGACAGAGGGTTTATTAAGACTGACGACCAATATATGACTACGTGCAGCAATGTTTATGCAATCGGAGATATTATCGGGCCCCCGCTTCTTGCTCATAAAGCATCTGAGGAAGGGGTAGTGGCTGTTGAGATGATGGCGGGGCTTAAAAGCAAGGTTCATTACGACAATATTCCCGGTTGTGTTTACTGCCAGCCTGAGGTTGCTACTATCGGGATGACCGAAGAGCAGGTCAAGGACCATGGATATAACTACAACGTAGGAAAATTTCCGTTCCGAGCGGTGGGAAAAGCTGTAGGAAGCGGAGAAACAGACGGATTTGTAAAGATAATATCAGATAAAAGTACGGGGGAGATATTAGGAACCCATATTATTGGCCATGGAGCAACAGAATTAATTGCAGAGATAGGAGTTGCAAGGACTTTAGAATCTACTCCCCTAGAGGTAGCAATTACTTCTCACGCCCACCCTACTCTATCTGAGGCTGTAATGGAGGCAGCGCTGGCTGCAATGGGAAGAGCTAGAAATTCCTGATTAATTTATTTTTAGTAGTACTACTGGCTGAGAGATGAATACACTTAATGTTTATAAAATTGGTTTAGTGCCTTACAAGGATGCTCTTGATCTGCAGATGAGACTCCTAGAGAAAAGGAAAAATGCGGAGATCGGGGACACGCTGCTATTATTAGAACACCCGCCTACTTTTACAATCGGCAGAAAAGGCAACAAGGGGCACCTGCTAATTAACGAGAGGTATCTGGCAGATAGAGGAATAGATTTTGAGGAGATAAGCAGAGGAGGAGATATCACGTTTCATGGCCCTGGACAGCTTGTTGGCTATCCGATAATTGATTTAAACACAAAGGGCCGGGATGTTCATAAGTATTTGCGCGGGCTTGAGGAATTCATGATATCGGTGCTTGAGGATTTTGATATTAAAGCTAAACGCATCGAGGGTCTGACCGGTGTATGGGTAGACGGGCATAAAATTGGCTCTATAGGTGTGGGAGTTAAGAGATGGATTACCTACCATGGATTTGCGCTGAATGTAAATACTGATCTTTCCTATTTTGACATGATAGTGCCATGCGGTATACCTGATGTTCAAATGACTTCAATTGCGGGATGGCTGGGAAGTAAGGAGGAGGTCGCTATGGAGGATATAGAAGAGGTTGTAGTAAAATCATTTATCAGAACTTTTAATTTCGATAACGCCAGAGTTTTAACCGCTTTTAATAATTCCAGAGAAAACCTGCTTGAGAATGATCTGCTATTTAACTTAGATACCGAATCGGAAGAAGACAAGGACCTGCTTATATAAATCACCTATTAGTATTAATCGCAGATATTGCCGGCTAAACTATAGCTATGAACTTCCTTAAACTCTTTGGCGTTAGTACGCTTTTGTTTCTTTTTAGTGCTGCGATTGCTATCCCTTCAACAGAAAAGCTCAGTGTTCCGGACGGTTTTAAAATTGAGGAATATGCAGCTAATCTAGGCACTCCAAGGTTTATGGCTCTCAGCCCGGATAACTACCTTTTCGTTACAATCATTGGCGATGGAAAAGTTGTAGGTATCTCAGATGCGGATGATAAAACTCGTTCTAACGCAGATGAGGTTGCCGCCCGTACGTTTGCCGACGGATTAAAACGCCCTCATGGGATAGCTTTTTATGACGGGTATCTGTATGTTGGAGAGACCAATCAGATATCGAGATATAAATACAATGGTTTCAACGAAATGCTGGGAGAAAAAGAGATTGTAGTTCCAGACCTTCCAACCGGAGGGCATTTTACCAGAACGGTATCATTTGGTCCCGATGATAAAATGTACGTCTCTATCGGCTCCTCCTGTAATGTTTGCATAGAAAAAGACAAAAGAAGAGCAGCTATAATGAGGTTTAATCCTGACGGAACTGGCGGAGAAATATTTGCAACGGGCCTTAGAAACTCAGTAGGAATTACCTGGAACCCGGTGACCGGCANNGAAATATTTGCAACGGGCCTTAGAAACTCCGTTGGAATTACCTGGCACCCACTGACCGGCAAACTGTGGGCAACCGATAATGGCAGAGACTGGCTGGGAGACAACCTTCCACCGGATGAGATAAACATCGTTCAGGAGGCAGGGGATTACGGATGGCCATACTGTTACGGTGATCGGATACCGGATCCTGAATTTAATGATCCGAAAAGATGCGAGAACACAATTGCTCCTGTTGTCGAGCTTCAAGCGCATTCAGCGCCATTGGGGTTGACGTTCTATGACGGAAATATGTTTCCTGATGAATACAAAGGAGATCTATTTGTTGCATATCACGGCTCCTGGAACCGAAGCGTTCCCACGGGCTATAAGGTTGTAAGAATAAAAATGAAAGACGGCAAGCCGCAAGCTCCTGAGGATTTTGCCTCTGGCTGGATGACGGCTACTGAGAAAACCGGGAGGCCGGTAGATGTTGCGGTTGGAAAAAATGGCGAACTATTTGTATCCGATGACCTTGGTGGAGTCATATATAAAATCACAGCAAAGTAATATTACTGCGAGATTAATTTCGACTGCTGAATCAGGGTTGAAACGTTGATTAAAAACTCGCGCATCTCCTGCTGAAAAATTGGATCGCCATAGTGCGGGGATTCTAACTCAGAGCGCTGGTAAAGTTTCTTCTGAGACTCTTTTACAGCGGAGAGCGCCTCGTTATAGTTTTTCAACAACTCCTGACGGGCATTTTTGTCTCTGCTCTTATTTATTACAAATGTTCTTTTGATAGCGTCGCTTGATCCTGTATCATAAATCAATGTGTCCAAAACATTAATGTTTCTCTCATAATCGTCTAGCTGAGTTTGATATATTTCAGTAAATATTGTTAATAGATTTAAAGTGGCCTGTACCTGCCGATCTGTCTCCAATATGACTTCCCGGGGAGTTTTGTGAGCATAGAAAGTGGGGAAATATACTTTCCACTGATTAACAGTCTCGACGTCCTTTTGGCTGTCGCTTAGCTCTGGGACGATATTTACAATATTCTCATCAATGCCATTGAACTGGGAAATTATCTGTACATTCTTAAATGAAGGACTTTGATTCTGTTTAGCCACGAGCTGTAATGCTTTGCCATAGTCGGCAAGTGCCAAGGAGCTCTCGTTAAAAGCCTCTGTAGTCGGTTTGTAAGGCGCACACCGGCCTTTATCATCTTGCAGTTGTGTCAGGGGCGATCTTGAAGGTGTCTCTCCTAGCTCGATAATTACATTTCTAATCTCGGCGCTTGTAAGGCATGTGTCGTAACTACCGGAATATAGACTGTCATAGGAAGTTCCAAAGTCAGAAGTTCCGAGTCCAAAATCCTGTATGGCTTGAAGATTAGTGCATCCGGAAATGGACCCTATTAGGATAGTTATAAATATTGCATATAGTAATCGTTTGGTTTTCACAGCTCCCAGACCTCCGCTACAAATAATTTCCTTGAAGACTATACATTCTAGCATGTATGTGCTTAGGGTACAATTACTATTAAAGAGTTTAAAGCAATGAGCGAGAGCAGGCTTAATTCTAAAAATACTAAACGAGGCCCTTTAGCTGGACGCGTTTATTAATATTGAGCTTTCTGAAAATTTTCGTAAGGTGATGATTTACGGTTTTTTCACTTATAAACAGCTGGTTGCCGATTTCTCTATTTTTCTTTCCGTTAACCACGAGCTGGATTATCTCAAGCTCTCGCTTGGTAAATGAGGGCAGTGAGGGAGGGTTGTTGTCTTTATATTTATTTAAGAACTGCTGGTCTGTTATATATTGCTCCATAACGCATTGTCTAAACCAAAGTCCGCCACCGGCTATAGCGTTGATGCACTCGGTGATTTCTTCTTGTTCAAATTTCTCAGTGATAATTCCTCTAACACCCATCTTTAGAGCGTCGAGCTCCAGATTAAAATCGTAATTGTCTATTATCAGGAGTATTTTAATTCTTGGAAACTCGTTTAGCGCAGAGCGAATATAATGAAGAAGCTGGAAATTCACAATTTGGTCGATCTAGTTAAGTTTTCGATGAGAAACGGGATAGCATAGAATGCTAAGTTTGATTTGCAGGGTTTTTTCTAAACAAGTAATAAACTATCAAAATAATAGTTATGGCTATTAATACAAACTTGACAGCCGCCGCGCTTGAAGCCACAAATATCAAGAGTCCGTTTAAGTTGTCTATGTTCTGAAGCTGTATTAAAAATAGAGTATTCTCTATTGCATCTAAGACTCCGGCTATAACCGGAATTGAAAAAAGAGTGAGCGCCCTTTCGTAGTCAATGCTTCTTAGCAAAGAACCCAAAAGATTAGCAAGAAAACCTATATAGGAGACAATAAAAATATAATCTACCCAAAGCATGATCAAATGTGAGCGCACTCCTTCTTCCCCGCAAGAAGTTATAATTTGATCAAGAGCACTTTTTGTGAATACGAGCTCAAGCGAGATCAGATCCGGGCACCCCGGAGGTCTTATCTGAGCGTCTAGTATCAGCATTACCAGCGCAGTTAGGACGAAGAATGTTCCCGAGAAAATTAAGTACTGTCTTACTGCCAGGGCCTGAAATAGGAAATCTAATATTTTTCTATACATGAGCTCTATTTATTCGCTTTATTAGCCAATGAGTATGCAGAATAAATATAAACAATCAATATTTACACATTATAAAGAGAATTTTCTTGATCTAGAGGGTATGGTAAATTCTAATATATCAATTTGAGACGGGGAACTCTTTATACATGAGTGAATCAAGAATTGAGCAGTTTAAAAAATTGGTGGAGAAAGATCCAACGAACCCGCTTGGAAGATACGGGCTTGCAAATGAGCTGTTTAAAGCAGAGTTATACAACGAAGCAATTTTAGAAATTGATCAGTATTTAAAAATAAAAGACGATGAAGGCGCCGTATACAGAATGCTGGCGGAGTGTTATACGAGATTAGGAAATACGGAGAAAGCAAGGGAGTCCTATGAAAAAGGAATTGAGGCTGCATATAGTCACGGACATCCGAGTATGGCTGAGGAATTTGAAGAGGCGCTTGAATTTCTTGATGAGTAAAAAATAAATATTTAGAGGTTCGAGTGGGAGACCTTATTGAAGTAGCTAAAGTTGGTGATCTTGACAGTGGACAGGCAATACTTGTTGAGGCAGATGGAAAGGAAATAGCCCTTTTTAATTGTAATGGGGAGTATTACGCAGTGGATAATGAATGCACTCATGTAGGAGGGCCGCTATGCGATGGGGAACTCAGTGGAACAACGGTAACATGTCCCTGGCACGGGGCGGAATTTGACCTAAAATCCGGAGAGGCACTTGCACCGCCTGCTGAGGAAAATGTTAAGACATACAAAGTTTATGTAGACGAAGATATTATAAGAATAGAGATATAACGGCAGCTTTGATGAGTTTTCTGATCACTCTTCAAAACAAAGGGTTTAGCTACAAATGAAGTCCTTCGAACAGATCTCCCGCGGGTCTTGTTCTTGAGAGGTCTACAGCGCTTGCGAGTTCTTCTCTAATTTTTCCCTCCAGTATCAGATCGGCTAGAGCTACTGCGGCTCCATAAGATATCATGAGTCCTCTGCCCGTATGGGCTATGGATTCATAAACATTACTAAGGCCGGGTACTTTTCCTAAGTATCCAGAACGGTCGGGGGTTTCGGCATAAATGCCGGCCCAGCCTCTTAGGAGCTTTACCTTTTCAAATTTGCTGATTCTCTTCCATAGCGGCTGCCATATATAGTTGACGAAAAGGCTCTCCTCATCCATTCCACCAAAGCTAAAATCAAAATTGTATCCATAGGGCTCATCCATATTTGAGTATCCGGCGAGGATGTTGCCGGAGTCGTTATGAAAGTAAATGTCAGAGGTGTCTATTATCATGCCATATGGAGATAAGTCCACATCCTGACACCTCATTACGACCATCTGACGCCTTCTGGGTTTTACCATAGTATCTTCAAATCCGTAACTCTTTGAGACTCTGGGCCCCCAGGCACCTGCGGTATTGATCAGCACATCACATTTGAACGAGACTTCTTTGAAATTATGATTAACTCCTCCCTCTACCAATATGTTTTGAATGGTCGTGCCAATGTTTTTTTGCCTCGTATCAGAGGTATTTAAATCATAGGCTGTTAATTGCGATGCCCGTCCATTTTGAATGACAATCTCTTTTACGTACATGCGGTCAAAAAACTTCACACCCCTCTCGCGTGCATGTCTCCGGTAATATTCTCTAAGAGAATAATGATCTATCAAACCAGCCTTTTTGGATATAGAGAGTCCGGAGATTCCTTCGAGATTGTCGACAAAAGGAAGAAACCCTGGGATATCATTTGTGGAATGTAATTCTACGGGAAGGCCGTAGTCTTTATATATGGGATAATTGCTGTTTATCTCCTCCCATGATTTTTCGCCGTGCATCCAGTAATAACCTAATTTGCGGAACTGAATTTCGTCCGATATGGTTTCAAAAAAATTAATTGAGTACTTGCACAACTCAATATTGGCTCTGTTTCTCCAGGTCGCTCTCACGCCGCCTGCATTTTTAAGCGTGGAGGAATACTCTCCCTCCAGGTCGAGATCAATTACCCCTATATTCAGATTCCGGCCTCTCTTCTCAAGCTCTTTTGAAAGCGCATAAGCACTCGCCGAGCCCATAATCCCGGCACCAATAAATAGGATATCGAAACTGTGATGAGTCATATGATTATTCTAGCACACCGCTCTGGGCAGTATTGTTTATTTTTAGTTGATCTTTCAGTAAAAACCCCCTTGGCGGAGAGGGGAAAAGGGTCCATAATTATCATATTGGGGAGGGAATTTTCTATGGGCGACAATTCAGATAAAACACTTGATTACCTCTTTTTAGATATGAACTCC
>JABAOE010054586.1_pt1 | contig 10327 bp, 7 predicted proteins | sample 7062141 | NCBI WGS metagenome assembly JABAOE01 (sample SAMN14538627, study PRJNA623070) | marine sediment metagenome | biome: marine biome [ENVO:00000428]; feature: marine pelagic biome [ENVO:01000023]; material: deep marine sediment [ENVO:00002113] | place: India: Gulf of Khambhat ...
ATCTCTTGCCGTTCACCCTGACCGAATACACGGCTGCTCCCGCGCTGCTCGCCGCTGCGGCAGGCGCCGCCACCGCGGTGGGATCGGGTGGCGGCTCGAAGGCCTCGGGATGGTCACGGTTCTTGAGGAACTTGAGGCCGATTTGCGGAAACAGCGCATAGGTCAACACATCGTCGATGATGTCGACCGCGAGATGGATGTTGTTCTCGGTCGCAATCTGTGTCAGTTCCTCGGTCAGGCGTTCGACCTCCGGCTCCAGCAGGTCCGCCGGGCGACACGTGACCGGCTCACCGCCTTCGAGCACGCGGTCCTGCAGCTCGGCATTGACCGGCGCCGGCGTCGCGCCGTACTCGCCTTTGAGCACACCTGACGTTTCCTTCGAGATCGTGCCGTAGCGGCTGCCCGACAGCACGTTGATGACAGCTTGCGTGCCGACGATCTGCGACGTCGGCGTCACGAGTGGCAGCATGCCGAGATCCTCACGCACGCGCGGGATTTCCTCGAGCACGTCGTTCAACTTGTCGCCCGCATTTTGCTCGCGCAGCTGGTTTTCCAGGTTTGTCAGCATACCGCCCGGCACCTGGGCGACCAGGATCCGTGAGTCGACGCCTTTCAGAGCGCCTTCGAACTGCGCGTACTTCTTGCGCACATTGCGGAAGTATTCGGCGATCTCCTCGATCAGGTTCAGGTTCAGCCCGGTATCCCTGCCAGTGCCCTCCAGAGTGGCCACGAGCGTCTCGGTTGGGGAATGGCCGTACGTCGTGCTCATCGACGACACCGCGGTATCGACTGCATCGATGCCCGCCTCCGCCGCCTTGACGAGCGTAGCCGTCGCCAGGCCTGTCGTCGCGTGGCAGTGCATATGGACCGGGATCTCGACTGTCTCCTTGAGGCGGCTGACCAGTTCGAAGGCATCGTAAGGCCGCAACAGGCCCGCCATGTCCTTGATGCAGATCGAATGGGCGCCCATGTCCTCGATCTGCTTACCCTGGTCCACCCACAGGTCGATCGTGTGCACTGGGCTGACCGTATACGAGATCGTGCCCTGCGCGTGTTTGCCGACTTCGATCGTCGCCTTGATGGCCGTCTCGAGATTGCGCATGTCGTTGAGCGCATCGAAGATGCGAAATACGTCCACGCCGTTGGTCGCGGCGCGCTCGACGAACTTCCCCACGACGTCGTCGGCGTAGTGGCGGTAGCCGAGGATGTTCTGGCCGCGGAACAGCATCTGCTGCGGCGTATTCGGCATGGCCGCCTTCAGCTTTCGAATCCGCTCCCAGGGGTCCTCGCCGAGATAGCGTATGCAGGCATCGAACGTCGCTCCGCCCCAGGACTCGATCGACCAGAACCCGACCTGGTCCAGCTTCTCGCAGATGGGCAGCATGTCGTCGATGCGCATGCGCGTGGCCAGGAGACTTTGATGCGCGTCACGCAGCACCAGCTCCGTAATGCCAAGAGGATTATTGTCGCTCATGATTGCTCTTAATTTGTTCGAGTTACTTGCGGTTTTACTTGCGACGATGAGCGGCGATAGCAGCGCTGATCGCGGCGATCTCGTCTTCCGAGCTGTCGGCCGGCGCCGTTTCAGGTTGAAGACGTATGACTAGCCGCGACATCACTGTCGTGACGCCCACCAGCGCTGTCAGGAACACGAATACGGTGCCCATGCCGACGAGCATCAGCGTCAATCCCTCATTCATCAGGCTGTTTGCCATGACCCGCAACTCAGTTTTTTCGAGTGTGGCAGATTATACTCGTTTACCTTGGGCTAAAAAGTGTCAAATCTTGAGCAGACTCAAATCGTCAATTGCGCCTGCGTTCGCACTGGTCGGCTTGTCGCTGGCCGGCGGCGGCCTGCGCGCTGCGGAAGGCGCATCGACTGTCGATGAAGCGCAGGTGGAGGCTGACAAGGCTGTTGTCGGCGCAATCATCTTTGACAAGAAAGACGTCTTCGACCTGAGCGATCCCAAGGAAAACAACTGGCTCTACCGCCTCGCCAACAAGTTGCACATCGTCACCAAGGACCGCGTCATCGAGCAGCAGCTCCTGCTCAAAACCGGCGACGAGTATTCCAAACGCCTTGCCCACGAGTCTGGCCGCATACTGAGAGGCAATAACTATTTTTACGATGCCTCGGTCAAGCCGGTCAATCTCGAGAATGGCAAGGTCGACCTGCTTGTCACGACCAAGGATGTCTGGACGCTGCAACCCGGTTTCTCGGTTAGCCGCAAGGGCGGCGAAAACAAGACGGTCATCGACATCGAGGAACTGAATCTGCTGGGCCGGGGTCAGCTCATACGCCTGGCTCGAACCGACGACGTCGACCGACTGTCGAAATCGATCGAATTCGAGGACAAACAACTCGGTGACAGCTGGGTATGGATGAACGCGCTGTATGCCGACAATTCGGACGGTGACTCGAGCTTCCTGTCCATCATCCGGCCGTTCTATGCCCTCGACACGCGCTGGACCACGGGTACTGTCCTGTCGGACGTCGACCGGAGCGACGTCCTTTATGACCTCGGCGAGAGAGCCGCCGAATTCCGCCACGAGCGCGAGTATTACACGGCTTTCGGCGGCTGGTCGGCCGGCCTGCAGAACGGCTGGGTGCGCCGCTATACGGCCGGCGTCGTGTATGACGATAATCGCTTCTCGAACGTGATCGATGCGACGCTGCCGCCCGCCATTCCCGCCGACCGCAAATTCGTCTATCCGTTCTTCGGCATCGAGATCCTCGAAGACAGCTTCGAGGAGACCATGAACCGCGACCAGATCAAGAGAACGGAAGACCTCCTGACGGGCACGCACATCACGGCGTCGATCGGCTGGGCATCCGAGGGCTTCGGCTCCGACCGGGATGCGCTTCTGTATTCAGCCAGCGGCAGCCGTTTGTTCGGCTCGGTCGACAGGATAGCGCTGGCCTTCTCGGCGTCAGCCAGCGGCAGGCTCGAGAGCGGCGACACGGTGAATTCGCTGCTCAGCGTCAGCGCCCGCTACTCCCATCGCTTCTCGGAAAAGAACACGTTCTTCTGGTCAGTCTCGGCGACCTACGGCGATGACCTGGATCTCGACGCGCCGGTTGAGCTGGGCGGCGACACCGGGCTGCGCGGCTATCCGCTGCGCTACCAGACCGGGGATTCGAGTTTCCTGTTTTCGATCGAGCAGCGCTATTTCTGGGACTGGTATCCACTGCGCCTGTTCCGGGTCGGCGGCGCCATTTTCGCCGACGTCGGCCGAACGTGGGGCGATCATCCCCTGGGAGGAGAGGAACTGGGCTGGCTCAAGGACGTTGGCTTCGGCCTCAGGTTTGCGCCGACCCGCACAGGGTCGCGCAAGATCGTGCATCTCGATATCGCCTTTCCGCTAGACGGCGATGCGTCGATCGACGATGTGCAGATTCTGCTGGAATCGAAGAAGACGTTCTAGCTGCAGAGCTCGTCTTTCTTGGCCTTGGTGTCGGCGATCGTCTTGGCCGCTTCCTCTTTGCTGAGGTACTCGCGCTCGCCGCTGTCGTTCGTCCGGTAGAGCTGCGGCGCATTGAGGTAGGACTCGTAGATTTCGGTGGCGCGCTTGCAGTAGTACGCCTCGGCCTTCTCGCGCTCGGCGCGTTCTTCCGCGGTCTCACCCGGGTAAGCATAACCACCGGAGTCAGAGCCACCCTCCGACGTACTCTCGACCTCCTCCAGACTGCCGGAGGAGTGCCACACCAGTTCCACCGACACGGCATCTTCATGACCGGGGGTGTCGGCGTAGTGGATCTTGCCGAATTCATCGACCCACGTGTAGATCGGCTTCATCGTGTCGACGAAGTGAGTCTTGCCGAAGGCGTCGACCCACTTCCAGACGTCGGCGTTCGCCGTCAGGCAGAAACCGAACAGGAGCAGCGATGTCGTGAANNCCGCCAGTATGGGCTTTCGGGACCATAATTCCCTTGATTGCCGTCACAGAATCGGCAACAGAAACAGTACAACTGCTCAATTACAGTTGGGCAGGCCGTTCACCCAGTCGGTCAGCAGGGTCACGCCTTCGCCATCGACAATTGTCGATCCCAGTGGCGGCATGCCGTCGGCATCGCGTCGATTCGTGCGGGCAACCAGCACCGATCGCGCCGCATCGCCGGGCGCAATGATCCTCGCCATCGCAATACCGAGGTCGCCGGAATCCGGCACGACGTCACAGGCATTCGTGTTTGCCAGTGCCGTCGTGTATCGCAGATCGAGGTTCACTGGCGTCGGTCCGCCGGGCTGATGACACTGAGCGCAGTTAGTGTGCAGGTATGACCGTGCCCGGTCACCGAGGTCCGCGGCGGCATCCATCGGATCCGGCATGGCCGGCAGGACCGCAGGGTTGCCGATCGACGTCGCAAACATTGCTACCGAGTCGAGCGTCTCGAGCTGGTTGTGCGTGCGTCCGGTCGACGGGTAGGTGAAATCGCGATTGAGTTGCGAAGTCTCCGGGCCGAGCGCGACACCCGCGACTGTCGTATGGCAGCGCAGGCATTCGGCTTCGTCCGGGAATACCCAGTCCTGGCCGTCGATATTCTCGACCTTGCCGCCCCTGACGCGGGTCGCCTGGGTCTCCCCGGCATTCCATTCATAGGTGTAGCCGGCCCACACACCATCCGGGTGGCGCATCAGGTGCTGCGTCTCAATCAGACGGCCGTTGAGGCGAAAGTTCTTGACCAGGACCGTGCCGGGCGGAAACAGCCAGTCATCCGCTGCATCGACGGTCATAACCGTGCCATTCGGCAGTCCGATGTGGCGGTCCTTGGCCGCACCGTCTGACCAGAACGGCGCGTTGATGTCATACGGCACGAGGCCGGCGTAGGGCTGCGTAACATCAGACGGATTTGTGCAACCGGAGTCGGAGAGAAGATCGGACACATTGTCCGCACCGCCCGCACCTGTGGGGATGAGCTGCATGATGCGGCCGTTACTATAGTCGGCGATATACAACTCGCCGTCCTGATCGACGCCGAATGACGACGGTCCCGTCGACGTGTTGAGTAACTCTTCATTGGTGTAGCCGCCCGAACCATCCGACTGCAGCGCCCAGATCCGGCCGGATGCAAAATCCGCGAAGACATATCGTCCGATCAACGCCGGTATAGCCGAGCCCCGATAGACGAAGCCGCCCGTGATAGACACGTTGCCGTTCGAGTGGTCGTACTCACTCACCGGATCAATGACCTCGCTATTGCAGCCATTCGATGGATGATCGTGGGCACCTTCACGGCAGTCCCAGCCGTAGTTGCCATTCCTGACGATGAGGTCGACTTCTTCCCAAGCGTTTTGTCCCACGTCTCCCAGCCACAAGTCTCCAGTGGGCTCATCGAAGCTCCAGCGCCACGGGTTCCGGAGGCCCCAGGCATAGATCTCGGGACAGTCGTTCGCGTTGTTACCGGGACCGCATGTTGGCTGGCCGAAAAACGGATTGTCCGCAGGGATGTTGTAACCCGCCCCTGTCCCGATGACGTCGATCCGCAGCATCGCGCCGAGCAAGCGCGTGTTGTCCTGGCCGGTGTCCTGCGGATCGCCGCCACCGCCGCCGTCACCGAGCCCTATATAGAGGAACCGGTCCATCGGTCCGAAAGCAATGTCGCCGCCATTGTGGTTGCTCGCGAACTGATCAACGGTGAGAAATACCTCCTCGACGCCACCCGCACCAATTGGGCTCGGGGATCCGATGTCGTCGAGGATGACGCGAGAGAAAACGGAAATAGTCTCAATTAAGGGACCGCTCCCATCACCACTGCCCGCGTCTGGTCCGTCAATGGTGTATGACAGGAAGATCTCCGGGACGGCCGGGTAGTCGGGGTGAAACGCCATACCCAGCAGGCCGCCTTCAGAATTGGTGCGCACGGTGCCGCGGAGGTCCAGGAACGTTGCCGTGCTGGTTGCATTGTCGGGATCGAACACCAACAGAAGACCATTCTTCTGCAGAACGAACCACCTTGGATCTGGAACAGGCTCAACGAGTATCTTGGTCGGTCCCGACAACCCGATATTGGGAAACGCGTTGACGATATCGACGGCGCCTGCTGCCGAGCCACGATCTGGCGCGATGCAGGTTGCATTGCTCGGCCGGGCGTCCAGCCCGGTCGTTGCCGGCGGTGGCGGAGGCGGCGGTGGGGGCGGCGGATTATTGGTGGTCCCGGCGCCACCACCGCCGCAGCTCGCCGTCAACAAGGCCGCAACCGCTGCAACAGCGATGGAGGTAATTCTGCCCATAGCACAGCCAACTATAGCGTCACACAATGACGATTTCGCAGTCATTTGACATCAGTACAGAAGATGTCGGTAAACTGCGACGCTATGTCGGCACAGCACTTCGACGCGATAGTCATCGGATCCGGCGCCACAGGCGGCTGGGCGGCCAAGGAGCTGACCGAGAGCGGCCTGAAGACATTGCTGCTCGACCGGGGCCGCATGATCGAGCATCGCAAGGACTATGTCACGGAAGGGCGCACGAGTTTCAATATGCCTTATCGCGGCCAGGTGCCGCGCGGCCTCCAGGAGAGAGAACATTTTCGGAAGCCGTGGGTCGACCCCTACAGTGTTCATTTCTACAGCAGCGACAGGCTGAACCCTTACGTATTTGACCCGCAGANNGCAAGATGCTGCTGTGGGGACGACATTGCTACCGTTGGAGTGACCTGGACTTCGAGGCCAACAAGAAAGATGGTCATGGCATCGATTGGCCGATCCGCTACAAGGACATCGCTCCCTGGTACTCGTATGTCGAGGAATATATAGGCCTCCAGGGAGAGCGATTGAATCTGCCGCAGCTGCCGGACAGCGAGTTCATGCCGCCAATGGATCTCAATATCGCCGAGGAGCATTTCAAGAAGGCGGTTGCGGAGCACTTCGGGGGCCGTGCCGTAACCATTGGGCGAACCGCCAACTTGACCGAACCCAAGCTCGAGCACGGAAGGGCGAAGTGCCAATATCGCCATCAGTGTTCACGCGGTTGTTCGTTTGGTGCGTATTTCTCGACACAAAGCTCCACGTTGCCCGCGGCGCAGGCGACCGGCAACCTCAGCGTACTGGCCGATGCCGTGGTCGCGTCACTCGAATACGATGCTGCGAGCAAAAAGGTGATCAGCGTCAACGTCATCGATACCAGGACGGGGAAAGGAACGACCTACCGGTCCCGTGTCATATTCCTGAATGCCTCCTGCATCGCATCGACGCAGATCCTCCTCAACTCGAAGTCCGAAGCCATGCCTGACGGGCTCGGCAACAACCATGATGTTCTCGGCCGGTACCTGATGGATCACACCTGGGGATCCGGGGCAACCGGCACCCTGCCCTTGTTTTCCGAATACGTGGAGTATGGCCGGCGCCCGACTGCCATGTACATACCGCGATTTCGCAATGTCGATGGTCAGGACAGCGACATCGATTTCGTGCGCGGCTATAACTTTCAGTCCTGGGGTGGCGGCCGGTCGCAACCGCAGGATTTTTCCGGCTTCGGCGCCGACCTGAAACGAAGAATGAGAATTCCGGGCCCGTGGACCCTGCCGCTGTATGCATTTTGCGAGTCGCTGCCGAACGCCGGGAATCGAATGATGCTCGACGACAAAGCCGTCGACCGTTTCGGTATGCCACAGGTCAAGTTCGATATCGTCTGGCGCGACAATGAAATCAAGATGCTGGCCGACTCCACCGAGCAGGCGGTCAGAATGCTCGAGGCAGCCGGCTGCACGAAGATCGAAGTGCGCCCGGATTCTCGCCCGCCCGGCGCCTGTATTCATGAAATGGGTACGGCGAGAATGGGCAACGATCCGCGAGACTCGGTCGTGAACCGGTGGAATCAGCTACACGTCGCAGAGAACGTATTCCTTACTGACGGTGCGGCGATGACCTCCGCATCCTGTGTCAATCCCACCCTGACTTTCATGGCGATGACGGCCCGTGCCGCGAACCACGCGGTCGAGCTGATAAAGGCCAACCATATCTGACTGTTACAGTTCGCGAATCCAGATGTTGCGGTAGCTGACCGGGTTGCTGTGATCCTGCAACATGAGCGGCATCTTGTCGCCATGCGCCCTGTATTTCGGATGACCGATCCACTCCGTCGGGCCCTGGATCTCGACGTGATTGAGCACGAGCACNNGAGCACACCGTTGTGCAATACGGTGATAGAAGCTTTGCTTGCGACTGTACCGTCGCCGTTGAATTGCGGTGCCTTGTAGATGATGTCGTAGTCCTGCCACTCGCCCGGGCCAAAACTCGCGTTCACGAGCGGGATGTGCTGCTTGTAGATGCTCGCCGCCTGACCATTCGAGTACGTCACGTTGTCGTAGGAATCCAGCACCTGCACCTCGTACAGGGTTTGCAGGAACACGCCGCTGTTACCACGACCCTGGCCTGCGCCCTCGATGACCGACGGCGAGCGCCACTCGAGGTGCAGTTGAACGTCACCGAAGCCCTGCCTTGTCTGCACATCCCCGGTGCCCGGTGCAACCGTGAAGGCACCATCTTCCACGACCCACTCGGCGGCGCGGCCGTCTTCGACATGCTGCCAGGCCGAGAGATCCGTGCCCTCGAACAGGACGACCGCATCCGACGGCGGAGCCGCGCCTGTGCCCGGCGTAATGACTTCCGGCACGGGCTCCCAGACTTCCGTCTCTCTGGGGTCCATGTGCTCGCTTGCATCGCCGCACGAGATTGCGAGGAGACATGTCGCCAGTGCGGGCATGGCGATAAGTTGTTGCTTCATGATCACTCTCTCCAGAGCTTCAGTCCGGCCGCCCGGCCAACATGGAAGGTTTGAGTTCGGCAAGCGACTTCACACCCATGAGCTTCATGTCGCGAGCAATTTCATCGCGCAACAGTCGCGTCGCGCGATCGACGCCCGCGGTGCCCGCGCCGCCGAGCGCATAGAGGTACAGGCGACCACCCGAGCACGCCGTCGCACCCATGGCGAGTGCCTTGAGGACGTGCGTGCCGCGACGGACGCCGCCGTCCAGAATAACCTCGATGTCGCCACCGACGGCATCCAGGATGTCCTGCAGCTGATCGAAGGGGGCGCGCGAGCCATCGAGCTGCCTGCCACCGTGATTCGAAATCATGATTGCACTGGCGCCAATGTCGACACAGCGACGTGCGTCATTGACCGACATGACGCCTTTGATCGCGAACGGGCCGCCCCACTCCTCTATCATTGCGGCCGCATCGTCCCAGCTGATCGACGTCTGCATCTGCGTGTTGATGTAGTCGACGACTGACATCTCGATCTTGCGCCCGACCTCGATAAAGTCCTTGACGTTAGGGGAATCGAAGCGCTCACGAAACAGGTAATTGAGAGACCAGCGCGGATGCATGGCGAAGTCGAGATAGGTTCTCAACGTCAGGCTGGGTGGCGTTGTGAACCCCGTCAGGTAGTCGCGTTCGCGGTTGCCCGCGACAACGGTATCGACGGTCAGCGCCAGGGCATTGAAATTGGCGGCTTTGCACCGTTGAATCAGGTCGGTGGTCAGAGCCGGTTCTTTGTGCACGTAGATCTGAAACAGCCTGGCAGCATCGTTCAACGCCCCCATCTCCTCGATACTGCGCGTCCCCATCGTCGATACACAGAACATCGTGCCGTATTTTTCCGCCGCCCTCGCGATCGCATATTCGCCGTCGTGATGGAACAGGCGCTGCATTGCGCATGGCGAATAAAAGAGCGGCATATCGAGGCTGGCCCCGAGCACATTGACCGACATATCGACGCTGTCGATTCCCGCGAGCACATTCGGCACGAGATCAACAGTCTCGAATGCGTCCGTATTTCGGGCCAGAGTCACCTCATCGTCTGCGCCACCGTCGATGTAATGAAAGATGGGTTTGGGCAGGCGTTGCTTGGCGAGCTTGCGAAAGTCGCTCGTGCGGTAACAGTTCTTCAGGCGCAATAGAGTTTCCTTTCGTTGAAGTTGACCTGCCGGACCCNNAGGCGCGGTAGCCGCCTTTCGACCGGAAGTAGAAGATCAGCAGCAGATAACAGGCAAGCATGATCAGCGGGAATACGGCCACGGTCGACAGCGCTTCCTTCTTCGCGACTTCCGTCGCCTCGGCCACATCTTCGGCAATCTCGGGCGTCACCTTATCCGGCACGACCGCATCATAACTGCCGAGTACCCAGCGTTTCGACTCGACCACCTGGGCATGGACCTGCGGACTGCTCTCCGACAGCTGGTGCTCGACGGACGTATCCTGGATGAACCCCAGGAACACGGCGCCGACGACGCCGACGCCAAGCATGCCGACACCGCCCGTGGCATTCAGCGTCAACGCACCGCCGCGCGGCGACTGCTCCGCCACGACGCCAAGCATCGTCGGCC
>JABAOE010004579.1_pt1 | contig 10325 bp, 9 predicted proteins | sample 7062141 | NCBI WGS metagenome assembly JABAOE01 (sample SAMN14538627, study PRJNA623070) | marine sediment metagenome | biome: marine biome [ENVO:00000428]; feature: marine pelagic biome [ENVO:01000023]; material: deep marine sediment [ENVO:00002113] | place: India: Gulf of Khambhat ...
TGGCGCCGGGAATTAAAACTAGGGCATTGTGTGTTGCGCCAGCCATTATCGGGCGCAGAAAGGCCAGTCAGCGCCGGTGGCGGTCATTTTACAACATAGGAGTTGCAGATGCTTACAGAACCAGGATGGCGGGCCGTGGTAGAGGCAAAAGAAGCTGCCAAGTTGCGCAAGCTTGAAGAGCTAAAGATCGGTGGGAATGAGAACAAGCCGTTTGGGGGCGTCGCACCAGAATACGTTACCCTTCATCTGGGAAAATCTGATGAGGCTCGTCTACAAGTGCTGAAGCTTGCAGAAGACCTCGAACTAAGGAAAACCTGGATGGTCGAGCGGCTTAAGCTTGTTACCCAATTAATCGAAGAAGCGGGCGCCGTAGATGCCGTAGTGGAATTTATCCGGCATAAGGGCGGCGAGACAGGCGACACCCAACACTAGCTATATTAGACATTTTTTAGACATGAAGACTAGCCTATCGCCTAAGTTGGCGCTCCCTAGGGGACTCGAACCCCTGTTTCTGCCGTGAGAGGGCAGCGTCCTAGACCGCTAGACGAAGGGAGCGGAAGTCGCCGATATAGCCGCTTGGCCGGCCGACTGCAACGGTCGGCTTGCCGCCGTGAGGCGCCGGCAGCGGCCGGACCGTTATGGCGACCGGTCCACGGCCCCGCAAAATCAACAAGGGCCAGAAGCCGAAGCTCCTGACCCTTGCTTGAGCAACCAGCCGGCGAACCGTCTGGCGCTACCCCCTGGATCGTATCCCATCACCGAACCAACCGCCTTTCGGCAATCGACCAATGACCGGCACCGGCCCAGGGTTTGCCGGTAAATCGGCCGTCCGCCCTCTCTCCGGGTCAAACCCTGCTTGCGCCGGGTCATCGCCGGCGTTCCGGCTTTCGAACCGAACCGGAAGCGGTGGTGAGACCGTTCCCGTCCGACAGGTGCGACTATGCCGACAATTGCGGCTCGCGGCAAACCGGCCCGGTGGACAGCTGTGAGTATCGGGGACAAGCGCCACGCCGGTTCCCCCTCGCCCGGCCTAACCTTCTGCTCCTGAACGGTTTTTCAAAAAACCGCGATCCGTGTCCGACGCGGCCCGGCATCGCGACCTGGCGCTCATGGCGTCTTCAGATCGTAGCGGACGAAGACCTGACCGCTCGGCAGATCGATGACCAGAAGCTGCTGCGCCCCGTCCGGCAGGACAATGGTGATCAGCGCCCGGTCGCCATCGAGGCTTGCCGCCACAATGCGCGCCCCGGCCGGCAGGTCGACGGCACCGGCAATCGTCGTTTCCAGGCTCAGCCGGCCGGTTGCCGTTGTCGGCAAGGCCGGCGCTTCGCCGACGGCGGCGCCTAGCCGGATTTCGGCGCCGTCATTGCGTTCGCTGATCTTGTAGATTATCGCCGCAATCACCGTGGCAAGGCCGACAAACATGATGCCGAACGACACCATCAGCAGACGCACCAGCTTGCGGCGCACCCGTTCCGCCGCCGGATCGAGCGGCGCCTCGGCATCGTTGTCGTCGGACTGAAGAAAAACCATGACTGTTTCCGGCAGCGATCACGAAAGACTGCAAGTGGAGCCCGATGAGGCGGGCGAGCGCCTTGATTCGTTCCTTGCCCGTCGCGACGGCCGCTTTTCGCGCAACCGCTTCAAGGCCCTGATCAAGGACGGACAGGTGACCATTGGCGGGCGGACGTTAGTGGAGCCGAATTACCGGGTCAACGCGGGCGACACCATCGCCTTTGCCGCTCCCGAGCCGCAGGAGCCCGTTCCGCAGCCTGAGGCGATTGCGCTCAACGTGGTTTTTGAGGACGCCGATCTGATCGTCATCGACAAGCCGGCCGGCCTGGTCGTTCACCCGGCCGCCGGCAACCGGACCGGCACGCTGGTCAACGCCCTGCTGCACCATTGCGGCGACAGCCTGTCGGGCATCGGCGGCGTGCGCCGGCCCGGCATCGTCCATCGGCTCGACAAGGAGACGTCCGGTCTGATCGTCGTCGCCAAGTCCGACCAGGCGCATCGCGGCCTTGCCGCGCAATTTGCCGATCATGGCCGCAAGGGAGCGCTGCAGCGCGCCTATCTGGCGCTTGTGTGGGGCGCGCCGATGCCGGCCAGGGGCGTTATCGATGCGCCGCTTGACCGCGACAGCCGCAACCGGCTCAAGCGCGCCGTCGTCAAATCCGGCGGCCGGGCTGCCGTCACCGGCTATCAAACGCAAGAGAGATATCCGGCCGATACCGCCCGGCCGGCCGTTGCCGCGCTGCTCAGGTGCCGGCTGCAAACCGGCCGCACGCACCAGATTCGGGTCCATATGGCCCATATCGGCCACCCGCTGATCGGCGACCCGCTCTACGGCGCCGGTTTTCTGACCAAGGCCGACACCCTGCCGGCGCCGCTCGCCGCCCGGATGCGCAAATTCCGCCGCCAGGCCCTGCATGCGGCCTATTTGCGCATTCAGCATCCGCTGACCGGCGAAATCCTGACCTTCCAAAGCCCGCCGCCGGCCGATATGGCCGGTCTGATTGAGGCGTTTCGAAAAATCGGCAGCGAGATCACCGGGAAAAGTGTATAATATCACCGAAAGGCCGGTTGATCCGGTAACCCGAACCCCGTTCCGGTCACCGAAACGCTTAAAACCGCCGCCGAGAATCCTATATAACCAGTTCTGGCCCGCTACCGGCCGCCGCGTGTTTCATGCCGTGCGGCCCGGCGGGCGCCACAAAAGGGGCATGAATGGCTAACGGTAATATCCCGGTTGTTTCCTCCGCAGAAGGCGGCCTTTCCCGCTATCTGGAAGAGATCCGGCGGTTTCCCATGCTGGAACCGCAGGAAGAATATATGCTGGCCAAGAGCTATCTGGAGCACGGCGACCGCGACGCCGCGCACAAGCTGGTCACCAGCCATCTGCGGCTGGTCGCCAAGATCGCCATGGGCTATCGCGGCTACGGCCTGCCGATCGGCGAGCTGATCTCGGAAGGCAATGTCGGCCTGATGCAGGCGGTCAAGCGCTTCGATCCGGAAAAGGGCTTCCGCCTTGCCACCTATGCCATGTGGTGGATCAAGGCCTCCATCCAGGAATATATCCTGCGCTCGTGGAGCCTGGTCAAAATGGGTACGACCGCCAACCAGAAGCGGCTGTTCTTCAATCTGCGCAAGGTCAAGAGCCAGATTTCCGCCCTCGACGAAGGCGACCTGAGCGCCGATCAGGCGGCAACCATCGCCAGGCGGCTGAATGTCAGCGAGGACGAGGTTCATTCCATGAACCGGCGGCTGTCCGGCGACGCTTCGCTCAACGCCCCGATCCGCGCGGCGGAAGGCGAGGCGGGCGAGTGGCAGGATTGGCTGGCCGACGAATCTGACGACCAGGAATCGATCCTCGTGGAGCAGGACGAACTGGAACAGCGCCGCACCATGCTGACGGAGGCGCTCGACGTGCTCGACGAGCGCGAGCGGCGGATCTTCCAGGCGCGGCGCCTTTCCGACGACCCGCTGACGCTGGAGCAATTGTCGGAGGAGTTCGGGGTCAGCCGCGAGCGCGTCCGGCAGCTGGAAGTGCGCGCCTTTGAAAAGGTGCAAAAGGCCGTGACAAAGGCGGCCAGGGAACGCGACCGCAGCCGCACGCAACTTCTGGAAGCCAGCCCCGCCTGAGCCGGGACCGGCCTACCGCGCCGGCGCCTTGCGCCGCCGGGTGATGAGCCGCCCGTCTATGACGATGAGCCCGGCCGAAATCAGCGCCATGCCGCCGAGATCGCCGGCGCCGATCACCTCGCCCAGAAATGCGACGCTGAGAGCCACCGCGCTGACCGGGATCAGCAGCGTCACCAGCATGACGTTGGTGCCGCCGGCCCGGATGAGAATGCGGAAGAACAGGATATAGGCGAGCGCCGTCGACAAAAGGGCAAAGCCGAGCGTTGCCAGGATCGCCGGCATGCCCGGCATCGCCAGTCGCCAGGGGGTCTCTGCGATGATGGCCAGCGGCGCCAGCATCAGCGCCGATGCGGTGAGTTGGCCGGCGGCCGAAACCACCGGATCGATGGCGCGGAAGCCACGGCCGACAACGGCGGAAAAGCCATAGGCCAGCGTCGCCCCCAGCATGGCCAGCGCCGCCAGCACCTGCGTTGACAGCCCGCCGAAGGCCTGCGGTCCGATCATCGCCACGACGCCGGCGACACCGAGCACGATACCGCCGGCCTTTCGCGCCGTTATCTTTTCGTCGGTCGTCAGAATATGCGCCACGATCAGGGTGAAGATCGGCGTTGTCGCATTGAGGATAGAGGCCGCGCCAGCGCCGATCCGCGGTGTCGCATAAACGATGAGGACAAACGGCACGGCGTTGTTCAACAGACCCATTAGGCCGAAGCGGCCATGAATTGCCAGTCCGCTTGCATAGCTGCGCCCGGTCGCCACAATGACGACATGCAATGCCAGTGCGGCCAGCGCCACCCTGGCAAAGACCAGCGTGAAGACCGGGATATCGACGGCGGCGATCTTGATGAAGATAAAAGACACGCCCCACAGCAGCGACAGGGCGATCAGCATTGTCCAGACGGTTCCGTCGAGCGTCAGCTGCGCCGCACCGTTTTGCGTCCCGGCGGCAGGCGGGACGGTTTGTGCGGCCAAGCTTTGAAGGGGAGGACTGGCGGACATGATGTCCGCTCTAGGCGTCTGCCGCCGGCGGCGCCACCCGATTCTTGCCGCCTTCGCTGCTTTTGCGACTGGCCAGCACGATGCCGCCGAAGATCAGCGCCGCGCCGGCCGCATGGAAAACCGTGAACCGCTCGCCCAGAAAGACGATGGCCATGCCGGTGCCGAACAGCGGTATCAAATGAAAGAACGGGCCGGCGCGATTGGGACCGATCAGCTCAACGCCGCGATTGAAGCAGATGAAGGCGAAGATGGAGGAAAACAGCACGACATAGAAAAGCGCCAGGGCCGACGACAATGTCGCCGCCGGGCGGGCGCCTGAAAACCATTCAATCGCCAATGCCGGCAGCAGCATGACGGCGCCCAGCGCGAAGGTGACGGCCAGGAGACTGAGCCAGTGGATGGCCGGACGTTTTTTCAAAAGCGCCGAATAGAGCGCATAGACGACAAAGGCGGCAAGCAGCATGACGTCGCCGATATTGAACGACAGGCCGGTCAGCGTCCCCACGTCGCCGCGGCTGATGATGATGACGACGCCGGCAAGCGACACGGCGATGCCGGCGATCTGGGCGACCGTCAGCCGGTCGCGATAGAGCACGAAGGCTGAGGCGGCAATCAGCAACGGCATGACCGGCTGCATGAGAACCGAATTGAGCGCCGTGGTGTAGTTGAGCGCCGTATAGATCAGCGCATTGAAGGCGGCCAGACCGGTAAAGGCCAGCACCATAAGATTGCCGGCGTTGCGCCGGATATTCGGCCAGTCGCGGCGCACATGCCGCCAGGCAAACGGCAACAGGATCACAAAGGCGCCGACCCAGCGCAATTGCGACAGCGCCATGGGCGGAAACTCGCCGGCGACAGCACGTCCGACGATCGCATTGCCGGCCCAGAACAGCGCCGTCAGCGACAAGAGAATGTAAGGCTGGTGCCAGAGCCAGGCGAAGAAACGCAATCGCATGCCGACCGCATAGAGCGTTTTTGTGCCGGATGGAACCGGGCCGGCGCCGCCGGTCAACAAGCAGCCGCAAGCGGCAGGATGACGACCGGCCTTGCCGACCGCGCGCCGACGCGCTAGCAAGACGATGACCGAGGGGCGCGCGGCCAAAACCGCGCTGAGACGACCCGATGAGGCGGGCCGAACCCTTTGAACCTGATCCGGGTCATGCCGGCGAAGGAACGGCCTGCGCCTCCCCTTCCCGCCTCTGACCGCAACTGGAGAACCGGCGTGCCCGCCACCGTTCACCGTTTGCTGAGACTTGCCGCTGCCCTGGCCGGGATCATCGTCTTTTGGGAGATCGTTGTCAGCCTGGCCGGCACACCGGCATTCCTGCTGCCGCCGCCGAGCCGGATCGGCATGGCGTTTCTTGCGCAACCGGACTATTATCTCCGCCACGCCGCGATCACCGCATTGGAGATTCTGATCGGCCTTGCCGCCGGCGCGCTGCTGGGCATGGCCACAGCGCTTGTCATTGCCGCATCGCCGCGGCTGGAACGCCTTGTCGGTCCGGCGCTCGTCGCCAGCCAGGCGCTGCCGGTTTTCGCCATTGCGCCACTCCTGGTGATCTGGCTCGGCTTCGGCCTGGCCTCCAAGATCGCCATGGCCGCGCTGATCATCTATTTCCCGGTTGCCACCTTCGCCGACGGTCTGCGCCGCACCGACCCCGGCCTTCTCGACCTGGCGCGGCTCGGCGGCGCCGGCCGCGGCACCATGCTCAGGCTGATCCGCGTGCCGGCCGCCATGCCGGCGCTCGGCTCCGGCCTGCGCGTCGCCGCCGGCATTGCCCCCATCGGCGCCGTCGTCGGCGAATGGGTCGGCGCCTCCGCCGGCCTGGGATTCATCATGCTGCAGGCCAATGCCCGCATGCAGACCGACCGCGTCTTTGTCGCCCTGGTCATTCTGGCGCTGATGGCCGTTGCGCTGCGCGCCGCCGTCGATCGGGCGGTCCGCCTTTGGCTGCACTGGGTGCCGGGCGAGGCCGCCGAACAATCGTGATCCCGAAAAATCAAGGAAAGCCCATCATGCGCCTGCTCATCGCCCTGACGGCCCTGCTTGCCAGCTTCAGCCCGGTGCTCGCCGCCGAAAAGCTGACGGTCCTGCTCGACTGGTTCGTCAATCCCGACCACGCACCGCTGGTCGTCGCCCAGGAAAAGGGCTATTTCGACGAGGTCGGGCTGGAGGTGACGCTGGTCCCGCCGGCCGATCCGAGCGCGCCGCCGCGCCTTGTCGCCGCCGGTGAGGGCGACATTGCCATTTCCTACCAGCCCAATCTCTATCTCCAGGCGGCGGCCGACCTGCCGCTGGTGCGCTTTGGCACGCTGGTCGCCACACCGCTCAATTCCCTGGTCGTGCTGGCCGACGGCGACGTCAAGACCATTGCCGATCTGAAGGGCAAGACGATCGGCTTTTCCGTCGGCGGCTTTGAGGATGCGCTGTTGAAGGAAATGCTCGCCGGCGCCGGTCTGCGGCTGTCCGATGTCAAGCTTGTCAATATCAATTTCGCGCTGACGCCGGCCCTGATCAGCGGCCGCGTCGACGCGGTCATCGGCGCCTTCCGCAATTTCGAGCTCACCCAGCTTGCTCTGGAAGGCCGCGCCGGCCTGGCCTTTTATCCGGAGGAACATGGCGTTCCCGCCTATGACGAATTGATCCTGCTGGCGCGCCGCGACCGCGTCGGCGACGATCGGCTGAAACGGTTCCTGGCGGCGATGGAGAAGGCCACACTGTTTTTGACCAATCATCCCGACGAGGCCCTGGCGCTGTTCCTCAAGGCCTATCCTGATCTTGACGATGAGCTCAACCGGCGGGCCTTTGCCGACACCCTGCCGCGCTTTTCCAAGAGCCCTGCCGCGCTCGATGCCGGTCGTTATGCCCGTTTTGGCGCCTTCATGGCCAGACAGGGTCTGATCGCCGCGCCGCCGGCGGTTGCCGACATCGCTGTTGCCCTGCAATAGGCCACGCCGCGCCTACTGGCCGGCGTCGGCCTTGTCCCAGGCCGCCAGCACGGCCTCGAAAACCTGGTCTCCGGGAATGCCCTTTTCGAAGCTGAGCAGGGCGCCGCGGCCGTTCTTGAACAGCATCGGCAGGCTGAACCAGGCGCCTTCGCGCAACAGCGCAAGATTGCGGCTGACCTGATCGCTCTGATCCGACAGGGCGATCCAGTAAAGATCCTCCGTGACCGGAACGGCCTCGCCGATGAGCCGGCTGCCGCGGCTCTGGGCCGTCTGCTTCAGGAATATCGCCGGCATCCGCTCAAGCGGGCTTTCCACCAGACCTTCAGCGCCGCGGAACTCGATCTCGATGAGGTGACTGGCCGGCAGCGCTTCGTCGGTGTTCTTGGCTATCGTTATCGACGCGGCCGCATTGCGCTCCGGCAGTTCGATAATGCCGACGATTGCCGGCAGGCCGTTCTCTCTGGTCCTTTGCGACCAGGCGACGACGCCGGGCGCGGATTTGCCCGGCGCGCCATCCGCACCCTGCTCCTCAAAGATCGCCCGCTGGCCGACCAGGCCCTGCGGCACGGCATCGACCGCCCCGGTTTCCGTCCCGGTCTCCGCCGCCGGCGGCTGGCTTGCCGGTGCTTCGGTCGCAGCCATATCCGGTTCTGCCGGCGCAGCACCGTCCGGCACTGTGTCCTGCGCTGCTTCCCTGACCCCGGCGTCTGCGGCCGGCTCGGCCGGAGCGCCGTCGACCGGCGCCGCGTCGACCGGCTGCGTCGCCGGCCCGCCATTCGGTGGCGCGGCAACACCGCCAGGCAGCCGATCTTCGGTTTTCGGCGTTTCGGCAGTTTCACCGCCGCCGGCAGCATCGGCCACCACCTCGTCGCCACCGGCCGTCGCGTCGGCGGACGGCACGTCGGCGGCCGGCACCTCGGCAACCGTCGGCTCACCGGTAAGGTTCGCCATCACCGCCCGCACCGTATCCCATTGCGTATAGGCGAATACCGCCGTGCCGGCGGCAATCAGCGTAATCAGCACTAGCATGATGACGGCCGGTGCCCGCGACGGTCTCGACCGCTCCCAGCGCCTGTTTGACGCCTCGGCCTGCGCCTCGCCCGGTGGCGCTGATCCTTCCGGCTCAGGCTCGTCCCAGTCCGGCGCCGGCGGCGCCTCGCCTCCGGCGGCAAGCTCGGCCGGCTCTTCGTCGCCGGGCAGCGCTGTCTCGCCGGGCGGCGCTGTGTCGCCATGTATTTCGTCGTTTGCCGCGGCGACGTCCACCGTTTCCTCAGTCGCGGCGGTGACCGGAGAATAATCCGCCTCCACGACCGAGATCGCATCTTCCAGGTGCTGATGCTGCAGTTCGATCGATTCCGGGCTGAGCGGCGGGTCGACGGAAGTGAGCTGGCGCGCCAGCGCTGATCGCGCCCGTTCGTACACCGCCTGTCGCATATCCGGCGTCTTTTCCGGCAGCGTTTCTATCGACCGTTTAAGAATGGATGCATAATCCGGCATAACAGACTGGTAACGAATTTCCCCTGCGGCTGGAAGGATTAATCCTCAAACGGATCGCGGACAAGGATGGTGTCGTCGCGTTCCGGGCTTGTCGACAGCAGCGCCACCGACGTTTCGATAAGCTCCTCCACATGACGGACATATTTGACCGCCTGCGCCGGCAGATCGGCCCACGATCGCGCGCCTGCCGTCGACGTCTTCCAGCCTTCCAGCGTCTCGTAGACCGGCTTCACCCGCGCCTGCGCCGACTGGCTGGCCGGCAGCTTGTCGATCCGTTCGCCGTCAAGCTCATAGGCGCTGCAGATCTTGATCTCGTCCAGACCATCGAGCACATCGAGCTTGGTCAGCGCTATGCCGTTAATGCCGGAAACCTTGGCGGTTTGGCGCACCAGCACCGCGTCGAACCAGCCGCAGCGGCGCTTGCGGCCCGTGACGGTGCCGAATTCGTGGCCGCGCTCGCCGAGAAACTGGCCAACCTCGTTGTCCTGTTCGGAGGGAAACGGCCCCTCACCGACCCGCGTCGTATAGGCCTTGGTGATGCCCAGCACGAAATCGATGGCGCCGGGACCGATGCCTGAGCCGGCCGCCGCCTGGCCGGCCACGGTGTTTGACGAGGTGACAAAGGGATAGGTGCCGTGATCGATATCGAGCAACGCGCCCTGCGCCCCTTCAAACAGAATCCGCGCGCCGGCCCGACGGCGGCTGTCCAGAAGCGCCCAGACGGTGTCCATGTAGGGCAGCACGCCGTCGGCGACACTTGCCAGTTCGTCATAGAGCTGGGCGGCCGGGACTTCCGGCTCGCCCAGGCCGCGACGCAGCGCGTTGTGGTGCAAGAGCAGCCGGTCGATCTTGCCCTGCAGGGTCGACAGGTTCGACAGGTCCATGACGCGGATGGCGCGGCGGCCGACCTTGTCCTCATAGGCCGGGCCGATGCCGCGCCCGGTGGTGCCGATCTTGGCGCCCGGCGCCGCCGCGTTTTCGCGGATGCCGTCCAGGTCGCGATGCACCGACAGGATCAGCGACGCATTGTCGGCGATCCGCAGATTGTCGCGCGAAACGACGACGCCCTGCTGCCTGAGCCGGTCGATCTCCGCCAGCAGGGCATGCGGGTCAAGCACCACGCCATTGCCGATAACGGCAAGCTTGCCGGGTCGCACGACGCCGGCCGGCAGCAGGCTCAGCTTGAAGGTGACGCCGCCGATGACCAGCGTGTGGCCGGCATTGTGACCGCCCTGGAA
>JABAOE010041913.1_pt1 | contig 10323 bp, 8 predicted proteins | sample 7062141 | NCBI WGS metagenome assembly JABAOE01 (sample SAMN14538627, study PRJNA623070) | marine sediment metagenome | biome: marine biome [ENVO:00000428]; feature: marine pelagic biome [ENVO:01000023]; material: deep marine sediment [ENVO:00002113] | place: India: Gulf of Khambhat ...
TCTTTCGGTGCCGCGCTCTACTGGGGCGTTGCTGCTTTCTCCACCGCCGGTATCGCCGACACACCCGATTCGGATCTGGCGCGCTTGATCGGTGGAATCTGGATCATCGTCGGCTCGGCTATCTTTTTCGGCACCATCGTTGCCACCATCACCAGCTATTTCATGCGCCCTTTGCAGCGCCCAGCCAGTCAAATCATCGATACGGTTGAATACAACCTGGAGCGTCTGGAAGATCTTTCCGTGGAAGAGTTGGATTTGCTCAAGGAAACGGTCGATGCGCTGATCGAGCACATGGAAACCCTGAAAAACCGCGAGGATTAATGAATCGATTGATCAGGACGTGTGCAACGGTAATTTAACGGCAGGCCGCTCGGCTGATCAGACCCGTGACGGATTACTCATCCGGCCGCTGCAACAGCAAGTAGATGACGGCCGCCAGCCCTGCCGAGCCGAAAATCATGCACATCACCATGATTTGATAACGAGCCGCCACCAGGGGATCCACCCCGGACAGAATCTGACCCGTCATCATGCCCGGCAAGGACACCAGGCCCACGGCCAGTAACGCATTGATCTGGGGTATCAGCGCCGCGTCCAGGGCCACCCGCCGGGCCGTGGGATAGTCGATGCCCCTGCCCTGCTCGGCCTCGAAGCGCTCCGCCGCAAGACTCACCGTATTCATGGCGTTGGCAAAGATCATCCCGGCCAGCGGCACCACATAGCGCGGCTCGAACCAACGGGGCATATCGAGAATCACTTCGGTAATCAGCACCAGCATGGTCAGACCCGCCGCGCCTATTGCCGCCAGCGAGCCCAGATAGCGGCGCGCGTCATGAGTCTTCAGAGGTCGCAGCGCGATCCAGGCCGAGACACCAATCATCACCAGGACCACGGCCACGATGATGAGAGGCTGCTCGGTGGCGAAGATGTAATTAAGCACGTAGCCGATGACGAGCAACTGAACCAGCATTCTGAGATTGGCATAAACCGCGGTCAGGGCCTTCAGGGACCACCAATGCATGATCACGATGAGGGCTAAGCTCGGTATGAAAGCCAGCACCAGGCTGGAAAGGGCAATGGTTGGCAGGGTCATGTGGTGAACATCCGGAAACTCTGCATAAGCGGCATCTGTCGGTGCAGACGTCAGAGTGGGGCCCTAGTTCTGGTCCGGGGCTGTCCGGGTCATCCAGAAATCCACTTCGAAAACGCCGCTGGTCTGTCCCGCGCGGCTGCGGTCCAGGCGCCGGGTGACCTCGTATCCGGACTTGGCCACGCTGAGCTCCACCGTCCGGGGATCGACCGTGACCTCGACCTCCTCCATAACCAGCACGACGCTGGCCACGTCCAGGGTCCGATAGCGACCGATGTTGTTGGTGTACGCATTGTAAGCAATGCGCCTTTCGCCACGCGGCGTGGCCACCGTGACGGCCACGGTGATGGTGGCGTCTTCCACGTAACGACCGGCGGCGTCTTTCACGCTACCACTGAAGATGACCTGAGTCTCCAGAGGCTTGTCATCGGAGAAGGCGTCGTCCCGGAAAAATTCATCGCCGTTACTCAAGGCGGTATCGATACCAGCCACGATAATGAGAGTAACCAGTAGTGCCCGCGCCATTACCCTTGAAACCAGTGCCATTCCACGTAGAAGGTGTACATCACGACTAACAGGGCGAGGAAACCACCCAGCCCCGCCCAAACCCGGTCTGTCCAGCGACGCGGCAGCAGCAGCGCCAGCAACGTCGCCAGTGCGGCTGCCAGCACGCCCTGGGCAATCCATGCATACCAGCCCATGGCAGGTCCTGCGGTTCGCGGCAGGTCCGCCATCGTGAACTGGCCGGTCAGGGGATAGTAGCGAAACCAGGTCCAGCTATTGAGGAAGCTGGCCAGATAGACCGCGGCGAAAACCCCGGTAAACACCGCCAGAGCCAACGTCTTTTTCACAATAGGCCCTTGATGTTATTGAGGATATGCCCTATCAGAAAGCTCCACCAGACGATTCCGCTCAACAAAGTCGTGTTAAGACGGCGGGCCAGCAGCTGCTCGGCGGCCGTTCGCTGCCAGACGTACCAGTACCCGGGCAGCAGGGCCAGCCCGATGACAGCCAGATGCTCCTTGATCTCGAAAGCGCCGATGGCGCTCAACATGCGCGCATCGGTCAGGCTGCCCTTTACGTCCAGGACGTAGCTGGGATAGATCACCCCGCCCAGGATCATCACCAGAACGTAAAGAGCGATAGTGGCATTGGTGTAGGAGGCGCCCTGCACGTTGACCAACCGCCTCAAAAATGTGACTGGCGGCATGGCCTTGCGTCGCCAAACAACGATCGCCTGATGGGTCACCGCTCCGAGCAGGAGCACTGCTGCAAGACCGTGAAAGATCAACAGTACAGTTATCATGGTGGCAACAGCTTACCCTGGATGCTCAGTCAGCGTACCGGTGGCGCATACATTAAGCCCCCTGACGTCCAGAGCCGATTAAGTCCGCGCTCCAACTTGATCGGACTGTTTCTTCCCAGGTGCCGCGCGAAAATTTCGCCGTAGTTGCCGACACCCCGGATAACAGCAGCAACCCAGCGTTCGTCGAGCCCGAGCGCCCTGCCGGTTTCAGCGCCCAGGAGCCCGCGCACCTTTCCCACCCCGCTTTCGACAAGCGAGTCCACGTTGCTCTGTGTCACATGGAATTCTTCGGCCTCGAGCAAGGCGAAGAAAGTCCATCTGACGATCAGGAAAAAATCCTCATCGCCCTGCCGCATCAGCATCGCCAGCGGCTCTTTGGAAATCAAATGGGGCAGGATGCGATAGCGCTGCCACCCGGCATCCTGGGCCGCCCGCTCCGCACCCAGTTCGGACAGATCACCCGCCAGCGCGTCGCAGGCCCCAGCATAAAACGCCCGGGCCGCCTCCGTGCTGCTCGCGAAGGGCCTCCAGGTCAGTTCAAAGGCTGTGCTCTGCCCATAGGTCCACAGAGCCTGCTCGGTCTCGGAATCCCCGCGCAAGCAGATCGGTCGGCCGGTGAGCTGTTGCGGCTCTTCAAAATCCGCGCCGGCCCGCACCATAAAGGCGGCGCCGTCAAAGAAAATGATTGGCCCGAACAGCAGCCCATGATCGGCTTCGCGGGTCAGCGTCCAGGTCAAGCGCCGGGCAACGACATCGATATCCTCTTGACGCTTGAACTGGCCTACCGACCCGGCCACCAGAAAGTTGACCCGCTCCGGGGTGCCGAACAGGGCCGCCGCCACTGCGCGACAGATATCCACCTCGAATCCCGAATACCGGCCCTGCCCGTCGACCGTGGCGAACCCGGCCACTTCCGTCGTGATCCCGCAGACCAGATAGCCACGCTCGCGAATCTGATCCAGCCGCGCTCCCCCGTGGGCCATACCGGCCACGGCAGCCAACACCACCAGCCCTGCAACCCGCCCGGCGGACCAGCGCGAGCATCTGCTCACAACGCTACTCGTAGGCCTCCGACCCCCTGCTGTCCTTGCAGCCGGCCAGATCCTGAGCCAATCCCATCACGCGTGCGTACTCACCGGCATTCTGGGCCCCGCAGGGCGAGATCTTCTCTACCCCTGTGACCTTGGGCCCCGGCGGACCCTTGTAGTACTTCAAGCGATTGTGGGCACTGCCGTCGGGAAAGTAAGCGGCCAGCGTCCTGATTTGATCCTTGTCCGGATAAAGCACCGAAGCAGAGCCACCATAGCCGCCGGAAATACCCGCATTGCGCGGCGTCCACCAGATCGCGCTGTCACGGGCAATGGTGATTTTTGGAATATCAGTGCGCACAGTCACAGGGTAGCGCGTAAACGCATCGGCCTTGGGGTCGTACTTGACCAGGTAATTGTCAGTACCGATCCAGATGTTGTCGAACTCGTCGGCCTCAGCGGTGTACGGGTTGGTGAAGGGGATATCCAGCTTATGCTCGGACACTTCCCCCGTTTCCGGATCCAGGTGGTAGATAGCCCCCTCCTGCATACCGCGGCTGCCCCAGGTCGCAAGCCAGATGTGATTGCGGGAATCCACCGCCGGGCGCCGCATGTTGGTGGGCAAAAAGTTGCTGAGCTGAAAGTGAGTGAAGGTCTCGGTTTCCGGATCGAAGCGGGCAATGCCGCTGTTGTGGTACTCGGCAAACCACACGTCATCATTGTGATCCACGATGATGCCGTAGGGCCGACTGCGGGATATGGGGACATCCCAGTAAATGATCGAATCGGTTTTGCGATCCCATTTGGACAGTACGCCGGCAGCCAACGCCGACATCCACAAATCGCCGTTGGAATCAAAGATATGGGTGTTGGCGCGCAGCGGGGGACCACCCTTCACGTCATAGGTGTCGGCGAGACCCGTCTCAGGATCAAGCCTGAACATGCTGGAGAACCACACGGTGCCGTCGGTGGTGTCCACGGCGATGCCGTGCCCACCGCCGTAGCCCATGTGATCCTTCCACTCGGCGGTGCGCGGATCGATGCGCACGATACTGCCCGGGGGCCCGCGATCGGCCACCCACACGTTGCCCTTACCATCGAAGTCAATCTGCTGGGTGAAGCGCATGGGATTGCCCGCTGAGTTGCCCAATCGGTACTCGATGAACTGGGCGCGGGCCAACGCCGCGTCGTCCAGTTCCGGCTCGCTCTCCAGCTGAATGACCCGCGGCTCCGAATCCCGTCCGAAGTTATCTGCCAGATAATCGACCAGAAGATCCCGTTCCTTGGCCGAGAGCAGCTGCTCGTCAAAGTAGGACGGCCGACCGGCAACGCCGAAGGCGACCCCCTTGTGCATGCGGTCCACGGTGATGGCCCAGGTCGCTTTGTCGTGCAGCGGCCGGCCGGTGGGATAGCGGCGTGCCACGTTGTAGGAAAACATATTGGGCGTATGGCAGCCGTGGCAGGTCCGCTCCATGACGTCCCGGCCGGGACCCGGCGGATAAATTTCGTCGTAGGGCAATACTCTGGCTTCCGGCGACGGTGCGGTACCGGGCGTGGGGCTCCAGCCGCCCCGGTAGAACATGCCGCCCACGTAGTCCGGCTCGAACTGAGCGTCCTTGAGCACAAAATCCAGCGTAGCCCGCGCATCGGCTTCCACGTCCAGCTCCACGGTCTGGGGCGCAAAACCATCCCTGAAGACCTGGCCCACCGCCGGCCTGATGGTCACCTGGTAGCGCCCCGGAAAAAGATTGACGGCGCGATAGCTGCCATCCACGACATAGACCATGTAGCCCACGTTTTTTTCCAGATTCAGCGCATAGACCGTCGCCAGCAGGCCGGCCCGACCCCCGGAGACGGCGCCGGACAGCTGAGCCATGCCCGGCAACACGTCGGCATAAGTAGGCAGGGTCCCTGCCAGCAACGCGACACTGGCGAACATTTGAAACCAAGATCTGATCTGTGGACTCATGATCCTCTCCACTCAAGGCCTGCCCGTCTCAAGATCATCGAACTGCGGACGTCTGCGGCTCAATGCTCACAGCAGCCGTGACCACTGCCCGGTTGGGGCGCGGGGTGTGGGACGCAGCCTCTACTGAGACGCTGACGCCAAGATGTCATCCCGCGCCAGCTTCGCGGAGTAGGCCGCGCCGATCGAGCCCGCGTAACCCCGCGGCCCGCAGGCATCCCCAACGTTATACAGACCTCTGATCGGCGTGCGCACCGGGTAGGGCGAGCCGGGCTTGGTCCGGTAACCGGGCCATTTGCCGCGAAAACAGCTCTTACTGAGCACGCGGCAGCGGCTGTCAAACTCCGGGATGATGTCGCGCAGGTCCGCCAGGATCAGGTCCATCTCAGCGGCCACATCCAAAGGCTCACCCTGGCGCAGCGGCGCGGCCCCGGCCGTATACAAGTGCTGGCCCGGCGGCGCAACGCCGGGGCACTCCATGGACGGCACATCGAGCATGTTGACGCGCCGTGCGCCGCACACGGCGATCGCAGAATAGTCCACCAGCAGCGCTTCGCTGGCGAAGTGCAGCCAGAAAATGGTCGTGGGCGTGAGGTCGGTCTGCAAGCGAGCCAGGTGACTGCGTTCGAAGTGGGTCGACCCGGCCAGTTCCACGGTGCGCTCCGGGCCGGTGTCGCTGACGATCACGGGGGCGTTGATCCTGACGTCCGTCCCGCCCTTGCGGCAAATCACCCCGCTGACGCGCCCCTGCTCGACGGCGATCTTCGCGACCGCGCAACGGGTCCAGACCTCCCCACCCCGCTGTTTGATGAAATCCGCCATTCGTTCCCACAATCGCAGGCTGCCGCCCTCCACATAGCCGAAGCGCAATGGCGCGATGGCCTTGATCAGATTGAAGTACTCCGCGGCGGGCAACTCGTCTGCATTCACCGTCAGCAGGGAGGCGATGGTGGCTTGGAAAATACCGTGGATGCGCTCGTTACTGGTGTACTGGTCCAGCCATTCCCGAAAGGTGATTGCGTCCGAGGGCGGCAGCCAGCGGAACGCGTCTGATACGGCGGCGGACACCCGCGCGGCTTCGTCCTCGGAATCGGCCAGGGCCTTGATGGTGGCTCTCAGGCTCCCGCCCTCCAGAGGTATTTCGTGATATTCGCCAGCAATCCAGTACGCCGCGCTGGTGACCGGGTTGACGCCCGACTCGACACCGATTTCCTGGCACACGCTTTCCAGCTGCCCGTTGACCTGGACGGCAATTCCGCCGGCAGCACACTGAAAACCATCGTGATCGACCGTGGAGAAGCGACCGCCCAGATAGCGCCGCTTCTCCGTCAGCAACACCTTGAGCCCCGCGTGAGCCAGCAAGGCCGCCGCGCACATGCCGCCGGCCCCACCACCGATCACGACGACATCAAACTTTTTTTCCATCCAAGCGCCAGCCTGCCGCCTCAAGGGCGTTCCAATATGGCGCGAGCGTCGAGCGCGATCCCCGTCGACCCTTGTACGGTAAAGGGGTTGATATCAAGCTCGGTAATCTGCGGAAAATCCATGAGTAACGTCGACACTCGGACGATGGCATCGACAATGGCATCGGTATCAACCGCATCCCCGCCGCGCGCGCCAGCCAGAACAGCCCGTGCCCGAAGTCTGCTGATCATGGTTTCAGCTTCCGAGCGTGATACCGGCGCCATGGCAAAGGACACGTCTTTGAGGATCTCCGTGAAAATGCCGCCCAGGCCGAATACGATGATCGGACCAAACCCTGCGTGTCGGGAGGCGCCGATAATAGTCTCCACGCCCTCGCTGTGCTGCCGTTGCAGATGAACACCGTCGATCACTGCGTCCTTGAACCTGGCTTGAATGCCCCCGCACATCTCCCTGAAGCTCTCCACCAGTTCCTCAGGGTCGGCAATGTTCAGTCTGACTCCACCCACGTCGGACTTGTGAACGATCTGTTCACTGGCGATTTTCATCACTAACGGGTAACCCAGGGCGGCACCGATCTCGAGCAGTTCCTGCTCATCGGCAGCCAGGACGGCCCTGGCCGTATTGATTCCGTAGCTTTCGAGAATCTCCAGCGCCTGGGTACCCAGCACCTCCACCTCATCTGCTGCCGCGCGTTGCAGGATAGCGGCTGCCCCGCCGGTATCAACATCGTCCAACTCGGGCGCAGCCGCAAGCGTCCGGCCTTTGATCTCGTGGTGATAGCGATAAAGGCCCGCCAGGGCTCGTGCGGCGCTTTCCGGACTGCCAAAGCCCGCCACCACGCCGCTCTTTTCCGCCTCCTCGATGACTTCATGGCGGTTCATGCCGAAGGCCCACAGGGCAATCGGCTTGTCAGGAAAACGCTGCTGGGTCGCTACGATGCCGTCCACGAGTTCTCGCAGCGACTCGTAGCCGGTAGAGCGATAGGCATTGAGGAGCACGACGGCGCCATCCACGTTGGCGTCCTGCAGCAGCAGATTGAGGATATCCAGATTCGCACCGGCCAATCCCTGCTTGAGAACCGCCATCCAGGTATCCACCGGATTGCCGACGGGCATCCAGGGTGGATTCCGAGTCTGAATTTCAGCCATCACGGCTTCGGAAGGCGTGGCAATCTCCAAGCCGTGCTGGCTCAAAGCATCCACCACCGTAATGCCTCCGCCGCCAGAAATGGTCACCACTGCAAAACGCTTGCCGTTGATCTTAGGATAGGTCAACAACGCCTTGTTGAGCTCGGTCATCTCGTCCAGATCGCGCACCCGGAGCACGCCGCCTTTATCGAAGGCGGCGCTGACCACATGGTCTTCACTGGATAGGGCGCCCGAATGAGAAGCAGCCGCCCTGGCCCCTTCCTCACTCTGACCGACCTTGTACGCCACGATGGGCTTGTTGGGCGTGATTTGGGCAGCGAGCCTGACAAACTCAGCGCCGTCGGCCAGGCCCTCCATATGCAGGTTAATCACGTCAATTCGGTCATCAGCTGCAAGGTGGGGCAACAAGTCCGTGAAGTCCACTTCGGCGGCGTTGCCAATGTCGATGCCCAGGCCTAAGCCGGTGGTGAAGTGGCCGGACGCCAATACGAACATGCCCGACTGACACACCAGAGCATTGCGCTTTGGCTCCAGGTCAAAGCGCTGAAACGACGTGTGGAAGTAGTCGAAGGAGTTGGCAATCCCGATGGTGTTCGGGCCGACGATGCGCGTGTCCGTGCCGCGGGTAAGCTCGACCAACTGGTTCTGGAGTTCGCTCCCGACCTGATCCGCGTCGGCAAAACCCTGGGAGATCACCAGCACCGTCTTGATGCCCTTCTCGACACAGTCGGCAACGGCCTCGGGAACCGCCGTGCGCGGCACCATGATGATGGCCAGGTCTGCCGGCTCGGGGATATCCCGCACCCGCTTATAGGCCTGGTGACCCAGCACCTGATCGGCGCTGAGATTGACCGGATAGATGACCTTGTCGATCCCCTCCCTGATGAGATTTTCCATCAGGTTGTAGGATCCCGGCCCCGTCCTGTTGGACGCGCCGACGATCACGATAGACCGGGGGTTGATCAGCCGCTCGAAATGCTCACGGCTAAACCCCCCCATCAACCCGTATCTGCCTTCGCCCGGCGCTCACGTCCGAAGAATCGATCAACTCTCCAGAAATTCCTTGTAGTTCGCATTGGCAAAGCCGATCACATTTGGCTCCAGCTCCGGACCCCGCGGGTCTTCGCCGCGCATGGCTCTAAAGACCTTCTCCGGCGTCAGCGGCAGCTCCTTAAAGCGGATGCCGATGGCATCGTAGACCGCGTTCAAGATAGCCGCGCAGACCGGCCCGGTGGGCGCCTCGCCCACTTCCTTGCCACCGTAGGCGGACGTCGGGTCGTAGCTGTCCACGATCTCCGTGTCCATATCGGGCATGTCCATTGTGGTGGGGATCTTATAGTCGTGGAAATTGGCGTTCATGATCCGACCCTTCCGGTCCACGACGATCTCCTCAATCATGGCCTGCCCCAGCCCCATGGAGATACCGCCCTCCACCTGGCCTTCTACGCTGGCCGGATTAATGGCCTTACCGCAGTCGGTCGCCTCGTAGTACTTCAGGACCTTCACCTGGCCGGTGCGCAGATCCACGTCCACCTCCGCCACCTGGGCGGTGAAACCGAACGCTGGCGATGGCCCGATAATCTTGCCCGGGTAATCACCCTTGGGCTGCGGCGGGGTGTAGTCGCCGGTACCGAACACGGTGCCGACGATATCCTGGTACTTCCAGACCGCGTCCCAGAAGCTCATGGTCTTCCTGCTGTCATAGATGGAGTAGATGGTCTCGTCGCGACACTCAAGCTGCTCGGCCCGCACGCCAAGCTGTACGCCAGCCACTTCCAGGAGCTTGCGCTTGGCGTCCAGGGCAGCGTTTTTCACCGCGTGGCCGGCACCATAGGTTGCTCTGCTGTCCATAGTGCCATTGTCCATGGGGGACAACAGGGTATCCTGGCAGATGAAGTTAACCTTGCGGGCCGGCACGCCAAGCACCTCGGCAGCCACCTGGGTCATCACCGTGGTGGAGCCCTGGCCCAGATCCGTAACGCCGCAGAACACCGTGACGCCTGCTTCCGTATCGACGCGAATATTGGCCGTGGAATGGGCGCGGGAGCTGTTGTAGAGCAGGAACGCGCCACCGGAGCTGTAGTGCCCGGCAGCCATGCCGATGCCGCGGCCGTGGGGCAGCTTGCCGTGTTTCTCGACGAAGCCTGAGCGCTTGGCGACGGAGGTCAGGGCTTTCTTGAACTCCGAATGCCGGCATTCGACGACCGAAGGCGCCTTGTAGCCCGTTTCCACCGCATTGATCATCCGCAGCTGGTAGGGATTCATACCGAGCTTTTCAGCGGCCATGTCGAAACAGCTCTCCACCGCTGTCCGGGCCTGAACACCGCCGAAGCTGCGCTGGGCGCCGGGCGTGGGCTTGT
>JABAOE010018081.1_pt2 | contig 10319 bp, 8 predicted proteins | sample 7062141 | NCBI WGS metagenome assembly JABAOE01 (sample SAMN14538627, study PRJNA623070) | marine sediment metagenome | biome: marine biome [ENVO:00000428]; feature: marine pelagic biome [ENVO:01000023]; material: deep marine sediment [ENVO:00002113] | place: India: Gulf of Khambhat ...
TTCAGATTGGCCCGGTCGACAAAGCGCCAGCCGTCCTCCAGCAGGTTATAGCTGACGCCGAAACGCAGCGAGTGGCTGTTGAACGTCGACAACTCCTTGTCCCGCGCAAGGAAATTCTGCGAATCGGCATACGGAAATAGATCCCGGTAGAAGTCCGCAGCGCCCTGCGTGTAGTAGCGATAGCCGAGATCGAGAATCCAGGCCTGTTGCAGCGCGTGGGTATAGCCGACATCGACGTTATGGGCGTCGATGCCCCAGGTATCCGTGAAGAAGCGGTAGCCACCGTGCACGGATGCCCGGTATGGCAGGTGATAACGCATCTTCAGCGCAACCGAATTACTCGAGCGCGTACCGGGATAGACCTCGGGCTGCCACGAGTAGCCGGTTGCCGAGTTCGGGTCCAGGTAACGCGTCTGTCGATACGGATTGTTTAGAAATCCCTCGTCCGTGATCACCTCGTAGTACAGTCCCAGCAACGAATTCCGGGTGATCACCTGCGTGAGCCCGAGTCGGTAATTGCGTCGGTCGGCATGTTCCTGAAATACCCCGTCCGGCTTGCCATCTGCCCCGTTGCGGAAGATGTCATCGGAGCCCCGCCCATAACTCATCGTGACGGTCGTCAATCCGCCGAACATGTCCTGCGAAACGCCGACGTTGATCGAGGTCGCCTGGTAATCGTTCTCGTCGCTGCCGGTGTACGAGATACTCATGATGGTATCCTCGTGCAGGTAGTCGGCACCGAGGCTGTATTCCTCTCGCTCTTCCTCGTAGGGGCTCGCGCCCGTGGTCACGACGTCGATCGAGGCGCTGGAGATGCTGTCGACATAGTAATTGCCGAACAGCGAGACCGTTTCCTTGATGTTCTTACGCAGCAGCAGTGACGGTCCGTCGATCGTGACGTCGTCCCCGCTGTAGTAGTGATACAGCGTGTCGGCACGGTCCTCCGGGAGCACGGCGGCATGCGCCGACGCGACCAGCATCGCCAGCGCCGCGAGGCACGCGCCCGCCGACCGCGTGCGGTCTGCCGCTCGCTCGCTCATCCGATCAGTTGCACCCGCAACCGCCGCCACCACTGCCCGACGCGCCACGCGCGCCCTCGCGTGCCTCGTGCACGTGGTTGATGTAGGCCGTCGAGACCGGATCTCGATCCAGCAGCATGATCTCGTCGGCGAGCCGGTCGCGCTCGTATGGCTTGACCCAGGGCTCGATCCCGCAGCCGCCGAGCAAGACGGCGCCCAATGCGATCGATAACATTCGCTTCACATTCATTCTCCCGCTCAACCGCGCTCTCGGGCGAGCGCCCGGACCTGGTCGACGTAATCGTTCTCGTAACCGGGCTTGTAGCCATGGTGCAGGTAGCGCAAATTGCCCTGCCGGTCGATCAGCACCGTACTCGGCATCGCGATGACGTCATACAGCTTGCTGACTCCGTTCTCGGGGTCGTACAACACCGGAAAGCTGACCGGGCGTTCTGCGAGCCATGCCTGGCCATCATTCGAATTTTCCTCCACGTTGACGCCGAGCAAAGTGAAGCCAAGCGGTTCGTACTTCCGGTAAATCGCCTCGAGCAGCGGCATCTCCTGGCGACAGGGGCCGCACCAGCTCGCCCAGAAATTGATCATGACGATTTGACCCTTCAAATCGCTGAGGCTCACGGCATTACCCTCCGCGTCCTTCAACGTGAAGTTCGGGGCCGGTCCGCTGATTTCGTTCGCCGACGCGGCGACACACAGGCAGAACCCGAGCCATATTGTCGCCAGCGCAATCGAGCGATCACCTGGTTTCGAAATCGCCATCATGTACTCCCTCAAAAGAACGCACTGAAACCCAGTTCCAGCTCGAAGTTGTGCGTCGTCTTCGATGTCCCCAGCAAATCGGAGTCCCACATCCGGTCGCGTATGTCGACGTGCAGCGCCAGCCAGTCGGTCATCAGCATCCGGTAACCCGTGCCGATGACGAGCGTAAAAAAGTCGTCATCCGCGAAGTTGGTATTGCCGGCGCCGGCCGTGACATACAGCGAAGTCGCGAATGCCCGGTCGCGGCCGATGAATACCTCTCCCGGCAAAAGGTTCCATCCCACCGAAAGGTCGTAATACGACAGTTTCCGTCGATCGTCCGTCAGAATCGGTGCGCTACCGCTCAGTTTCTCGAAACTTGTTTCCCCGACGCTCGTCTGACCGTATGTGCCCTCGACGAACAAGCCTTCGCTGACGTGATACGCCAGCCTTGCGCCATACACGGCGTTCGTCTCGAAATCCTCGACGCTCATCAGGCCGAGGAACGCACTGACCTCGAAGTTGTCGTTGTCGATTTTCGGCGGCTTGATTTCGCGGCGGTCGACCTTGGGCTCGATCACCGCCTCCGTCTCGTCGCCGATCATCTCGACGGGCTTGCGGCCACCACAGCCGGTCATGAGCGCGAGTACCAGCGCGACGCACAGCCCCCTCAGAAGAAGAATGAAAATCCTACCGTCCATGCGTCCGGCTCCTCGTTGCTGTCTCTCTCGGTGAAAACGACGTAACTGGTGTATTCCGCCCGGAGCAGGAAACGCCTGCCCAGGTGCGAGCGCAGTCCAAAGCTGACATGCGCCTCCTGATCCATCCGGTCCTCTGCCCGCACCAATGTCGCCTTGGGCTCGACCTTCAGCAGACCGGTCCCCAGCGCGAAAAATGGCGACACATACCAGGTCGGGAACGGCTGATGCAGCAGGTTGGCGTTGAGCATCCAGCCGCTGGAGAAATCGCCGCTGATGTCTGAAGCCCGTAATTCCACCGACATGTTGTCGGTGAACAAGTAGGCTCCATACACCGTGATGATATTGGCGCCGTCGAAATCGCCGAGCTGCATGCCGAATTCCCGGCGGCGCTCGATGAAATCGCCGCGATCGGGGTCGTCGATCTCGGTCGGCGATCCATCGAGGCGCAGCGTCAGCGACAGCTGTTCGGCAGAGACCCATCCCTCCGCGCCGCGTTCGGTGCGCACCTTGAACCAGTCGGTGCGCCGCGTCTTGACTTCGATCGTCTCGCCGCGGTCCGCCACGTGAAAAATGGGGAACCCGCGACCGGGTCCGGTGTGTAATTCGATAAACGGATCCGCAACCTCGACGATGTAAGGTGCCCGTTTGCCATAAGCATTGGCGCCGAGGCAGAGCCAGGCCAGCGCGACGATGACGATCACGTATCTCATGGCCTAGTTCAGCGGCGCGTCGAACGGGTTATTGAAGTACTGCGCGCCAATATCCAGCCATTCGGCGATCAGCTTGAGTTCGGCTGTCGAGAGGTAGCCCTCGTGGCTTCCCCCGGCCACGAAGCGGTCGAAGAATCCCGGAGACGCCAGAGCGCCGCCGACAGACATCGGCGCCGAAACATCCGCGGTCTGCAGGATCGGATCGCCGGTGAGCGGATCGACGCCAACCTGGACGAGCCGGGGCGTCAGGGCGCCCATGTCGAGAATCAGTTCTTCGTCATCGAACAGCAGTTCCCGATAGGAATTGAAGTGATCCGGTTCGTCGGCCGAGGGCCCGTCCGTCAGTTCCAGCTGGCCCGCTGGGACCTGTGCCTGCAGCAGGGCATCCTGGCGGCTATGGCACAGCGTGCAGGTCACGTCGGTGACGCCGTCCGCTCCCAGGCGCGGCGCGCCCCACAGCGGATGGATATGCGCCTCGTAGTTGATCACGATGCGGCAACTCGCTGACCAGCTCGTCTGACATGAAGCGGACGTCGGCGCCGGCGTCGTCAGGTCGGCATACAGGTAGCCGAACGAGGCGTCTCTCGAGCGCCCGGCCGCCGCCTCGTCGGTCCAGATATCTTCGTATGCGATGTCGACCGTGGGCACGATCGCCGCACAGTCCGTCGCGCAGCTGATGCGCGCCTTCGCCTCTGCCATCGTTTCGCCGAAGTCAGCGAAGATCGCGGGATCGGTATTGGGAAACGGCGCCCCGGTCGTCGTCGCGCCTGCCCACGCGCTGTCGAACGCATCGGCGCGGCCATGCGAGAAGCCGGTGCCGTTTTCGTGGCACCCATTGCAGCGCAATTCCTCGCCCGGGCGCAGCTGCAGCCAGCTCTGGTGGCGCGGCGTAATCCGCTGGCCGGCTGCGTCGAGGACGCTGATCGCGACCGCGACGTTGGCCGGCACCATCGCGACGACCGATCCGTCCGGTTCGACAGGCACGTAGCCGATGACTTCGCGCATGCCCTGCGCCGCGCTGCGTCCGAACGCGGTATTCGCGAAGTCGTACACGTCGTCGTCGGGAATCGCCACGGCCTTGACGATGCGCAGGAACCGGGCCGGTCGCTGGTCGGCCGTGACCTGGGCCGGATCGGCCAGCACGGGGATGTTCACGATATCCAGGCCGTCGACGTCGTAAACACTGCGGATGTTCAGCAGTCCGACCCCGGCATCGAACAGCGTCTGGTCGAGCTCGCCCGTGGAATCCTTGTCGTAGATGACCGGCGGCGTGGGCCGTGCCTGGGCGGCCACGACGTCCGTGAACATGATGCCCTCTTCCGGCTGCAGCACCGGCAACTGGGTGTCGTTGCTGCGATCGTAGATCCAGACGCCGAGCAACGGATCCGCGGGCAGGAACGCCGGATCGGCCAGCCGTTCGGGCGTGCAGGGTACGATCTGCTCGGTCATCGCGACCGGGTCGACGATCTCCACCAGCCGGCACTGGCTCCAGCTCACGAACATCCGGTCCGTCCCGTCCCACAGGGGGAACGCGCCGCTGAAATCGCCGCCGGGCGACACCTCGCCGTTCGTCCGCACGTCGTTGATCGTCGCTGCCGTCTGTGCCGGGCCGGCGAGCACGCCCTGGTTCGCGGCGTTGGGCTGCAGGTTTTCGAGGTAGTCGACCGTCTCGATCATGACGACGTCGCCGCCGAACGAATCGACCTGGAATGGCCGGATCACCGACATGATGAGTCCGTCCATCATCTCGCGCGGCTGGGTGAACTGGATCGTCGCGCCGCCGGTCCCGGTCTCGTGACTGTTCTTTCCGTAGAGTAGCTCGAGCCCGGTGCCGTCGGGATTCATCGCGTACAGGTGAATTGCATTGCGGGTGCCCATGCCGTCCCAACGGCTGAATGCGACACGGCCGTCGCTGAGCACTATCGGATCGAGATCGTGACTCTGGTTATACGACACCTGCTGAATGTCGCTGCCGTCGTCGTTCATGACATGCAGAACGAAAGCGGACTCGTTGCGATCCTCGTCGAGCGCCGCGAACTGCGGCTTGCCCTCGTCCAGTAGGGTCGCTTTCGACTGCCGCTGGCGCGTGGACGAGAAGACGATGCGCCCGTCCGGCAGGTAATACGGCGCGACATCGTGGCCGGCTTCGGCCGTGATGTCCGATCCGATGATTCTCCGCAGGACGTCGTTCTCGAGCTCATACTCCCAGATGTTCCAGGTGGGCTGGTCTTCCTCGGGCGCGTTCTCGATGAACTGCGCACGCATCGCGAACAGGATTTTCGTGCCGTCGTAAGAGACTTCGAGATCCCGCACGGCGCCGAGCCCGGCCGTGATCGTGCCCGTGATATTTCGCTCCTCGGCGCTCGGCGAAGCCTGGTCGCGTACGAACAGGTCGGCGCCGATTTCGAAGGTCAGCAACTCACGCAGATCAGAGTTCGTCACGACGTCGCCGTTATCGTCCACGGGCAGCGGGCGCTTGACGTATGCGATCGGCACATCGAGAACGACGGGGTCGGGACCCTGACCCTGCGCGATATCCACGCCACTGCCGCCGCCTCCGCCTCCGCAGGCGGATAGCAGGATCACCGCCGACGCCAGCAGTGCATTTGGAGCGACTGTGCTCCGCCGACCGGCGCACACCCGAAAAGTCATGAAGATCTCGACAACAACTCAACCAGTCCCGGGTCCTTTGTACGTGTATCAGGAACGCAGGCATACCGGGGATCTAACGTAATGCAACCGAAAATCATCAATCCGTTAAGGGCATCACAGAATCCGAAGTCCCGACACGAAAAGATGATTCGCGGGCGCTGTGCGTCTCTTTGCTCACGTGGGGCGGGTGTTGATGAGTTGTTGTCCGTTGCGGCGTTCGATCGCCAGGGTGCGGGGAAGATGCGGGTCGATCCGCGGGGTTATGGGCTCCTGTTTAATGCTGGTCAGCCTCCCGATGACCGCTCACGCCGATGCACTGGAACAGGCACGACGTATCCACGACCGGCTGGCCGGCGTCCCCCCGACCGAGCAGGTGCTGCTGGACATGGCCGCCGACATCGCGGGAGGCGACGAGGTCGGTGCGGCCTATCGCGCCATGGATAACCCTGGCTTTTATAACGTCACGCTGAAGAACTGGGCGGCACCGTGGACGAATCGCGATCAGAGCGTATTCGTGCCGCTCAACGATTACACGGCGACGATCGTCGGCATGGTGCGCGACGACGTGCCGTTCAACACGCTGCTGTCGGCCAACATCGCCTACGTCGGAGCCGGAGGCCTGGGTCTCCCGCCGTACTCGATGACCGACAACAGCCATTACGAGGCGATGGAGAACGAGGGCGTGGACCTGCAGGCGAGCCTGGTCCGGGTCGCGCAGACGGACGTCACCGACCTCCCGGCCGCGGCGGTCGCCGGCATCATGACGACTCGCGCGGCGGCGCAGGCATTCTTCATCGCCGGAACGAACCGGGCCATGTTCCGGTTCACGATGCTCAATCACCTGTGCAAGGACATGGAGCAGGTCAAGGACATCACCCGCGTGCCGGACCGGATTCGCCAGGACGTCTCGCGCAGCCCGGGAGGCGACAGCCGGATTTACCTGAACAACTGCATCGGCTGCCACAGCGGCATGGACCCTCTCGCCGGCGCGTTCGCGTATTACGACTTCGACGAAAACCTGCAGCGCGTCGTGTACACGCCGGGCCAGGTGCAACCGAAGTACTTCAACAACGATGCCAACTTCCCGTCAGGATTCGTCACGACCGACGACAGCTGGCTGAACTACTGGCGCGCGGGCCCGAACGAGCTGCTCGGCTGGGATACCGGCAGGCCCGCGGCCGGCAATGGTGCGGCAGCGATGGGCGCGGAACTGGCCGGCAGCCAGGCGTTTGCCCGGTGTCAGATGAAAAAGGTCTTCAAGGCGGTCTGCCTGCGCGAGCCGGTCGATCAGAACGACCGCGATCGCATTGGCCTGATGGTCTCGTCTTTCACGAACGGCAACAGCTACAACATGAAGCGCGCGTTCGCCGAAGCGGCCGTGTACTGCAAGGGACCCTGAGGTGGCGATCACGACGCGGAGGCCGACGGTTTTGCGCGCGCGCTGGATGCGCCGCATCCTCGTCGTGATGGCATCGGTCCCGATCTTCGGCTGTGGCGGTGGCGCCGACACCGAGCCGCTGCCGCAGCTCAATCTCCCGGCGGCGAGCAGCTACGGCGGCCCCGCGCCCGCTTCGGACGACGTCCAGACCTTCATGCTCAGCCTGTGGTCGAACGTCGCGCGGCCTGACCGCTGCGGGGCATGCCACAGTGAGACCGGGGGGCAGGCGCCGATGTTCGCGCGCTCCGACGACGTGAACCTCGCATACGATGCCGTACTGTCCCTGGTGAACCTGGCGTCACCGGACGATTCGCGCCTCGTCGTCAAGGTCGGCGGCGGCCACAATTGCTGGGAGGCGGTGCCGAGCGTCTGCGCGACGATCATGAGCGGCTGGATCGCCGACTGGGGCGGCGTCTCGACCGGCGGCGCCGCGCGCACCATCGAGCTGGAGGCGCCGATCCTGAAGGATGTCGGCACGAGCAAGACCTTCCCGGCGGATTCCACGCTTTTCGCGACGACGGTGCATCCGCTGCTGACCACGTACTGCTCGAATTGCCACAGTTCCGGCGCGGGCGCCCAGGCGCAGACCCCGTACTTCGCCGATGCGGATCCCGTTGCGGCATACGATGCCGCGCGCTCGAAGATCGACCTCGACGACCCGGCCAACTCGAGGCTGGTGAACCGTCTTCGCTTCGAGTTCCACAATTGCTGGTCGAACTGCAGCGACGACGCGAACGCGATGCAGGCGCAGATCGAGATCTTCGCGAACTCGATTACGGAGACACAGGTCGATGCGAACCTGGTCATCAGCAAGGCGCTGACGCTCTACGACGGCACGATCGCCAGCGGCGGCAATCGTTACGAGGCGAACCAGATCGCGCTCTGGGAATTCAAGACGGGCACCGGCACGACCGCGTTCGACACCAGCGGCGTCGATCCGGCGATCAACCTGACGCTGTCCGGCGAGGTCGAGTGGGTCGGCGGCTGGGGGATCGACATCAAGAGCGGCAAGGCGCAGGGCTCCACGGCCGCGAGCAAGAAGCTGCACGACATGATCAAGGCGTCGGGTGAGTACTCGATCGAGGCGTGGGTCGTGCCCGGCAACGTCGCGCAGGAAGAGTCGCGCATCGTCAGCTATTCGGCCGGCGCCATGGCGCGCAACTTCCACCTCGGCCAGACCTTGTACTCCTACGATTTCTATAATCGCAGCAGCGAGACCGACGGCAACGGCGAACCGTTCATGCAGACGTCCGACCAGGACGAGGACCTGCAGGCGACCCTGCAGCATGTCGTCGCCACCTATGATCCGATCAACGGGCGGCGCATCTATGTCAACGGGGTGTTCACCGACGACGCCGACCCGGTCGCCGGCGGCACGCTGTCCGACTGGGACGACACGTTCGCGTTCGTCCTCGGCAACGAGGTCTCCGGCGATCGTCAGTTCGCGGGCGTCATCCGGCAGGTCGCGATCCATAACCGGGGGCTGGCGCCCGAGCAGATTCAGCAGAACTTCGACGTCGGCGTCGGCGAGAAGTTCTTCCTGCTGTTCTATGTTTCTGACGTCGTCGGCATGCCCGACGCCTACATCGTCTTCCAGGTCAGCCAGTTCGACAACTACAGCTACCTGTTCGATACGCCCTTCTTCTTCAGCCTCGACGCCACGGCAACGCCGGGCAATATTCCGGTCGAGGGTATGCGCATCGGCATCAACGGCGCGGAATCGCCCGTCAGCCAGGCATACGCGAACCTGATCACGGCGGTGACCGATGCCAACTACCACCCGACGACCGGACAGACGTTATCGAACCTCGGCACGGTCATCGCCCTCGAAAAGGGTCCCGCATCGGACGAGTTTTTCCTGAGCTTCGAAATGCTCGGGTCGCAGACGAATGTCGTGACCGAGCCGTCGCCACTCGCTCCGGCGCCCGTCGACGGGGCACCGGCTTCGGACATCGGCATGCGCACGTTTGACGAGATCAATCTGACGATGGCCAACGTCACGACGGTGCCGACGACGAACGCCGCGGTCGCGGCGACCTATGATCGCGTCAGGACGCAGCTGCCGACGATCGAGGACATCGCGACATTCTCGGCGGCGCACGAGATGGGCATCGCGCAGCTGGCTATCCAATATTGTGACGAACTCGTCGAGGACACGGCGCGGCGAGCAGCGTATTTCGGCGCGACATTCAATTTCGGCGCCATTCCGAGCGTGGCGTTCGCCGGCACCAACCGGAACCTGATACTCGATCCTTTGCTCGACAACATGATGAATGTGGGGCTCAGCTCTCAGCCGGACTTCGCCGATGTTCGCAACGAGCTCGGTTACAACGTCAGCCCGCAGCTGAACCTGATCGACCGGCTGATTGCGAGCGACGACAGCGGTGGCGAACGCACCGAGGACATCACCAAGGCCGTCTGCGCCGCCGTGATCGGCAGCGGCGTCATGGCCGTGCAGTAATACCCCATTCGAGGCCCAGCGATGCGACGCAAACGCACGAAACGCAACTACTTCGAACCGCAGCGCCATGCGGAGCACAAGCGGCCGGTCACGCGTCGCGAGTTCATCGGCCAGGGCTTCATGACCGGCGCCGCGACCGTGTCGGCGGGCGGCGTCCTGAGCCTGTTCGCGGACCCGCACGCGGCCTACGCGGCGCTGTCCTCCGACCTCGATGCGCTGCGCGGCCCCTGCGGCATCAACGTCCTGGGCGCGGGCAAGGTCCCGTTCATCTGCTTCGATCTGGCTGGCGGCGCGAACATGGCCGGCTCGAATGTGCTGGTCGGCGGCGAGGGAGGCCAACTCGACTTCCTGACGACGCAGGGCTACTCCAAGCTCGGGCTGCCGGCCGACATGACCCCGCCGTCGATCGACCCGAACACGAACACCGACCACGTCGACCGGACGCTGGGCCTCGCATTCCACAGCGACAGCGCGTTCCTGCGCGGCATGATGGCGAGCATGTCACCCGGCACCGCCGCCAACGTCAACGGCGCGGTCATCCCGGCGCGTTCGGACAACGACACCGGCAACAATCCGCACAAC
>JABAOE010007988.1_pt4 | contig 10317 bp, 14 predicted proteins | sample 7062141 | NCBI WGS metagenome assembly JABAOE01 (sample SAMN14538627, study PRJNA623070) | marine sediment metagenome | biome: marine biome [ENVO:00000428]; feature: marine pelagic biome [ENVO:01000023]; material: deep marine sediment [ENVO:00002113] | place: India: Gulf of Khambhat ...
CATTTTCAACTTAGTCTAAATTCCTCAAAACAGCATCCAAAGCTGTTTTTTAATGACCCTGGCTCCTGAAATCCTTATCTATTACACCATTAAATACAAAAATCTATAAATAAACCAATCACTACTTATGTCAATCTTTAGATTAATCAATCGAAAAATATATATGTAAATAAATTAAAATATAATTAATGAAATAAATCAGGGGGTAAATAAATGCAGTTTGACGAATTTTGGGAAAACACAAAAAAGTTTCTGGCACAGGGAGTAGAGCTTGAAACAATTTCGCGAGCCAAATTTAAAGCGCAATTCGACACTTCTGGGGGCGTAGTATTGGTGATTCCGGAGTCCACCAACCTTCCAAGAGATGTGAACAAAAAGGATTTTAAGAATGTGTACGAAAAGATGAGAGAACTGCGGAGAAGATACGACGACATCTTCCGACCCGCTCTTTACCAACGGATTACCCGGAACTCATCATATATACTGCCGATCATAAAAGCGGTCCAAACAAAAGGTGGCAAGCAGAAAACTCTTGAAAAATCGAAATCTGTTACATCTTAAGTCACAACTGCCGGGGTTGCCTAGCCCGGAAAGGCGGTAGGCTCGAGACCTACTTCTCCAACAGGAGAGCAGGAGTTCAAATCTCCTCCCCGGCGTTTGTCACTCTCCCTTAAACTTCGCATCAAAATGCTCCTTTGCGATCGCTCGACAGCGGAAAAATTTCAATCGAACATTTTTTCGATTGCGTAAATATCTTTTCGACAGCGTTTTTGCGACAGTCGAACCCGAATGGGTGAAGGCCGACGGAAAATGGTGGAGGGAGAAAGTGTCGGATGACAAAAGATTTATACTGGGAAACATCGCTCGATAATAGCATGGAATTCATATACGTTATTCTAGTTTCAATAGCTGTTACAGGTGGGATAGTCTATGGAATTTATTACTTTACTCGATCACCTAGACAACCTAGATCGCGGATGGAATCCTATGTTGAAAGCGAGGTTCAGTACGATGAGAACATTGTTGAAGATGTTAAGGAGGGATTTCAAGAAAAAGTTTACACTGAACGTGAGCCCACTAAATCAAAGAAACCCGCAAAAGTCTATCCTGATTGTTTTGGATCCATTGACCGATACACGTCTTGCAAGCGGGACTGCAATGTTTCGAAGGAGTGCGCCTCCACTGTTAAGATTCTTGAAGGGTTTTAGAAGATGGAATCTAATGATAAGAAAGGGAAGGAGATCTTCAAAATCGCTCTGGTGGCGCTGATAAGCAGCATCGTCACAGGTGTTGTTCTTCTGAGTTTCGGTGCTCTCTACCTGAACCATGTATCTTTTTTTACACCTCCCCAGAGCCAGACCACAGTCTATTTAAATGAATCTCTGAACCAGGACGTGATCGTCACATCTGTGTTTGAAAATCTAAAGGACTCGGTTGTCCACATAACTTCAAGAGGGATTGAAGAAGACTCCTTTATGGAGTCGGTGCCGGTGAGGGGCCAGGGCTCAGGTCTCATTATCAGTTCAGATGGATATATCGTCACAAACGACCATGTCATCAGCGGTGCCGATGATATAGATGTTCGGCTATCTTCCGGCTTCACAACCTCTGCGGCTGTGATCGGAACAGATCCCAGCACTGATACTGCTGTATTAAAAATCGATGCCCCCTTCGATTTGAAGCCAGCCCTGCTTGGCGATTCAAATAGCCTTAAACCCGGTCAGCTCGCAATAGCGATAGGCAATCCATTCGGATTTCAAAACACTGTTACAATCGGCGTTGTAAGTGCGTTGAACCGCACGCTTAGATCGAGCGACAACTTCAACATTGAAGGTATCATCCAGACCGATGCAGCTGTGAATCCTGGGAACAGCGGCGGCCCGCTTGTGAATTCAAAGAGTGAGGTTATAGGAATAAACACTGCGATCTTCTCAACACTTCAAGGCGGTTTTCAGGCCTTTCAGGGAATTGGCTTCGCTATCCCTATTAATACAGTAAATGAAACCTCTCAAGAGCTTATAGAGAAAGGTGAGATAATTCGTCCCTGGCTGGGAATTACTGGGATGAGTATTACCCCAGAGCTTGCTGAATCTCTGGAGCTTTCGGTTGAAGAAGGGGTTTTGATTGTGACGATTGTGGAGGGCGGCCCTGCAGAGAAGGCAGGTCTTCGAGGCACACGGCATGGGCCCTCGGATCCGGAATTCAGCCTTGGAGACATAATTCTTGAGATGGATGGTCAATCGACGGAAACCATTGACAAGCTGGTAGATGTCATTCTGGCAAGTGAGGTTGAGGGAGAGGTTTTGGTGCGTTATCTTCGGGATGGAGAAGTCTATGTAGTTGAGGTCACACTGGGTCAGCGCCCTAGCAATTAAGGCTTCCTTACAAGAGCCGCTGCCATCTTCATTGCTACGATGTAATCTTCCGCGCTTCCCGCTCTAGATGTATCAACATATACAGGTTCAATTCCAAACATTGGTGCTCCGTATCCACGGCCTGATCCAAGAAATGCGAGGGTTCGAAACATCAAATTTCCTGTAATCCCATCTGGTGCGATTATTAAGTTTGCCTGATCGGCGATTGCGTCCTCTATTAGGATATTGTAGTTTTTTATGTTTGAAAATCCTTGTTTTTTTATTACTTCAACCACCTTTTCTGCACTCTTAATGCTTCGGTCAACATTTTTGTGCCTTTCCACGTCACTTTTTCTTCCGCCACTAAGGATGCCAACCCGAGGTTCAATCCCAAGCCTACGAATCAGATCTATGCCCTCATTTATCAAAAAGAGCTTCTCCACAGTCGAATTTCCCTCATCAATACCCACTGGCACGAAGAAGAACTCATGACCTTCTGCGGTTTCGAGAAGAGCGATTCTTCCCATTTTCTTTGGCTTCAACTGTCTTTTTAGCTCTGCCAGGACCCTTGATGCACTGCAGTTCCCTCTAACCGCAGCATCCACTTCACGAGAGCAGAGAAGACTAACAAGGTCTTTTTCCACATCCCTTGACTCAAAAACCTCCAGATGTTTCATGCCATCGATCTTTGCAGCAACCACTATTATGTCAGCAAAATCAACAGCCCTAGCAGCTTTAATTACCTTTTCTGAAAAGCCCTTCCCTTGGGAGCCAACACCAATAGCGATTCTTGGATGATTTTTTCTGGCCAAGTCTTCGATTACGTCCACGATGGAATCAGACATCCACCCTCACCGCGGTGTCAGGATCATCATAAAAACCAATTGCTGCCAAGGCTCCGATGAGACCGCGCTCGCCAGTTATTGGGTGTAAGTCGATATCTGTCTTTTTGGCAACCAAAATGGCGTCATCATCGACTTCAAGCATCCTCATCTTTGCCATCCTCGCGTATCGTTTCAGCTCATCGGGTGCATCGATTCCAGAAAATACCGAAAGTCCGGTTTCGTCAGATTCTGAGTGCTCCTTTAAAAGGCTTATAACACTATCAACAAGGTGCTCCTTTTTTTCAGGGAGAATAGCGAAGGATATGGCGATGCTCACACAGTTCTGAGTCTTGTGGGGGTTTTGCGGAAACAGTTGATTAATGCAATGACCTACGTAATGAACCCCCTCATCTTTATCAAGGTGATAACCTATCTCGTTTGCAAGTGCCCACGTCGCTCCGCTAGTGGGACTGTCTGTATCGTCGATTCCGAAGACAATTTTCTCATGCTTGGGGAGAACAACGGCAGCCCTTGCGCTTTTTCCACCGCCACCCCATTCGTAAACCTCAACCCCACGCACTCCTTTTGCCTGTCCCCTTGCCATTGCTATCGCCACCCCTGCACCTCCAAGACCTGAGTACTGGACTCTAATCCCATTATCATCGACACTCACTTTTTCGATTCCTGCCGCCGCAAGGCCCGGAACCAGATCAAGATTTGTCTCTCCAATCCACGTTCTGAAGATGTTTCTAGCGCCATCCCGCTTCGAAAAGTAAACCAGGCTACTGGTCTTTGGATAATGATGAACCTCCCAAGCAGCGCCACCGTAGCATGTGCCCCGCGCATGGTCCTCAATTAGCTCTACAACACTTCCATCAGTCATGCCGAGGATTCGGCTGTACGGCGACACCCAGAACTTCCCCTCAAACCTCTTTTTTATGTCACTCAGTTTTAGGACGTCCACACTCTCACCTCATAATACCAGTCGCCACATCGATTGCTGAGCAGGCTCCGCAACTCACACACCCTGCAAGGTTCTTCTTCACATCAATGCCGTACTCTTTTAAGACATCTGCTAGTTCGATGTATAAGTCCTTCATATAAAATGGTTCAGGTGGCGGGCGACTCTGAAGCTTTGAACCAGGAAGCGGCCTGAAGGGAACTAGAAAGGGAATCACCCCGATGGACCCCAGCTCCTCAAACCCTTGGTCCATTGTCTCAGGATCCTCGCCCAGCCCGCCTAGAACAAAGGAACTTACTTGATTTTCCCCGAATATGGTTACTGCATTTTTTAAAGCTCCACGATAATCGAAGCCCGATTTTCCAGGGCAAACCTCATTTAGAACCTTCTTATCAAAGCTCTCTAGGTGAATACCAACCGTATCTGCCCCCGCATCATATAGAACTTGGATTTGCTCCTTTTCTGGTGGGGTTAGCTGGACGTGAATCGGAATGTCCAAGCAATCCTTAAGATGGCTGACAACACTTGCAATCATCCCTGCTCCATGGTCCCGCAGATTCGGGGTTCCGGTAGTTATTGTCAAATGTGTTACACCATCTTTTAACGCCTCAGAAGTCACTTCTTTAAGCTGTTCTGGTGTCTTTCTCAAAACCGTTGCCCCAGACTTGAGTGAGCTATCAATTGCGCAAAATCCGCAACCGAGGCCCATGTCAAAGAGCGCGCACCCCTGATAAAGGGTTGTTGCCAGGCAGTCCCTACCGTGGAGAAGGGCGATTTTTTTCATAGGGATGCCATCGGAGGTGGTTTTATCATAATAATCTGGCCTCTGAATCTGATTGACTTGGAAGCTATCATCTCCAAATTCGGCTCTCAATGCCCCATCTGCTTGAAGTTTTATCTGGGAATATTTCGTTACATTATCTGTGATAGGAATATTTACAAGAAAATCTGCCACTTCAATGCATGTTCCAGCCGGGCCAGCACCCCCCTTCCGCCCCTCCATTATTTCTCCATAGCCTATGTTTAAGCCCCTACAGAGAAGGTGCGTCTTGAGTGTCAATGCATCCATAGGCAAACCTTGGGAGAATGTTATTTATAATGGTAGTTCAAAAAACAGTTTATGTTCAGGATTCTACTGCGACCAGTGTATCCGATATACGAATTTCTCCTTGATAGAGAGGTCCGTGGTAAGGAGGCTCCATCACACATTGGGATGATAATGGACGGTAACCGCAGGGCTGCTTCTGAGCTTCGCATCCTACCTTGGGAAGGTCATCGCCTGGGTGCTGAAAAGGTAGATGATGTCATTGAATGGTGCATTGACCTTGGAATCGAGACTGCAACACTCTATGCCTTCTCGACAGAGAATTTCAGGAGATCTCCAGATGAACTTGAACGTTTATTTGATCTATTTGAAGAATTCCTGAATAATGTCTCGAAGGACGAGCGAATCCACAAAAACAAGGTAAAAGTCAAAGCCATCGGAAAGATCGAGCTTTTTCCAGACGGAGTGCGAAAAGCGATTGAAAATGCAGAAGAAGCCACAAAAGACTACTCGGGCTTTCTACTCCAGCTCGCAATGGCTTATGGAGGAAGAGAAGAGGTTCTCGACGCTGTAAGAAGCATTGCAAAGGAAGTAAAAAATGGCAGGATCGCACCTGGAAGCATCACCGAAGAGACCCTAAGCAAGAGGCTTTATACAAACGGTTCGCCCGATCCGCAGCTCATCATCCGTACATCAGGTGAGGAACGCATCTCAAACTTCCTGCTCTGGCAGAGCGCATACTCTGAACTTTATTTCTGCGAGACCTACTGGCCCCTATTTCGAAGGATAGATTTCCTCCGTGCGATCCGAACCTATCAGCACAGGGAGAAGAGGTTTGGCAGGTGAAATGGGCCTGAAAAATGCAGCAATTGGCATCTTTCTTCTCCCTTTTTGCTATGGGTATTTGTTATCTTTTATCGACCAGCTTATTTCTGTGAGGACAGTAGGCTATGGCGAGCTTTGGTTCTTAGCAGGCGTTTTTTCCTATCCAATATTTCATTATTTCATAATAAAACCCAGATTCCTGTCCACACTTGCCCACGAGATGACACACATGCTTTGGGGGCTCTTCTTTAGAGCAAAAGTAAAGGATCTGCGTGTGAGACGGGAAAGCGGCTTTGTGAACCTTTCAAAAACAAACTTTGCAATTCGACTTGCACCATACTTTTTCCCATTTTTAACCATCCTTGTGGTATTCACATCCTTCTTTTTACGCCCAGAATATCTAACTTTCATCTTATTTTTGGTGGGATTCACCCTCTCCCTGCATCTTATCACTACCTTGGAAACCCTGAAAGTCAGACAGCCTGACATCTATAAAACAGGCATCATTTTCTCCCTTCCCCTTACCTTTCTTGCAAACCTTTTTGTAATAATATTAGTGTTAAAATTCGCATCACCTGAAAATATCAGAGTAACCGAGTTTATTAAAGGCGGAATAAGCGAGACCTTTTACCTTTTTAATAGATGGATTTAGTCTTCGAAACCGATATAATGGACCTTTGGTTTCTTCTTTTGGAGAACATATCTTCCATTTGAAAATTCCACATAATATTTGCGCTGCTTTTCAACCTCTACCATACGCTGGCCGATAAATGCAGAAAATACAAAAAGAAATATAGTAAACACAGCAACACTTCCAAAGGTCACAACCATTAGCTCCACCCCATTCATAGTCACTAATCTTCACCTACTACTATTTGTAGTTAGTGGTCTTTTAAACCTTGTTATCTTTTCTTTCCTCCGAACTTTGTTTGAGAACATCCTTTACCTGCATGATTGCAGTCCCAATGTAATTTCTCGGATTAACAGCATCCCGAATCTCATCATTTGAAAGAAGGCTTGTAACCCTTTCATCTTTCAGGAGCACTGACGCGAAATCACTATCCTCTGAAACTGCCTTAACTGAAAGCTGTCTCAAAAGCTCGTGTGCGTCCTGCCTGCCCATCCCCCTTGCAACAAGCCTTATCATCACGGCTTCGGCCATATTGAGACCCTTCGTCGCGTGAAGGTTTTTTTCGATATTTTCAGGGTGAAAGACAAGATTTTTCAGAATCGAATCAGTTGACTTTAGTATCTCATCTGTAAGAATAAAGCTTTCACCTATAATGGCTCTTTCAGCCGAGGAGTTTGTAAGGTCCCTCTCATGTTCAAGCGACACATTCTCAAGGGCTACATTTAGATTAGAACGTACCACCCTGGCAAGACCGCACACTTTTTCAGCCGTTATCGGGTTTCGCTTGTGAGGCATCGTGGACGAGCCTACCTGGCTACTTTCCTCGTAGCCTTCGCTGATCTCAGCAATCTCAGTACGCATAAGGTTTCGCACCTCTTTGGAAAACTTCTCCATCGAGGCACATATCAAGGAAAGAAGAGAGATCAACTCTGCATATCTGTCCCTCTGAACCACCTGGCTTGAGACCATGGCAGGAATCAGGCCGAGATCCTCCATTACAGCTTTTTGAATCGCAGGCCCCTTCTCTCCAAAGGAGGACTGGGTCCCAACAGCACCGCTCATCTTGCCCACAAAAAACCTCGTCTTCCCTTCAGAAAGCCGATTGATGTGCCTTCTAACCTCTCTCGCCCAAATCGCAAACTTGAGCCCATAGGTTATTGGAATCGCGTGCTGTCCATGGGTCCTTCCCACCGCAACCAGATCGATATTATCCTCTGCAAGCCTTAGAAGCTCTCCTTCGACCTCAAGCAGCCTTCTTTCAACTAACACTAAGGCGTCTTTGAACTGAAGCGCGTTAGCGGTGTCTACTATATCATAGGAGGTTGCTCCGAGATGGATGTATTTCCCACTATTGCCGCAGACCTCGGTCAGAGCCATTACAACTGCCATTATATCGTGCTGGGTTTTCGCTTCAATCTCCTTCACACGTTCAAGCTTCACCTTCTCTGTGGTGGCCGCCTTTGTGATGACCTCAGCGTCTGCAACCTGGATATTTCCCTCCTTTGCATGAGCCCTTGCAAGGGCTGCCTCCACATCCAAAAGCCTTTGAAGTCGCGCCTCCTCTTCAAAAACCCCCCTCATCTCCTCGCTGCCATAACGAAACTCAATAGGATGAACGGCCATAGAAAAAGCTATCTCTATATATTATATAATTATTTGGATTCCTCCTCGCAAACTATAAAAACTGGCTGAATAAGTTATTCAGAGGATAAAGTGATGCAACAATTAGGGGGGTATTAACGAGTAATCGAGAATCCGAATAACAGTACTGAAATAATTATAAAGATAATGCCCCAATGGAAATAATATTTTCTATCTCTTTCAATATTGTATCTATCTTTAAGACCAATCATTTTGACCAGATAAAGCGAAAAATTGTAAACTTTATCTGGAAAAAAGATGAATAATAAACCACCTACAAAAAAAATACCAGACCGAATCATCCAGAAAATATCCATATTACAAATTTGTTATAAGGTATTTAACTTCTTCTTTCAGGATAAGATCACACTATGTCGAAATGAAAAGACCTCAAAAAGACTTAAAGTATTGCTCGCCATAATCTTAGGATAGGATGATTCGAAAGTCTTCTAAACATGACTTTGAAAATATTTACGAGATCATAAACGATTCTGCCCAAGTATACAAGGGAATTATACCTGCTGACCGTTGGAAAAATCCCTATATGTCAATGAACGAACTTTCTTCCGAGATGGATGAAGGCGTCGAGTTCTGGTGTTATGAAGAGGACGGTAATCTAGTCGGTGTAATGGGCATCCAGCAAATCCAGGATGTTACCCTTATTAGACATGCATATGTACGCACCGAGAGAAGGGATCAGGGTATCGGGGGGAAGCTTTTGGCTCATCTAAGTAAAATTGCGCAAGGTCCGATATTAGTGGGCACCTGGGCAGATGCTTATTGGGCTATTGCTTTCTATGAAAAACACGGCTTTCAACTTGTTTCCGAAAAAGAAAAGAATAGGCTTCTCAGAAAATATTGGTCTATTCCAGAGCGTCAAATCGAAACTTCTGTGGTTCTAAAAGAAAAAAGATCGACCAAATAATAAGTTGGGCTTCAACTTCTTCTTCAGGATAAAGATCACTACTGGTTAGTCTACCCTTAAATTTTTATATATAAACGTAGTTATGACATTTTATTACATTTAGGAGTTGACTGATGGTTCTCATCCCTGCACAGAAAGCCGAAGAATGGAATGCTGCCGCTGAGGGTTATCATAACATAGTCGCACCACTCACAATGGCTATGGCACCCACAGTATTGGACACATTAGCCATGACCCCTGGTGAGACTATGCTTGACATTGCAGCTGGCTCTGGCACCACTTCTATTCCTGCTGCAAAGATGGGTGTTAAGGTAACGGCGATTGATTTTTCAGAGGGTATGATTCAACGATTGAAGAAGAACGCCCAATCAGAAAACGTTGAGGTAAATGCCCATGTCATGGACGGACAGAATCTTGAGTTTGCGGATGGTTCCTTTGATGTTGCAACTTCGCTTTATGGTTTAATGTTCTTCCCAGATTTGGCCAAAGGGTTCAGTGAGATGCATCGGGTTCTTAAGGACAACGGACGCGCTTTGATCGCAACCGATCCACTACCAAAGGATGACCCTTTCACTCAAGTAGTTGGACAAGCTCTTGTTAGTGTTATTCCATCCATTGCAGATGGTCCAGATGAAGTTTCCCCAAACATGCGCCTTGCACAGNNTCAGGGACATTAACATCACGCCCGTTCAACAAGACATCCAGATTAATGATCCAGCAAAATTTTGGATGAGCCTGGGACCTTCTCTTCCACCAGTCAAGCCACTCTTCACAGCCTTCGATAAGGAAACTATGGAGAAGGTCAGTAAAGCTTTCGCAGACATAATGGAAGAGAAAAAAGTGGACGGAGTTCCAACGGTCGGTTTGGGGGCATTAATTGGCACAGCTAAAAAATAGAACCTGAATACGTCGAGTTGGTAAATTATAAGACAAAGTTGGCAGGCTGGTTAATGATTATCGCTGCTATCGGAGGATTAATATCGATTAGTGCGTTTTATATTATCTCTTTTGTCCTTCTATTACTTGGCGGTATTTTGACATTAAAAAGTAAGGATGAATAATCTCTTCTTCTTTTCAGGATAAGATCACTCCAAATAGGTGAGTAAGGTTT
>JABAOE010069304.1_pt4 | contig 10317 bp, 9 predicted proteins | sample 7062141 | NCBI WGS metagenome assembly JABAOE01 (sample SAMN14538627, study PRJNA623070) | marine sediment metagenome | biome: marine biome [ENVO:00000428]; feature: marine pelagic biome [ENVO:01000023]; material: deep marine sediment [ENVO:00002113] | place: India: Gulf of Khambhat ...
CTTGTGACCCCAAGAATGTACCCCGTCCCCCAGTAATACTGCGTTTGCTTTTGGTGATGGCTCCATGGCCTCGTACAAGGCCTTGCCATATTCAGTAAATCGATCATACGTGACCGTAGTGTCATACCTGCCATGCAGGTGCAGAACCGGTGGTACCGGTTTTACCCTGGGGCCTTTAAGCTCTCGCGTATATCCGGTATAGCGATCCACCAGTTCCTGGGTCTCCTCTTCACCTAGCCCCATGCGTTGTGCCGTGACACGTGCCGCATCGGTGNNACAAAATCTTCAGCCTTGAAATTGGCCTGGACCTTGGCACGATCCCAGGCAGCCAGGACAATTTCCATTTTCTGCGGTAGAGTGTAATTCTTTCCTGCAAACCCCTCGTCGGCATATCGGGCGGTATCACGCCAGGTACGCATCCGCAGATAATTGAACGGATACTCCCAGGAACTCCCCGCTGCCGCGTTCATGTAACCGAAAAGTGCAGTACCGTAACCAATGATGCCACGTACGTTCTCAACGCGTTGACTAATATAGTGAACGAAGGGCCCACCAGTGGAATGTCCGTGTATATATATTGAATATTCATCAACCGGGAAATGACGGGCCATAGCCGTCTTCATACCTTCCTCGAATGCCACTGGCCATCCCGCCATGCGTTGGTAAAACCGGCTCCCTGTTTTTGCAGCTAGAAAATAACTGGTGCCGAAGTTTGCTCCACCGCTGAATTGTGTATTGTCATTGTCCGTGATGATATCGTATTGGTCTGGTGTAATGATCTCACCCTGTAGCCAGATAGGTGTACGGAATGTACCGTCCGGATTGACGGTGTCCCTGGGCCAGTCGCGTGACGGGTCATGCAGATTCAATCTGCCTGGGAAGGTCATGCTGACAACACGGTAACCGAAGCGTTCAGATGCGATACGTGCCGCCTGGTCCAGCGAGCGCCAATCCCCGGTCCCACCATGTAACAAAAAGATCCCAAGCTTTTTCCCTTCTGCAGAGACCGGGATGCGGGAAGTATCCTGGGGTTCATAGACCATGACACCGATATCCCAGTCGAGATCCACCGCTTCAATCCGGAATATGTCTTCTCGCGTGGTGATGGGAATGACGGGCATGGCCATAACCTTGTCCGTCGTGGCCTGGACCTCCTGCAGTGAGACCTCACGGGGTGGTTCCCAGGCGCCAGCCCTGATGGGGATCAGGATTAGATTGCATAATAGTGTGAGCAGTGTAAGCCGGGACAGGTGTTTAATAATCATTTTGCTATTCCTTTGCTTCTTTATTTTGCAAGTATAAGTGGATTTTAGATCCAATGAAAAAAAGGGGCCATGATGGGTATAATGTTAAGAAAACCCGAGAAAAAGTGCACTATTTATAACTATTTATTATAAGTTTGATAATATTTATTCTTTTTAGTTAATAAAAAAATCGGGTATTATGCCTGTCCTTTTTAATTATGGGATTCCATAGATGCGAGCCGAAGCCGCTGATTCACACACCCAAAGCAACAGCGCCGGTCTCAGTACCGAGCAAATCGCGGCCCTGAATGAGGCCTATGCTCCGCTGGGTTTTGCGGAACGCATCCATCGACTGTACGAGGATTTCGATCCGGACAAGGTCCTGGTGACATCTTCATTCGCCGCCACCTCTGCGTATTTTCTGCATATCTTCTCACGCCTCCGGCCTCAACAGGTGATCAGCTTTGTGAATACCGGGTTCCATTTTCCAGAGACCCTGCGCTACCGTGATCACCTGATTGAGCTATTTAATCTCAAGGTTCAGGATCTGCATGCAGATCCTTCCCAGCACGAGTGGAGCGAAAAGGAAAAACTCTATGAGACTGATCCGGATTTATGCTGCACCATAAACAAGGTTCAACCTTTAGAAGAGATCAAACAAAATTACCATGTCTGGGTATCAAGTTTAATGCGCTGGCAAACGGATCACCGCGCAGAAATGGAAATATTCGAAGAGCGTCGTGGCATCATCAAGTTCAATCCCATGATTGATGTTACCAAGGCAGAGCGGGACGGATATATCGTCGATCACGGTCTGCCATTTCATCCTATGGTGGTAAGCGGTTATTCTTCCATAGGGTGTACCCATTGTACGGTTGCTGGCGAGGGTCGAAGTGGTCGTTGGGAAGGTAAGCCCAAGACTGAATGTGGCTTACATTACTAGAACCTATCTCATGTGATCTTTACTTTATTAAACGTTATCGCCTAAAAACAAAATCTCGTGTTTGAGATTGGTTTTAAGGAATCTCTGATTAAATAAGAGGTCACCTAATCATTAATTGACGCGGTGGAATTTTTCAGGTGAACTAAATGATAATCACCGGGCTCTCAATTGATTAATGACCTTATTACTAAACCATGCCGGGAAGTCGATGAAAATGAAATCAATTGTCATACTTCTGTTAATTCTGATCGCTCAGCACACTATTACCGTCTATGCACAAGGGCTGCGCTTTCGCACAGATAATGGTCCAATCCAGGTGGACATCGTACTCGATGACCTCGAACATCCCTGGGGTATGGCGTTTCTCTCTGATAACGACATACTTATCACGGAGCGTACTGGTAAGCTAAGACAAGTCAGGGACTGGCAATTGCTTGATGAGGAGATATCAGGGCTCCCCAGGATAGAAGAAGTCGGCCAGGGCGGCCTTTTAGGGATCACACTTCACCCGGAATTTGAAACGAACCGTATGGTGTATTTGGCTTATACCGGCCAGGATGGGCGGGCAAATGGGACCGAGGTCTTACGGGGCACATTGCAGTGTGGCCATCTGGCCGATGTCGAGGTCATATTCAGGGCACTGCCCAAACAACGTGGCGGTTATCATTTCGGGTCCAGGCTGGTCTTTGCCGATGACGGCAGTCTGTTTGTTACCCATGGCGATCGTGGCACAAACCCGCGTATGGGACAGGATCATCCCGCACAGCAATTGAATAATCATATCGGCTCTTTGATCCGTATAAATGCAGACGGTACCGTCCCGGCAGATAATCCTTATGTCGAACATGCCACTGCCAGACCCGAGATATATACCTATGGCAACCGGAATATGCAGGGTATGGCCATACACCCGGATACCCGCNNGAACATGGTCCCCAGGGCGGTGATGAAATCAATATTATGAGACCCAGGATTAATTATGGCTGGCCGGTGATTACCTACGGTGCCAATTATGGTACAGGTACCAGGATTGGTGAAGGCACACACCGCCAGGGCATGCAACAACCCATACACAAGTGGGTACCTTCCATAGCACCCTCCGGGATGTTGTTTTACACAGGCGACAAATTTCCAGCATGGCAGGGTGATCTGTTCGTGGGTTCTCTCAAATTTGGTCAGCTGGTTAGATTAGAGACGTCCGGGACTTCGGTGAGCGAGGAAGAGCGCCTGTTCAATAATGAATACGGCCGGATCCGCGACGTGGTGCAGGGCCCTGACGGATATATCTATCTCCTCACGGACAGCAATAACGGCAAGCTGCTGAGGGTCCGCCCTGCGGAATTACCTTAAAGCATCTTCATTTTAATTGTCTTTTCTGTCAAAAAAATAATTACGATTTTGTCGAACCATCCGGGCATAATCCGGTCATAAAGGGGCTGCATGTCCGCCGGGGAATAATACCTAGTTACTGCTGCTTTTAATGGCGCATTTGTTGTAGTATGCGCAGTCTTCTGTGAACCATCGCCACACTACAGGTGTATGGCCAGCAAACTAATAATCGATTGTCATGTATAAATTTTTTGAAAATTTGCTATCGCCCTTTCCGCCTGTGGAACCACTGCGGCCGCCGAATACGATATATGAATTCTGCAGGTACTATACCCGTGGCAGTGAGTTGTTCCTCATCATTATGTCTACCGTGACCGCCTGCATTGCCATCATGGAAATCTCCCTGTTTGCCTTCCTTGGACGATTGGTGGATTGGCTCTCCGAGGGCGACCCCGGTACTTTTCTGGAGCTTCACGGTGATGATTTGACACGCTGGGCGGTTATCCTTCTGGTTTTACTGCCCCTTGCGGTCACGATCCAGTCATTGATCATCCACCAGACCCTGCTGGGAAATTTCCCCATGCGGATACGCTGGCATGGACACCGCTATCTCATGGGGCAGAGCCTGTCTTTTTATCAGAATGAATTCGCCGGACGAATTGCGACAAAATTAATGCAGACGTCCCTGGCTGTCAGGGAAACAGTACTTAAACTGCTGGACGTGTTGTTGTACGTGACGGTGTATTTCGGTGGACTGTTGGTAATGATTGCCAGCGCAGATTTCCGTCTGGTGATCCCGCTGCTGGTATGGTTGGGATGCTATATTGTCATACTCATTTATTTCATACCTAAACTCGGTAATGTCTCGGAGAGGCAGGCTGATGCACGATCCATGATGACCGGCAGGATTGTGGACACTTATACCAATATCACCACGGTTAAGCTATTTTCCCATTCCAAACGGGAGTCCGATTATGCAAGGGATGGCATGGATGGATTCCTCAAAACGGTATATGAACAGATGAGACTGGTCACCGGCCTGGTGGTCTGTGTGTGGATAATCAATGTCCTTATGGTTTTTTTTACCGCCGCAATTGCCATCAATCTCTGGATGAGTTCTGCAATCACTGCCGGTATTATTGCAGCGTCCATCGCCCCGGCGATCCGCTTGTTTGGGATGTCTCAATGGGTGATGTGGGAATTTTCAGCACTGTTTGAGAATCTCGGCACTGTACAGGATGGATTAAATACACTCTCGCTGCCGAGGGAGGTGAAAGATGTTGCTGATGCAAAACCATTGGTGATTACTAGTGGCGAGATCCGCTTTGAAAATATCAGTTTCCACTATGACAGGGGTCAGGGCATTATTGAAGATTTCAGCCTGACCATCAGACCTGGAGAAAAAGTCGGACTGGTGGGCCGTTCCGGTGCAGGTAAATCTACTCTCGTTAACTTGCTACTGCGCTTTCACGATCTCGAGAGTGGACGCATTCTCATTGATGAGCAGGACATTTCAAAGGTTACCCAGGAATCCTTACGAGAACAAATCGGAATGGTGACGCAGGATACCTCGCTCCTGCATCGTTCGATTCGCGACAATTTGCTCTACGGGAAACCGGATTCCTCTGAAGAAGATATCATTAAGGCGGCTAAACAGGCCCGCGCACATGAGTTTATACCGGACCTGAGTGATGCCAAGGGACGGCGCGGCTATGATGCCCATGTAGGTGAACGGGGAATAAAATTATCCGGTGGCCAACGTCAGCGCATTGCCATCGCCAGGGTACTGCTGAAGGACGCGCCCATACTGATCATGGATGAAGCTACTTCCGCTTTGGATTCTGAAGTGGAGGCCGCTATCCGGGAAAATCTCTACAAACTGATGCATGGCAAGACCGTGATTGCCATCGCGCACCGACTGTCCACCATTGCCGCACTGGATCGTCTGGTGGTAATCGATCAGGGACAAATCATGGAGGACGGTACCCATACCTCTTTGGTGGCGAAGAACGGCCTGTACGCGCAATTATGGTCCAGGCAATCAGGTGGTTTCCTTGCCGAAGACGTCGCCTGACTCAATCAGACCCGTGTCCGGAACAGGAAGTAGAATCCGATTCCGGACACGATGGTCACTACAGCGGCGGCCATTTCCCAGGGTTGCCTGAATGCGGCTAGCCCTGCGAAGAGTAAAGTAAAAAGAATAAATATGAGCGGGACCCATGGATAGCCTGGTAATTTTAGCGTCCCCCTGCCATGACGTCGGATATAGACAAATAAGCTAAATACGGTAATTACTGTACTTAAACTCAGAGTGAAACCCAGATAGGAGAGGAGTTCCTTGAGGGTGCTTATCCATACAACGATAACGGCAAGTACAGCCTGCATCAAAATGGCCGTGGCAGGCACCTCGCCATCGAATTTCAAAACAGCTGGCATCAAACCGTCTTCTGCCATCTTGGCATACACCCTTGGGCCCAGCATGATCATCGCTGAAACGGAGGTAAACAATGCGACAGATATGATGACCCTGACAAACGATTCAAGATTACTGCCTCCGAGTACTCCAGCAACGATCGCGGCGACATCCTGTTTATAGGCAATTTCATCAGGTGTGGGGGCAAAGACAAATATTGAATTCAGACATAAGTAGACAATCATTGTAATAAGCGTGCCATAGATGAGTGCACGGGGAATGAGTGTATGCGGTTCCTCGACTTCCCCGGCAATATAGACCGCCGCATTAAATCCCGCATAGCTGAAGGAAATCCACATCAATGTCATTGCAAAAACAAAAATTGAAAAGTCTTCCCCTTCCGATGCCACATAGTCCTGCACTCCCTGCCATTCCGCTATGGAGGTCCCGAACACCACGTAAAGAAAAAACACAATAATAAACATCAGCTTGACCACCACTGAGATGTTTTGCAGCAGTGCTCCACTTCGCAGGCGCAGTCCATGCGCGAGGGCAGCTATCACAATAACCCCTGTCGCAATAAGATTCTCAGGCAATCTGTTACCCATTTGAGTCGGACTAAAATAGGCCTCGAAAGCGGTTGCCGCATAGGCGATTGCTCCGGTAAAACCGGCTAGCAGCGAAATCCAACCGGCTATAAAACCGACTATTGGATGGATTGCCCTGGACAGAAACAAATACTCACCGCCCGACTCAGGCATGAGTTGAGACAGGGCGCCATAACTCACTGCCCCTGTCAGTGCAAGACAACCTCCGATAAACCAGGCAAAAACAACGAGTGCCGGTGATCCCAAATCTCCCATTGCAAAACCTGAGGTTGTAAACACACCAGAACCGATCATATTTGCAATGACCAGACCAATCAGGGTAAAGAGACCAATTCTAAATTTTGATTTCACGACATCCTTCAATAACAACGATTTCCATATAAATGATTAGTATTATTACTATTTACAAAGAATATATGTAATTGGGCTTATTTAGGAAAGTCATTTATAGAGCTGAATATTTCGAGCAGATCTATAATGATGATAACATCGACCCAAGTCTAAAGCTGAACAAATTAATTTAATGAGTATTTTGTTTATCTCACACTCAGATTGCGCTCTGCATGAGATGGGATCTGGACACCCTGAAAGTCCGGCACGACTGGAAGCCATCCGCGCACGTCTAGACGCGTCTGATTTTTCATCTGAACTTGTCCATATCGACGCCCCGATGGCGGACAAAGAACAACTTTACCGGGCCCATGACCGTAGCTACGTTGATGCCATATTTGATGCAGCACCTTCCAGCGGACGCATTATGCTGGACCCGGACACCAGCATGAATCAATACTCACTGAATGCGGCCCTGCGCGCCGCGGGTGCCGTGGTGTTTGCCGTTGACCAGGTGATGACCGGCGAGATTAAAAAGGCATTCTGTAGTGTAAGGCCCCCAGGCCACCACGCCGAGTACCGGCGCGCCATGGGTTTTTGTATTTTTAATAATGTCGCCGTTGCGGCAGCGCATGCATTACAGGTTTATGGACTGGAAAAGGTGGCGATTTTTGATTTCGATGTTCACCACGGAAATGGTACCGAGGATATCTTCTCTGATAATCCGTCCGTCATGCTCTGTTCCAGTTTTCAATATCCATTTTACCCATACAGCGGGGCCGATACCCGATCAGACCATATTATTAATTTACCTCTACCCGCCGGGACAGATGGGGATGCTTACAGACAANNGCGCGCCTGTTACCGGCACTGGAGGATTTTAAACCACAAATTCTGCTTGTATCGGCAGGTTTTGATGCCCACATTGCCGACCCCCTTGCCGGTCTACGGCTAGAGGAGGCGGACTATGCCTGGGTCACTTCTGCAATCAGTGACATTGCTGAGCGGCATGCTGAGGGCAGGATTATCTCCGCCCTGGAAGGGGGCTACAATCTAAACGCACTCGCTGCAAGTGTGGAGTCCCATATACGGGCATTATGATTTTTTCGTGTCATATAAAAACTGCAACACTTAATATCATCCCGATCTCTCGCAATTGTCTTTTGTCTCTTTAAATTACACTCAAAAGTCAAAAAAAAGCCATGAACGTCTGTTCATGGCTTTTTAATCACATCGTGATAAGTTTTAAGCTTATCGCAAATTTATTGCGTCAACTTATGTCAAATGTTTTTTGAAAAACTCCATGGTCCTGGACCAGGCCAACTTGGCGGCGTCCTCATCATAGCGAGGTGTTGTATCGTTATGAAAACCATGATTGGTATTATCATAAAAATACACCTCGTAGTCCTTATTGTTCTGCTTGAGCGCCACTTCATAATCCGGCCAACCGGCATTAATACGTTCGTCCAAACTCGCATAATGGATCTGCAACGGGGCGTTGATCTTGGCGGCGTCCGCAGCACTGACCTGTCTGCCGTAGTACGGTGCGCCCGCGCCCAACCAGGGTAATCGCGCGGCCAGACGATTAACTACCCCACCACCGAAACAGAAACCCACAGCGCCTACCCTGCCGGAAGATTGTGCGTGTGATCGTAGATATTCGGCCCCTGCAACGAAATCCTCAAAGATTTTGTCACCGTCCAATTGACGCTGCATTTCGCGGCCTTCGTCATCGGTGCCCGGATAGCCACCCAGGGAAGTCAGGGCATCGGGACCCAGTGCCAGGAATCCATCCACTGCGGCACGTCGGGTGACATCTTCAATGTATGGATTCAGGCCCCGGTTTTCATGAATTACCAGTACTGCGGGTAAGTCGCCTGAGGCATTTGCCGGTGCGGCCAGTAGACCTCGTACCGTCCCGTAGCCCTGTGGCGACTGGTATTCCACATACTGTGTTGTGATTCTTGAATCATCCGGTGCGATTTGTTGGGCTTCCGCATACTGCGGCTGCAGGCTTTCCAGGATCGCCGTGGCTGTCAGGCCACCTACGGCATATTTCGAGGCGCGGTCCAGAAACTCGCGGCGGGTAATTTTACTGTGAACATAAAGGTTAAAGAGATCCAGGACTTCCTGGTCAAAATCACTGGCTTTTTTCATTTTATCCCTCCCATTTAATTTACCACCTAGTGTATATGCTTTTGATTGCCACTATCAATAAATAGCCACGGCTTCTCTGTATTCAGAATCAATTAGAGGAATATATAAGCCCAAAATTTTTCAGCGTTTTTCTTGTACAATTAAATGGTTTTTATATCAAAGGCTTGTAGTTCGTATTCAGAATTCTTTGAAGCATTTCTGCATATCTGAATGACATAGGGATAATTTCTGATGTAATAACAGGGACAGCATTATCTGGATGCATAAGATATGCCTTATACAAAACGGTGTCCAAAATACAGCTTCTTAATAGATTTGAAGACAGATCAGGCCGACTTCTTCAGGTTGCCATTGGTACTGTGCGTATGATTATTATCTAATTCACCCAGCTCGAGTATGGGTGCGGCTTCTAGTCCCTCAGCATCCATCATATAGGCCACCCTTTGCAATGAACTCAGTATGGTGGTCTGCTCCCATTCGTTGAGCTTAAGAAAATTATTTACAAAATGCTGCTGCAAAGGCAAAGGTGAATCTTTTACGTGGTCGATCCCTTTTTCTGTCAGCTTCACATGCACCTTGCGCTTGTCCTGTGACGACCCTTCGCGGATGATCAGACCACGCATTGCCAATCTATCCAGAATAGTTGTAACCGTAGCCTGACTCAGGTGGATCTGGTCGGCGAGCTTACCGATAGTCATAGTATCGTCATGATATACGGCTTGCATCAACAAAAGTTGCGCCGTCGAAACTCCGGTTGTTTTAACCAGGTGTTTTGAATGCAGATCCATCGCACGTATTATTCTTCTTAATGAGATCAATACATCATTTATCATTGAAGTATGCCCAATCTAATTATTGATCCATAAGTAGCGCTATTAGTGCAAGATAGCGTCAGAAAAGTTTATGACACAAAGGATTAACAAGCGATATATGAATCGATCAATTCATATTTATTACTTAATTATTACTTAATTATTTCTTAATCGAATTAAATGATAATTATTCACTGTAGTGTATTTATTACACCTGAAAAGAACNNCGCTATGGGGACCACGATATTGTGAATATTACTTTTATCTCTAACTATTAGTTACACATTACTTTGTAAATTTTTTATAGGTTTTCACCCTATTCTTTTGTATTTATTAAATAAAATTGTATCCAGAAGTAAAGCTTAAAGCCAAATTGAATACATATATAACTATTTGTTTTCTATGAGTGCCTCTGCACGACGGTAGCCAAAATCAATGACCTCCCTGGCACGATAAAATTCGAAAAATCCACAAATGTCCC
>JABAOE010022399.1_pt2 | contig 10316 bp, 7 predicted proteins | sample 7062141 | NCBI WGS metagenome assembly JABAOE01 (sample SAMN14538627, study PRJNA623070) | marine sediment metagenome | biome: marine biome [ENVO:00000428]; feature: marine pelagic biome [ENVO:01000023]; material: deep marine sediment [ENVO:00002113] | place: India: Gulf of Khambhat ...
CGGCTGCTGGGGTACTCGTCGATCGCCCAGGGCGGGTTCATCCTCGTCCCGTTCGGCGCCGCGGTGGCGGCCGGGGTCACCGACGTCCAGCTCGAGGAGGCGTTCTTCGCCACCGTCACCTACCTGCTGATCTACGCCTTCATGAACCTCGGCGCCTTCGCGGTGATCATCGCCGGGGGCAACCGGCTCCGCAGCGCCGAGATCGGCGACTGGGCCGGCATGTTCGGCTATGCCCCGGTGCTGGCGACGATGCTGGCGGTGTTCTTCTTCTCCCTCGCCGGGATCCCGCCGCTCGCCGGGTGGTTCGCCAAGTTCGTCATGTTCCGCTCGGTGCTGTCGGTCGGCGGGGGATGGGCGGCGGCGCTGGCGATCATCGCCGCGGTCAACTCCGTGATTGCGTTCGTGTACTACGCCAAGGTGGTGAAGTCGGCGTTCATGGACCCGGCGCCCGAGCACGTCGCCGTCGCCGACCTGGCCCGGATGCCGACGGTGCCGTCGCTCCAGTTCGCCCTGGTGCTGACGGTGGCCGGGGTCATCGTGCTCGGCATCTTCCCCGGCATCATCGCCGAGATCGGCGAGCTGACGAAGACCTTCGCCTCCGGCTTCTGACGCGCATCCTCGCCGTGGCCGTGACGGCTACGGAGAGCGCGAAATCTTTTCACGGAATGGTCCTTGCCTCGGCGTCGTGATGTGCCAGAGTGTCGCCGGTGCGTTCCCGACGAGCGTACTGAGAAGGGGGACGGAGGACATTCCTGAGGTCACGGCGAGACACGTCGCGGCCATCCGACGCAGGCGAGAGCATTCCCGAACGGTGAGTCCCTCGCCCGCGCCGTCCCGAGAAGAAGAGCCGGGAGGGCTCCGCTGAGTGCGGTTTCCAACCGGAGGGAGGCGAGCCGGGGCTCGCCCTTGGAGAAGGGAATACGGATGCGAAGAACCCTTGTAGTCATTGCCGCCCTGGCGATGGCACTCGCGGTGCTGACGCCGGCGGCGGCAGGGCACGAGATACCGGTCGTGCCGTTCGACGAAGAGAGCGGCGCGGCGCATCACTCCGACGCCGGGCTCAGCGCCACGGCATCGCACAGCGGAGCGAGTCACAGCAAGAGCCGGAACCTGACCGAGATCGGCAGCATCAGCTTTGCCGACGGCGCCAACACCGACGTCTGGGCGCTCGGCAACTACGCGTATGTCGGCACGTTCAGCTCCGGCGTGGGCGGGTTCTGCCCGGGGACCGGCGTCAAGATCGTCGATGTGTCCGACCCGACGAACCCCATCCTCGTGGGCAACCTGGCGTCGCCTCCGCTGACGCGGGCGAACGACGTCAAGGTCGAGACGGTCAACACCAAGGCGTTCAAGGGTGACCTCCTGGTCCACACCAACGAGCCCTGCGCAGGTGGCGGCGACGGCGGCGTCGTGCTCTACGACGTCAGCGATCCGACGAGTCCGAGCCTGCTCGGTTCGGCCTACGACATCGACGACTTCTTCAATGGACCCCATTTCGAGGCGTTCGGTGTGCACAACACCTGGATCTTCGAGCAGGGCAACAAGGCGTATCTCGGTGTCGTCGCCAACATCAGCCCGGATCTCTACGACTTCCGGATCCTCGACATCAGCGACCCGGCGGCACCCATGGAGGTGGGCCGCTGGAGTTCGACGGTGAGCCCCGACGCTCCGCCCGCTGAGACGCGGGGCACGTCGCGCAGCCTCGGGTTGCACGACGTGACGGTGGAGCCCGATGGCAACGCCACCGTGGCCTATCTGTCGTACTGGGACGCCGGCTACATCCTGCTCGACGTCAGCGACCCGGCCAACCCGGCGTTCATGGGTGTGACCCCGTGGCCGGCCAGTGCCGAGGGCAACGCGCATGCGGCGTGGCCGGCACGTGGCGGCAACATCCTCGTGACCTCCGACGAGGACTTCTCGGCGAATGGCCTCGGGATAGTGACGACCAACGTGGCCCTCGACGGCTTCGGCACTCAACACGAAGCCGCGGAGGCTGCCTTCGGGCCGGGGCTCGGCGGGACGTTCCCCACAACCGAGGTCGCGTGGATCGGCAAGACCGACGGCTTGGGCAGCCCCCAGGCGTTCGGGTGCCCCACCAATCCGCTGGACCCGGCCTCTGGGCCGGCTTTTGCCTATGGCGAGTCGGTCGCGGGCAAGATCGCGCTCATCCAGCGCGGTGCTTGCCGCTTCGACGAGAAGGTGTCGACCGCGCAGGTGCAGGGTGCTGTTGGCGTCATTGTCTTCAACGACGCTCGTGAGGACGTCATCACGATGGGCGGGAACACGACAGTTGGGGGCGTGACGATCACCATTCCCAGCGTCTTCATTCGCGGCTCGCGCGGCAATGCGATCGCGGCCCTGCGCGTGGCTAACACCACGGTTACGACGAGCATCGCACCGGGAGAGTTCAACGGCTGGGGCTTCGTACGAATCTGGGACACGAGTGACCCGAGCGACATCACGCTGCTCGCCGACGTCACGCTGCCGTCGACCTTCGACGAGTCGGCGCCCAACCCCTTCGGATCGCACAACGTGATGGTGCGCGGCACGACTGCGTACATCTCGTGGTACGCCGACGGGCTGGTGGCGGTCGACTTCTCCAAGCCGACGGCTCCCGAGGTCGTGGCGCAGGCAGTCGACATGGGAGACAATTACTGGGGCGTGTACGTTCAGGGCGACCTGATCTTCGTGAGCGATCGGGACACGGGTCTGAAGATCTACAAGCACGTGCCCGCTAAGCCGTAGTCCGAACGNNCCGTTGTCGCAGCGCACGGTGCGCCGAACGTGGTAAGCATCACAGTCCGCGGCCGCAGCCTCCCTTCCTCCGACGGCGTGCCCGACGCTGCCCACTTTCGCCACCCCTTCGACCTGTCTGAGCCCACGCAGGCCTCGGATGGTCCGCGGCTCCCTAACCTGCGCCGCCGATGAGCCTCCTCGCCGCGCTGCGCTCCACCATGGCCGCCGACGGCCCGATGCCGTTCGAGGAGTTCATGGCGGCGTGCCTCTACGACCCCGACCACGGGTTCTTCACCACGGGACCGCTGCGCTCGGTCAAGACCGGCGACTTCCTCACCAGCCCCGAAGTCTCACCCGCCTTCGGCACGACCCTGGCCCGCTTCGCCGCCGCCGAGCGGGAGCGACTCGGCGCCGCCGGCTTCACCATCGTCGACCTCGGCGCAGGGTCGGGATCGTTGCTGCGGCCTCTCCTCGACGCGCTCGATCCGGCACCGGAGCACGTCTTTGCGGTCGAGGCGTCGCCGGCGGCCCTCGAGGCGCTCGGCTGGATCGACGGAGTCACCGTGTGCGCATCGATCGACGAGTTGCCGGACCGCATCCGCGGCGTCGTCCTCGCCAACGAGCTGCTGGACAACCTCCCGGTCCGGCTTGCGGTCCGGACCGGTGACGGCTGGGAGGAGCGCTGGGTCGGCATCGACGGCGACGGGCTCGGGCTGGTGGCGGCGCCGGCGCGGCCCGACACCGCAGCGTGGGCCGACGCCTACGGAGGCGATGTGGCGCCGGGTGGGGTCGTCGAGGTGCAGCTCGCCGCCGGCGAGTACGTCGCCGCTGTCGTGGCCAGGCTCGAGGCGGGGGCGCTCGTTGCATCCGACTACGGAGGCACGGTCGACGAGCTGGAGCCGCGCCGCGGGCGGGGAACGCTGCGGACGTACCGGGCTCACCACCTCGGCCCCGACCCGCTGTACGAGCCGGGCACCACCGACATCACCGTCGACGTCAACTTCACTGCGATGGTGGCGGCGGCCGAGGCGGCGGGGGCAACCGTCGAGCTGAATCGGCAGGACGACTTCCTCACCGCGCTCGGTCTCCGCGACGACATCCGGGCGCTACGCGACCGCGAGCTCGAGCTCGCCCGGGATCCGGACCGGGCGATCGAGCGGCTCCGGGTGCGCTCCGAGCGCACCGACGCCGAGACGCTGCTGCATCCGCGCGGCCTCGGCGACTTCCGGGTGATGGTCGCCCGCGTGCCGGGAACCTGACGGGATCACACGGACGTCCTAACGTTCAGCCGTACCCGAGGAGGCGTGAGACAGTGCGCAGGGGAGTGGTGACCTTACTCGTGCTCGCCTTCGTTGCCGTGGCCTGCGGCGGGGACTCGACGCCTGCCGGGGACGCGGCGACCACGGAGGCGCCGAACGCCGACGTCGAGAGCGCGGCGAGCACGACCGGTGAGACCGCTCCGCCGGCGGGCGAGGGGTCGACCTCGACGGAAGCGTCGAGCCCGGCGGGCAGCGCGGCGACGGAAGAGGCCACTTCGGCGCCCGGGACCGAAGCGACGAACACACCCTCCACCGAAGCCGGCGGGACACCGGGGAGCCCGCCCTCCGATGACGACGGGAGCGAAGCGGTGACGGGGAGCGACGAATCCTCAGGACACGACGGCGAGATCGACGAGGGCCTGCGTCCGTTCATCGACATGGCGATCGCCGACCTCGCCGCCCGGCTCGGGATCGGGGCCTCGGCGATCAGTGTGGTCAGCGCCCGGCTCGTCGTCTGGCCCAACGCCGCTCTCGGATGCCCGCAACCGGGGATGTCGTATGCCCAGGTTGCGGTCGACGGCTCGCTCATCGAGCTCGAGGCGGGCGGGCTGTACTACCGCTACCACACCGGCGGCAACACCTTCACGCCCTTCCTCTGCACGACACCGGACAAGACAGACCCGCCGGTGACCGACCTCGGCATCGGCGACGACGAGGACTACTGAGATAGGGAGGGGCGCCCGCCTGGGCGCCCCTCTCGGATCGTCGATGCGGCTTTGGCTATCGGTTGTCGACCTCGACGAGGGTCAGGCCCATGAGTCCGACGTCACCGGTGTGCGACACGGCACCGACGTACCAGTCGCCGATGCTGCCTGTGCCGAGACCCGACCAGCTGTAGTCGACGGTACCCACCGTGCCGAGTGTTGCCGACGACGGTGCTGCGTCAACGCTGAGCGAACCGCCCGACGCCAGCGGCACCGCCCACGTCCACATGTCGTAATTGGAGTCACCTCCCGGCGCCGACCAGCCGTGGACCCACACGTTCCATGTCCCGTCCATCGGGAGCACGATGTCGATGAGCTCGTTCGTCCCACCGCTCGTGCTCGCCGCTGCGAAGTTGCCATCCGGATCGAAGACGAAGATGTCCAGATCCGCGTTCGGCTCGGTCGCCTCAGGCGGCATCGCGATCCTGAACAGCGCCGCCCCACTTAGGCTGAACTGGTGCAGGTTCGAGAACCCATCACCCGGATCGAAGTTCTGGTCGGGGTCCTGGAGGACGTTGTCCGAGGTCACCGTCGCCGGCGTGAGGCCGTGGGGTGCGGCCGCATAGCTGCCGGTGTACCCGAAGGTCACGTCGAAGCTCCCTGACCCGCTCGCCCCGCTTCCGGTGACGCTCGCCGGTGCGTTGAACAGGGTCGCCCGCACCGCGATCGGGCTGCGGACGTCGTAATTCCCCGTCCGGTCCGACCAGGTGAGGTCGCCGAAGCGCCACTCACCGATCGGTGCCGACTGGTTTGTGATCGTCACCTCGTACGTCGCCGACTGGCCCTGCTTGAGACGGATCGTCTCCGGTGACACCGTCACGTCGTAGCCCGGAGGGGCGTCGAATGTCACGTCGTACGTCCGCCAGCCGCGCTCCTGGGCGACGCTCGTCACCGTCCGCTGCACCGTCTCCGTACCCGCCAGATCGGCAATCCCGATCGACGGGTAGTTGAGCTCGCTTGCGTCCGTGGGGACCCCGATCGAGTCGAGGAACCCACAGGTGCCGGCCGGATCCAGGAACACCTCGGGGAAGGTGTCGCACAGGAAGCCGAGGTAGTCGAGGAACCCCGCGTCATAGACGAGACCCGGCTGGAAGGCCGAGCCCTTGTGGACGGCGTTGCCCGGGTCGGCATGACCCGACCCCATGTCGAACGGGTCGGCGGCGCTCACCCGGTCGTTGTCGACCACGTCGGTATGCGCCGTCGTCATCAGCGCCGACTGCGCCATCGCCGGGCTCCAGTCCGGATGCTCCTGAGCGAGCAGGGCGAAGAGACCGGCCACATGCGGGCTCGACATCGACGTCCCTGCGATCGCCTGGAACAGCTCACCGGGCGGTGTGCTGTCGGGATCGGGGAACGGCGAGTTGCCGGCGAGGATCTGGATCCCCGGCGCGGTGATGTCCGGCTTGATGATGTCCCCGGCCACGGGGTTGGGGCCCCGCGACGAGAAGATCGTCATCGACGGCGCCGACGGCCACGTCGCCGACTCGCCGGTCGTGATCGACGCCGCCGGGCTGGACGCCGACCCGATGTACGCCTTGATGGTCAGGCCCGGCGTGTTGTCGATGTGCACCGACGGCACCCAGTGGGTGTCGCTGAACAGGTTGTCGACGTCGCTGTTGTTGTACATCACCATGCCGACCCCGCCGGCCATGGAGACGGCGAGGCTCTTTCCGGCCCGGGCGATCGCGCCCCGGCGACACAGCACGATCTTGCCGGCTACGGCCGAGTCGAGGGTGCCGGGGATGCAGAGGTCGCCACCGGCGAACTCCGCGTCGACCAGGTCAGCCGTGCCGACACCGGGGGTGATCGAAGCACCGCTGATGCTCGTCCCGTCGCCGAGGTGGACGGTGCCCTGGAAGAACCGCGGCTGGGTGTTCGCACCCACGGTCGTGATCCACGGCATCGTGCCGGGGTTGCCCAGCGTCGCGGCACCCGGACCGGAGTTCCCCGCCGACGTTGCCACGAACACGCCGGCAGCGTTGGCGAAGAGGAACGCGATCTCGTCGGCACCGGGACCGGCGGCGCCGCCGCCGATGGAGTAGTTGATGACGTCGACGCCGTCGGCGACCGCCTGGTCGATGGCCGCGGCCAGGTCGGAGGTGAAGCCCCCGAGGTTGCCGAGCCCTTTGTAGGCGATGACGTGGGCCCGCGGCGCGATCCCGGAGACCGTGCCCAGCGGGTTGCCGAACATCGACGCGGCGACGTCGGCGTTACCGGCCGCCGTCGACGCCGTGTGCGTGCCGTGGCCGTCGTCGTCGCGTGCCGAGTCGAACTCGTCGGGGTCGGCCCCGATGAGCAAGCGGTACGTGTCGAGCATCTGGCGCGCACCGATCAGCTTGTTGTTGCACGTGAACGGTGCGTCATCGGGGTTGTGTGCCGTATTGCCGAACTCGCACTCGGGGCGAGAACTGTCCAGCACCACCGGCGGCGCCGGGTAGCTCCCGTCATCGGCGAAGCTCGGGTGCTCGGGCCAGATCCCGGTGTCGATGATGCCGACGATGACGCCCTCGCCGTCGACGCCCGTGGCCCACGGACCCGCCGGCCCGGTCAGGCCGAGGAACTCGGGACTCGAGTCGGTCGTCGGCTGCAGCAGCTCATCGGGGAGGACGAGTGCCACACCCGGCTGAGCGGCGACTTCGAGGGCCTCCTCGTAGCTCATCTTCGCCGAGAAGCCGTTGAGGGCGTTGACGTAGTCGTGGACTTTGGCCCTCGTGGACACGCCGGCGCCCTTCAGCGCCTTGTCGTGACCTGCCTTGAGCTGCTTGCCTCGCTGGTTCGCCCTGCGGGTGGCAAGCCCGTCCCGGCCCTCCGTCGTGACGAGGGGGTCGGCCGTCATGACGACGACGTAGCTGTCGTACTCGCCTTCGACGACCGACTTGGCTCCGAGTTCGAGCCCGGCTGCAGCCTCGTCGCTCTGCGCCGCCGTTGCCGGTGACAGCGCACCGAGGACGAGCGCGACGACCGCGAGCAGCAATAAGAATCTTCGAGACACGGTGTGCCCCTCCCTGGGTCGTATGCCTCTGGGAAGCAGGCAGCGCTGTCCCGGTCGGTCGGCCTTTCAGCCGCCGCCCACCATCCCGATTGTCTAACCAACGAACGCTACACCTCGGCTACAGCTCGTGCCCGTCGCTCGCGCCGCGTGTTCGCGGTGTCCGGATAGCCCCGGTGCGGTCGTACAATTCGCCTATGAACAACGTCAAGACCGTTGCGCTCATGGCCCTGCTCGGCGGCGTCCTCGTCGTCGTGGGCGGCGCCCTCGGAGGCACCGGAGGGGCGACGATCGCCCTCGGCTTCGCCTTCGTGATGAACTTCGCGATGTACTTCTGGTCCGACCGGCTGGCCATGGCAGCCGCGCGCGCCCGTCCCGTCGAGGAGCACCAGCTCCCCGACGTCTACACGATCGTGCGGTCGCTCTCCCAGCGCGAGAACATGCCGATGCCGAAGATCTACTACATCGACGCACCACAGCCGAATGCGTTCGCCACCGGCCGTAACCCGCGCCACGCGGCCGTCGCCGTCACCCGCGGCATCCTCGAGATGATGAACTACCAGGAGCTCGAGGGCGTCCTCGCCCACGAGCTCGGCCACGTCAAGAACCGCGACATCCTCATCTCGTCGGTCGCGGCCACGATCGCGGTGGCACTCATGTTCATCACGAGGATGGCGATGTTCCGGGCCCTCTTCGGAGGCCGCAGGGACAACAACCCGATTGCGGCCATCATCGGGCTGCTGTCGATCATCATCGCCCCGCTGGCGGCGGTCATCATCCGCTCCGCCATCAGCCGCTCCCGTGAGTACGAGGCCGACCGCACCGGAGCCCAGACGACCGGCTCGCCCCTCGCCCTCGCCAGTGCGCTGCGCAAGCTCGAGGCCGGGACCACGCGTCTGCCCATGGACGTCAACCCGGCCGTGGCGCCGCTGTTCATCGCCGACCCACTCAAGGCGTTCGGCCGGCGCGAGGGCGGCGGCATGACGCGGCTGTTCAGCACCCACCCGCCGATCCCCGAGCGCGTCGCCCGCCTCGAGTCGATGGCGATGGGGATCCGCTAGCCGGGAGTCGGCCCGCACCCGATCCGGCTGCGGCGGCGGGGGCTAACCTACGCGGTCGCTCCGTCGTGACGGCGGGTGCGCAAAGCCGGGATGCCCGAGCGGCCAAAGGGAGCAGACTGTAAATCTGCCGGCGTATGCCTTCGGAGGTTCGAATCCTTCTCCCGGCACTCGACGCCTCCTTCTCCGTGGGACCCCCACGGGCCGTATCGGATGATGCCTTCTCCGACCGTGCACCTCACGTTGCGGACGGTTCTCGAGCCCAGCCACGGCGCGGAACGGAGGGGTAGGGTGGATTCGCCATCGGTGGGGGCGCCATCAGACTGGGATGGGAGGAACTTTTGAGAAGGTCACTGATGATCATCGTCGCGGCCGTGGCGATGTTGACGCTGGCGACGCCGGTATCGGCCATCACCCGCGGGGGTGCGCCGGATGACGGTGAGCACCCGTACGTTGGGCTGATGGTCGCCTACTCGGCGGACCTCGTCGATCACGACGACGACCCGAATACGGATCCCTTGCATGATCCGCTGTGGCGCTGTAGCGGCGCACTCATCTCGCCGACGGTGTTCGTCACCGCAGGACATTGCACCGAGGCTCCTGCGGTGAAGGCAGCCGTCTGGTTCGCCGAGGACGTGGACGCAGGCATCCCAGGCAATGGGTACCCGTGGCTGGAGCTCGGCGTTGCGGCCGGTGCCGCCTTCGCCGGCGATCCCCACACCCATCCGCTGTACAACCCGGATGCGTTCTTCCTCTTCGACCTCGGAGTCGTCGAGCTCGACGGCGCCGGTAACGGCTCACTGGGCAGCTACGCATCGCTGCCAGACGTCGGTGCGGTGGACGATCTGGGCAAGGGCCGCAAGAAGGCCGAAGTCGAGGCCGTCGGCTACGGGCTGCAGAAGATCAACCCGGTGATGATCCAGGCCGACCGGGTGCGACTCAAGGCGAGCCTGTTCGTCGTGAACGCGAAAGGGGTGGCCGGCGTCGGCAACTTCCCCACCGGCGAGGTGCTGCCGAGCAACTCGATGCTCCTCAGCGGTGACGCCAAGCACGGCGGTACGTGCTTCGGCGACTCGGGAGGGCCGATCCTGGAGGACGATTCCGACACGATTCTCGGGGTCACGTCGTTCGGGTTGAACGGCAACTGCGCCGGTGTGGGCGGTGCGTTCCGCATCGACAGGCAAGCCGAACTCGACTGGATCAACGGGTTCTAGGCCCAGAAGGGTCACGGATGACGCGGGCCGCACCTCCGGGTGCGGCCCGCCTGCCTTCTCGTCGCGCCGCAACGCCTGGAGTGGAGCTCGGCTGCATGGCGTGCCGACGTCGTCCTCGCGCAGGTGGGACCGAACGCTTCCGGCCGTCGCCCATCAGATTCGGTGCGAACAGGCTGGTGGCGGTGGCAACGTAGGATCACCCTCCCCTCCGATCTCCGGGCGGTCTCCGGCAGGGTCTACAATCCAGCGACTTCGGTCGAGAGGTGCGCCCCCTTAGCTCAGTGGCAGAGCACTTC
>JABAOE010024316.1_pt1 | contig 10308 bp, 10 predicted proteins | sample 7062141 | NCBI WGS metagenome assembly JABAOE01 (sample SAMN14538627, study PRJNA623070) | marine sediment metagenome | biome: marine biome [ENVO:00000428]; feature: marine pelagic biome [ENVO:01000023]; material: deep marine sediment [ENVO:00002113] | place: India: Gulf of Khambhat ...
CGGCAAGCTTCTCGCCTACAACTATTCGATAACCGGTAACTGGCCGATGGCGATTACCGCCTACAATCATGGCCTGTCGGGAGCCCGGCGTGCCATGCGACAGTTCGGCGACAACGCGTACGCGGAGATCATGCGCAATTACAAGAGCCGCACTTTCGGATTTGCTTCGCGTAACTTTTACGTCGCGTTCCTGGCGGCGATGCACGTCGATCAGGACCCGCAGCGTTATTTCCCCGGGCTGGTGCCGGACAGCCCGATCGCTTATGCGACGATGCCGCTGCCGGCCTATATACCCGCCGAAAATATCGCGGCGACCCTGAACGTTCGACAACGCGACCTGGCAAGGCACAACCCGGCAGTGCAGGCAACCGTGTGGCAAGGCACCAAGCATTTGCCGAAGAACTATGTCATCAGGATGCCGAACGACATGCTGAGTGCCGCGTTGCCCGAACTGCTGGCGAATCTCTCCGGCGATGCCCTGTTCGACGAACAGTTGCCGGATCTTTTTCACACGATAAGGCGTGGTGAAACCTTGTCGGAAATCGCGGCAGAGTACGATACGCGAGTATCGACACTCATGGCGCTAAACAATCTGCGCAACAGGAACCGCATCAGGGCAGGTCAGCAATTGCGACTGCCGGCGGCAGGGCCGGCTCCGGTGCAGGTAGCCGCCGCCGCGGCACCTGCCACGCCGCCGCCAGGAGGTGTGATCGCGGATGCGCCTGCGATCGCTGAAGCGGCGGAGGCGGTCGCCGCCGCAGCGATAGCCGAAGAAGTCGAGGTGCCGTTCGTGCTTGCCGACCAGGTCGGTCAGCTGATCGGCAGCCTGCAGGCGTCGCTGCTCTCTGACCCGAGCGACTACACCATCGCGCCGGATAAGACGATCGAGGTTCATCCGCTGGAAACGCTTGGCCACTACGCCGACTGGCTCGGCATCAAGACGCAACGTCTGCGCGATATCAACGGGCTCGCGTTCAGGACTCCTGTCGAGGTGGGTCAGCGCATCAAGCTCGATCTGAGCGAGGTCGATGCCCAGTCGTTCGAAAACCTTCGCGCTACCTACCACAAGGAACAGCAGGATACTTTCTTCCGCAATTACACGATCACCGGCATAACCGAGCATGTGGTGAAAAGCGGTGAGTCGGTGTGGATACTCGCGCTCCGAAAATACGACGTCCCCGTGTGGTTGTTTCGCCAGTACAATCCGGAACTCGATCTGCATAATGTGCAGCGCGGCACGCGCCTCAATTTCCCGGTACTCGAAAGCAACACGCCGGGATGAAACTTGTGCGGCCGGGCCTCTATGTCATTCGGCTGCTTCCTGTCTTACTCCTGACCATCGCCTCTATGGCATACGTGGCCGACGTCGAGGGCCGTGACGCTTATGTCATCAGGAATGTCACGCCGATGCTGATCGTCATTGCGCTGTCGGCCCTGACTTTGTACAAGGGGCGTGGCAGCTGGACTGGCGCCGGCTGGCGCTGGCCACTCGCTACGCTGGGCTTCGCCATTCCCGCGCTCGGGCTGTCGCTTTACCTGCACTACGCCTATGCGGTGAATCTCGAAGGCTTGTTCGCCGATGCTGTCTATCCAATGCAGCTGTTTCGATTCCTGCCCGCCTACACGATGGTCGCCGGGGCCATAGGTTTTGCGATAGGCTGGATAGCCGGTCGAAACATCTAGCCGGGACGCCACACCGTGCGCTATTCCGTTTTCTTGCTCCGCGCGGTTTGGTAATCTGCCGGAAATTCCGGAGATGCTGATGAGCTCGGGTAGAAATCTTGCGTTTTGGGCGGGTGTGGCTACGTTGCTGGGAGGCCCCGGCCTTACTACGTTTCCCGTCGCCGCTGCGGATTTTCCAATAGCGGACAAGGTCGTCGTCGAAAAGGCCAATCGCAAGTTGCACCTGTTGAAGGACGGCGAGGCATTTCGCACGTTTGATATCGCGCTGGGCATCGAACCAGTCGGTGACAAGGAACGAGAAGGAGACCAGAAGACGCCGGAAGGCCAGTACATGCTGGATATCCGATATGCGGAAAGCGATTTCTTCCTGGCCATTCGTATCTCGTATCCCAATTCGGAGGACCGCGCATACGCCAGGTACCGCGGGTTCGATCCGGGCGGCCAGATCATGATTCATGGCCAGCCAAATGCGCCGACCTACTCGGCCGCGTATTACCGGACCCAGGACTGGACCAACGGCTGCATCGCGCTTTCGAACTCCGACATGATCGATATCTGGCTCATGACGAAAAACGATACGCCGATCGAAATCCTCCCCTGAGCGCCAATCAGCGAGGAAGTCAATTGCAACAGGCAAAGATAGTCACAGGCTCGTCCCTGCGAGCCGATAGTGATGAGACGGTCGATGCCGAAGTCTGGCCGGAAGGCAGTCTAGAGGTTCTGTCTCAAGTGGAAATGGAGCAGCTTCGCCAGCATGGCGAAGGCGGGCTGCATGAGGTGTTGCGGCGTTCCATCCTGGCAGTACTGAATACCGGCTCGGATCTCGACGATACGCGGGCGGTGCTCGAAAAGTACAAGGATTTCGAGGTCGGATTCCTGCAACAGGATCGCGGGCTGCAGGTAACACTGAAGGGCGCGCCGGCAACTGCTTTCGTCGACGGCAAGATGATTCGCGGTATTCGCGAACTGCTGTTCGCCGTGCTGCGCGATATCGTCTATACAAACCACGAGTTGCACGAAGGCGGTCGCTTTCACCTGAAGACTTCGCCCAACGTAAGCAATGCGATTTTCCACATCCTGCGCAATGCACGGATCCTGGAATCGCCCAGCCGGCCGAACCTCGTCATCTGCTGGGGGGGTCACGCGATAAGCAGGGAAGAATACGACTATACGAAGAAGGTCGGTTACGAACTCGGCTTGCGCGGGTTGAACGTGTGTACGGGATGCGGCCCGGGCGCGATGAAGGGACCGATGAAGGGTGCAACCATCGGTCATGCCAAGCAGCGCATTCACGACGGCCGCTACATCGGTATTACGGAACCCGGCATTATCGCGGCCGAGTCGCCAAACCCGATCGTCAATTCCCTCGTCATCATGCCGGACATGGAAAAGCGTCTCGAAGCGTTCGTCAGGATTGCGCATGGTGTAGTCGTATTTCCCGGCGGTGTTGGCACGACCGAGGAAATGCTGTATCTGCTGGGAATATTGCTGCACCCGGACAATCGCGAGCTTCCTTTGCCCCTGATCATGACGGGACCGCGGGAGTCCGAATCGTATTTTCGGCAAATCGACGAGTTTGTATCGGAAACGCTCGGGCCCGACGCCCGGAAGCGATACAAGATCATCATCGATGATTCGGAACTAGTAGCGAGACGAATCTCGGATGGGGTCGACGAGGTCCGGCGATTCCGCAAGAGACACGGCGAAGCTTATTATTTCAACTGGCGATTAAACATCGACGAAGAATTCCAGTCACCGTTCAAGGCTACACACGAATCGATGCGCTCGCTCGAGCTGACGACCGACCTGCCGGTGCATGATCTTGCTGTTAACCTGCGACGGGTTTTCTCGGGAATCGTGTCTGGAAATGTGCGCGACGACACCATGGCAGAGATCGAAAAACACGGTCCTTTCGAAATCGGCGGGTCGCGTCAGCTGATGGATCTGCTCGATACTTTGTTGACGAATTTTGTCAAACACGGTCGCATGAAGCTTGCGAGCGAAGCTTACGCACCCTGCTACAGGGTCGCGAAATAACATCTACGGCAGTCGAACCGCGTTTCCGCGATCGTTTTGCATTTAGTAAAAAAGGCCTCGGAGCCCGGCCGGCAGGCCCTCTTCATTAAGTAAAAATACGCTATAAAACATTGAAATTTATGTAAAAAATGGCTTTCTGCATTGTGATGTAGTTCCTGTGCCCGGGGTTCACTGCCACGTAGCATCTGCGCAAAGGATTAATAGAGTAGACGCTTATGCAGGACAGCAAAGAGATTACCTGGGCAAGCGATTACAGCGCGGATGAGGAAGGCGATTCTAAAGTAAAAGATCGCGAAGCCAACGTGCACGCCGGGGACAAGTCCGACGAGGATGGCTGGCAAAAGTATCGCAGGTGGATTTCCAAAGCGCCCGCCCCCCGCAGCCGAAGAGCCGGAATCGACTCGTCGCTCTACACATGGAAGGGTTATCGCAACTGGACCGAACAGATCAAGCGCAACTGGTCCGACAACTAGTCCGTTCGGCTAAGCCCGCCCCGAAAAATCCCCACCGCTCCGCGATGTGATTCATATCACGTATGATTCTGTGCGGTTCGTTTTCATGCTTTCAGTCAAACGAAATGAAATCGGCAAAAAGTTCGAACGAGTTCTCTATTTCGGAAATTAGTTACCTAAGATTAGATGCTCGTACAGCAAGCTGTGATGCATCTCACGGTGAGCAAAAAACGACAGGACTATAGTTCCGGTTAATGGACAACACCCTTGAACATGGAAGTATGTCAAACAAGTCCGTAGCCAAAGATTCACCGGTAGCGACGCTCAAAGACGACACGGCGCGACAGCGTTGGGAATATTTTCATCGCGCTATAGCACACGCCAAACAGTCAAACTTCAGTGCCCTGCAGGATTCGGATGCAGACGCGAGTGAACCTGAAAGCCCGCGTCCGACTCTTTCGATCGCAAGATAACGCGCTGAGAGCCCGCTACCGATGGAACGCCTGGTTCAATATCTTGATGATCTCGAAGATCTGATCTTCGCTATTGCGCTTAAAGCAGAGCGAATCCGCGCGGCTATCATTTTCTTCCTGTTTGTGGTCACCGCAGCAGCGCTGCAGGTTGTCTGTGTCCTGGTTGCATTGAGACATCCCCCTATCGCACTTGCTATCGCAGCGCTGCTTGCCGTATCCGTATTGTTCGACGCCGTTGTCGGACAGTCACCAAAAGCCTACGCCAAAAAAACTTCAATCCGAGCGGCCTGATCGAGGCTTGAAAATCCCTGTGCAGGCACTATCGTGTCTGTCCGCGCCGGACGCGTATATCGCGGCCGGCTCGAGTTCATGCAGGAGTAAGACCAGGTGAGCAACAAGAAAGGCCGTGAGACGCTGGGATTCCAGACGGAGGTTCGGCAGCTGTTGCAGCTGATGATCCATTCGCTGTACAGCAACAAGGAGATATTCCTGAGAGAGCTGATTTCAAATGCTTCGGATGCTGCAGACAAGCTCAGGTTCGAGGCGCTAGCGGTTCCCGAACTGCTGGAGAATAGGCCCGACCTGCAGATAGACGTCGCGTTCGAACCCGAAGCCAGGACGATTTCGGTCACGGACAACGGCATCGGCATGTCGCGCGACGAGCTGACCGAGAACCTCGGGACTATTGCAAAATCTGGCACCGCCGAATTTCTGCAAAGAATGACGGGGGACGCCAAGAAGGACGCCAGTCTTATTGGTCAATTTGGCGTCGGTTTCTACTCTTCGTTTATCGTTGCCGACAAAGTCGAGGTCGTGACACGGCGGGCCGGGCTGGAAGCTGGCGACGGCGTCCGCTGGGAGTCCGACGGACAGGGGGAATTCACGATCGAGTCGGCTGATGTCGAGAAACGCGGCACCACGGTTACCCTGCACCTGAAGGACGCGGAAGTGGAGTTTGCGGACGAGGTCCGTCTCGATTCGCTGATCAGAAAGTACTCGGACCACATCGGCTTCCCGGTGCTGCTAAAGAATCTCGCCGACGCCGACAGTGAACCGAAAACGGTGAATTCCGCGACCGCTTTGTGGACCCGCTCACGCACGGAGATCAGCGATGATGAATACAGGGAGTTCTACAAGCACATCGCGCACGATTTTGTCGACCCGCTTTGCTGGAGCCATAACCGGGTCGAGGGCAAGAGGGAATACACAAGCCTCCTGTACTTACCGTCGAGAGCACCGTTCGACCTGTGGAACAGGGATGCGCCAAGGGGGCTCAAGCTCTATGTACAACGTGTCTTCATCATGGACGATGCCGAGCAGTTCCTGCCCTTGTACTTGCGCTTCGTCAAGGGAGTCATCGACTCGTCGGACCTGCCGCTGAACATTTCACGCGAACTCCTGCAACAGAACCCCGATCTCGATGCAATGCGTGGTGCGCTGACCCGGCGTGTCCTCGACATGTTGCACAAGATATCGTCGAATGAAGCGGACGATTACAAAAAATTCTGGGCCGAGTTCGGAGCAGTGATCAAGGAAGGCGTGATCGAAGACAGGTCAAATGCCGATAAGCTCATGGGTCTGTTGCGATTCGCCTCGACGCACACCGACTCTGCGGCACAGGACCAATCACTCGAAGATTACGTTTCTCGTGCAGCCGAAGGACAGCACAGGATTTACTACATCATCGGAGACAGTTTCGAAACCGTCAGCAGGAGTCCGCAACTCGAGCAATTGCGCGACAAAGGCCTCGAAGTATTGCTGCTCTATGATCGCATCGACCCGTGGATAGTGGATCAATTACAGGAGTTCGAAGGCAAGAGTTTCCAGGATGTCGGTCGCGGGCAGCTGGCATTGCCGGAGGGTGACGGCGAGCTTACGCAGAAGGCGATGAACGAAGAGGCGAAACCGCTTCTGAAAAAGATCAAAAAGTCTCTGCAAGACAGAGTCGAAGCCGTCAATGTCAGTCAGAGGCTCGTAGACTCACCTGCCTGCGTCGTTACCGGCGAGCAGGACCTGTCGCCGCAGGTCAGACGTATGCTCGAGGCGACCGGCCAGGCGCTGCCGGAAACGAAGCCGATACTCGAAATCAATATCGAGCATCCACTGATTGCCAGGCTCTCCGCCGAGCCGGACGACACGCGTTTTCGTGAGTTATCTAATATCGTGCTCGATCATGCACTACTGGCTGATGGAGCGCAGCTCGCAAACCCGGCCGAGTACGTGCGCCGCGTGAACCAGCTGCTGCTGGACATGGAAACGGAAAAACCGGCCTGATGCAGCCGTCGTCATTTACGGGTACCCTCGGTCCCGTAACCGTCAACACGGCACGACTCAGATGAACAAAAAAACTGATGCAGATCTCCGTTCACGCCTGACCGAAGAGCAATACCAGGTCACGCAAATGAAGGGCACGGAACGACCTTTCAGCGGCAAGTACGTAGATCACAAGGAAGACGGCGTTTACCAGTGCGTCTGCTGTGGCGCAGAGCTTTTCAGCTCCGACCACAAGTTCGACTCCGGGACCGGCTGGCCCAGTTTCTGGTTGCCTCTCGCCGGGGACCGGGTACGTAAGGTGCGTGACCTGAGCCATGGCATGGTCAGGGAGGAAGTCGTCTGCGCCAATTGCGATGCGCACCTCGGTCACGTTTTCGCAGACGGGCCGGAGCCCAGCGGCTTGCGGTATTGCATCAACTCCGCATCGCTGAATTTTGACCAGCCGGACTGACGGTACCAACAACGAACCAAAAAGGGCAGTAAAGATGAAATTCACGCGACAACTTGCTTTGCTTTCGATCGGCATGACGCTGGCCGCTTGTGGCGATTCCGGGAGTACGGGAAATGAGGCAACGAACGCGGCGCCGGCAACGGCGGCTCCGGTCACCGACGAAGTGATTGTCGAGTCGGTCGAGATCATGCCGGGCCTGTCGATGCGGCTGTTGCGGGAGGGCAGCGGCAGGGTTGCGGAGCCAGGGCACACCGCCGTAGTCCATTACACGGGATGGCTCTATGACGATGGGGCGGCACTAAATCGCGGCAACAAGTTCGACAGTTCGGTCGATCGCGGCGTGCACTTCGAATTTCCGCTCGGCGCTGGTAGGGTCATTCGTGGCTGGGACGAAGGCGTTGCCGGCATGAAGATCGGAGAGATTCGCGAATTGACTATTGCGCCTGAGCTGGCATACGGCGATCGCCAGGTCGGCAACCTGATCCCCGCCGGTTCGACTCTGATTTTCGAAGTCGAACTCGCGGACCTCAAAGGTCTCGATGATCAGGCTGGCCCACCCTGAATGAAATCGGATCAGGTCAGGTTATCGCTCTTCCGATATTGCAGGTCGCGGGCCTGGCCTATCCAGTCCTGCCGATAAATCCGGCTGCGAAATCCCTTGAGCCGTTGAGCGACACGATCGATCTCGTATTCGCTCATCTCGGCGATCTGGTTGTAAGAGTAGATGCCGAGCTCGTTGAGCGTTTTTTCGATTGCCGGGCCAACGCCTTTGATCCTTTTGAGGTCATCCTTATCGTCCGCCGCGCCCGCGTCCTCGACCAGTATCTGTCGCGTTTGTGGTTCGGCCGCGACTTCCTGCTTGTCGTCTTCTTCGACGAACTCAGCGGCAGCGATCAGCTCATCGGACACAGTCTCTGACTCGTCAAGCTCAGGAGCCGCTTCGGATGCTTCCACGATTTTGTCAGCGATCGGCTGTGCGCCTGTTTCATTGTCGATCTGGTCCTGCAGATCCGAGACGGTTGGCGCCAGCGTGTCCGTGTGTGGCTCGTTCGACGCATCGAGGCTGTCGAGCGACCCTGCGTCAACGGGCTCGATGCGGGTCTGGTTCGCCTGTGCCATCTCCTCGAAGGACGCAATTCTTTCCTCGGCTTTCGCCAGCCTGGCCTCCAGTTCCTTGGCCTGCCTGTCACGCTCCTGAAATTTCTCGACCAGCGGCGGTACACGGCTTTGCCAACTGTTGAGTTCGCGACTCAAATGGAAAATCTTGTCATCCTTTTCCTTGAGTCCACTGACCGTATTCCTGTTTTGCGATTCCTGGTTTTCGACGACGGTCTGCAATTTGTCACGCTGCGCGACCGTAGCCTCGAGTTTGGCGCGAAATTCGTCAACTTGTTTTTGCAGTTCATCGCGTGCCTTGAAGGAATCTCGCAATGACTCCGACAATTCCTTGGCGCGGTTGATCGACTCCTGGTGCGAGCCCTGGTACTGGCTGATTTGCTCCATGAGGCTCTTGTTCTGCTCCGCAAGCCGCTCCTGCTCCGATTGTTGCGATTCCAGCTGATCCTGCCATCCGGCATTGATCGCGATCTTTTCCTTTCCGGCCCTGTCGCCGCGGAAAACCCAGCCGAGCACGAGGCCCACGACCAGCGCAAGCGCCAGCAGTCCGATATGTACAACCGTCAACTCAGGTATTGTGAATTCCATATAACCCGGTGTACCTCAAATTGTCGCCTCAGGAAGCCAGCCGAATCCGGTCCATTTCATCGAGTACTTCCCGGATCTGATCGACCGCCCAGTCGATTTCCTGGCGTTTTATCACGAGTGGCGGCGCAAGTCTCACGACTGTTTCATGAGTTTCCTTGCTCAGCAGTCCACGGTCCATGAGCGCTTCACATATTTCCCTTGCGGTGCCATGCGTGGGGTCGATCTCGATGCCCGCAAAAAGGCCACGGCCGCGAATATCGGCAATGAACGGGCTCTCGAGTTCGCGCAGCTTGCCGAGCAAGTAGTCGCCCATTTCCCGGCTTCTATCGGCGAGCTTTTCCTCGACGAGTATGTTCAGTGCCTCGAGCCCGACAGCGGCCGCCAGCGGGTTACCGCCGAAAGTGCTGCCGTGGTCGCCGGGCGTGAACACGTCCATGACCTCGCGCTTTGACAGGAACATGGACACCGGCACGATGCCACCGCCCAGCGCCTTACCCAGGATCAGGCCGTCGGGCACGACATTTTCGTGATCACAGGCAAGCAAACTGCCCGTGCGCCCCAGTCCGGTCTGAATCTCGTCGGCTATGAGCAGCACATTGTGCTTGCGACAGATTTCAGCGCAGGTTTTGAGGTAGCCGTCCGGCGGAATGACGATGCCACCCTCGCCCTGGATCGGCTCGACAAGAAATGCCGCGGTGTTCGGCGTAATCAGGCTGTCCAGCGACTCGAGGTCGCCGTAACGGGCCAGCTTGAATCCCTTGGCAAACGGACCGAATCCGTACTGGTATTGCGGCTCGTCCGAGAAGCCGACGATCGTCGTCGTGCGCCCGTGAAAATTGCCGGTGCAGGCGATGATTTCCGCCTTGTCTTTCTCGATGCCCTTGACCTCGTATCCCCATTTGCGTGCTGCCTTGATGGCAGTTTCCACGGCTTCCGCGCCGGTGTTCATCGGCAATGCCATGTCCTGTCCGGTCAATTCGCACGCTCGCTGGAGGAATTTGCCGAGCTGGTCCGTGTAATACGCCCGCGACACAATGGTGAGCGTTTCGAGCTGCTTCTTGGCCACCGCGACGAGCCGCGGGTTCGCGTGCCCATGACTCACGGCGGAGTAGGCGCTCATCATGTCGAGATATTTTTTGCCATCCTCATCCCACACGAATACGCCTTCGCCGCGCGACAGCACGACGGGAAGCGGTTCATAGTTGTGCGCGCAAAAGCGGTTTTCGAGATCGAT
>JABAOE010010738.1_pt3 | contig 10306 bp, 11 predicted proteins | sample 7062141 | NCBI WGS metagenome assembly JABAOE01 (sample SAMN14538627, study PRJNA623070) | marine sediment metagenome | biome: marine biome [ENVO:00000428]; feature: marine pelagic biome [ENVO:01000023]; material: deep marine sediment [ENVO:00002113] | place: India: Gulf of Khambhat ...
GAAACTGGCACGATGAACACCGATGTAAAGCTGTGCGCCATTACGCTGGAGATCCCGAGCCCGAAAGCGGCTACCGCGACGATCGCTGCGAGCACTATTCTCATTCCTTCACTCTCCCGTTTCCGAGCGGCACAAGCGCATCGGGCACCACATTCATGCGGCGGGACTTTCAGGTGCGCGCCGCCCCAACGCCACCGCGATTTCGTCCGCGTCAAGCAAGACCGAGCGATCGATCTGCAATGCGTCGGCTGCCGCCGCAACCGCGTGCGTCCATGTGCATCGGTTCGTGAACAACATTCCAGAAACGTCGAGGGTGCCGCCTCGGTTAAGGTAGCCCAGTCCCCGCATTAAGGTTGGGCCGGTGTCGAGCGGCCGCAGCACGCCGAGCATCGGTGCCGGTCTGGTGTGGGTCAGCAGTAGCCGCGCGGCGGTGTGCCCCGGGAAAAGATGGCCGCACAGATCCGGTGACGCCAAAAATTCGGCCTCCCGCTCGTCCCGGGGTTCCCGGAAACGGCCCGGTTCGAGAAGGTAGACGACCGCGTTTGCCACTCCTCGATCTGTCAATCGGTCCGATGCACGCAACGCTTCGGTCAGCTGGTAGGCACCGATAGCGATCAACAGTGTCCGTTCGTCGGGACTTCCCGAACCGCGTAGCCGGATCGCACCGTCAGTAACCAGCTGCTCGGCCTGTGGCGGCGTAAGTCTTTCCGGAACGGGTTGTTTGGGTGCAACGATAGCCCAAAGCTGGCCGCGCGTGCCGAATAGCGCCCGCATCGCCGCGGTCGCGGTATTCCAGTCGGGCGGGAAGACCACCCGCGCGATGTCGGCCATTTCGCCAAGAAGTGCTTCGGCGAACGTTGGATCCTGATGCGACTGCTCGTTTTTGCCGTTCTCCCATGTATGCGATGTCAGGACGATCGGTACAGACAGCCAGCCGAGCGCCTGTTTGGCTTCCATTTGAAGCCGGGCGAAGATCACTTCCTGGCGAACCGCACCGAGCATTTTCACCGCGAACGCCTCGTAGGTACAAACAAGGTTGATCCCGCCCTTGTTCGCCAAGGCGGCGCTGACCACGGCTTCCTCGTTGAGCGCGGTAATCACGCAGCCATCCACCGCCTCGGCGACTCCTGGTTCGGGCGCGGTCACGCGATGCTTCAGGAGATCCAGGGTCCGGTTCAACCGATTGCTGCGCATCTCGTCCGGATTGCCAACTCTCGGCCGTAATCCCGGGTTCGCTTCGACGATCTGACTAAACGTTATATCGATTGCTTCCATCGGCGAGGTGACCGCATCGCTCTTCGGTTCGTGCCAGACTGGCTCGGGAGGCCGCGGTAGAGGGACGTTGCGGCGCATCAAAGTGTGATCCCGTTCGCGCGGCCGAGATTGTCGTTGGTGATTGTTCAGCCGGTGCGCCGCTGCCGTAAGCTCGCCGAGAGCAACCCAGAGCCGTTGCGCGCCGGTATTGAATTCGCCGCGCGCGTCGGTATCCGTCGCCGGATTTCCACTCAGGGGAAGGCCGTGCGCAGCGTTGGTCCCCGCGCCGGGGAAACCGTACCCTTTAGGCACTTCCGCTATTCCGTAGTGGAGCGGTACGGGGTAGGCCGCTTCGTTACGAGCAATAGCGCTGGCGCACGCCGACAATCGGTCTTCGATTTCGATGATCCCCCAGCAAAACGAAGCAGGATCGCGCCCGTCGAGATCGATCGGATCGAACCCGTTCAACCGCAAATGCTGGCGGAACCACGCCACGCCGCCAATCTGCGCCATTGTGCTTCGTTGATCGATACGCCTGCCATTGGCGATCATGATCGGAGACACGAGGCCGCAGTCTTCGGCACGCCACCAGCGGGGAGTCCAGTCGCTCGCGCGTTGCTCTTCGAAGGCACCGTCGCTGAGGAACGCAACGAGGCGTTCCCCCGGCAACGGCATGTGGACATATTGGATCTCCGCAAAACCCAGGTAACCACCCTCGATCAATCCTCCTGCAGTGTGAACGTTGACGTGGCTGCCCAGTGGCGATGCCGGCTTGCCATCCGGTGCGACAGCGTAGGAATAGAAATCGCCAACTACACGCGAAAGGCCCATGTCTGAAACGTCGTAGCGCGCCTGCTGTTCCGGCGACATGTTGCCGACCAGGACGTTCACCGCGTCGATGGCGGCGACGCAATGACCCTGCCCCATGAGCCACGACCGCGTGCATCCTGTAAGCGCGTTGGCCGTCAGGTAGCCGACATAGGCCGGCACCATGTTCAACGACCCGCCGGTATGGCCTTCGGGATGCGTCTTAAAATCGTTCTCGGATAACGCGGCACCGTCCAACCGCACCCGCCTCGCGTAAGTCATATGCACGACCAGCCACATCGCAGCACTTGCCAAGCGATCGGCCGCCATCAGGATCGCAAACACCTCGTCGGTGTCCGCTACCGCACCTAGCGTCACAAGATGGTGGGCTAGGTCGTAAATATGGGTTTGAGTGTAGTCGTCGTGCTCGATCATGCCATATCCGGTGGCCCATTCGGCAAACGCCGGGTCGTGCTGGCGGTACGCGTGCGCGCGCTCGCGCAGCCGATGTCGCTCATGCGGTTGGAGTTCGTCGTGCACTGTCAACCTCCTCCATGTCCTCTGTCCCTTTGGACGTCTCGCTCTGTTGCCGTAGCAACGAGAACGCTTCGTCGGCAAGGATGCTTTCCTCGTCAACTGGAACGACCCAGACTTCGACCGGGCTGTCGGCTTGGCTAATTCGCGCTTCCCGCGCGATGGCGCCCCGGTTAGCCTTCGGGTCGAGTTCGATGCCGCACCACGCCATGCCTGAAAGAATTCGCGCGCGAATTTCAGGTGAATTTTCGCCGATGCCGCCACCGAGTATGATCGCGTCGGCGCCACCGAGAACCGCTAAATACGCGCCGATATACTTGCGCGCGCGGTAGCAGAAGAGATCAACCGCGAGCTCGGAGTCAGGATCGTTTCGACCGAGCAGTTCCCGTATATCGCCGCTTCTTTGCGAAACGCCGAGCAACCCGGACTCGTTGCTCAACATATGCTCGAGCTGGTCAAGGGTTAGGCCGCACCGTCGTTGCAGGAACATCAGCAAGCCCGGATCGACGTCGCCGGAACGGGTCGACATGACCAGCCCTTCCAACGGCGTGAATCCCATCGACGTATCGCGGGCAACGCCCGATTCGATCACCGAGACGGAACAGCCGGCGCCGAGTTGTAGCGTGATCAATCGAGCGCCATCGCCATCGGTCCCACTAAACACGCACCAGGCGCGCCACATCGCCTCATGAGCTATGCCGTGGAACCCGTACCGGCGAATACCATGCTGGTGGCAAAGGTCGTGCGGCAAAGCATAGGTGCTCGCGACCGCCGGCAGCCTACTGAAGAAAGCCGTATCGAACACCGCAACATGCGTCGCCGCAGGGGAGAATGCGCGTCGGGCGGCCCGCAGCCAGGCCAGCGCAATCGGGTTGTGCAACGGGGCGAGCGTCGACGCCTCGGCGATTTCTTTCTCGACCGCAGACGTGATCAAACACGACGCTTGTAGCGTGGACCCGCCATGCACAACACGATGGGAAATTACATCGATAGCTGGCAGCGAATTATCGACGACGAAACGAGAAAATGTCACGTCCGCCGGTTGATCGGGGTTCTCTAACTTGTCTGCGGCAAGTCTTCGTAAGGTGCCGTCTTTCCACGCGAAGGCGGCGAGTTTTACTGACGAGCTTCCGGCATTGACCGTGAGCACAGTATGACAATCCGTCGCGGTGCTACCCGTCATATGGCTTCGTTTCTGCGCCACTTGCTACTGCGCCCGAAATGCGCGTTTGACCGCCTTGGCGCAGTCGCGCGCGGCGCAGCCGCACCGAATGACGGTCTGGACGACGAGCCGCGGCCGGAACACGATCAGGAAAGCGAGAAGCGCTAAGCCGGCAAGTGCGGCGATACCGGCGTACAGAAATAGATTGGTCGACGCTACGCCAAGAAAGACCCGACACACCTTGCGCGTGCCGGAATAGGCGATTTCGAGTTCCTGGAGCTTATCGATCAAAACCGAGGCATCGGAGGCGAAGAAAACACCCTGAATGACATCGGTGACGATCGGTAGGCCGGTCGGACTGAGCACCACGGCCATCTCCCGCTGCGAGTTGACGCCGACAACTTGTCCGCAAGCGTTCACGATCGGCCCGCCGCTGCTGCCCGGGTTGGTCGGCGCCGAGTGCTGGATCAAGCGGAATTGCGTCCCGCCGGCAAACCACGATCCGGCGAACAGTCGGCTGACCGACCCGATCGTGAAACTGGTCTGCAGGGCGGAGCCCAGCCGGCCGCCTGCGCCGGGAAAGCCGATGGCGAAGATGGTCGCCCCTTTGGCCGGGCGGTCGGCATCGATTTCGCTCAACAGCGCCGGCGGCCGGTTCAGGTCTTCGACGCGCAGGATCGCCAAGTCCTCGTCGCGAAATGCCTTGACCAGTTCCGCCGGGCGCCGGTTCTCCGGGGCGACGCCGCTCTCGACCACGAATATCGTCCAGCCGCCTTTAAACAACGGGTCGACGACATGCAGATTGGTCGCAACATGACCGTCACGGCTGACCACAAAGCCGGTGCCGGCGGTCGTCCCCTCCGGTCCCGTGGCGATCACCCGGACGACGCTGGGCTCGAGCAATTTAGCCACCGACTGAGGCTCGATCGCTGCGGCGGAAAACGAGGTGAGCGAAAAAGCCGCCGCGATGGCTAGCTTTATGACCATACGGCTTGGCGAAATTCTCATGGCCTTCGGCACCCTCTCGCCTATCCCGTCGCCCATGCCAACGAACGAAAGTTCAAAACGGGGCCCGCTTAAGTTTCAAATTCACCAGCATATAGTCGGAAACTCATTGATATGCCTCAGTTTAACGGTGGTCTCGACGGGTGGCGCTGCCATGGAATTGTGCAGGTGAGGCAACCGGCTTTTCGCGAACCGGATACTGGATAAGCCCGCATTCGATCAAAGCGCCGTCTCTAGTCACTCCGTTCTCGTCAGTTTGCCATCAGCCCGCAACATGACCCGTTCGTCCTCGAGGCGTAGAAAGATTACGTCGAGACCGTTCTTGGTCAGCATACGGCGATAGATCTGGGCCTCAAGCGCACCGCTCGCGGCGATACCGGCCGAGTATGCGGTCAATGCATCACCATCGACGGCAGCCCAACGCATCGGCTCACCTTTGAGTGGATTTGGTAATTCAGCTTTGCTAAACATGCCACCCCTCGGCGCACTAATGAAAACGGCGCCATTCCAGTCCGAAGGAACAAAATTCTCCTCAATTTCTCGACGCTTGATGGGATGTTCGGCGGGCCCATCGGCGGGATGGATGACGGTGATCCACTTTAAGCGAAACCCGTCGTCTTTATAGGGCTGTATGGTCACGTCCATTCCGCGCACTTCAGCATCTCCATGTATTGGGTGCACTGCTGTGCCACTGCCAACGTATGAGCCGAAGAATTTTGTGAGATGGCCTTCCGCCGTTGCTAAGCTGGTCGCCGCAATCACGGCAATAACACACAACGCTAGCGTGACAGTGTTTCGTAGGTGCATCCGTCTTGTCCTTTCCGACTCCACAGCCGTGATGGATCGATAAGACCTAAGCATACGCTTTACCTTGGCTAACCGATTTGCAGTCGTGCACACGATCGAGACAGCGCAACGAAGGGATGAGCTACTCCGCCCACAAAGTCGCGCGCACCATCTCGGGCATAACGTTCACCTGATCGTGGACTTCCTTGACACCTTCGACGCCTTCCGCAGCGATACGCAACGCATTCTTTGCCGCCGCCGTTTCCGCCATGCCCCATAGGGTCACCACGCCGTCGGCGACGACGATGTTGTTGAAAAATATGTCTACGCCCGCGTTGCGCCCAGCTTTCTCGACGGCCGCCTTGAGTTCGCGGTCGCCGGCCGAAACCGTCGATTTCGTACCCGCGGCCGCCAGTCCTTGCAGCAGGTTGGCGCGGCTGATAATGCCCACCAGTTTGCCGTCGCGCACCACGGGCACGCGCTTGATGTGGTGTTTCTCGAGCGTCGTCGCGATTTCCGCGAGCGAGGCGTCCTCGGCGACCGAAATCACGCCTTGAGACATGATGTCACGGGCATGCAGTCCGTGCGACTTGATGTAATCGCGCTGACGGTCCTCGGGCATGGCGAACATGGTGAGCCACCAGGAAGGCTGGCGTTCCGTTTCGCTTTCGGGACGGTGCATAAGATCGCCTTCGCTGACGATACCGACGACCCGGTCCCGGTCATCGACAACGGGAACGGCGCTGATGCCGCGATCGATCAAACGCTTGGCAATTTCGGTCACCGTCGTTTCCGGTCGCACCGTCTCGACGGGTGTGGTCATGATGTCAATGGCTTGCATGGATGCTCTCCTTAGCTTGGCGAATTTGCGAGTTCCAAATTGCTGCTGCGCCCCGACTGGTGCCCCCCGTCAACCGTTCGTTACACATCAGCATCGAGCTATATCCCAAGAGTTGCGCGCACCCTATCGGGCATGACGTTGACGTTATCTTGCACTTCCCGAACGCCCACGATGCCCTCGGCGGCGGCGCGCATCGCTGCCTTTTCCGCCTCGGACTCGACCATGCCCCAGATGGTTGCGACGCCATCGACGACGACAATGTTGACGTAGAGCATCGACACGCCAGTATCGTGGACGGCCTTTTCAATAGACATTTTGATGTCGCGATCGCTCGGCGATATCGACCTTTCAGTCCCGGCGGCAGCCAGACCCTGTAGCAGGTCGGCGCGGCTGACAATGCCCACGAGCTTGCCGTCACGCACCACGGGCACACGCTTGATGCGGTTTTTCTCCAGCGTCGTCGCGATCTCCGCGAGCGAGGCTTCCTCGCCTACGGAAATTACGTCGGGCAACATAACGTCCCTGGCATACAATCCGTGCGACTTGACGTAGTCGCGTCTACTTTCCTCGGTGTCGGCAAACAGGCCAAGCCACCAGGACCGCGGGCGTGCGGTACCGCCTTCGGGTCGGCGCATAAGGTCGCCTTCGCTGACCATGCCGATGACCCGGTTTTCGTCATCGACAACTGGCACGGCGCTGATGTTGCGCTTGAGCAATCGCTTCGCGATTTCGCTCACCGCCGTGTCCGGTCGCACCGTCTCGACGTTCGTCGTCATTACATCGCTGGCTTGCATCACTGCTCCATTATCATCCGATCCTGACGCGCCCATCGTCGAGGAACTCATACGGCGGTAGATCGAGGTTACGTGGCGCCGGTCCTTTGCGAACCCGGCCCGCGGTGTCGTACTCGGATCCATGACACGCGCAGAACCAACCACCGTATCGGCTGCGGGGGGAGCCGGCCCGTTGCCCCAGCGGTACGCAGCCGAGATGGGTGCAAATCCCGATCACGATCAACCATTCATCCTGCAGCACCCGCTCGACGTCGGTCGCGGGATCGATCAAGGCGGGGTTATTATCGTCCGCCTTAGCGCGGGCAATCTCTTCGTCGGTGCGGTGAACGATGAAAATCGGCTTGCCCCGCCATTTCACGGTAATGCGTTGCCCGAGCGCAATCGGTTCCAGGTCGACGTCGATCCTGGCCTCGGCGAGGATGTCAGCGGCCGGGTTCATGCTGGCGAGGAACGGCCACAGCGCAACTGCGGCGCCAACCGCAGTCATGCCGCCAGCCATCAGATAGAGAAAGTCGCGGCGCTCGGTTTCCGCCGGCGGGCCTTTGCCCGTCGCCATGGGAATCGTCGGCCTCGCCATTGTCATTTCAGTGCCCCCTAGCCGCGCGCTCTTCCCTAGAGGTGCCGAGTCTGGGGATGAAAGCCGGAACCTTTGCCGCGTAGCGGATATAGTCCTCACCGAAGGTGGCGATCGCCTCACGCTCTTCCTGGCGCGCCAAGTGGACGTACATCCAGACCAGGACCGGAAACATCAGAAGCGTGAGCAAGGTTGGCCACTGGACGAGGAAGCCGAGCAGTACCAGAACGAAACCGACATATTGCGGATGCCGCACCCGGGCGTAGGGTCCAGTGACCGCCAGTGAGCGTTGTTTCTGCGCCTCATAAAGCACCCGCCACGCCGCCGAGATCAAAATGAATCCACCACCGATCAACAGGAAACTCAAGATATGGAAAGGCCCGAAATGCGGATTCGACTGCCAGCCGAACAGCATCTCGGGCAGATGACCAGCGTCGTGCGAGAACCAGTCGATGCCCGGATNNCCGGGATAGCGGCTCTGCAACCACCCCGACAGCAGGAATATGGTGAGCGGGAAGCCGTACATTTCGGCGAACAGCGCGATTAGAAACGCGCTGAACATGCCGAACGAGCGCCAATCGCGTTTGGTTTTCGGCTTGAAGAAACTAAAGGCGAACAGCATGAAGATCGCCGAATTGATGACGACCAGAACCCAAAGGCCATAAGAGGCGGGGTCCATGGTTATTCACTTCCTTCTGCCGGAGGGCCGTCATCGTTGCGGCCGCCTCCATGTCCGCCGTGACCGCCATGCATGAAAAAGTGCATGCCCACACACAAACCAAGAATGAGAATCAGAGGCAAATTGCCGAGGATATGTGCCTCGTGCTCCTCCCACAGGAAATACCCGCCTACGGCGAGAAAAAACAAAAGTCCCAAGCCGTATCTGAATCGCAGAGATCCGAGAAAACTAGGGTTGTTTGATTGGGCCATTGGAGGCTTTCCCGCTAGAGTTGCTGTTACGAGCCGGGTGAGATGACCATCTGATGTCCTTTGCCGCCGACCGGTATCTCTCCGAGAACTTTTAGGGTCTGCTGATCGACCACCCAGACCTTCGACTCGCTGGCGCTGGAGACGTAAAGCTTACCGGTGCCGCGAATGGTGGCGAGGTGGTAGGGATCGGGCGTTAAAACGGCGCTGCCCTGGGTGTCCGTGGCCAGGTCGACGCTGATGAGTTTGTCGTCGCCAAGCGCCGCCACGTAGAGCGTCTTGCCGTCGTCGGAGAGGTCGAGGCCGTGGATCGTTGATCCGACGGGAATGGTTTTTCCGACCTTCTGGCCGTCGATGGCAAGCACGGATACCGTGCCGTCATCGACATTGTTTACATAGAGGGTGGCACCGTCTTTGGACAGCACGACATGCTCGGGACTGCTGCCAACCACGGTGTTCCAGTTAACAATCCACCGCGCCGTATCGACGGCGCTTACAGAGTCGTTACCGGCATTGCTGACATAAAGTTGACCGCTATCTGGACTAAAGGCCGCATAGTTGGGCAGCGGCCCGGTGGCGACCGTCGCGACTACTTCGTATGAATTAAGATCGATCGCACTTATCGCACCTTCATTGGGGTGGGTAACGACGGCGAACCTGCCGTCGGGGCTTACCGCGACGTGGTGGACGGCGCCGGGCACGTCGATGCGACGCACAACGGACCCGTCGGCCGTCTGTACGATTGAGACCGTGCTGACCATCGCGTCGGCCTTCTTCGAACCGGCAGGTGGCGCGCTATGGTGTGCCTCATGCTCGTCTTCGGAGATGCCCGTTGGTTTCGCGGGCGCATCCCCGCCAGCTGCGCGTTCATCGAAACTGCCCGCGATAAGAAACTTCCCATCCGGCGTGCCAGCCAGTCCGTGGACCGCCGGCAGATCGCCGATCTGTCCGACAATCCTATCCTGATGAGTGTCGACGACAACTAATTTTCCATCACTCCCGAGTGGAATGTAGACAACGTCGTCGGCGCTGGCCGGAGCTGCCGGCATGGCCAAAAGTGCCAACGCCAGAGCTGTCGAGATTATGCTGGTAGATCGTATCTTCATTCTTTTGGTCCTTTGGATAATGTTGGTGTGTGCTCAATTTCTCGGTCGCTCTTAGAGCGGTATCTATTCCACGATCAGCTTGCCGCGGAACATGCCCATGGCGCAGGCGAACTCGTATTCGCCCGGCTCGTCGGGCACGAACTCGACCGGCACGGTCTCGCCGGTCGGCAGATCGGCGCTTTTGTCGAAGTCGGCGAAGATCACCTTCTCCGAGCAGGCCGCGGTCTCCTCGCGCCGGAAATTGAGGCGCACCGGCTTGCCGTGGCGCACGATAATGGTGTCCGGCGTATAGCCACCTTTGACCAGGACCATCACTTCCTGGTGGCCGGAGCTGGCTTCCGCAGCCCGCACGCCCTTGGCGCGCTTGAGCCAGAAGAACCAGACGATGAAGGCGACCAGTAGCAAGCCGCCGATGAGAACGATCCAGCGATCCGGTGTCATTGGGCGACCCTCCTGGGTTGGAAAAAGCGCAGCCGGTTGGCGTTGGTCACGACGGTGACCGAGCTGAAGGCCATG
>JABAOE010003896.1_pt4 | contig 10303 bp, 8 predicted proteins | sample 7062141 | NCBI WGS metagenome assembly JABAOE01 (sample SAMN14538627, study PRJNA623070) | marine sediment metagenome | biome: marine biome [ENVO:00000428]; feature: marine pelagic biome [ENVO:01000023]; material: deep marine sediment [ENVO:00002113] | place: India: Gulf of Khambhat ...
TCCGGATCTGCTGATCCGGACGGGAGGAGAGCGGCGCGTCAGCAATTTTCTGCTGTGGAATTTCGCGTACACGGAAGTCTGGTTCACCGAAACGCTGTGGCCGGATTTCGACGCGGGAGATCTGCAAGCGGCACTCGACTTCTATGCCCAGCGCGAGCGTCGCTTCGGCAGGATCGATAACATTACGAAAGAAGCCAGCGCCGACTAAACGTCGGCCGACGAATGACCAAGCTGATGCAACGTATTGTGACGGCGGTCGTGTTGCTCGCCGTCCTGTTGCTGGTGTTCTTCACTCTTCCGCCCGCGGCCGCCAAAGGTGTGCTCGGCGTCTTCGTGCTGATCGCTGCGTGGGAGTGGAGCGGGTTCTTGCTGCTGAAATCCACGGGAGTGCGGATGGCCTATGTGGTGCTGCTTGGCGCGCTGATGGCTGCCGTACTGGCGCTGAATCCGCAGCGCCTGCCGCTGATGCCCGTATTGACGCTCAGTCTCGTCTGGTGGATCGTGGCATTATTCTGGGTCATCCGCTACCCGACCGCGATTCACCGCGGCATCGGCGCACTCTGCGGCATCCTGGTCATTTTGCCGGCCTGGACCGGGATCGTGGCGCTGCTGAGCATCGACGCGCTCGGTGCCCAATACGTGCTGTTCGTGCTGGCCATCGTATGGGCTGCCGACGTCGGCGCTTATTTCGTCGGCCGGCGGCTGGGCAGACACAAGCTGGCCCCTCAGGTCAGTCCCGGAAAGACGTGGGAAGGCGTCGCGGGTGGGCTCCTGGCCGCGATGGCGGCCGCGATCTGCGGGGCCCTGTGGTTTGGCCTGCCCCCGGCTTTGTTGGCGCCGATCGGCCTGTTCGTCGGCGCCATATCCGTAGTCGGCGACCTGACGGTCAGCATGTTCAAACGTAATGCAGGGCTCAAAGATAGTGGTAATCTGTTCCCCGGCCATGGCGGTGTGCTGGATCGCGTCGACAGCGTGACCGCGGCGGTGCCGCTGTTTGTGCTCGTCTTCGCCTGGCTCGGCCTGTTCGGCGGTTGACAACTGAAATTTAATGACAGGATTCTTGACGTCTGTAGTCTCGTTCATCGTTGCCATCGCGATCCTCGTTGCGGTGCACGAATGGGGGCATTACATTGTCGCGCGAGGCTTCCGGGTCAAGGTTCTGCGCTTCTCGATTGGCTTCGGCAAGGCTTTGTGGTCACGGCAGTATGGGGAGGATCAGACCGAATTCTGCGTTGCCGCAATTCCGATCGGCGGCTACGTCAAGCTGCTCGACGAGCGCGACTGTGCCGTGCCGCTGGATGAGCAGCACCGGGCTTTCAATCGCCAGCCGGGGCTGACCAAAGTCGCCATACTCGCGGCCGGACCGGTGCTGAACTTCCTGTTCGCAATCGTCGCCTACTGGAGCATGTTCGTGATCGGCGTTCCCGGCGCGAAACCCGTCGTCGGAGACGTCGAAAGCGGCTCGATCGCCGCAGAGGCCGGTTTGTCCGCCGGCGACCAGGTGATTCGAGTCGGCGAGCGCCGCGTCGGGACCTGGGAAGGTGCCATACTGGCGATGCTGAACGAGATGCTGACCGCGGGCGACATTCAACTCGTCGTGCGCCGGGGCAACGAGGCGGAACGTGCCCTTATGCTGCGCAGCGCGGGCCGCGAATCCGAGTTGACCGAGCCTGGCCAGCTGTTCATCGGTCTCGGTTTCCAGCCGTGGGCGCCGGAGCTTCCCCCGGTGATCGACGAACTGACGCCCGACGGGCCGGCCGAACGGGCAGGCCTGCGACCCGGCGATCTGGTCGTCGAAGCGCTCGGTCAGCCGGTGGAGTCGTGGCCTCAGTGGGTCGAGTTCGTGCGTGCCCGGCCGAACGAAACCGTCAGCGTCGTGGTGCTGCGCGACGGCGCAAAGATCGGCCTCGAGCTCGCGATCGGCGAAGTCGAAGTGGACGGCGAAATCATAGGTCGGATCGGCGCCGCCGTGCGCGTTCCCGATGACCTGATGGAATCGATGCGCGCGGAGCAGCGCTACGGGACCGGTGAGGCTTTCACCAGGGCGGTCGCCAAGACCTGGGAAATGATGACGCTGACAGTGCGCATGATCGTCAGCATGGTGATCGGCGATGTATCGGTCAAGAACATCAGTGGTCCGATCAACATTGCGCAATACGCCGGCGTCAGCGCGAGCATCGGCATCGCGCAGTTCCTGAGCTTTCTGGCGATCGTCAGCATCAGTCTCGGCATCCTGAATCTGCTGCCGATCCCGATGCTCGACGGCGGTCAGATTCTCTACCAGTTGGTCGAGGGCGTGAAGGGTAGCCCGCTGTCGGAGCGGGCCCAATTAATCGGGCAGCAGATGGGCATCCTCTTCCTGTTGCTGCTGATGAGCTTCGCTTTCTACAACGACCTGGCACGTCTATTCGGCTGAGATCCTGATGAGACGGGCAGCGAGCTTTCGTGCAGGGGCCTTCGGGCTGCGCGTGTGTCTGGCGCTGCTCGCCGGCTGCACGCTGACGGTAACCGCCTACGCGCAGCAGGAACTCGTTGTCCGCAACATCCGGGTCGAGGGGCTGCAGCGCATCTCCGACGGCACCGTGTTCAATTATCTTCCGGTCAACATCGGCGACACGCTGGATCGCCAGCGTGTCCAGGAAGCAACTCGCTCCGTGTACGGTACCGGCTTTTTCAAGGACGTCGAGATACGGTGGGACGATGGCACGCTGATCATCGCCGTATCGGAGCGACCTTCGATCGAATCGTTCACGATCGAAGGCAACAAGGACATCAAGACGGAAGACCTCGAGGAGCCGCTGGCGCAGATAGGCCTGAAGGCTGGCAGGACCTTCGATCGTTCTGTGATCGACGAGGTGGAACAGTCGCTGACGGACCAGTACTTCAGCCAGGGCAAGTATGCGGCCAAGGTGACCACGGAAGTGGAAGAAGTTCCGGGCAACAAGGTTCGGATCGCGATCAAGATCAAGGAAGGTGACCGCGCTCGCATTCGGCAGATCAATATCGTCGGCAATGAGACGTACGAGGACAAGCAGCTGCTCGACGCGTTCGAGTTGCGCACACCTCATCTCCTGTCATTCATTCGCCAGGACGATCGCTACTCGCGCGAGGCGCTGTCCGGCGATCTGGAGACATTGCGATCCTATTACATGGACCGCGGTTTCGCGGATTTCGCGATCGAGTCGACCCAGGTTGCAATCGCACCCGACAAGGAAGACATCTTCATCACCATCAATATCATTGAGGGAGACCGATACACCATTTCGGATGTTCGGTTGGCCGGTGAGCTGATCCTCCCGGAGGAGGAACTGAATCGTTATATAGCGGTCAAGCCAGACCAGATCTACTCTCAGCGCCTGATCTCGAGCAGCGCGGACCTGATTCGACTGCGCCTCGGCGAGGAGGGCTACGCGTTTGCATCGATCGAGCCGGTGCCGGAACTGGATCGTGAGGCGAAGAGGGTTTCGCTGACCCTGTACGTCGAACCGAAGAACCGGGTCTATGTGCGGCGTATCAACTTCAACGGGGCGGACTCGGTCAACGACGAGGTCTTCCGGCGCGAAATGCGCCAGTTCGAGGGTGGGTATCTCTCCAACAGCAAGGTCGAGCGCTCGCGCGTCCGGTTGCAGCGGCTGCCGTATATCGAGGAGGTCGCCGTCGAGACGACCCCGGTTCCCGGCACGCCGGACCTGGTCGACGTCGACTTCGAGTTGAAAGAGGGTCTGCCGGGTCAGTTCGGCGGCGGCCTCGGGTATTCCGAGGCGCAGAAGCTGATCTTCAATGTCAACTTCGTGCACACGAACTTCTTCGGCACCGGCAACCGGGTCGCGGCCGACATTAATACGGGTCAGTTCCGCACGATCTACAGCATGTCGCACACGAATCCGTACAGCACGATCAATGGTGTCAGCCGGACGATCAGCGCGTCGTATTCCGACATCACGCAATTCACCTCCGATGCGTCGGAGTTGGATACCCAGAACCTCTCATTGCGCCTCGAGTTCAGCTATCCGCTGAGCGAGTATCAGAATCTGATCCTCGGCGTCGCCTGGAACGGCTCGGAGTTGCTGGCCAGCACCGGCAGTACGCTGCAGGCTCAGGACTGGGTGGCGAACAACGGCAAGACATTCATCGAGGCAGGAGTCGGCGGAACCAAGTTCAACACCTTCGACCTGATCGCCGGCTGGGTCTACGACAGCCGCAACCGTTCCCTGTTCGCGAACCGCGGATCGCGGCAACGCCTGTTGCTGAACGCGACGTTCCCCGGCAGCGACATCGAGTTCTACACCGCGACCTACGGGTATACGCAATATCTGCCGCTCACCCGCTATTTCACGTTCATGCTGAATGCAGATCTCCGCTACGGCAAGGCGTACGGCGACACGACCGCCATCCCCCCGTACAAGAACTATTTCGGTGGCGGGCCGAATACCGTCCGGGGCTATCGCGAGAACACCCTCGGGCCCCGCGACACCTTCGGCAATCCATACGGCGGCAACATGCTGGTTGCCGGTCAGGCGGAGCTGATTCTGCCGATACCGCAGAAATGGCAGACGCGCTCGCGGTTTTCCCTGTTTTTCGACGCCGGAAACGTCTATTCGGACGACGGGGTCGTGTTTTACGATACGTCCTGCGTGACGAACAGCGCATTGACGTGTAACGAGAACAACGAGATCACTTATACATACGACGATCAGGACCTTAAAATGTCGTACGGCGCCGCGGTGCAATGGCTGGCGCCGCTGGGCCTGTTCCGTTTCAGCTACGCGTTCCCGATCAATGCGGACTCGCTCGGCGATGGACGCTTCGGCGACCAGACGGAGCGATTTCAGTTCTCGATCGGCGGCGCGTTCTAGATTTTTTCGACAGGTGAGGGATGATGAAGGACAGAATCAAACTGACAGGTACACTCGTGATCGGCACGATGCTCGTGCTGCTGACGACGGCGGCCGGCGCGCAGCAGCTCAAGATCGGCTACGTGGACATCGCGCGGCTGATCCAGGAGTCCCCGCAGGCGAAGGAGGCCATGGAGCGGCTGCAGGAGGAATTCGCGCCCCGACAGCGTGAGGTCGTCGCGTTGCAGACCGAGCTGAAAGAGAAGCAGGAACAGATTCAGCGAGATCTCGATGTCATGGGGCCGGAGGAACGGCGCAATGCCGAAAATGACATGCGCCGCGACGAGCGTAATCTGAACCGCCAACAGCAGGAATTCACGGAGGATATCAACCTCCGCCGTAACGAAGCGTTGCGGAAGTTGCAGGGCGAGGTGCTGCGGGAGGTCCAGGCCTTCGCCACGACATCGGGTTTTGACCTGATCGTCGCGGAGGGTGTCGTCTATGCCAGTGACGCGATCGACATCACCGAACAGGTCCTGGAGGGCCTGAAGGCGAGCTTCGGCGATCAGGCCGGGGGCTGATTTACGATCGTTTAGCGACGCACGCGATTGTTGACTGGTCAGCCATGAGCATTTCCCTGGGTGAGATCGCGGAGCGCTTCGGCTGCGAGCTGCGCGGCGATCGGGACGTGCGGGTTCATCACGTCGCTACGCTGCGAGGTGCCGATGCCGCGTCGGTTTCGTTCCTGGCAAACGTGGTCTACCGTGATCAACTGGAAACCACCGGGGCGGCCGCCGTCATTGTCAGCGCCGAGCATGCGGACGCATGCCCGACGGCCGCGTTGGTTACGCCGAACCCTTACGGCGTGTATGCCAAGGTTGCGACGGTCCTGCATCCCCCGCGTCCGCTGAGCCCGGGCGTCCACCCGGCCGCATCCGTTGCAGCCGGGGCAAGCGTACCCGCCTCGTGCGAGATTGCGCCCGGCGGCGTCATCGAGGAGGGCGCGACGCTCGGCGAGCGTGTCTACGTTGGTCCGAATTCGACCGTCGGTCGCGGCAGTCGCATCGGCGACGACACGCGGCTGCTGGCTAACGTGACCGTCTACCATGAAGTGCGGATAGGGGCGCGCTGCATCTTGCACAGCGGTGCGGTCATCGGCTCGGACGGCTTCGGAATCGCGCAGAATGAGCATGGCTGGTCGAAGGTGCCCCAGGTCGGTGGGGTGGAGATCGGCGACGATGTGGAGATCGGCGCCAACACGACGGTCGATCGTGGCGCCATCGAAGACACCCTGATCCGGGAGGGTGCGAAGCTCGACAACCAGATTCAGATCGCTCACAACGTGACTATCGGAGCTCACACGGCGATGGCCGCGCTGACCGGCGTCGCGGGTAGCTCGACGATCGGCTCCCGGTGCATGATCGGCGGCGGCAGCATCATCGCAGGGCACCTGAGCATCTGCGACAACGTGCTGTTGGCCGCCGGGACCGGCGTCGCGAGCTCGATCACGAGGCCCGGCGCGTACGGAGGCTTTCCGGCGAATGCCGATGACATCGGCCGCTGGCGCAAAAATGTGATCCGCTACGGGCAGCTGGACGACATGTCGAAACGATTGCGCAGACTCGAAAAGCAAATGAAGAACCTTTCCGGTGACTGATGCCCCGCTGATTCATCCGTCGGCGGTGGTCTCGCCGGACGCCCGAATCGCTGCAGACGTGCAGATCGGCGCATACACGGTCGTCGGTGCGCACGTCGAGATCGGCGCGGGTTGCGAGATTGGCTCGCACTGCGCGCTCAAGGGTCCGACCACGCTGGGCACGAATAACCGGATCTATCCGTTCGCGTCGATCGGGGACGATCCGCAGGACAAGAAGTACGCGGGTGAAGACACGCGTCTCGAGATCGGGTCGGGAAATACGATCCGTGAGTACTGCACGATCAATCGCGGCACGATTCAGGATGACGGCGTCACGCGGGTCGGCGACGACAACTGGATCATGGCGTACTCGCACATCGCGCATGATTGCCTGCTGGGCAGCCAAATCATCATGGCCAATGGCAGCACGCTGGGCGGGCACGTCCACGTGGACGACTACGCGATGCTCAGCGCGTTTTCCGCCATCCATCAATTCTGCCGCATCGGCGCACACTGCTTCGTCGGCGCCTACGGGGGAGTCAGCAAGGACATTCCGCCCTACGTGCTGGTCTTCGGTCAGCCGCCGGCGCCGCGTGGCATCAATGCGGAGGGCCTGCAACGCAGGGGATTCAGCGCGGATCAGATCAGGAATCTCAAGGAGGCTTATCGCCTGCTTTATCGGTCCGAGTTGCGGCTGGCCGAAGCACGCGAACAACTGGCTGCATTGGCGCCGGAGCAACCGGAGCTGCGGATCTTGGTCGATTTCATCGACGCGTCCGAGCGCGGCCTGATTCGCTAGCGAATCAAGCGCTCGGATGCCCAGGATCGTAGTCATCGCGGGAGAGCCTTCCGGCGATCGTCTCGGCGCGAGCTTCATTCGCAGCGCGCAGCGCCTGCGCTCCGACCTGACATTCGAAGGGGTCGCGGGGCCGGAAATGCGGGCGGCCGGGTGTCGGGCGTGGTTCGACATGCAGGAACTCGCGGTCATGGGCCTCTTCGAGGTGCTCGGACACCTCCCCAGGCTGCTGCAGATCAAGCGCTCGATCGTGCGCCGCCTGCGCGAAGACCCCCCGGATGCGGTGCTGGGCGTGGATGCGCCGGACTTCAACCTGCGCGTCGAGAAGGTGGCGCGCCGGGCGGGCATCCCGGTCGTCCACTACGTCTGTCCGTCGGTATGGGCGTGGCGCGAGTCCCGCGTGAAGACGATTCGCAAGGCCTGCGACCGGGTGCTGTGTCTGCTGCCGTTCGAGCCACCATTCCTCGCGCGGCATGGCATCGACGGCCGGTTCGTCGGTCACCCGCTCGCGGACGAAATTGGCGACGATGTGGACCAGGGCGCCGCGCGCGTGGGCCTCGGTCTCGGGGCCGGCACCGTCATCGCGGTCCTGCCCGGTAGCCGTGGTGGTGAAGTCAGGCGAATCGGGCCGGGTTTCGCCCGGGCCGCGGCCTGGATGGCGGCGCGCAGGTCGGATCTCAGCTTTGCCGTGCCGGCGGCGACCCCGGCGCTGCGAGACATCATCGCGTCGCAATTCCGCGAGTTCGCGCCGGACTGCAACGTGTCGATCTATGACGGCCGCTCGCACGACGTGCTGGCTGCGTCCGACGTCGCGCTGCTGGCCTCCGGCACCGTCACGCTCGAGGCGATGCTGCTGCGGCGTCCGATGGTTGTCGCCTACAGGCTTGCGCCGCTGACCTATGCCGTCGGGCGGGCGCTGCGGCTGATCAAGGTCGACTACATGTCGTTGCCGAACCTGTTGGTCGACGCACCGCTGGTGCCCGAGTTCGTGCAGGACGCGGCGTCAACGGAAGCGCTCGGCAGTCGTGTGCTGGAATGGCTAGATGCGCCGGATGCGCGCTCGGAACTGGCCAAGACGTTCGGGACGTTGCATGATCGCCTCAGGCGGTCCGCCGGAGATCGGTCGGCCGCCCAAGTCCTCGACGTCGCCGGATTGGCGGTCGAGGACGTCGTTTCCGGCGCGCCGGCCCGTTGATCGCATGACCCCGAAATACAGACCGAGCCCGACGAATGGTGCCCTGACGATCGGCGGTGTCGACGAGGCTGGGCGCGGTCCCCTTGCCGGTCCGGTCGTCGCGGCGGCTGTCGTGCTCGCCCCCGGGCAAGGCATCGCAGGGGTGCGCGATTCCAAGTTGCTGTCCGCACGGCGCCGCGAGGATCTGTTCGAATCGATCCGCAGCGAGTCGATCGCCTGGGCGACCGGCGAGGCCAATGTCGCGGAGATCGACGACCTGAATATTCTGCAGGCATCCCTTCTCGCGATGCGCCGCGCGGTCGAAGCCTTGCCTGTCATGCCCGGGCGCCTGCGCATCGATGGCAACCGAGCGCCCGACTTGCCTGGCTTCCGCGGGTTCACTGAAACCGTCGTGCACGGCGACCGCCTCTGCACGGCGATCGCCGCGGCGTCGATCATCGCCAAGGTCGTTCGCGACAAGACGATGGTCGGGCTCGACGAGCGGTATCCGGAGTACGGCTTCGCCATACACAAGGGATATCCGACGGCGCGGCATCGCGTCGCGCTGGCGCGTTTTGGCCCGTGCCCGGCGCACCGGCGCAGCTTCCGCCCCGTGCGCCTGGCACTTGCCGTCCGGGGCGTCGACCGATGACCGCGGGCTTCGTTCATCTTCACCTGCACACCGAGTACTCCATTACCGACAGCGTCGTGCGGGTTGACAAATTGATGCATGCCGTCGCGGCCGCGGGCATGCCGGCCGTTGCGATGACCGATCAGAGCAACCTGTTCGCGATGGTGAAGTTCTACCGTGCGGCGATGCGGGCGGGCCTCAAGCCCCTGATCGGGGCCGATATCTGGTTGCGTGAAGATCGCAAGGATGACGACGAGCCCGCGCGGCTGATCCTGCTGTGCCGCGACAACGTCGGCTATCGAAACCTGTCCGAATTGCTGACGCGCGCATACCTCGAAGGGCAGGAACTCGGGATACCGGTGATTAGGCGCACCTGGCTGGATGGGGCGGCCGACGGGCTCCTGGCACTGTCGGGTGCGCGCGAGGGTGAGGTCGGACGACACTTGCTGGCGGGTAAGCGCGACGAGGCGCGCCGCGTGGTGGAGGACCTGCGTGAGCTCTTTGGCGGAGATTTCTTCATCGAGTTACAGAGCACCGGCCGCCCGGACGAAGAGGCCTATCTTCGGGCAGCGGTGGAGCTGGCGGGCGAGACGAGTTGCCCGGTCGTTGCGACCAACGACGTCCGGTTTCTGACTCCCGGCGACTTCGGAGCGCACGAGGCGCGCGTATGTATTCAACAGGGGCGCGTGCTGGACGACGCGGCGCGGCCACGAAACTACAGTGAGCAGCAGTATCTGCGGACGCCGGACGAAATGGCCGACCTGTTCGCAGCTATGCCGGAAGCGCTCGAGAACACGGTCGAAATCGCGCGCCGCTGCACGGTCGAACTGTCGCTCGGCGAGTCACACCTGCCCGAGTATGCGGTCCCCGACGGCATGAGCACCGACGAGTTCCTGGCCGGCGAGGCCGCCGCTGGTCTTTGCGCCCGTTTCGGCGTCGATGCATCCCAGGACGTGCCCGAGATATACCGGCGGCGCCTGGAGACGGAGCTCGGCGTGATTCGCAAGATGGGCTTCCCCGGCTACTTCCTGATCGTGGCGGACTTCATCCACTGGGCCGTCGACAACGACATCCCGGTCGGACCGGGACGGGGATCGGGGGCCGGCTCATTGGTCGCCTGGGCCCTGCGCATTACCGATCTCGATCCGATCAAACACGAACTGTTGTTCGAGCGATTCCTGAATCCGGAGCGCGTTTCGATGCCGGATTTCGATATCGACTTCTGCATGGA
>JABAOE010015843.1_pt2 | contig 10302 bp, 9 predicted proteins | sample 7062141 | NCBI WGS metagenome assembly JABAOE01 (sample SAMN14538627, study PRJNA623070) | marine sediment metagenome | biome: marine biome [ENVO:00000428]; feature: marine pelagic biome [ENVO:01000023]; material: deep marine sediment [ENVO:00002113] | place: India: Gulf of Khambhat ...
GGATCCTGGGCCTGGCCGGCCTGGCCTGGTGGCTCTGGCAGCGGCGGCGCAGCCGGACGGAGACAGGGCCGATGCCGCTCGCTCCGCAGTTATCGCCGTATGACCGCGCGCGGCGTGACCTGGACGAGGTGCGCGCGGCCGGCCTGATCACCAGCGGCGCGGCGGATCCATTGTACATCCGGTTATCTGACATCGTGCGCGTTTATCTCGAAGGCCGCTTTTTTCTGCGCGCCCCGGAACGGACCACCGAGGAATTTCTCCAGGACGCCGCCAACCATCCCAGTTTGTCGACCGCACAACGGTCGGTGTTGGCCGGGTTCCTGGCCGAGGCGGACCTGGTAAAGTTTGCCCGGTTCCAACCGTCGGCGAACGATCGCCAACGCGCGTTCGAGGCGGCGGAACAGTTCGTCGAGCAGACGCGGCCGGCAGAGCAACCAGCCTCACAACCGGAGATCGCCGCGGCATGAGACTCGAGCATCCGTGGTTCCTGGTCTTGCTGCTGCTGGTACCGCTCTGGATCTGGTGGGAACGCCGCGCGCCAGGCGGCCGTGCCGCTTTTCAGTATTCCTCCGTGGCCGCCGCACGCGGGTTGGGGTCGTTCTGGACCTGGTTGGGACCAAGTATGCTCCTGCTGTTGCGCGGGGTGGCGTTGGTGTTGCTGGTGATTGCCCTGGCCCGGCCGCAACTCGGCCGCAGCGAAAGCGAGGTGCGGACCGAGGGGATCGATATCGTCTTGGCGGTCGATGTCTCCGGCAGCATGCAAGCAATGGATTTCAAGGTGCAGGGCCAGCCGGTGGACCGGTTGACGATCGTGAAACAGGTGGTCCGCGAATTCATTCGCGAGCGAGTCAATGACCGCATCGGCATGGTGGCGTTTGGTGGCGCGGCATACATTGCCAGTCCGCTCACGCTTGATCATGACTGGCTCGACCGGAACCTGGACCGGATCCAGATCGGGTTTGTCGAGGACGGCACGGCGATCGGCGCGGCGATCGGCACCGCGGTCAATCGCCTGCGCCGAACCGCGGCGAAAAGCAAGGTAGTGATCCTGTTGACCGACGGGGTAAACAATGTCGATACCGTGTCCCCAGCGGAGGCGACCGCGGCGGCCGCCGAGTTTGGGGTGCGGATTTACACCATCGGAGCCGGCACCCAAGGGGTGGCACCGATGCCGGTCCAGGATCGGAGCGGGCAGATTGTCGGTTACCGCAACGTGCCGGTCGAGATCGATGAAGAATTGTTGCGCGAGGTGGCCGACAAGACCGGCGGGGCGTATTTCCGAGCGCACGACACCGATTCACTGCGGGCGATTTACCGGCAGATCGACCAGCTGGAAAAACGCGAGATCGAAGCGACCCTGTTCGAGGAATGGCGTGAACTGTTCGCCTGGGCGCTTGTCCCCGGGANNTCCCCGGGCTCGGCTGCCTGGTGCTGGCGGTGGTATTGGAACACACGAGACTGCGGAGGTTGCCGTAATGCGATTCGGCAACGACCATGCTTTCTGGCTGCTGGCAACGCTGCCGCTGCTGGTGCTGTTCCTGGTGGCAGCTGCCCGCGCCAGGCGGCAGGCTGTCGAACGGTTTGCCGCCGCGCCATTGGCCGCGCGGTTGGCCCGGTCGGTCAACGGCCGGGCGCGTACCATGAAAGCGGTTCTGCTGGTGGCGGCCCTGTTGTTCGGGTTGCTGGCCCTGGCCCAGCCGCGTTGGGGATTCCAGTGGCGGGAAGTCACCCGCCGCGGCGTGGACGTGTTCGTGTTGCTTGACGTCTCCAAAAGCATGCTTGCCGAGGACGTCCCCCCCAACCGCCTGCAGCAGGCGCGGTTCGCCGTCAAGGACCTGTTACATTACCTGACAGGAGACCGGGTCGGCCTGATCGCGTTTGCCGGATCGGCGTTCGTGCAATGTCCGCTGACCATTGACCGCGAGGCGTTTCGTCTCACGCTCAACGCCGTGGACCCGTCGCTGATCCCGCGCGGAGGATCGGCAATTGCCCGCGCGGTCGAGACCGCCCTGAAAGCGTTTGAAGCCGGCGAAAGCCGCGACCGGGTGATGGTCCTGATCACCGATGGCGAGGATACCGAGGGTGATCCGCTGGCGGCAGCCTCGGCCGCCGCGGAGCAGGGCGTGCGACTTTATGCCATCGGGGTTGGCACCGCCGAAGGCGAGTTGATCCCGCTGCGCCAGGACGGCCAATCGATGTCCTTTGTCAAGGATGACCAGGGCCGGGTGGTCAAGTCGCGGTTGAACGAAGCTGCCTTGCGCGAGATGGCCGCGAGGACCGGCGGGATGTATGTTCGCAGTGCTCCCGGGGATTTCGGCATGGAAACCATTTACCGCGAAGGCATCGCCCATCTCCAACAGGACGAGTACGAATCGCGCCTGCAGAAACGGTATTACGAGCGCTACCAGTGGCCGCTCGGGCTGGCCGTGTTGTTGTTGGTGATCGAGTATTTCCTACCGGACCGACGCCGGCACGGCGACCAGCGTCTGCGGCGGGCGGCGGCGACCGCAATGAGCGGATCGGGGATAAGAGCCGGGATTGGTGTCGGCCTGGTCCTGCTGGGGCTCATGCCGCTGACGGCGGCGGCCGGTCCCGATCGCTTGTACGAACAGGGAAAATTTGACCAGGCGCTGGAACAATACCGTCGTGCCGCGGAGGCCCGGCCGGATCACTGGGCGTTGCAACACAACCTTGGCGCCGCGGCCTACCGGGCCGGCCAATATGCCGACGCGGCGCAGGCTTTCGAACGAGCTCTCAGCACCCAGGATGAGAACCTGCAGGCACGGGCGCGGTATAACCTGGGCAATGCCCGGTACCGGTTGGGTGAGCAGGCAGAACAAACACCATCGATCGAGGATGCGCTGGCGCTGTACCGCCAGTCGTTGCATGAATACGAGCAGGCGCTGGAACTCCGAGCGGATGACGAGGATGCCCAGGTAAACCGGGACATCGTAACCCGGAAAATCGAAGAGCTGGAAAAACAGCAGCAGCAACAACAACAGCAGGAACAAGAGCCAGAGGACCAGCAACAGGACGATCAGCAGGATCCATCGGAGCAGCCGGACGACCAGCCGGGCGAGGACGATACCGCTGACCAGCAGGATCCGGAACAGCAAGAATCCGGGCCCGCACAACAGCCGGAGCCGTCCGAGGAACAACCATCACCAGACCAAGACCCGTCACCGGCGGATCAACCGCCGCCGGATTACCAGCGTTTGCAGGCGGAGCGATTGTTGGAACGGTTGCAGGAAACCGAACGGGTGTGGAACTATTATCCGGAACTGGAACGTGAAGCGGCCCGCGAACGCGGGGTGGTGAAAGATTGGTAGGAAACGTGAACCAAGCCCAGATACGGAACAGACGATCGACAGCATACCTGGCGACGGCGGTTGGGATGTTGTTCCTCGGTGTCGCCCTGACGCAGGCCGAGGTGCGGGTCACGGCCGGCGTGGACCGGCCGCGGATGATGTTGGGAGACCGGATCCAGTTCACGATCAGGGTGGCGGGTACCAAGTCCAACCCGCAGGCCCGTCTCCCGGCAGTTGACGGTCTCAACTTCAGCGGGCCGTCGTTGCTGAGCAACGTGCAGATCGTCAACGGCCAGATCGACCAGTCGATCAGTCTCGCTTACAGCGTCACCGCGACGCGGATCGGCCAGTTCTCGATCCCCGCGATCGAGGTCATGGTCGACGGCGAGGTTTACCGCACCGCGCCGGTCACTGTCGAGGTCCAGAAAGACCAGGTGGTGGCATCGATCCAGGAACAGCTTGAAGCCACGGTCCAATTTGGCTCCCAGCAGATTTATGCCGGGCAACCCGTACCGGTGACGATCTACCTGGTCGCCCGCCAGGACGTCCCGTTGCGCGGTCTGGGCGGGTTCCGGTGCGAGGACGGCGGGCTCGGGTTTCGACATCTCCCGAACATCCAGCAGGGGGAGCGCACCGTCAATGGCCAGGAATACCGCGTGGTCATCCTCCAGGGCGCCATCCATCCGGAGCGACCCGGCTCGTACACGTTCGGTCCAGCGGTATTTACCGTCAAACTCGCGGTCGGCCGGTCGCGGGCCCCGTCCGGGTTCGGCGACTCGATTTTCGAGGAGATGATGGGGCTCGGGCGGAGCCGTCAGTTGCCGGTCTCGACCAAGCCGGTTGAGGTAACGGTCAAACCGTTACCGACAGAAAACCGGCCGCCCGGATTCACGGGCGCGGTTGGGCAATGGAACCTCGAGGTGTCCGCCGAACCGCGCGAGGTGGCCGTGGGTGATCCGGTCACGTTGACCGTCAAGATCGCCGGGGCCGGCAACATCAACACGGTCNNCGGTGCCGGCAACATCCACACGGTCAGTTTGCCGCGGTTGGAGGGGCTGGACGAGTTCAAGACCTATGATTCGACGACCAGGACCAAGGCAAACGACCTGGGCACCGAGGGCGAGCGGGTGATGGAACAGGTGCTGGTACCGGCTAATACCGCGGCGACCGCGATCCCAGCCATCGAACTGGTGTTTTTCGACCCGGCGGCCGGCGACTACCGCGTTGCGCGCCATGAACCGATCCCGCTGACTGTCCGGCCGCGGGCAGAGGGCGACACGGCCCTGATCACCGGTCGCACCACCGCGGCACGGCCGGCGGAGCGGCTGGGGGAAGACCTGGTGTATCTGAAGGGCGACCTCGGAACCGCCGTGCTGTCACGACCGTTTGCTGGTGGAACCGGCTTTTGGCTGTTGCATATCGGACCACTGACAGTCGTCGTCGGGTTGATCGTTTGGAAACGGCGCCAGGACCGGTTGCGCAGCGACGTGGCGTATGCCCGGCGGAGCCGCGCCGCGCGCCGAGCGCATCGCTTGCTGGCTGACGCAGCGAACCACGGGGAAGTACAGCGGGCGTTGCAGCAGTACCTGGGCGACCGGTTGAACCTGCCCGGCGGCGGGATCACCGCGGCAATCATCGACGACAAACTCCGGCCGCTGGGGCTCACGGAAGAATCGGCAGGACGGTTACGACACATCTTTGAGCAGTGTGACACTGCTCGGTTCGCCGGTGGCGCCGGAGGGGGAACGGAGGTTGCGGGCTTGGTAGCGGAGACAAGGAACGCGATTGATGAGTTGGAACGAACACATCTCTGAAACAGCTTCGCGGGGGCTCCGCCCTCCAGCCAAGAACAACGCGCGCGCGTGGAGGGCGGAGCTCCAGCGAAGCCGCCGTTTGTCGCTCTGGGGACGGACGCTTCGGAGAATCGTCCCTGCCGGGCTGGTGATGGTCATTCTGGTTTCTGCGTGTGCTCGCGCGGACGATGTCGACTTGTTCCGTGCCGGCAATCGGTTTTATGACGAAGGCGATTTCGGCGCGGCGATTGCGCAGTACGAGCAGGTGGTGGCGCCGACGGCCCACCTTTACTTTAACCTCGGTAACGCCTATTTCCGAACCGGCGAGTTGGGCCGGGCGCTGTTGGCCTACGAGCGGGCGCGACGCTTGGCCCCGCGCGATCCAGATATCCAGGCCAACCGCCGGTTTGCCAAGGAGCAGTTGGGTGTCACGGAAACCAACCAACCGCCAACTGGCTGGGGACGGTTCCTTGACCGCGCGATTCATAGCCAGACCATCGGGTGGTGGACGGCGTTTGAGTTGGGTGGGTTCTGGCTGGTGCTGGTCGGAGCCGGGATCCTGTTCTGGGGACCGCGGGGGCGGGTGGCGNNCGTCTGCGGACCGAGCAGGTAGCGCCCGCCGCGGTGGTGATTGCCGCCGACGTCGAGGCGCGGTTCGCGCCGTTGGACGATGCCACGGTGCATTTCACCCTCGGCGAGGGTAGCCGCGTGCGGGTCCGCGAAGACCGGGATCGTTGGTGGTTGGTGGAGCGTGGCGACGGTCAGCAAGGCTGGGTCCGGACCGGGCACGCCGCGCGGGTGGGGTTGCCGTAATCAGCCGAACCAGAATGCGCGGCGCGATGGTTCTTCGCCCGAATCTTCCTCGGCCAGCCTGGCGGATCGTTTGTCAGCGCGCCGGATCCATTCCATGAGGCTTGTCCTCGGCTCGGCTGATTGTGTTAAGATATCCGCCAATTCATGTCAGCGCAGCATCCAACCATCCGCGTGATGACCTACAACGTTCACGGTTGTGTCGGCACCGACCGCGATTTGTCGATTGACCGGATCGCGCGCGTGATCGCCACCTATCGACCGGACGTNNGGAACTCGATTTCAGGAGGGCGCGTAGCGGGCGGGTGGACCAGGCCCACCTGATTGCCGAGAAACTGCAGATGATGTTTCATTTCCACCCGGCGATCGAGATCCGCGAGGAGAAATATGGTGATGCGATCCTCAGCCGCTACCCGTTGCGGTTGCGTCATGCGGGGGCGTTGCCGACCATGCCATCGCCGCCGGGCCTGGAACGACGCGGCGCTCTCTGGGTAATGGTGAAACTGAACAGCTGCGAGTTGAACGTGATCAACACGCACATGGGCCTGAACAGCCGCGAACGGGTGGCCCAGGCCCGCGCGTTGCTTGGCCGGGACTGGGCCGGTCACCCTGATTGTCACCGGCCGACGATTATCTGTGGTGACTGGAACGCGGTGCCCGGGTCGCGCGCCTACCGCCTGCTGAACAAGCGGTTCTATGATGTCCAGCGTCGTCCCCCGCTGCGGCCGCGGCTGCGAACGTTTCCCAGTCGGCTACCCGTGATGCGCATCGATCATATCGTGGCGAGCTACGACCTGGCCACGCATCACGTGATGGTTCCGCGCACCGACGAGACCCGCGTGGCGTCGGATCACCTGCCGCTGATTGCCGACCTGTCGGTGGTGTGAGCGTCAGGCNNGTGGCCCCAGCACGATCATGTCCCCGACAAGCGAGAGTGTTTTGCGCGCGCGGTTTATCCTTGAGAAAATCAAGCCCACCACGTGCGTGGCTGCCCCGCGTGCCCCGGTCCGGGTTGGCTCATCGCGCGAGCGTTTTCCAGCGGCGTCTCAGGTTGGCCAGTCGTTGTGCCCGTTGCTGTTTCAAGTGTTTGACCAGGGCCGGCGGGGACTCGACACCGCGCTCGCTGATCCGGCGCAACCCAGCATCCACGTCATGTACCCGGCCGAGCAACCCGTCGGCCTGGTGCAGACGCTTGGTCAGACGCCGGTCGGACGGGGAAAGCAGCGCATCAAAGAGCTCACCGACATACCGGGCGCGGCGCAGGGCGCGGCGGAGCTGGTGGAGTTTGTCGGGATTTGACGAATGCCGCAGGCGCCGCTGTTGTTTGACCTGTTTGAGTCCACGCGCGAACCGTCGGCGGGCCAACTTTGCCAGCGATTTGGGTTTGTTTCCGGCCGACACCTGCCGGGGAAGCTCGACTTGCAACAATCGCTCGGTGCGGCGGACAAAGCGATCGTACTGCCGGCCGCGAAGAATGCGGCAGATACCGGGTTGCAGCCGGGCGCGTAACGATTTCTGTTGGTCGATCAATACCTGGAACCGGGTGGGGGATCCGACCGCGCGCCGGACAGAAGGTTTTTCAAGGTACTCGATCCAAACATCCAGGTCGCGGGCAGGACCGAGCGTCCGCGTGATCTGTTGCAGCTCCCCGCTGNNCCAGCTGTCGTCGGAACAACCGGATCACGGTACGAAAACGTCGCATCGCCACGCGCAGATCATGCAGTGGTTTGGTCGATGTGGAACGAAGCGTGCCGGGCACGTTGCGGCGGATCAGCTTGAACTGGATGGTCAATAACCGCCGCGCAGCCTCGACGGGATGCAAGTCGGGCTCCAATAACGAGGTCAGCTCGTCGGCGTCAGGTGGTGTCACTTGGTCGCTGCGGTTTGAAGGCCAGGTGCAGTTGTGCCTCGGCCGCGCGCGCCCGGTCGCACGCGTCGCGGTAGAATGTTTCCTGGCTGCGAACTTTCTTTTTGCCGGGACCGCCCGCGGTCCGGCGGTAGCGACCGTCCGGTTGAAGGGTGCGCCCCTTGACGGTGTCGCGAAAACAGGTTTTCAAGATTTCGATCAAGCGCTGCCGGGCGTCAAGATCCTCGACCGGTACCAGCAACTCGACTCGTCGATCCAGGTTGCGCGGCATCCAGTCGGCGCTGGAGATGTAGACCCGCTCCTCGCCGCCGTGGTGGAAATAGAAGATCCGCGCATGTTCCAGCAAGCGGTCGATGATGCTGGTGACCGTGATGTTCTCGCTCAGGCCTGTTACCCCGGGTCGCAGGCAACAGATCCCGCGGACATTGAGCTGGATCCGGACGCCGGCGCGGGAAGCGCGATAGAGCGCGCGGATGATGTCCGGATCCACCAGTGAATTGAGCTTGGCCATGATGCTGCCTTTCTGGCCCTGCTCCTGGCGGAGAATCTCGTTCTCGATCAGTTCCATGATCCGGTCCCGCAGGGTCAGCGGGGCAGCATCGATTTTGCGGTGTCGGACCGGCTGGGAATATCCGGTAATGGTATTGAAAAAGGTGCTGGCGTCGTGGCCCAGATCTTCCTGGGCGGTCAGGTAGCTGATATCGCTGTAGAGCCGGGCGGTGACCTCGTTGTAGTTGCCGGTGCCGAAATGGACATAGCGGCGGATCCCGCTCGGTTCGCGGCGGACGACGATACAGATCTTCGCGTGGGTCTTGAGACCGTGCAACCCGTAGATGACCTGGACCCCGGCCTGCTCGAGGGCCTCGGCCCATTCGATGTTGCGGGCCTCGTCGAACCGCGCCTTGAGCTCGACAATCACGGTCACGTGTTTGCCCTTGGCTGCCGCGCGCCGCAGCGCGGCGACGACCGGGCTGTTCTCGCTGGTGCGATACAAGATCTGCTTGATCGCCAGCACGTCGGGGTCATCGGCCGCCTCGTTGATCAGTCGCAGCACTGGCTCGAAGCTCTCGTACGGGTGATGCAACAACAGGTCGCGCCGGGTGAGCAACTCGAACATCGATTCGCCGGGGGAAACGCCGGGGACCGGCTGCGGGGTCCAGGGCTGGTCCTTGTGCTCGTCGAAGCCGGTCATCTTGGCCAGGGCAAAAAACGCGGTCAGGTCGAGCGGGCCGGGCAGGTGGTAGACGTGATCTGGCCGCACGCTCAGGGCCTTCTGGAGAAATCCAAGCGCGCCCGGGGAGATCGTGGCGCCGACATCCAGGCGCACGCAGGAACTGCGTTTGCGTGCTTCCAGGACGCTGCGCATCTGGCGGAGCAGATCGGCGGCCAGGTCTTCGCGGACACTCATGTCGGCGTTGCGGGTGATCCGAAACGGAACACATTCCAGGACGGACTCGCCGGGGAACCAACGATCGGTGAACGCCGCGACAACATCTTCCAGCAACACGTAGGCGTAACCGCGGTCTGCCGGCAGGGCGACCAGGCGGTTCAGCCGTTTCGGGAGCGGGAGGATGGCAAACCGCGGGGTGCGCGAGGTTTTGCGGGCCGGCGCCAACCGGGCCAGCAGGTTGACGTTCAAGCCGGTGAGCTGGGGGAAGCGGGCGCCGGAGCGGACCGCCATCGGGGTGATGACCGGATAGATCTCCTGCTCGAACACGCTCTCGATATGGGCGGCCTGGGCCGGCGCGAGGTCGTCGATGGCCAGGCGGCGGATCCCGGCCTGGGCCATGGCCGGTTCAAGTTGATTCAGGAGACAGGCGTACTGGTCGGTGACCAGCTGGTGAGTGCGGCGACTGATTTCCCGCAGTTGGCGGTTGGTGGTGAAGCCGGCGGGATCGAACCGGTTTTTGCCCTCGGCGAGCAATTGTTGGAGGCCGCCGACGCGGACCATGAAAAACTCGTCGAGGTTGGACCCGGTGATGGCGAGGAACTTGAGCCGTTCGAGAAGCGGAACGGTGGGGTCGAGTGCTTCCTCGAGGACCCGGGCATTGAACTCGAGCCAGCTCAATTCGCGATTGAGGAATGGTTGGGTTCTAGGCGCCATGAGAGCTGGTGTCCCACTTGGCGCGGCTGCTGCGGATCACGGGTTCAAGGCCGTAGATGGCCTGGAACATATCACCTTTCTCCTTGAGCGCCAGGCGTTCGAGGGTCAGGTCGCTGGTGCCGCGGACGGTGATGAGGAACTGACCTTTGCCGCGCCCGAAAGACAGGTCCCGGACCAGCTGTAGATGGCCCCGTTCGAGTGCGTCGGCGACCCGCAGGATCGCGGCGAGCTTGGACACGGCGATGCGGTCGTCGCGGTCGAGTGCCTGGTAATCTTCGTGGTACGGCCCCGGCAGCGCGCGGCGATGGTAGCGGGCGACCAGGGCGATCAGACCGATATCACGCTGGGTGAGACCGAACAGATCGCTGTTGCGGATGATATAACGGGAATGCTTGTGATGACTGCGGTCGCTGATGAACA
>JABAOE010036138.1_pt1 | contig 10302 bp, 6 predicted proteins | sample 7062141 | NCBI WGS metagenome assembly JABAOE01 (sample SAMN14538627, study PRJNA623070) | marine sediment metagenome | biome: marine biome [ENVO:00000428]; feature: marine pelagic biome [ENVO:01000023]; material: deep marine sediment [ENVO:00002113] | place: India: Gulf of Khambhat ...
TCTGCATGACATACGACTCTATCTTACCCAGGTCCCCGGCATTGACCGCTCGATAGAGGCCCATCCACAGGCGCTCATATCCGTCGAGATTCATGCCACACGGCAGGTCCTCAAGCTGATCCAGGACCTCGGTCATCTCATCACCATTAAGAAACGGGAGGCTCCGCAAAACAATCTGATGAAGGGTGTAGATCCGGTCTCCATGGCGGGAACCAAATCTACATTCGCGTATTGCCTGCTCTACCTTGACATATTCCTGGTCGAGATATTCATCGGTTGTCGTTTCCCTGGCTGTCTCCACTCCGAGCAGCTGATCACGCACATAGGTGCTGATATAAGCGGGGTTGGAGAGGGGCGAAAGAGGAGTAACTGTTATCTGGGTGCCGGTCGCGTTGATCTCCCAGTCCTGTAACAACTTTCGCACAGGTAACAGCCCTATCACGGCGTAGAGGACGTGTGCCGCGGTCTCATCGGAAAAGCGAGCCTGCGCCGCATATTGGTCCACATAGGGGGCAAAATCAGAATTCTCCGGGGCCGTGCTTGCCGCGAGCAGTGGGGCGAGGATTTCTTTGCCACCGATAACCCGAAGGCGAATGTCGTCAATCCGTTTCACACCGACGCGGGCCAGGTCTGCACCCAGATTTCCCGCGGGCAGTGCGCGGAGATTATCCGCACTCAGGCTGGGGCTATCGCTGGCCAGAATGAGGAGGTCACCATGGTCTACCGCCACAATCAGAATCTGGTCAAATTGATCCGACAAGGCCTTCAATACCGACGCTAGCAGGTTCATATCGAACTCATAGATCTGCAACCACTGGGCCATAATCCCGTCGGTTTCCAGGTAACGTTTGATGTGGCGATAGAACTCACGAGAGAAGAGGCCCGCAATACCACTTACCCAGGGATTGGAGGGCTCAGAGACGATAATGTCGTAGCGTTTATTGCGGGTGGAAAAGAAGGACTTCGCGTCTTCATAATGGATCTCGCTGCGGGGATCAGTGAAAACGCGTTCGTTAAACGGACGCATCATTTGCGCCGCCTCAACGACCATGGGTTCAATCTCGATATTATCCAGATGTTTTAGCTGTTCGCTTGCTAACAAGACATGGCCGGTCATGCCGGACCCCAAACCGATATTCGCCACGGTGCGACTGTCCGGCTTAAGCATGAGGGGAATTGCGCCGGTCAGGGTCATCGTGACCTCATCAAAGGTCGGCACCCCGCTTGCCGTCATGTTTATTGAAGCGTCCGTCTTTCCATTGGAGCGAAGGGATAATACCGACCCATTGGCGGTCATGCTGATGGTCGCCGTCTTACCATCGCGGTGGTAGGCCACCTCGTGTGATGTGTCGAGGATCTTGCCGCTGCGATAGACTCCCGATGCCATTTTGGACACGGAGAGATCCACCCCTGTCTGCACCAGGAGCACCACCACCATACCGGCACTGGCAAATCCTATGCTCACCTTGCGGTAAATAGGCGAATCAAAACGCCAGAAAAGGTAAACAGCCAAGAGTATGTCGATAGTGGCAGCCAGGATGATAGAACCCTTGAGCCCGAGGTTGGGCAGGCCAATATGGACGGCCACCAATACCCCTACTATCGCACCGAAGGTATTGATGGCGTAGACATACCCGATCGCTTTCTCCCCATAACCTTTCAACATCAAAGAATGGGTGATCAGGGGCAGGGTCATACCGGCAAAGAAGGTTGCCGGAAACATGACCAGTAGTGCCAGGAAGTGGCTTCCCAGGCTAAAGATCCAATAGTTATCGGCCCGGCGCTCCAGGGAAACCATCAGCCACGACATCCATTCAAAAGTCACCCCATACAATGGCAAAGTGAGGAGCGCGGCGATTCCCATCATCACTTGTACTTTCGCGAGGAACAGCACCGGCTGGGCCAATTTGTCGATAAATTGCCGCACGGTCAGGCCACCAAAGGCCAACCCGAAGATGAATGCGCTGAGCATGAGTTCGAATGAGTGGGTGCTGCTTCCCAGAACCAGGCTCAACATCCGAATCCAGCCAATTTCGTATATAAAGGACGCAAGACCGGTAAAAAAGGCCACCAGCAAAAGCACTCGATAGACGGGTTGGGCCTGGGGTTGGCTGTGGTCCTTACTAATCCCGACTACGGCCCTGGGATAGGGGCGAAAGAGGTACCAGACCAGCCCGGCGAGAACAATATTGATCCCACCAGCCAATACAACGGTGCCATCCAGCCCGAGGGATCGAATCAAGATGAATCCACTGCCCAGAACCCCTATAGCCCCTCCGAGGCTATTGCAGAAATAGAGCATGGAGATGCTGCCACCACTGCTCGTTGGAAACAGGCGAATCATGCCGCCGCTCATGAGCGGAAACGTCATTCCAAGGAGTATTGACTGGGGCAGGACCAGCAACGCGGCGAGGGTCCATTTGTACAGATAGGCGACCGATCCTTCACCCAGCAACGGTAAAACCCAGTCGTAGGACGAATTGACTGCGGCATTAAACACGCCATGGAAACCCAAGGCCATTACGCCGACACCAGCCTCCACGAAGGCATAAATCACCAAAAGGTTTTGCCACCGATGAGAGACTTTGCCGCACCACCAGGCACCGACGGCCATTCCCCCGATGAAGATCGCTAACACGAGGGTCTGGGCATAGGCAGCATGGCCGAGGAACAGCTTTAAGTAGTGAGTCCAGATCGACTCATAGATGAGTCCGGAAAAGCCAGACAGGAAGAAAAAGAAATACAGGAGTCGCTGTCGGTTGGTCATGGTCAGATCAGTCCAATCCTGTTATGCGGCCTGAGTGACCGGCCCGTGATTTCCGATAACGGGTCCCACCGAGAGCAGGAAGCAAAATGTCTACTGTCACGTCCGGTATATTGAGCAGCTCTTTTATTGGAATCCGGTGGACCGTATTCCGATCCTCGCAGAGAGCTAGTCCGGCAAATCGAGCAGCGCTTGAACGCGCTCCCTGACGAGGTTCGCTGTATCGGGATCACGAAATGTAGCGATGCCCACGCCGCCCGGAACCACCATTGTATGCACTCTGCCTGTGAGCAATGGGAATCGCCCTTCGACGTGATCTCTCCATCGCATGTAATACTCGTCGCTGGAACCTCCTCCAGTGCCTCTCGAATACACTAGAAACTCAGTATCAGGGTTTCCCTGGCCGATGAAACCCAGAAATGCAATAAGCTTGTTGTCTGCAAATTCGTAAAGCAGCTGCCACCGTTTTTCATCGAACTGTTCAGGTTCATCCGGATAGCCAAGGCCCAATTCGAAACTCATGGAATGAAAAAAGCCCGATCGATGAATCAATATCAAGTCCGGGTTCTGCTTCAGTACCTGATGTTCCCGATCCCATGCCGAGCCGATCGCCTCTTTGTGAAGCACTAACGGCAGATCCCGGAGTATGTCGTTCAATACGTCGGCGTTCGTTCCACTGTTGTCTCTGGTTTCCTGGTCATACACTCCCCGAGGCGCTGACGTGTCCATAAGGATCACGATAGGCGTATCTACTGGACCGCCATCCAGAGACACCGAATCCCGGACAATCAACCAGATAATGCCTATGGCGATCAGGCCAAGAAGCGCGTATTCCAGCTTGCGACTCTCACTCGGAGGCGAAACTTGCCCAGCGGCAGCCCGTCGCACTCCATCGGGAGTCATATCGAAAGCCCAGGCCAGGACCACTGCTACCGGAAACCCAACTGCGAGTAGCACGATAACAACCGTGTCAAACCACTCGGGCAGACGCAGTGGTTCGTTGACGACGTCAATAACCTGCACAATCAGCCAGGCGACGACCAGGTAGACTGCCGCTACCTGGACAATCTTGCGTCGCTTGGCCTCTTTGAAGAACGACATCTGCTCTCCAGATTTATCTCTCCACGCGGGATTCTACCTAGGTGGCACCGGATTCGCCTCTATCAGGCCGGACGCCCACCCTTCAAACGAAAATGGCGCCCATAAACGTAAAGGTAGTCATTTCTTGTTTGGTAGGGGTGGCGGGATTGACCGCTACGGCGCTGCGCGCCTTCGCGTTCTCTTGCCGCTGATCGCGACGCTCCCGCGTCGCTGCGGCTGCGAGTGAACCTACTTACTCGCAGGCTCGAATCCTTCCACAGAAAACAAAAAGCCGGCCCCCAACGGGACCGGCCTTTATTTATTTTGGTAGCGGGGGCGTGATTTGCACTGTTCCTACAGTCCCGCAGCGGGTACGTCTCAAATAGCCCCATCGATCTCCGGGATCAATTCGACGAATTACGTTCGCCCCAAATCGCTGCCGACTAATCCTCGGCAATGGCATAAAGTTCGACGCGCAGATTATCCGGTCCTTCGATCGCGCCGTCATCTGAAACGGCAAATGCCGCATTGATTCCCGGGATGTCCTCTGTGCGATAAACGAAGCCAAAATGGTCGATGCCGAGTGGGGAGTCGTTGCAGAAGATGGAAAAATGTACAGGTGGATTATCGATTACCCAGTCAATTTGATCTGGCGCTCGTTTCGTCGCTGCCGTACCCAGAAGTCTCGTGTAAAACCTTTCACCTTCTGTGAGCGAAGAAACGTTGACTGCAATATGTACTTTTTCGACGATCGCCATGACGATTCTGTGGCTAAGCACGTTTACGACGGTCTAAATCCGGCTGCTCCACCAGCCCAAATAAAGTGATGCCCTCCACGTCCATCGCTTCTCCGACCGCTGGACGATCGAGCATTCGTTCCGACCAACGAGACCAATGCGGGAATTCCTTTGTCATATCCAGGCCGATCCGACCACCCCATCGATAAAAAACAAATAAATAAGTGTCAGCAAACGAATACTCGTGACCCGCGATGTAATCAGTCGACGATAATCGTTGCTCGATCTGAGTGTAGTGCTCTGAGATTAGCTGCTCACCGCGCTTTATGATCGGCGGATAGTCTGATTCCTGGGACACGAATCTCTCGGGCCGCCATAGTTGAGCGTAGGCGATATGCACCGTACTCGAAAGCCAGGCCGTCATCTCGAAGGCACGTGCGCGTCGCAGCGGATCATGCGGCAGAAACACATCGCCGCCGAGCTCCGCTGACAAGTATGTGTAAATTGCCTGCGATTCGGTAAGAACGAATTCACCGTCTTTCAGCGCCGGGACGCGGCAGGCGGGATTGATTCTTCGATATGCCGGCGTGAAGTTTTCCCGCTGGGCCAGAAGAATGCGCTCCAGTTCAAAATCTGCATCTATTTCCCGCAAGACGATATGCAACCCCAGCGAACAGGCGCCGGGAGAGTAATAAAGTTTCAACATAGGACTTCTTCCCAGATTTTCGCCGTCGTCATAGTTATGTGAATCCCATTCAAATAAAGACAAAAACAGCTCGTGAATAGAAATATCGCAGCGTATTGCGCTATTTTCAAACGATATATTTTGCGCTATAAATGTGAATTCTTTTCACATTATGAGAGTTGCCCATGCAAACTCCTTCTATTAACGCTCTAAGGGCATTCGAGGCGGCGGCCAGGCTCCAGAGCTTCTCTCATGCCGCGGATGAACTCTGCGTGACCCACGGGGCAATCAGCCATCAGATTCGTGGTCTCGAACGGCAAACAGGCAATAAACTTTTTCAACGTAAGAAGCGGAAAATGCTGCTGACACCAGTGGGCGCTATTCTCGCGCACCGCGTCAGACAAAGTTTATTGACGCTCGATGAGATTTTCTCGTCACAGGAAAGCGCCGACAGTGCTCGAACGATTGTGATCAGCACGCTGGCGTCCTTCGCCAATCACTGGCTCGCACCCCGGCTGAGCTCATTTCGCGAGGCCCACCCGAACATCAATCTTCAACTGCTTATCGAAATGCGGTTGGCCGATTTCTCCGCTGCCGCAGCAAACGCTGGTATTCGTTACGGTGCGGGCGGTTGGACCGGATTGAGCGAAATCCGCTTGTTTGACGACTATCTGGTACCAGTGTGCTCGATAGACCTCGCGAAACGTCTCAATCTGAACGAGGCCGCCGATCTTCTAACCGCGCCATTAATCACAAATGCCAGGCAACCATGGTCCACCTGGCTTCTCGGAGTCGGCCTTCCTCCGACGGAGCCTGCCAGTGTTTTCTCCGTCGATGACGCCGGTGTAGCGCTCACTGCTGCAAGGCACGGTGCCGGCGTTGCGCTATCACGATTCAGTCTGGTTTCCGAGGACCTCAAGCTAGGTCGCCTTGCTGCGCCAATAAGAGCGAGGGTAAAAGATCCCTACGGCTATTATCTCGTGCATCGGCCAACATTGGTTTATCAAGAGCTATTGGTAGCGCTGGCTGAATGGTTATCTGCCGAGGGAATGACCATGTTGCGGGACGTCGACGAAATTCTTGATACCTGATACCTGATTTCGATAAATTTTGGAATAAATTTGCCGGCTTGTTCGCTGCGCTTATTTCTGTTGCTGCGAAGTATCAAACAGGTCGCGCTAGGCAAACGAAAAAGCCGGACCCTTTCGGGACCGGCCTTTATTTATTTTGGTAGCGGGGGCAGGATTGGGCGCTACGCGCCCTCTTGCCGCTGATCGCGACGCATGCGTCGCTGCGGCTGCGAGTGAACCTGCTTTCTACGCAGAACCAGATCCCGCCCTCGCGGTAGCGAAAATGAAAAAGGGCCCCCGATTGGGGGCCNNGACCTTCGGGTTATGAGCCCGACGAGCTGCCAGACTGCTCCACCCCGCATCGGCAGGGGCAGGATATTACTTAGATGACAGGGGCATTACAACCCGGATTTACCGAAACCCGGGGCCCCATCCGGCATCCCGCGGGGCTCCTGCGCTTCGCATGACAGCAGCCCGTCCACGGCCATTTGCCAGTCGCAGGTGTCGCCGGCATACCAGTCCGGCACGCAGGAATCGGCCCCGATGCCCAGGTGATCGAAGCGCTTGTGCAGGTGGCTGACGGCCTCTCCCTCCCGGTTGCGCCGTGGCAGCACCGACCAGTGCGGCAGGGGCTGTTCTCGATCGTCCCGGAACACGATTTCGCCGGACGCGGCCCTCTCGCAGCTGAATCCACCCTCGTGCACGAGCCGGTGGTGATGGCGGCACAGCTGCACTAGGTTGTCCAGGCTGGTCTCGCCGCCATCGCTCCAGTGCTCGATGTGATGGGCGTCGACGAATTGCTTGCGAGTGCAGCCCGGGAAGCGGCATCCGTCGTCACGAAGCCGCAATGCGCGTCGTATCGACGGCGGAATCAGGCGCGAACGCCGTCCGATGGATAATGGTTCGCCATTCTCATCGTCTTTTACCCTGATTACGTTGCAGTCACAGCCGATGCGCCGGGATGTTTCCGCGGAAACATGAGGGCCGTCGTCGATACAGGTCGCCTCCTCGCTCACGTGCACGATCACCTGGTAGCGGTCCGCCGTGCTATTGGCGACGGCTTCCGAGTTCATATAGGTCTCGGCGATTTCCGCCAGCGCATCGGCGCGCCGTGCCCCGACCGGCGAGCGAGGTTCCGGCTCTTCCGATGTTTCGCGGACTACGTGCCCTCCGGGGTAAACATCTGATCCTTCCCGCTCCGCCTGGTACTGCCTTTCCATCTGCATCTCGAGGGCCTTCAGAATCAACGCCCCCTGCTCCGCGGGCAGGCGTCCGTGAAACACCAGGGCGCCGTCCTCGTCCCAGTAATACGTCACTTCCCGCGTGACGTGGACGGCATTGGCCGTGTCGACGTCGCGTTGCGTCTGCACCCGGCGGTATTTCCGCACCAGGGTCTCGACGTGGTAAGCGGTGCCATGCTTCGCGATGTGCAGCAGGAAATCCTCGTTCTCGGGCGTTGCGACCCGTGTCATGGCGCGCACCTTGGAGTAGCTCAAGGTACCGGCTTCGAACGCAGCGGAAATCTTTGGCAGCTCGTCCAGCGCCCGGGCCACGCGGACGCGCTCTCGCGCCGCGTTCATTCCCATGCCGCATTTGAAATTCAGCCAGTGGGCACAGGACATGAGCCCGGGCCCGCCCCAGTAACCGTTCTCGTCGAATTCGCGGATCTTGACGAGCAGCTGGTACTCGGCGGCATAGAGGTAGGAACAGAGCTCGGTGATCTCCCCCGCCAGGGCCTCGGCGTGCTCGTGGAAACCCGGGTTCGATTGTTTCAGTGCGGTAACGGTTCCCATGTCTCGGCCCTCGAATTCATGATCAGAAAATATCTAGAAAAATAGTGTAACCATATGATATTTATGATCGAAGGTATGAAATTCGGGACTTCATCGAGAAATGGCGCGAAATTTGGGGACAGTGACTTAAAGTGCCAGTCGCTGTAAAAAAATCAGGTAAGTTGCGCTTTTGATGATTTTGGGACGAACTTTCGGCTTTCGCCTGGCACTTTAAGTCACTGTCCCCCTAGGACGGTGAGACACAGCGCCCACAGCCAGCCCGGCACTATGCCGAGAGCCAGTACCGCGACCCCGTTCAGGCTCATCACAACTCGGGTATCCGTATTCGCCTGCAGGACCGCCAGGTCTTCCGGCTCTTCGAAATACATGTACCAGACCACCTTCAGGTAGTAGTACAGGCCGGGCACCGAGGCCAGCATCATCAGCACCGCGAGGCCCGTGTAGCCGCTGCCCAGCACTGCGCTGATCGCGTTCAGCTTGCCGAAGAAGCCGATGAAGGGCGGGATGCCGGCCATGCTCATCATCAGGAACATCATCATGAGCGCGAACCACGGGCTGCGCGCGTTCAATCCTTTGAAGTCGGCTAGGGATTCCGCCTCGAAACCCCTGCGGCTAAGCACGATGACCATACCGAATGCGCCGGCGGCCGCCACCACGTAGGTCAGCGTGTAAAACAATCCCGCCGCGTAGCCCTCCTCGGTACCGGTATAGATGGCGAGCAGGATGAAGCCCACGTGTGCGATGGTCGAATACGCCAGCATGCGCTTGATGTTGGTCTGGGCGATCGCGACGATATTGCCGAGCAACAACGACAACACCGCGATCACCATGATCATGCCGCTCCAGACGTCGTGCAGGTCGCCCAGGGCGTCGACGAGGATGCGGATGGTGAGCGCAAACGCGGCTATCTTCGGCGCCGACGCCACGTAGAGCGTCACCGGCGAGCGCGCGCCGTGGTACACGTCCGGCAACCACATGTGGAACGGCACGGCACCGAATTTGAATGCGATGCCAACGACGATGAACGCCACCCCGAACCAGAGCGGCAGGCTGTTCAGCGCCGGGTCGCTTGCGAGCACAGTGGCCACCTCGTCGAACTGGATGCTGCCGGTCACTCCGTAAACCCACGAGATCCCGTACAGCAACGCGCCGGACGCGATCGCGCCGAGCACGAAGTATTTCATGGCAGATTCGGCGGACGTCTCGTTATTGCGGTCGAATGCAACCAGCGCATACTGGGACAGCGCCAGCGTCTCGAGGCCGAGATACATCGTGAGCAGGCTGTTCGCCGAGATCATGATCATCATGCCGAGCAGGCCAAAGAGACCGAGGATGTAAAATTCGCCCTTGTGCAAGTCATTTGCGCGCAGGTAGTCGCGCGAGTACATGAATGCGATGGCCACGAACCCGGTCACGGAGATCTTGAGCGCCTGCGAAAGGCCGTCGCTGACGTAACTGCCGCTGAAGACCTCGGTTCGACCGTCCGGTGACGTAGCCAGCAGCACACACAGCGTGGCGACCAGGCTCGCGAGCGCCATCCAGTAGGTCAGAACGCGCCGCTCGTTCTCGATGAACAGGTCGGCGACGAGCACGACGCAGATCAGACCCAGCAAGGTCATCTCCGGCGCCGCACTTATGTAGCTCATCCAGTCCATAGTCTCTATCGTCAGAACTTCGTCTGTCCTGCCTGCTCAACGAGGTGCTGGATCGTCACTTCCATCATGTCGATCAGCGGCGCCGGCCACAGGCCGACCAGCAATACGGCAATGGCGAGGGTCCCCAGCACAATGAACTCGCGGCGATTGAGGTCCTGCAATGCCGCGACATTGTCATTGGCGACATCGCCGTAGATCACGCGCTTGACCATCCACAGCGTGTAAGCCGCGCCGAGGACCAGCGTCGTCGCCGCGAAGAACGCGAACCAGGGATTCGCCTTGAAGCTCGCGATGATCACCATGAACTCGCCGACGAATCCCGATGTTCCGGGCAGGCCGGCGTTCGCCATCGCGAACAGCACCATGAATGCCGCGAACACCGGCATGGTATTCGCGACGCCGCCGTATTCGGAGATCTGCCGGCTGTGCACGCGGTCGTAGAGCACGCCGACGCACAGGAACATCGCGCCCGAGATCAGGCCGTGCGAGACCATCTGCACCATGCCGCCCGATACGCC
>JABAOE010002511.1_pt1 | contig 10298 bp, 10 predicted proteins | sample 7062141 | NCBI WGS metagenome assembly JABAOE01 (sample SAMN14538627, study PRJNA623070) | marine sediment metagenome | biome: marine biome [ENVO:00000428]; feature: marine pelagic biome [ENVO:01000023]; material: deep marine sediment [ENVO:00002113] | place: India: Gulf of Khambhat ...
CCGCACCCCCAGCGGCAGCGCATCAGCCCGGTCGAGGATGGCGTTTGGCCGCGAAATCGTCTGCACGCCGTTTTCGACCATGCCGATATTCTCAAACAGCGAAGTGATGGTCCGGAGAATCCAGCCCGACATCTGGTTGAGCCGGATGATCAGGCCGGCGGCAAGGGCGATGGCGCCGACGCTGATGGCGCCGTTCATCCACAGATAAAGGGCGATGCCGGTTGTCGCGAAGATCAGCACGCCGTTCATCGCCGTCAGCGTCACCGTCATGACGAGGATGGCCCGCATCAGCGCCCGAAAGGCGTTGAGGTGGCGCCTGACCCCCTCCAGGGCATAGTCGTCCTCGCGTTCAGCATGTGCGAACAGCTTGACCGGCTGGATGTTGGTGTAGCTGTCGACGATGCGGCCCGACAGGCCGGAATTGGCTTCCGACAGCCGCGCCGAGCGGTCGCGCACGCCGGGCACCAGAAGGTAGATCGTGGCGACATAGGCGACGATCCACACGGCGACCGGCAGCAGGAGCCGCCAGTCGAGCCCGGCGAAAAGCGCCATGGTGCCGGCCAGATAGACCAGCAGGAACCAGACGCCGTCGACGAGGTTGACGACGCTCTCACGCAGGGCCGGGCCGGTCTGCATGACCTTTTGCGCAATCCGCCCGGCAAAATCGTTCTGGAAAAACGACACGCTCTGGCGCAGCACGTAGCGGTGCGCCCGCCAGCGCACCAGATTGGTCAAGCCCGGCACCAGCGCCAGATTGACCAGCCCGCGCGAGGCCAGCGTCGCCACCGGGCGCAACACCAGCACGACGAAAGCCATGCCGGCCAGCGCCCAGCCATAGCGGGCAAGAAACATCTCCGGCGGGGTTTTCGCCGCCCAGTCGACGAGCAGGCCGACAAAGGCGTAAAAGGCCAGTTCCGAAAGCGCCGCCACCAGCGAGACCGCCATCGTTGCGCCCAGAAGGCCGCGCAGCGGCTTCAGAAAATGGCCATAGAACGGTCCCACCCGATCCGGCGGCCGCACAACCGGCGCCTCGGCGATCGGATCGAGCAGGCCTTCAAAGAAGCGAAACAGCGCGGACACGGCGATCTCCGGTCAGACAATGCGGCGGCGGCTCGCTGCGACCTGCCACGACGCCATGGCGTCATTCAGGCGCAGTCTGTATGAAGCCGAAAGGCACTCAACACCAATGTAGCGCAATTGCCGAAAAGAGCAGCTACCGTTTTCCGCCGGCCCTACAGCGAGGCCGGCTCCGGCGGCGGCGCCAGCAGCCGCCGCTGCGGCGCCCCCGGTGGCGCCACCAGTTCCAGGCTGCTGTCGGCGGCGGCCTGCGACTCGGCATCCGGCGCAACCTCGCTCGCCGCCTCATGGGCCGCCACCGGCGGCAGCGGCGGTGGCGCGCCGCGTATGCGCTCCAGCACGCCGAAGCATTCGCTGCTGCCATCCAGGCCGATCCGCTGGATGTCCAGCGCCCCGTCCTCGCGCAGCCGCATATTGATGCCGTAATTAAGATCGGATTTCGGCAAGATGCGGATCAGGCTGCCGGAGATGAACTGGCCCTGCATGGCCTTTTGCTGCGGCAGGACGTCATCGGCGACCGACGCCCAGGCAAGGGTGAAGGCGGTCCGGCCGTCGGCCAGCGAAGTGATAGCGATGGCCACGTCATAGCTGCGCCCGACGCACATCCAGCCCCGCCATTCGCCCAGATAGGCAGCCTGGTCGGGATCGGCATCGGCCGACGGCGGCTGAATGGCGATGCCGGCAAGGCTCGGCGCCTTGCTGAGGCTGGAGGACGGCCCCGGCAAAAGCTCTTCCTGGCCGGCCGGCCACGGCTTGAAGCGGACCACCGGCAAGGTTCGCGCCGATAGCGGCCGATTGCCCTGATCGGCCACCGACTGGCAGGCCGCAAGCATCGCCGTCGCGACAATGACAAGCCATCGCCAAGCACCGCACATGACCCGTCCCGACCTCCTTCACACCGCTTTATCGGCCCAGAATCTGGTCGCCCTGTCAAATGCCTGATATCGCTTCATCGCCATCCCGTGAAGCTGCCATATTCGCGCCCCGCATGATCCGTCTTGCCCTTTACCAGCCCGACATCGCCGCCAATACCGGCGCCGTCCTGCGCCTGGGCGCCTGTTTCGCCGTGCCGGTCCACATCATCCATCCGGCCGGTTTTGCGCTGTCGGACCGCCGGCTGCGGCGCGCCGGCATGGACTATCTCCACCGGGCCGCATGCGTGGAGCACGCCGACCAGCCGGCCTTTGAGAGATGGCTGGCGAGCGATGGCGGCCGTCTTGTCGCCCTGACCAGGCACGGCGACACCCGGCTCACCGACTTTGCCTTCAGGTCGGACGATATNNGGCCGTGAAAGCGCCGGCCTGCCGGCGCCGCTCCTGGCCGCCGCCGCTGCGCGGCTGCGCATCCCGCTGGCCGCCGGCGTTCGCTCGCTCAATGTCGCCGTTGCCGCCGGCATCGCCGCCGCGGAGGCGCTGAGACAAACCGGCGCGTTGCCGCCCTGACATCTTTTCCGGGCGCCGCCGATGCGCTATCGGCGGACATGAGCAAAAACATGCATCTCTATGAGCCGGACCTTTCGGCCATGGCGGTGCCGGCCGACATCGCCGCCAAGAAGGCCGCCGCCAGCGCCTGGTTTGCAAGCCTGCGCGACGATATCTGCGCCGCCTTCGAGGCGCTGGAGGACGAGCTGCCGGCCGGCCTTCCGCATGCCGATCTGACGCCCGGCCGCTTTGAGCGCACGCCCTGGTCGCGCCGCGACCAGCGAACCGGCGACGGCGACCAGGATGGTGGCGGCGATGGCGGCGGCGGCGTCATGGCGATGATGCGCGGCCGCGTCTTTGAGAAGGTCGGCGTTCACGTCTCCACGGTGCATGGCGAATTCGCACCGCAATTGCGCGCCCGCATCCCCGGCGCTGAGGACGATCCGCGCTTTTGGGCGTCCGGCGTCTCGCTGATCGCCCATCTGCACAATCCCAACGTGCCGGCGGTCCACATGAACACCCGCATGGTGGTGACCAGCCGGCAATGGTTCGGCGGCGGCGCCGATCTGACGCCGGTCCTGGAGCGCCGGCGCCGGCAGGACGATGCCGACGCCATCGCCTTCCATGCCGCCTTCCGGGCCGCCTGCCAGGCCCACGCAGTCGCCGACTACGACCGCTACAAGGCCTGGTGCGACGACTATTTCTGGCTTGACCACCGCGCCGAGCCGCGCGGCGTCGGCGGCATATTCTTCGACTATCTCAATTCCGGCGATGGCTCAGACGCCGGCTGGCAGGCCGATTTCGCTTTCACGCAGGATGTCGGTCGGGCGTTTCTGGCCGTCTATCCCGATCTGGTGCGGCGCAATTTCGCCGACACCTGGTCGCAGGAGGATCGCCAGGAGCAGCTTGTCCGCCGCGGTCGCTATGTCGAGTTCAACCTGCTCTACGACCGCGGCACCATCTTCGGCCTGCAGACCGGCGGCAACGTTGAGTCGATTCTCTCCTCCATGCCGCCGGTCGCCAAATGGCCGTGAGGCGACGGGCCGATCGACGCGGCCGCCCTTGATTTGCCTCAATCCGGCGCGCCGGCGAGTTGTGCTATATTCTAGCCATCGCAAACGATCAGGGAGGCAAACATGAAGACGATCATCTGTGGCGATGTCGTTCCCGGCTGTCACACCATGATCCGCGCCGAGACGGAGGCCGATCTCCTGCACAAGGTGTCCGACCATATCCGCTCCGCCCATCAGCTCAACGTCACGCCGAAGATGCTGGAAAAGGCGCGCGGACAAATTCGCGACGAGCCACCCTCAGGCGACGATTCCTAAAGGCGATCGGCCGCAAGGCCGGCAAAGCCGGCATAACGGCGCCGGGGTGGTCATCACCCTTGACCGGCGGGCGTTGAACGCCGGCGCGGTTAGCGCTGCACGCCACCGAAGCGCCAAACCCGTCCCCACGGCAGAGTCGCCGCTGGCGTTTTCAACTTAAAAACGAATTATTCACCCTGTGATTGTATTTCCATGCCTGCTTGGCTAGGAACAGCCTGCTGTTCGGCTTTACGGGAAGCACCGGCGATGGATGGATTGGCGATATGGGCGGCGCTGGTGGTCGCCGCCGGCGGCTTCGGCGGCACGATCTGGGCGATCCTGGTCAACCGCGAGACGCTGCAGACGCAGAATACGATCATGTTCTTCGACCGCTACAGCCGCTTCGATGCGGCCGCGCCGCCGGAGCTGACGGGCGACGGCAGACAGCGGCTTGCCGAGCTCACCCCGCAACGGCGCCAGCAGGTGCTGGCCAGCGCCCGCGGCTATTTCAACCTGTGCAGCGAGGAATATGCGCTTGGCACCAAGAACCGCATCGACCAGGGTTTCTGGCGAATCTGGCTCGACGGCCTGAAAAGCCGCATGGCGCAGCCGATCTGGCAGGACTGTTGGCGCGAGCTGGAGGCCGGTTACCAGGCGCGGGCCGATTTCTGGGATTTCATGCACATGGCGATGCCGGGTTTCGACAATTCCGGCTCGTCGATCCGGCGCCACGACGCGCTTGTCGCCGATCCCGTCACGTGACGATGCTTGTGCGGCCGTGACGCCGGCCCGCCAGCCGCCGCGCCGGGCCGCAGCCGCCGCTCAGTCCTGTTCGGCAAGCTGCGCCAGCAATGTCTCCCTGTCGCCGGCAAAGCCATCGTCGACCCAGGCCTGTTCGAGCGCTTTCAGCCGCTTGCCGACAGCCGGCCCGGCCTTCATGCCGGCCGCCAGAAGGTCCTTGCCCTTTAAGGGAAAGACCGGCTTTTCCCAACCATCGGCAAAGGCAATCTGTTTGCGCAGCGCCGCCGCTTCGGGCCGTTTGCCGGCTTCCGCCTCGCGGGCGAAAGCGTGCACCAGCCGGTCGCGCACCGCCGCAACACCATGTCTGTAAAGCCTTGCCGCAAGCGCCGTTTCGGCAAGTGCCGCATCGGCGTCCGGCGCCTTGACCCAGGCCTTCAGCCGCTTCGCTTCCGCCTTGGAAAGCTTCAGCCGCTCAGCCAGCGCCTTGATCTTGCCGGCGTCCGGCGGCAGCATTGCCTCAAGCCGCAGCAGCGGATCGGCGGGCCAGCCGTCGGCCTGCTCGGCCGCTATCAGCCGGTGAATGGCGTCGATCCCCCAGCTTTCCGGCAGAACGCGCTGAAAGACTTCCGTGGTCCGCATCCATAAAAGCGCCCGCGCCGGATCCGGTGCCGCCAAGAGCCGCTTGAGCTCCGCCCACACGCGCTCCGCCGACAGGTCGACAAGCCCGTCCCTCAGCCGGGTGACCGCTTTCAGGCCGCTCGGATCGGGCCGGCCGTGCCCGTACCAGGCATAGAACCTGAAAAAGCGCAGAATGCGCAGATAGTCCTCCAGGATCCGCTCATCGGCGTTGCCGATGAAGCGCACGCGCCGCGCCTTGACATCCGGCAGGCCGCCGAGCGGGTCGAAGATCGTGCCGTCGCCGTCGCAATAGAGCGCATTGATGGTGAAATCCCGGCGGCGGGCATCTTCCAGCCAGTCTTCGGTAAACGCCACCACCGCCCGTCGGCCATCGGTCTCCACATCGGCCCGCAACGTCGTCACCTCAAAGGGCACGCCGTTTGAAATCACCGTCACCGTGCCGTGCTCGATCCCCGTCGGCGCCGTCTTCAGGCCGGCCGCCTCGGCCCGCGCAACAACCTCGTCAGGGACGAGAACCGTCGCCAGATCGATATCGCCGACCGGCTCGCCAAACAGCGCGTTGCGCACCGCGCCGCCGACGATGCGCGTGGCGCCCTCGCCGGCCATCAGCGCTCCGAGCACCGTCTGCAGGTCCTTGTCCTTGAGCCAGGCGGCCTCAGCAAGGCTGCCGGCGCGGTCAGCCTCATTCACGGCCCGTCTCCATAGAGCTGTTCGTAGAGCATGCGCACAATGCCGGCGGTGGCGCCCCAGATATACCGGTCCTGATACGGCATTTCGAAAAATGTCCTCTCCACGCCCTGCCAAATGCGGCTGCCGCGGCGGTGATTGGCCGGATTCATCAGAAACGAAAGCGGCACTTCAAAGGCGTCGGCGACCTCGCCGGGATTGAGTGTCAGTTGCGCGCCCGGCGCCACCAGGCCGACGACCGGGGCGATATGGAAGCCCGATCCGGTCAGATAGTCGGGGCCGCGCCCGAGCACCTCCACATGCCGCCGCAGCAGCCCGATCTCCTCTTCCGCCTCGCGCAGGGCCGCCGATTCGACGCTGTCGTCGGTGGCGTCGATCTTGCCGCCGGGAAAGGCGATCTGGCCGGGATGCGAGGGCAGATCTTGGGTGCGCTGCGTCAGCAAGACCGTCGCTTCCGGCTCGTGGGCGACGACCGGCACGAGCACTGCCGCCGGCTGTCGCTTGATGGCCTCGAAAAAATCGGCAAGGTCGGGATTGAAGCTGTGGTCGCCATAGACGTCGGCGCGCTGCTCCGGCAGCCGCGCCATCACCCGCTGGCGGAAGCCCTCAGCGGAATAAAGCGCCGCCGTCACTGTCCTTCCTCCGCGCCGGCGAAGGCAAAGAACATGCCGTCCGACCACACGCCGTCGGCACCGTTTCGACGAGCGGCGAGCGCCACCAGCTCAAACATGACCGGCCGGGTGGCCAGCGCCTCAAGGCCGTCGCGCACGGCCAGATAGGGCTTCAGGCCGCCCGTCACCGGCTCGCGGCGGAAGCCCAGCGGATGCGCGGCGCCGCACCGCACCACGTCGCCGACATTCGTGCGGAACGTCAGCACCTGTTCTGCCCCGGCCCCCTCCGCATGCAGTTCGACGGCCACAAACGGGGCGTCATCGACCTGGATGGAAAGCTTCTCCGCGGGCGTGACCAGCGCATAGCCGCCGTCTGTCTCGCGCCTGAGGATGGAAGCAAACAGCCTGACCAGCGGCTCGCGGGTGATCGGGCTGCCATGATAGGACCAGGTGCCGTCCATGCTGATTCGCATGTCGACGACGCCATGCGCCGGCGGATTCCATTGCGCCACCGGCCGTTCCCGCGCCGCCCTCCCGGCGCGGGCGATCAGCGCCTTGAGCGCCGGTGGAAAATCCTCCGCCCGATCCTCGCCGGTCATGAATTCGGCCATATATAAGGTTCCTGTCCGGGTCAAAATGTGGCTCGATGTGAACCGATTGTGATTTCCACGCTGCCGCTGGAATGACACAATCCCAAGATGCAAGTCTCCGGCATTGGAGAAACAATGGCCGCGATCACCGCAATCGGTCTCTTTTGGCAGAATCGGCTACCCTTCCTAAGTATGGATCACACATTATGAGCGCAATCGACAGCAAAGCCATCAACCTCGACGACTCCGACGGCGACGCCGTCCTTGCCGAGGCGGAGCGCGCCACAGCGGCCCTGGCCGACGTCAAGGCGGCAATCGGCGAAGTCATCTACGGCCAGGACATAGTCGTGGAGCGTGCCCTGACGACGGTGCTGTCGGGCGGTCATGGCCTGCTTATCGGCGTGCCCGGGCTCGCCAAGACGAAGCTGGTGGAAACTATGGGCACGGTGCTCGGGCTTGACGACGGCCGCATCCAGTTCACCCCCGATCTCATGCCGGCCGACATTCTCGGCACCGAGATCTTGGAAGAGACCACCGATGGTGGCCGCGCCTTTCGCTTTGTCCGCGGGCCGGTCTTCTCCCAGCTGCTTATGGCCGACGAGATCAACCGGGCCAGCCCGCGCACCCAGTCGGCCCTGCTGCAGGCCATGCAGGAGCAGCACGTGACGATTGCCGGCCAGCGCTACGACCTGCCGCAGCCATTTCACGTTCTGGCCACCCAGAACCCGCTGGAGCAGGAAGGCACCTATCCCCTGCCGGAAGCTCAGCTCGACCGGTTTATCATGCAGATCGACGTGGTTTACCCCGATCTCGATGCCGAACGGCGCATGCTGTTTGAGACGACCGGCGCCAAGCAGACCGAGACCCGCAAGGTGATCGACGCCGACCGGCTGATGCAGATTCAGGCGCTGGTGCGCCGCATGCCCGTCGGCGACCAGATCGTCGACGCCATCTTGCGGCTGGTCCGCTCAGTGCGTCCCGGCGAAGCGGCGGAAAACCTCGCTGACAAGATCGCCTGGGGGCCCGGCCCGCGGGCCAGCCAGGCACTGATGCTGACGGTGCGCGCCAGGGCGCTCCTCGACGGCCGCCTGGCCCCTTCGCTCGACGACGTGGCAACGCTCGCCATTCCGGTATTGCAGCATCGCATGGCCGTCACATTCGCCGCCCGCGCCGACGGCATCACCATCCGTGACCTCGTCGATCAGGCACTGGAAAAAGCCCTGTGACGCCATGAAGAAGCCGGCCAACCGCATTTCCCGGCCGACCGTCGAAAGCGCCCGTGCGCTTGCAGCCCGCCTGCCCGATCTGCTCGTCGATGCCCGCCATATCGCCGCCAGCGTGTTGCTTGGCGTCCACGGTCGCCGCCGTCCCGGTCCCGGCGAGACGTTCTGGCAGTTTCGCCCCTACGTTCTGGGCGAGCCGGCAAAGAGCATCGACTGGCGCCGGTCGGCTCGCGACCGCCAGCATCTTTATGTGCGCGAGCGCGAATGGGAGGCCGCCCAGACCGTCTGGCTGTGGGCCGATTTATCGCCCTCCATGCTGTTTTGTTCGCAACTGTCGCAGGTTGCCAAGATCGACCGGGCCATTGTGCTGTTGCTGGCGCTGGCCGACCTGCTCGGCCGCGGCGGCGAACGGGTCGGCGTGCCCGGCCTCGTTGAACCGCGGCTCGGCAATGATGCTGCCGAGCGCATCGCCACCGCACTCATGCATCATGGCGGCGAGGTTGAATGGCCGTCCTTTGCCCGGGCCGGCCGGTTTTCCGAAATCGTCGTCATTAGCGACTTTCTGAGCGATCTGGAAATGCTTCGCGAGCGCCTGCAGCGCATCGCCGGGCGCGGTACCCGCATGCATATGATGCAGGTCTTCGATCCGGCCGAGGAGAGCTTTCCCTATGATGGCCGTTTGGAGTTCCGCGATCCCGAATCCGGCGACACCTGGCTGGCGGAACGCGCCGGCGAGATCCGCTCCGGCTATCAGAACCGTCTGGCCGCGCATCGTGCCGCCATTTCCGGCTTGGCGCGCCGCGCCGGATTTTCCTTCTCTGTGCATCACACTGACAGGCCGGCGGCGGAGGGATTGCTGTTCCTCTATAGCCGGCTGGCCGGCGAGCGGGCGGCTCCCGATGCAGCCAATGTCGCGGCCACCGCTCCGGCGCCGGTCTCCCAGCCGGTGGCCGGCTTTGCCGTCGATCTGGCGAGCCGCACAGCCTCCGCCCACGACGCGCGTGGCGGCTTGAAATGACAGGCGCGCTCGGCTTTTTGTCGCCGTGGATGCTGATCGCCCTCGGCCTCTTGCCCCTCATCTGGCTGCTGCTTCGCATGACGCCACCGCGTCCCATGCAGCTCGATTTTCCGCCCACGCGCCTGCTGATCGGACTGCAGGAGCGGCAAAAGACCCCGGCGCGGACGCCATGGTGGCTGATGCTGTTGCGGTTGCTCCTGGCCGCCGTGATCATCCTGGCCCTGGCCGAACCCGTGCTGCGCCCCGACGCCAGGCTGACGACCGGCTCCGGACCGCTGCTCGTCGTTCTCGATAATGGCTGGGCGTCGGCCGCCGATTTTGAAACCCGCAGGACTGTCGCGGAGGCGGCGATCGCCGAGGCCGGACGCGATGGCCGACCGGTGGCCCTGGTCGCCAGCGCCGATCGGCCGGCTGAGGCGCTTACGGCGGGCGCTGCCGCCGACGTCGCCGCACGGCTCGCTGCTATTCAAGCCAGGCCCTATCCGGCCGACCATGGCGCTGTTGCTGATTATCTGGCCGAAACCTATGGAGAGCGGTCGGTTGAGGTCCTGTGGCTTGCCGGATCGCTTGACCAGGGCGGTGCAGCGGATCTGGCTGCCGCGCTGGAGCGGATCGGCGGCGGCCGTCTGGTCTTGTCGGACCGGCCGCTGACGGTTTTGCGGCCGCCTGAAAATGCCGCCGACCGGGTGCGTCTTCCCGTCTCGCGCCTTGGCGCCATCGCCTCGGCGGTCACCATTGCCGGCTTTGACGCGGAAGGCCGGCGGGTCGTCGAAACCACGGTCGAGCTTCCGGCCGACGGCGACGCCGTCGCCGAGATCGCCCTGCCGGCCGAATTGCGCAACGAGCTGACCCGTTTCGCGCTGGTCGACGAGGCATCAGCCGCCGCCGTGCAGCTTCTCGACGGCCGCTGGCAGCGCAAGAGCGTCGGCCTTGTCGTCGGCGAGGCCGCCAACACCGCACAGCCGCTTCTGGAGCCGCTCACCT
>JABAOE010008111.1_pt1 | contig 10296 bp, 10 predicted proteins | sample 7062141 | NCBI WGS metagenome assembly JABAOE01 (sample SAMN14538627, study PRJNA623070) | marine sediment metagenome | biome: marine biome [ENVO:00000428]; feature: marine pelagic biome [ENVO:01000023]; material: deep marine sediment [ENVO:00002113] | place: India: Gulf of Khambhat ...
GCCGAGCACGACATCGTCGAGCTTGCTCGTGTCGAGATCGTTTCGTTCGCGCAATTGCGTGAGGACCTGCGCAGTCAGATCGACCGGCGTCACTTCGTGCAGGGAGCCATCGGAGCGGCCGCGGCCGCGCGGGCTCCTGACGTGATCGTAAATATAGGCGTCTGTCATTTTCTTGTTCCCGTTTTGAGTTTCATTGCTTCGGTGCCAGCGAGATTTTCAGGTGCGCCTTCATGTCGTCATTGGCTTTCCTGAAGTCGATGGACTGTGGATTGATCAACCAGAGATAGGTCATCCCCGAGATGTAGGCGATGTACTGCGCCGCGATGCTTTTCGGATCGGCGCTCGCACGTATCGATCCGTCCGCCTGTCCCGCGCGAACCCAGTCGGCGACATCATCCTGTTGGCGCTGGTGGATATTGACCGAGGTCTGCCGGTACGGAGATTTCGGACTCGCGGCGCTGCAGTAAAGGATCTGCAGTACGCGTGCCTCGCGCGGGTAGTCCGACACAAACTGGAAGAAGGAATCGAGTGCGGCACACATGGCTTCGATGCCGATCTTGTCGCCGACGTCGGCCTTCAGGTAATCGAGCCAGTGTCTCGAAATCGACTTGCAGACCTCGTCGTAGAGTCCCGCCTTGGAGCCGAAGCGATAGGTCGCGAGCCCGCGGCTGTAGCCGGCTTTCTCGCCGATCGCCGCCAGTGTGGTCTTGTCGGTGCCGTGCTCGAGGATCAGCTCGATTGCCGCCTCGACCATCGCCTTGTCGGACAGAGCGGTGCGCTCCGCCTGCGTGCGTGGTTGCGACTCCTCCGCGATTTCCTGGGGATCGGTGGACAAATCGAGCAAACTCTGGAATCAAAAGTTTCTGTTTTTCAATAACTTACCCAAGCATTACAGAAACTTGTTGTCAACAAGCAAGTGAGTATACGCCTCTTTGGCATGGGCCACAAGCGAACGGCGTCCTATTTCCAGAGCTCGGTACTCAGGTACTTGAGCCCCGAATCGCAGGCGATGATCGCTATCGTCGCGCCGGGCAACGGACCTTCCAGCAGCTGCAGTGCCCCGGCCAGGTTGGCGCCCGACGAATAGCCCGCAAAGATTCCCTCCTCCTCGGCCAGTCTCCGGGTGCAGGCGATCGCATCGTCGGGTGTCACTTTCAAAAAACCGTCAGGAGTTATTCCTTGCAGCAGGGGAAGTTCCGACATCGAATAACCGCCGCCTTGTATCGGGTGTTCCGGCGCGGTCACTACTTCGCCGCTCAATGCTGCGGCACCGTCGGGTTCGATGACGTAGCACTGTATGTCCGATTTCTGCTCTTTGAAAAACTTCGTGCAACCTGCGAACGTTCCTCCCGAGCCCGCAAAATCACAGAAAGCCGTGATCGAGCCGTCGCATTGCTCCCAGATCTCCGGTGCCGTCCCGCAATAGTGTGCGCGCAGGTTGCCTTCGTGCGCGAACTGGTCCGCGCGGAACGCATCGCGCTCTTTCGTCAACCGCGCCGTTTCCGCATCGACGAGTTGCAGATCGTCGCCGCTGACTTCACCGACTTTCGCACCCGGCGCCTGCTCGACGAGAACGACTTCGGCACCAAATGCGCGCATCATGCGCGCACGTTCCGGCGAGTTCCCTTTGGACATCACTGCGACGAATGGATAGCCCTTCGCCGCACAGACGATTGCGAGCCCGGTACCCATGTTGCCGCTCGTCAGTTCGATGACGGTCTGGCCCGGCTGCAGATCGCCCGATTGTTCCGCCTCTTCGATGATGCGAAGTGCGGCCCGGTCTTTCTTGGACATTCCCGGATTCAGGTATTCGAGCTTGGCGAAGATACGACCATTGAGTCCTGCACCGATACGATTCAGTTCGACGAACGGTGTGCGGCCGATCGCATGCAGTAGATCGTCACTCACTCACCAACCGCCAGTTGGTCGATTTCGGATTCGGGCAGGCCCCAGTCCGACAAGACACCACGAAGGTCCGTCGTCTGTCCGGCCGCGGGTTGGCTTACTTTTGAAACTGTGCGCGAGAATCTCGGCGCCGGTGCGGGTTGTGTAACGCCGTCGATGTTGACGAACGTCTTGCGCGCCTTGACGTGTTGATGATCCGGCGCTTCGGCCAGTGACAACACCGGTGCAAAACATGCGTCCGTTCCCTCGAGCAGTTCGCACCACTCGTCGCGCGTCTTTGCGGCGAAAACTCTTTCAAATGCTTCGACCTGCTGCGGCCATATTTCACGTGCATATTGTTCGGCCGGACTGACGTCATCGATGCCGAGCAAGTCGAGCAACGCTTTGAAAAAACGCTGTTCGATCGCACAGACGATGATGTATTGGTGGTCGCTGGTGCGATAAGCGCGGTAGAACGGTGCTCCGCCATCCAGGATGTTGGTGCCACGCTCATCCTGCCAGTAACCGGCCGCGCGTAATCCATAGAACAGGGTCATCAGGGACGCAGCGCCGTCGACCATCGCGGCGTCGACGACCTGTCCCTTGCCGGAGCGGCTCGCTTCGAGCAGTGCGGCGAGCATGCCGATAGCAAGATATGCACCTCCGCCGCCAAAATCGGCGGTCAGGTTCAACGGGATCGATGGTGGTCCGCCTTTCTCGCCGATCGCACCGATGACGCCGGCGAGTGCGGCATAGTTGCCGTCGTGACCGACGGAATCCGCGAGTGGTCCGCTCTGCCCCCAGCCGGTCATGCGGCCGTAGACCAGTTTCTCGTTCCTCGCCATGCAGTCGTCGGGTCCCAGGCCGAACCGTTCCATCACGCCGGGGCGAAATCCCTCGAACAGGGCATCGGCGGTTTCACAGAGTTTCAGCACCAGGTTGACGCCCGCTTCGCTCTTGAGGTCGACGCCGATCGTGGGGCGGCTGCGATTCATCAGGTTGTACTTCGCAGGCATGCCGATACCGAGGTCCGCGCTCGCCTTGCGATCGATGCGGATGAGTGTGGCGCCCATGTCCGCCAGCAGCATCCCGCAAAACTGGCCCGGGCCGATGCCGGCGATCTCGATGATCCTGAAACCGCTCAAGGGACCCATACGTACTCCCGTATCGAATGCGTTACAGCGAATTGCACAGATGACCACCATCGACAACGAGGACGCTACCCGTCATGTAGCTCCCCGCATCCGACGCGAGCAACAACAGCGGGCCCTCGATCTCGTGCAGTTCACCGACCCGGTTCATCGGTACTCGCTGGTTGGCAAACTCTTCGCCTTTGCCGTCTGCAAACTGTTCCTGGTTGATCTCAGTCATGAAATAGCCGGGTGCCAGCGCATTGACGCGAATGTCGTGTCGTGCCCACTCGAGCGCCATTGCTTTCGTCAAATGAATGACCGCGGCCTTGGCCGCGATGTAAGAGCCAAGTGTTTTCGTGACTCGCAAACCGAGTATCGATGCAATATTGATGATGCTCCCCGGTTTTTCGGCAATCATCATCGCTTTGGCCGCGGCCTGCGCCAGCATGAAAACACCTTTCAGGTTGGTGTCGAGCACTGCATCCCAGTCGTCTTCGCTGATGTCCGTCAGAAAAGCCTGCCTGGCGATGCCGGCATTGTTGACGAGGATATCGGGTACGCCCACTTCGCTCGCGGACTCGCGCAGACAGTTCGTGACGGACATCGCATCGGTGACATCGAGTTCGAGGCAAATGGCCTGCCCGCCCTGATCGCGCACCAACTCTGCTGTTTCTTCAAGCTTTTCGCGACGCCTCGCCGCAAGCGCGACCGTTGCGCCTCTGCCTGCCAGCGTTTGCGCGAATTGCCTGCCGAGACCCGAACCTGCGCCGCTGATGAGCGCGACCTTACCGTCGAGATGAAAGAGATCCATGGCGATCCTTTGTGATTGTTATGCGCCTGGCAGTGTGCTGTGACGTTCCTGCTTCTTGTAAGTGCCTGTCGCGGTTGCGCAGAGTCGCTTATGTTCCGGGTCCAGCAACCTTGCCTGGGCAAAGAACAGCGACTTGTTGGCGCGTATCAGTTCGCCCTCTGCGATCACCGTTTCGGACCGCAGCGGCGACAGGTAATTGCAATTCAGGTTGACCGTCACCGAAACGAACTTTTCCGACGTGCCGAAGCTGCCCGACACGGCACCGGCAATGTCCAGCAATGACGCGATGACGCCGCCGTGCAGGAAACCGACCGTATTTCGGTGCTCCGGGCGCACGGGCATCTCCAGCCTGGCGAAGCCTTCCTTCCACTCGGTCAGCCTGAAGCCGAGGAATTCGAGATAGGTGCCCTCGTAGAGCGTCGGGTTGTCGAGAATGCCGTGCGGTGTGGGATTGTTCATTGTGCGACTGCCCCGCTTCTGCGCAGGATTGCCAGGAACACGTCGGGTTCCGGCCGCACGCGATAGTTGTCGGTCTGGTCGGAAAAGACGATCGTGCCGCTGGCATTCGTAACGACGACCGTCGGCATGACGGTTTGCGGTGCGTAGCCGCCGGTGATGCCAACTGGCACACCATGATTGATTGCGATGCCCCAGGATTCGGCGATTGCGTTACCTTCATCAATCAGGAAATGGAACGGCACATCATGCCTGGCCGCGAGAATCCTGGTGTGGTCGTCTGATTGCGGGCTGATCAGCGCCACCTTTATGCCCATGTCGTCCATTTCCCGGTAACGGCCGACGATCTCCCGTATCTGCGCCATGCAAAAGGGGCACCAGTTGCCACGGTAGAACAACAGCACCGTCGGTGAGCCGGCGAAATCTGCCGAGCTGACTTCCTTACCTTCTGCATCCCGGAAGCGGAATTCCGGCAGCTTTGCGCCGACTGCGAGCTGGCCACTTTCGATGCGACCGAACCGCGAATACCAGAAGACGTACAACAGCATGATGCCCGCGTTGACCAGCGCGACGCTCAGCGGCCACCAGCCGCCCACGCCCTCGATGAACCTTTCCCACGCCGCGATCATGACGCCGAGGGCCGACAGCAGCAGCAGGAAGGGCAGGTTCTCGCTGGTGCGCTCCACCGGCTTGACCATGACCCGGAGGATCAGGAACGGCAGCGGGAGCGACGCTATGGCGGCACCGACCCAGGCAGCACGATCAGGTCCTCCCAGGACAAGCTGTACGAGAGACAGGGTCAGCAACAACAGGCTGATGATCGCCGCCGGAAAAATGAACAGGGATTTGTATCTCGCGTTTATCACGACGACCGATAGTAACCGCTTTTTGCCAAGAATGGGCTTAGGGCCCCTCGCTCACATGTTGCGGCGGTATTCGCCTCCAACCTCGTAAAGCGCTGCCGAAATCTGCCCCAGTGAGTTGGACTTGACCGTCGACATGAGTTCCTCGAACACGTTGCCGCGCTTGCGGGCGACCTCTTTAAGCCTGTCGATGGCGCCGGGACTCTCGTGAGCATGCGCTTCCTGGAATCGGCGGACGTGATCGATCTGTTCCTGTTTCTCGGCTTCCGTCGAGCGAATGAGCTCGAGATCGTGCACCTCGTCCTCCTGGCCTTCCTTGGGCAGGAACATGTTGACGCCGACGAGCGGGTACGTGCCGTCGTGCTTCAGGCTCTCGTAGTGCAGGCTCTCCTCCTGGATCTTGCCGCGCTGGTACATGGTCTCCATGGCCCCGAGCACGCCGCCGCGCTCGGAGATCCGCTCGAACTCTTTATACACGGCTTCCTCGACGAGGTCGGTCAGCTCATCGATGATGAACGATCCCTGCCACGGGTTCTCGCAGTAATTGAGTCCCAACTCCTTCGAGATGATCATCTGGATCGCGACTGCCCGGCGAACCGACTGCTCTGTCGGCGTCGTGATGGCCTCGTCGAAGGCGTTGGTGTGCAAGCTGTTGCAGTTGTCGAACAGGGCATACAGCGCCTGCAGCGTCGTGCGAATGTCATTGAAGCTGATTTCCTGGGCGTGCAGGCTGCGACCCGAGGTCTGCACGTGATACTTGAGCATCTGGCTGCGCGACCCCGCGCCGTAACGCTCGCGCATGGCCCTGGCCCAGATGCGTCGCGCCACACGCCCGATCACCGTGTATTCCGGGTCCATGCCGTTGGAAAAGAAGAAACTCAGGTTCGGTGCGAAGTCTTCGATCGACATGCCGCGCGCGAGGTAGTACTCGACGATCGTGAAGCCGTTCGACAGCGTGAATGCGAGCTGGCTGATCGGGTTCGCGCCGGCTTCGGCGATATGATAGCCGCTGATCGAAACGCTGTAATAGTTGCGCACATTGTTGTCGATGAAGTACTGCTGGACGTCACCCATCATCTTCATCGCGAACTCAGTCGAGAAAATGCAGGTGTTCTGTGCCTGGTCTTCCTTAAGGATATCCGCCTGCACGGTGCCGCGGACCGCTGCGAGTGTGCGCTTCTTTATTTTTTCGTAAGTTTCGGCGGGAACGAGTTTGTCACCGGAGATGCCGAGTAAGCCGAGACCCAAGCCGTCATTGCCCGGTGGCAAGTCGCCGACATACTCGGGTCGTGATTTGCCTTTGAAGTATGCGTCGATCTTTTTCTGTGTGGCGTCCCACTCGCCGGTCTCCCTGAGATGTTTTTCGACCTGCTGGTCGATCGCCGTGTTCATGAAGAACGCGAGGATCATCGGTGCCGGTCCGTTGATCGTCATGGAGACCGAAGTCGACGGCTCGCAGAGGTCGAATCCAGAATAAAGTTTTTTCATGTCATCGACAGAAGCGATGGATACGCCCGAATTGCCGACCTTGCCGTAAATATCGGGGCGCTCGTGCGGGTCCTCCCCGTAAAGGGTTACGGAATCGAACGCGGTCGACAGCCTGGCCGCCTCCTGCCCTTTCGACAGGTAATGAAAGCGGCGATTGGTCCGCTCCGGGGTGCCTTCGCCCGCAAACATCCGCGTCGGATCTTCAGAAAGCCTGCGGTAGGGATAGACGCCGCCGGTGTATGGGTAAGAGCCCGGCAGGTTTTCCTTCATCAGGAAGCGCAGCATTTCACCCCAATCGCTGTATTTCGGCGGCGCGATCTTCGGGATCTTGCTATGGCTCAGGCTCTCCTTGTAGTTGGCGCCCGTAACCTCCCTGCCGCGAACCCGGTAACTGTAGCGCTCGGCCCGGACCGCGTGGCTTCGCGCCGGCCATTCGCGTAGCAAATCGAGTCCTTCAGCACTGATCTCCCCAATGGCCTCCTGGTATCGCTGGCGCAAGAGCAGCATGGAACGATCACTGTCATCAGTGAGCGCATTCGCCGCATAGCGTTCGAAGGTTTTCGGTAATTCGGGATCATCGAGCTCTTTCAGCGCTTCGTACAGGTGCTGCAGCTGGCTCGCTGCGGCCGCCTGCCTGTCGATCGATGCGTTGATTTCGCGGCCCTGCTCGCTGATCTCGGCCAGGTAGCGAATCCTGGCGCCCGGGATAATCGCCATTGCGCGCGGCTCGCGAACGCTGACGTCAATATCCGGTGTCCACTCGTCCTTGCCGAGGCCGGTTTTTTCGGCCACCCGTCGGCAAAGCTCGCTGAACATCCAGCTCACCCCCGGGTCGTTGAACTGGCTCGCAATCGTCGGATAGACGGGAACATCCTCGTCCGCCAGGTCGAATTGCACGTGGTTACGTTTCCATTGCTTGCGGATATCCCGCAGCGCGTCTTCGGCACCGCGTTTATCGTACTTGTTGAGCACGACCAGGTCCGCGTAATCGAGCATGTCGATCTTCTCGAGCTGACTGGCGGCGCCGTAGTCGCTGGTCATGACATAGACCGAGAAATCCACCATGTCGACGATTTCGCTGTCGCTCTGCCCGATGCCCGCCGTCTCTACGATCACGAGGTCGAAGCCGCGCGATTTCAGGTACAGGATGTGATCCGCGAGCATCTCGCTGGTGGCGAGATGCTGCCTGCGGGTCGCAATCGAGCGCATGTAGATTCGGTCGGACCGCAGGGTATTCATGCGAATGCGATCGCCGAGCAGGGCACCGCCGGTGCGTCGTCGGGTGGGATCGACCGCCAGTACCGCAATGCGCATGTCCGGGTAGCAGGCGAGGAAGCGGTTCAGGATTTCGTCGGTGACGCTGCTCTTGCCGGAGCCGCCGGTTCCCGTGATACCGATGACCGGCGCCTTGCCCGCCTTGACCTGCCACTCCTTGCGCAACGCCGCTAGCCTGGGCTCGTCGTAGACGCCCTCCTCGATGGCGGAGATGCTTGCCGCGATGTCCACGACCTTGTCGGACGATGTCTCCGACGGCGCGTGGGTTTCCGCGCGGCCCGCCTCCGTTCTGCGAACCAGGTCGCGGATCATTTCGACGAGACCCATTTCCATGCCGTCGTGCGGGTGATAGATGCGCTCGACGCCGTAGTCCATCAGCGCTGCGATTTCATCCGGCGTGATCGTGCCGCCACCGCCGCCGAACACCTTGATATGTGCGGCGCCGAGCTCTGCCAGGCGATCGACCATGTAGCGAAAGAATTCGATGTGGCCGCCCTGGTAGGAACTGACCGCGATGCCATCGGCATCTTCCTGTATCGCCGCGCGCACGATGTCGTCGACGCTGCGGTTGTGCCCGAGGTGAATGACCTCGGCGCCCTGCGCCTGGATCAGGCGGCGCATGATGTTGATCGCCGCATCGTGGCCGTCGAACAGGGAAGCCGCGGTGACGAAGCGAAGCGGTGGCTTGTCGGTCTTGCCCGAAGCATCCGGCAGGTCGCTTGCGGCTGTACTCATGGACCGATAACCTCTCCTCACGCGCCGGAAAAAGCCGCTTTTTAACGAATAATTCCGTTAAAATTCATTAAGTTCCGACGTTGCAAAAATTTTAATCTGCATTAAAATAATCCACTCGGCCGGAGAACTCAAGTACCGGTTACCGATTTTGCAGATTCAGTAGCTATCGAGCGAAGACCATGGCAAGAGTCGCGGATGAAACCCGCTTTGAGGCACAACGGCACCGCATACTGAAAGCGGCGGCCACCTGCTTCAACGAGAAGGGCTTCAGCGGAACCTCGCTCAAGGACGTCTCGCGACACCTGGGACTTACCGATGCGGCGCTCTATTACTACGTCAAGAACAAGGAAGAACTCGTTTACCAGTGTTACCTGCGCGCCGCCGAGCTGGGTCGCGAGGCGATGGACGGGGGCATCGAGGAAGGCGCGAACGGTTTCGAAAAAGCGTATTTGTATATTGTCTACCACGTCGAGATCATGGTCGGCGATCGCGGGCCCGTCGCCATCATGAGTGAAATCCCCTCATTGAAGCGCGCGCACCGCAACGAAATTCTCGAGGTTTCGCGCAGGCATAGCCTGGGTTTCGAGCAAATCCTCGAAGAAGGCATCGCGGACGGCAGTATCGCGCCTTGCAATGTGCGCATGACGGGCAATGCCATCATGGGGGCCATCAACTGGATTCCGAAGTGGTTCCACGGCGACAGTCAAATGGCGCAGCAAATCCTCGCTGAGTTTCCCGACATCCTGACGGCCGGCCTCAGACCGCGGAAAAACGCGAATTGATCAGGGAATTTCGAGCGAGGCGAGTTCGGCTTTGACCTGCTCCTCGAACATCCTGAGCTCGGCGGGTTCCGATTCAAACTCGATGTCGCTTATTTCGACTTTCGTCTGGAGATAATTGAGACGCGATTCGAGTCGCCGGCGCACATTGGTATAGAACAGCGGATCCTCCGGTATTCCGGACGGCCTTATCACCTGTATGGGTGACGCCACGCTGGATCCGGGGATATGCGTCCCGGTGCGCTGCTTGAGTATCTGCATATCTCGCTGGATCAGCTTCATGATTAAGGTCGTGTCGCCGATGTCCCGCAATAAACCGACGAAAATCGCATTGGACCTCGCGATTTCCTCCGCCGACAGCGAGCCCGCGAGTTCATCCCGCACCGCCTTTAGCATCTCATCGCCGCGCTCCGCACTCAATCGATACCACGCGAGCGCCCGGGCCGGATCTTGCGGTACGCTCATGCCGTTCAAGTGCATGTAGCCGACCATGTATTGCGCGTACTTGTCGCCGCGCGGCGCGAGTTCGTTTTTGTAAATGAAAAATGCACGCTTGTAATTGCCGGCATCGTACAGCTCATCCACTCGTTGCTGCGTTTGCAGGGTCCGCTGATCCGCGGAAACGCCAGGAAATGGTCTGTAATCCTGGGCTATCGAACTCGCACAGAAAAATGCGGCGAGCAAGCCCGTTATGAGTGCCAACCTGGTTTTCACGGTACTCTCTTCTGGGGGATGCTGCTGAGTATGCCGATTTTGAGTCCCCAAATGCTCCGCAAGTTCCCCGCGGCGTTAAGTAATTCTACTTACCTCGCAGTCCGATTTCATGATTTCGGATCGCTGAAATCGGGGGATCTTTTTTCGATATTTGCCGC
>JABAOE010000399.1_pt6 | contig 10295 bp, 10 predicted proteins | sample 7062141 | NCBI WGS metagenome assembly JABAOE01 (sample SAMN14538627, study PRJNA623070) | marine sediment metagenome | biome: marine biome [ENVO:00000428]; feature: marine pelagic biome [ENVO:01000023]; material: deep marine sediment [ENVO:00002113] | place: India: Gulf of Khambhat ...
TGAAAAGCATGTGCATAACATACTCACGAAACCACTTTATAACGACTTCAACAAGATGCACAAAAAATGAGCACCACTTTTACCTATTAAAATCAGGTACTTACCAGATAACAAACTTTATAACTAGATATGATGTTATCTCCCATAAAATTCATTGACAAAACCACATTAAGCGAGGGGACGTGTTCATAAAACTCCTGATAATTTTCGTATTCGTGCCGGTTATGGAACTTTACATTCTCATCGAAGCCGGGCAAACCATTGGCATAGCAGCGACGATCGGCCTGATCATGGCAACAGGTGTCGCCGGTGCCTGGCTGGCACGCAGCCAGGGGGTGGAAATCCTGAGAAAGATTCAGGAGGAGACTTCACGTGGCCAGATGCCTGCAGTCACCTTGATTGACGGTGCATTAATTCTGGTTGGGGGGTTGCTGCTTCTGACTCCCGGTTTTTTTACCGACGCCGTGGGGTTCAGCTTTCTGGTCCCCCTGACCCGAGACTTATGGCGGAAAGGGTTAAGCGCCTGGCTGGAAAAACAAGTAAGGCAGGGGTCAGTTACCATACACCGTTTCTGATTTAGACCCAAAAGCAGGAGGCCCCTCACTTCATAAGGAGCCCCCTGTTAATTCTGCAATGACATTGAAAGTCTTCTAGAGAATAATCATATCTTTCTTCGCATAGATAACAGCGAGGATCCGTGCCGGGTTATCTCCGTAACACGAGACGACATGAGGTATCGTAGAGTCGTAATAGATTGAATCTCCCTGATTCAATATGTCCGCGTGGTCACCCAGCCTGACCTCCACCTTCCCTTCAAGCACAAACAGAATCTCTTCACCATCATGCTGGTTTGGCTCCAGCCGCAGTTCCTGGAGAGGAACCAGCGTCACCAGAAACGGCTCCATCTGGCGATTTTGCTTCTGGTGGCCAAGGGATTCATAATGATAACCGCCTGATTTTCCCTCTGCAGAACTGAAGCGATTCACCGTTTTTCTGTCGTCGCTTCTGACGATACAGAAGGGCGAGTCAGCATCATCACCAAAAAGATCGCCTAGCGAGACACGAAAGGCCTTTGCAAGGCTGATGATATTGCCTAATGGTGGAGAGATCGAAAGGTCTTCAATTGAAGCGATCACCGACGCGTCTACGCCGGAACTTTCCGAGACCTCCTCTATCGTCAGGCCTTTTTCGTGACGAAGACGCTTGATTCTTTCTCCAACACTTATTTTTTGATCCGACATCTTATCGCTCCTTATGAAATTCAAACATGCCATATGAATCTTCAGCACAAAGCATCACGATGAAACCTTGCCCTGGCAAGGGCCAGATTCGCACATTAATGGGAGAGTAACATCGGCACCGTCATATGGTCGAGCAAATAGCTGCCAATTGACCCCATATCAAGGTGTCCACGCTTGGTGACAATGTGGATACCAAGCACCATCAGGTCCATATTATCGTCAGCAACCAGGTTTAGCAGGGTATCCCCGATGCTTAGATCGCCGGAAGGGAGCTGTTCAATGCTGGCGTTTACGCCGTGCAAAGTGAGGTAATCAGTGAGCCGCGCACCTTCCCCCTCGGCAAACGTAGCATTACCGACTGAGACCATGTTGACGTGTTTGGCCGAACGCAGCAACGGCATAGCGTCGTGCGTCGCCCGCGAGGCCTTGGGGCCGGCTTTCCAGGCAACCATGATACGCTCGCCGATATGTGGAAAAGCCCCATAGCGGGGGATGATGAGTACGGGGCGGCCGGTGCCGAGCAAGAGTCTTTCTGGGCTGGCAATAAATTCATGCTGTTTGTCTCGATCCGCACTCAGGGTTTGGCTCACGATCAGCAAATCGGTAAAACTTGCATAATATCCGATTATCTCCGCGACGCCGGTTTGCAAGAAAACGAGGTCAATATCCAGGAACTCTGTGACCAGACCGGCACCCTGAGTATGCTGGTTGAAGCTTTCGCGCACCCCCGCTGTCTCAATAGTCGGATCTTTTTGTCTCAGCGAAGAATAAACATAAAGTCCGGTCAATTTTGCTCCATGCTGCTTAGCCAACGCAACTGCGGCTTCGAGTCGGTTCTCGCAAGCATCAGACTGATCAAGGTGAACCATAATATCTTTGAACATATCCATCCTCTCCTGGCCTTTATTATTTTCTCAACAAGGCCTCAATTTCCACCGATTCCCGATGAAGATCGTCATGACTAGTGACGCCCATGCGGCTTGACAAAACAGTTTTGTGAGCGGCCTTTTTTATTTATTAACAGTTCAGCTCATATGAGGGGCTGATCATTTTGTCTGACAACTTCCTTCACTTTTTGAAATAAGTGCACGGGCCACTTTTGATCCTGTTGTCTTGTTCAACAACTTAGAAATATAGAGCCCTGCATCAATCAAGGAATCAAGGTCGACCCCGGTCTCGACGCCCAGACCGTTCAACATATAGAGAACATCCTCGCTGGCTACATTACCGCTGGCACCCGGGGCATAAGGGCAGCCACCAAGCCCGGCGACAGAAGAATCGACAACAGCAATACCAGCTTCCAGGGCTACCAGGATATTCGCCAAAGCCTGACCATAGGTGTCGTGAAAATGCACGGCAAGCTTTTCTCTTGGCACTTTGCACACAACGGACTCGAGGAGCGCCCTGACCTGCCCGGGACTGCCGATGCCAATGGTGTCCCCCAGTGAGACTTCATAGCAGCCAAGAGCTACCAGCCGTTCGGCGATTTCAGCAACGGTCTCCACTGGCACCTTGCCTTCGTAGGGGCATCCTGCAACACAGGACAGGTAGCCGCGGACCCGGATCCCTCCGGGCAAGGCAACAGCCATAATATCCTCAAGGCGTTCGAGACTCTGATTTATGGAACTGTTGATATTGTGTTGTGAGAAGGTTTCCGAAGCAGCGCAGAAGAATGCTATTTCATCAACACCAGCATTCTTAGCGGACTCAAGTCCTTTAAGATTTGGCACCAGAGCAGGATAACTAACTCCGGGACGCCTCTCTATTCCGTCATAAACGAGAGAGGTGTCTGACATCTGAGGCACACTTCGGGGAGAAACAAAACTGCCCACCTCGATCACCGGCAGTCCGGTAGCACTCAAGCGGTTGATAAATGCTATCTTTTCTTCAGTGGCGATATGACCAGCTTCATTCTGCAAGCCGTCACGAGCGCCGACCTCAACCAGCCTTATTTTATCGGGAAGCAACATCAATCGGCCCCATCGGCTACGAATGCGAGCAGCTCTTCTCCTTCACCTACGACATCCCCGACAGCAAAGGGGAGTTTCTCAACTCGCCCGTCAGCAGGTGCTTTAATTGCATGTTCCATCTTCATCGCTTCAAGGACAATCAAGGGCGTACCTCTTTCAACCCTGGCCCCCACTTCTACCAAAACAGCAACTATCTTGCCGGGCATGGGGGCGGTCAGACGCCCGCCAGCTTCATCATTGGCACCGGCGGAGAGGGATGGGTCATCAATGGTCAACATATGGCTGCGGCCATCACACATGACGATCAAATCATATGCGTGACGGACAACCGTTGCCCTACAGCGTTTCCCGCCAAGGTCTGCGCTCAAATCGCCGTTGCCATCAATGCAACCGTTGACCAGCATATCACCACCCGGCAGCTCCAGCAGGTAACCATCAGAACGGAAATGGGCCGTCACTGAGCATTGGTTACCATTATCGATAAATGTCAGTCGATGAAAGTTATCAGAGTTAAGCCGCCAACCATGAGTGCCATGCCAAGGCGAGAAGGGATCGTTGCTCAAACCGGCAGACGAACAAGCTTCCTGGCTTCTGTTAAGTAGAATATTGAGGCAGGCCAGCGCCAAGACCCGATCAGAGGCAGCCACAGTCTCCGGAAAAAGATCGGCACGAAAATGTTCAATAAAACCGGTATCCAGTTCAGCGTTGACAAAGGCCGGATGGGCGGACAACGCTGCCAGAAAACCAATATTTGCGGTTACTCCAACGACCTGGAAATCAGACAATGCCAACTGTAAGCGGCGCACGGCGTTATCCCGGTTTTGATCCCAGACGACCAGTTTGGCAATCATCGGGTCATAATACATTTTTACTTCATCACCCTCTCTTACGCCGGTGTCAATCCTGACGTGGGCTGACTCGGGCGGAAGTCGTAGATGGCGCAGGGTGCCGATTGACGGAAGAAAATCCTTCATCGGGTCTTCGGCATAGATCCGGACCTCGATAGCATGACCATTGATCTTTAAATCCTGCTGACGGCAAGGGAGCTTTTCACCTGAAGCGACCCGCAACTGCCACTCGACCAGATCCTGTCCGGTGATCATCTCGGTAACCGGATGTTCAACCTGAAGCCGCGTGTTCATTTCCATGAAAAAGAATGAGCCGTCTCTGTCGAGAAGGAACTCTACGGTGCCTGCGCCCACGTAGCCAATTGCACGCGCGGCAGAAACGGCCGCTTCCCCCATTCGCGATCGCAACTCCTCGTTCAAACCCGGAGCAGGAGCTTCTTCTACAACTTTTTGATGTCTGCGTTGTATCGAGCAGTCACGCTCAAACAGATGCAGGATGTTGCCATGTTGATCAGCAAAAACCTGAACTTCAACATGCCGCGGACCTTGCAGAAATTTCTCGAGCAACACCCGGTCATCGTCGAACGCAGCTTTGGCTTCTCTTCTTGCTCCCTGTAAAGCAGCATCGAAATCGGCGGCGGCGTTGACCACGCGCATCCCCTTGCCACCACCGCCTGCACTGGCCTTAATCAGCAAAGGATAACCTATGGCATCTGCTGCAAGGCGCAAACGCTCTACAGACTGATCCTCTTCATGGTAACCCGGCACGAGAGGAACACCAGCGGCACTCATGATTTGTTTGGCAGCACTTTTTGAGCCCATGGCTTCAATGGCAGCCACCGGCGGGCCGATAAACACGATACCGGCAGCAGCGCAATCAGCTGCGAACCCGGCATTTTCTGCAAGGAAGCCATACCCGGGGTGGATCGCCTTGGCACCGCTGTCGAGAGCCGCCTGAATGATCCGGTCGGCAACCAGGTAGCTATCCTGGGCCGGAGCGGTGCCTATCATGTGCGCCTCATCGGCCATAGTGACATGAAGCGCATCTGCATCGGCTTCGGAGTATACAGCTACCGTTGCAACACCCTGGCTGCGTGCTGTTCTAATGACGCGACAGGCGATCTCACCACGGTTAGCAATAAGTATTTTGTCGAACATTTATTAACCTCTGATCCAGTTCGGTTTACGCTTTTCCAGGTAGGCCGAAAGTCCCTCTCGGCCTTCGTCCGACGCCCTGATCTCGGCTATACGTTCAGCCGTATCGGCAATCAAGTCATCATCCAGAGAGCTCAAAGCGACTTCAGAAACCAGGGCCTTCACTGATGCCATTGCCTGGGGTCCGTTCTGCAGCAACAATTCTGTAAAATGGTTGGCCCGCGAGTTGAGATCGTCTGCGGCCAGCACCTCGTGCACCAAGCCAAGCCGGTAGGCTTCATCAGCGGTGAACCGCTCGGCAGTGATAAAGTAGCGACGGGTAGCTCGAGGGCCTATAGCGGAAGCAACATAAGGCGAGATGACAGCGGGGATCAGTCCGAGCTTAACTTCGGAAAGACAAAAGACAGCATTCTCCGACGCCAGAGCAATATCACAGCAAGCGACCAGGCCGACACCTCCTCCAATCGCTGCGCCCTGCACTAATGCAATCGTCGGCTTGGCAAGGTTAGCCAATGTCTTCATCAGATCAGCCAACCCCATGGCATCTGCGAGGTTCTCCTCAAAAGAGTACTCAGCCATTCGACGCATCCAGTTCAGGTCTGCGCCGGACGAAAAGCTCTTGCCGCGTGCAGCAAGGATGACAACACGGACATTTGGGTCACGCTCAAGCCTTCTTAACTCACCGGTCAGAGAAGAGATGAGGGTGTCATCGAAGGCGTTGTGCAATTCCGGGCGATTGAGGGTAATGATTGCACGGCCAGATTCATCCGTTTCACTAAGCAGGGCTGCTATACTCATAAGTTCACATCCTAAATATTCCGAAAGTGGTTTTTTCCGCCGGTGCATTGAGAGACGCAGAAATCCCTAGCGCAAGCACCATGCGAGTATCGGCAGGCTGAATAATACCGTCGTCCCAAAGTCGGGCACTCGCATAATATGGATGTCCTTGACTGTCATATTGATTGCGAATCGGGTCCTTGAAGGAAGCCTCCTCATCAGCACTCCATGTCTCCCCTTTTGCCTCCAAGCCATCGCGTTTGAGTTGGGCAAGAACACTGGCCGCCTGTTCGCCGCCCATGACCGATATCCGCGCATTTGGCCAAATCCAGAGTTGCCGGGGGCTGTAGGCGCGACCACACATGCCGTAGTTGCCGGCACCGTGACTGCCGCCAATGATCACTGTGAACTTAGGGACAGCGGCACAGGCAACAGCGGTTACCATCTTGGCGCCATCTTTAGCAATCCCTCCGCTTTCATACTTGCTCCCGACCATAAACCCGGTAATGTTTTGCAGGAAGATCAACGGAATCCCCCGTTGACTGCAAAGTTCGACAAAGTGTGCCCCCTTGAGAGCTGATTCGGAAAAGAGGATGCCGTTATTAGCAACTATTCCCACAGGGTAACCATGAATTCTGGCAAACGCACAGACCAGGGTGGTGCCAAAAAGCTTCTTGAATTCATCGAATTCGCTGCCATCAACAAGACGGGCAATCACTTCGCGCACATCATACGGCTTGCGGATATCGGCAGAAATTATGCCGTCTATTTCGTTCGGGTCATAAATCGGGTCCTGTGCCGGTTGCAGCGTCATGGTCACAGGCTTGCGTCGATTAAGGTTAGCAACTATACGACGCGCCGTTGCCAATGCATGGCCATCGTTTTCGGCGTAATGGTCAGTCACTCCGGAGGTCCTGCAGTGGACTTCTGCACCGCCGAGATCCTCGGCACTCACCACCTCTCCCGTCGCAGCCTTGACCAAGGGAGGTCCGCCAAGGAAGATGGTACCATTGCCCTTGACGATGATACTTTCATCGGCCATGGCCGGCAGGTACGCACCACCAGCGGTGCATGACCCCATGACCACGGCGATCTGTGGTATCCCCTGGGCCGAAAGTCGCGCTTCGTTGTAGAAGATGCGGCCAAAATGATCCCGGTCCGGGAAAACCTGGTCCTGCTCCGGCAGGTTGACGCCGCCTGAATCCACGAGATAGATGCATGGCAGGTGATTCTCGGCCGCAATCTCTTGTGCACGCAGATGCTTTTTAACCGTAAGCGGAAAATAGGTCCCCCCTTTGACCGTCGCGTCGTTGGCCACGATCATGCACTCTTGGCCCATTACGCGACCTATCCCGGTGATAATTCCCGCTGAGGGGGCCGCTCCGTCATACATCCCGTAGGCCGCAAACTGGGAAAACTCGAGAAAGGGCGAGCCGACATCGATCAACTGGTTTATCCGTTCCCTCGGCAGCAGTTTGCCCCGCTTTAAGTGTTTGGCCCTTGCTTCCTCAGGTCCGCCCAGATTTATCCTGGCGACCTGCTGTTTCAGGTCCTGATTAAGCTGTCGCATCGTTTCGGCGTTATGTCGAAACTCATCCGAGCTTGTATTGATTGCGCTCCTGAATATACTCATAATCCTCAGTATTCCCTGATATGCTCCCAAACCCCGCTGGAAGCTAGAAACCTGTTACCGGTGCTTGTCAATCAAGATGAGCCCGCGGCGACTCACCTACGGACACAAGATCTTTCTAAGCCGTTTCTGAAAAGAGTTCCCGACCGATCAGCATGCGACGGATTTCGCTTGTCCCGGCCCCTATTTCATAGAGCTTGGCGTCCCGCAGCAGTCGACCGGTAGGATACTCATTGATATAGCCGTTCCCGCCAAGGCACTGGATTGCATCCAGGGCCATCTGGGTGGCCTTTTCGGCTGAATATAGTATTGCACCGGCGGCGTCCTTACGAAGAGACCCCTGCGTTTTACAGGCCTTGGCAACTGTATAGACATAGGCACGACAAGCATTAAGAGTAGTGTACATGTCGGCAATTTTCCCCTGCATCAACTGAAATTCACCGATGGCATGGCCAAACTGTTTGCGTTGATGAATATAAGGGATGACGACCTCCATACAGGCGGCCATGATGCCTAGCGGGCCACCCGACAAGACGATGCGCTCATAATCCAGCCCGCTCATCAGAACCCGGACCCCTTTGCCAACCTCACCAACGACATTTTCCTCTGGAACTTCGCAGTTTTCAAAAACCAGCTCGCATGTGTTGCTGCCACGCATGCCGAGTTTATCCAGCTTCTGTGCCGTAGAGAAACCGGAGAAGCCCTTCTCTATAAGAAAGGCGGTTATGCCATGTGGGCCGGCATCCATGTCTGTTTTAGCGTAAACCAGCAACACATCGGCATCGGGGCCGTTGGTAATCCACATCTTGTTACCGTTGAGAATGTAACGGTCACCCTGTTTATCAGCACGCAGGCGCATACTGACGACGTCGGAGCCGGAACCTGCCTCGCTCATGGCGAGAGCGCCGACATGCTCGCCGGATACAAGTTTTGGCAGATAGCGCTGTTTCTGGTCAGCGTTGCCGTTGCGATGAATCTGGTTGACGCAAAGGTTGGAATGAGCTCCATAGGAAAGACCTACAGAAGCAGAAGCCCGACTGATTTCCTCCATCGCTATGACGTGTTCGAGATACCCCATATCGGCACCGCCATACTCTTCAGCAACAGTGATTCCCAACAGGCCAATGTCCCCCATCTTCACCCACAGATCTTCGGGGAAGAGGTTCTCCTGGTCAATCGAGGCCGCCCTTGGTGCAATCTCTGCAGAGGCAAAATCACGCACAGTCTCGCGAAGCAGATCGACTGTATCTCCCAATTGAAAATTCAGTGTTGGATAGGACTCCATACTTCTCTCCAAATCTTTTAAGTAGCTGTCAAAAGTTGACTCATTACTTTAAAAGCTGACCGTAAACATATGTCAAACAATAACAAATTCCCAGGCGCACCAGAAGTCCTCCGGATGCGGATCAGGCGGACAGGCGATACAACGCGTCTCAATTCTGGGATCAATGGTTCGCGCAAAACCCGCATATTCGACCAACCCGACACTTTTACATGGGAAATCCGGCAGGCCCTTGCGTTTCCTTGCTGACTGGACTCGGCAGTCAACCATGCGGAACACTGCACGATCCTCGGTTACCTCGATTGCCTCCTGGAGGTTGAGCCGCGCATACAAACGATGCTGAAGACATTCGACCAATGCCGGGATACCCCCACCTGGTTCAAGTCCAAGCCGCGCCATGATACGCTGCGCCTCGATGACGGTGAACTTGTCCCACGCAGCCGTATCCGCTTCGATCGCCTTGTCGATGCCGTACATTTTCTCTACGGCCTGGAACCATAAGCCGTCATGGGCAAGCCAATTCTTGGCATCATCGACAATGATGGCAATCAACTCTTCTTTGCTCAAATCCTGCAACAATGCGACACCCTCATCCAGCCTCTTAGTCATAACATCTCCCCTAGTGGCAACCAGTCATCACACAGAACAACAGCAAACAGCATATTAGCCACGGGTTATCGCGGCCCCAATGACAATACGCTGGATTTCACTGGTTCCTTCATAGATTTCCGTGATCTTGGCATCACGCATCATTCTCTCCACGGGGAACTCTCTCGTGAAGCCATAGCCACCGTGGATCTGAACGGCCTTGGTTGTGACCCACATAGCTGTTTCCGAGGCACTCAGCTTTGCCATTGCCGACTCTTTGCCGTAGGACAAACCGGCGCTGGCCCGCCAGGCAGACTGGTAGACAAGCAGACGAGATGCCTCTATCCGCAAAGCCATATCGGCAAGGATAAACTGGACCGCCTGGAAACCGGCGATCGACTGATCGAACTGCTTCCGATCACAGGCATATTTAACTGCCTCCTCATAGGCGCCCTGGGCAATACCAAGGGCCTGTGCAGCAATCCCGATCCTTCCGCCATCCAGGGTTTTCATGGCGACCTTGAAGCCTTCGCCTTCTTTGCCGAGCAGGTTGGCGGCGGGCACCCTGCAATCCTCGAACACCAGCTCGCAGGTCGGCGACGACTTGATCCCCATCTTCTTTTCCTTCTTGCCGAAGCTGAAGCCCGGAGTCCCTTTTTCGACGATAAAGGTGCTGATACCATGATGTTTCTGGGCGTTCTTGTCAGTTCTTGCGAAAACAATATAGGTTTCGGCATCACCACCGTTGGTGATGAATATTTTACTGCCATTGATGACCCACTCATCTCCATCACGGGCGGCGAA
>JABAOE010001192.1_pt1 | contig 10295 bp, 7 predicted proteins | sample 7062141 | NCBI WGS metagenome assembly JABAOE01 (sample SAMN14538627, study PRJNA623070) | marine sediment metagenome | biome: marine biome [ENVO:00000428]; feature: marine pelagic biome [ENVO:01000023]; material: deep marine sediment [ENVO:00002113] | place: India: Gulf of Khambhat ...
CGTCAAAAGCGGTCGCTCGCTACAACGATAGCTTGGCGACTTGACAGCCTCCAATCGGCCAAAACGGCCATTCAGTGACGCGCACGCTAAAGAATCAGCGCAGTTGCGCGGATTCGATGACCGCCCGAGCGAGGGCCAGGTCTACTGAGGGCTTGCCACAGATGTCTACGTCACAAATATCCGCGAAGTGGAACATATAAAAATTGTGATGTGCTTCGTAATCCTGCGGAAAAAGGAGCAACAATAGACCGTCACCGAGAAGAGTCTCCCCGGATTCAATAGCCTCCGTGGTATAGCGCATGTAGTAAAGGTTCAGTTCACCGACGGACCAACGACCAAGTCTCAAGTCTCGGAGCTGATACATCCCCTTCAAGACACCTTTCCAAAGCATGTCGATGCGTTCACTCATCCGAAAGTCGTCTGCGGCTTCCAATGCGCTAAGGTGCCAATGGTCCGGTGGTACAGTGTATTGATAGACCTGGATAGATCGTAATCGCGCGAATCGGTTGAAGAAACCTGTGCGCTCCGTGAGCTGCATATATAGACCGTTGTCTCGAGTCCTCAATTCCCAACGTGCATCAGAGGGTACATTCACCGAGAACGATTTGAGTCTCACCTGCTGCTCGAGAATCGGAGAAGGGCCCGGGGGCGGCGACGGCAAGTCAACTCTCGGCGTTGGCGAAGCCAGAAGCGCTGTGACTTCTTCTAAAACCGGCGGAGCTGGAATCTCATCCCTGTGGCGGCGAAATTCTATCGAGCCCATCACCCGTGGAATCATCAATACATCGCTGCCGTCTCCGATCTCTTCTTTTAAACTCGCGGTTCGTCCCGGTTGCCAGACATCTCCGGCAATTGGAAACGATGCCGTGTACCCCAGGAACTCAGATGAATCTACGTAACCGTCGTAGTCCTCGTCGTAGATCCATGCAGTCACGCCAAGTTCTGGCAGGCTGTCGCTATCGCGATCGATGTCGTTATCTACGACGATGTCGATACGTCCGTCCCCGTTGGAATCGATCCAGTGGTAGTTCATCCAATACATGGCCTTTCCGGTGGGTCGTTGCGATACCATGGGCCCACCATTAAACACGATGTAGTCAAACTGACCATTCTTGTCGAGATCAAACATGAAACCGAAATCCTCGACCTGTTTTTGCGGATCGGTCAAATACGCAAATTCATCCGCAGTGCCGTCTCGATCTCGATCGCTGATGATCAGAATTACCTGATTCTGCCCGCTTGGCGCCAATCCAACGTCCACGATGTGGCCGTGCGGGGAGACTCGTAGCCGATTCGCACGGTAGTCCATGGTTTCATAGATCCATAGTTGGCGCTCGGGACGGTATGCGGTTACTTGTCTTTTGTCGTATTCGCGCGTCCAGGGTCCTCGCATGGCATCTGGACCTAGTCGACCCATTAGCTGCTCCGCTTCCTCCTGCGTGAGTTTTATGCTCTGACGAGTTTCCTCATGTAGCGCGAGCGCATACGGTATCCAAAGCATGCTAACAATAAGAAAGGACAGCGCGAAAATACTCTGATACATGATTCCGAACGATCTAATAAACACGCACCTTAAACGTACTAGCTCTTGACGAGCGTCCGATTGACTTCGATCAAGTGCCCGGCATGCTCGTCATTCAAAAATTTGATTGCGCGTTATCCATCTACGTAACTCGGCCCTAACATGGCTTTAGTGCGAATGACCATCTTGGATCGATTGCCGCCTGTTGCTATCGATGCGCTCGATTGTCCGCCATCGGTACAAGGTCGGATATGGGCCGACACTGACTGTTAGATCGTATCCGAACTGTCACGATCGCCGATCATCGTTCGTGTGATTCCCTTCAGCGACGCAGCGCCGTGCTCACTCGGTACGATAGATCTCACGGGCTGCGTCGGCGCTCACCTTGCCGTTGCGAACGTCCTCCTCCAGCGCGCCGCGATCGCGCTCCGTGGGTGGACCGTAACCACCCCCGCCGGCGGTCTCCACCACCAGGCGATCGCCCTTGCCGACTCTCGTCAACAGCTTGGATTTTCTTCGTCTCGATGTGTACGGATCTCGAGCAGAAGTGGAAGCTCTAAAAGACGAATGGTCAAAGAATTGGAGTCTCAATCCGGCAATCCGGCTTTGCGCAGGCCGGCCATGAAACCATCGAGATTCTTGTACCCGGCGATCGGAAAAAGTTCCGGTAATCGGGTGATTGTCAGCTCGGGGTTGAGCTCCAACGCCCGCCCTATCGATACCTTCGCGTCGTCAAGCCGGCCGAGGTGCGCAAGGCTCGCCGCCAAAATCAGATGAGCTGGCACCATATAGTTGTTGAGCTGCAAGGCTTTCGTGGCAGCGTCCACCGCGTCTTCGTAGCACATGTCCTGCAAATCAGCTTCGGCGATATGCGTATAAGGGACCCAGTGCGTCGGACTACGCGGGCTGATTCGAATCGCATGCTGGGCATGTTCTCTCGCTAACTCACTGTTCCCCGCGAAACCATGAATCAGAGAGCTCGTATTCCATGCCCGGGGAGAATTGGGATCGATGGAAAGTGACCGCTCGATCAGAGCGAGCGCACCCTCGAAGTCACGCTCGAAGTAGACCTTCAACGAAGCCGCCTGCCAAAGCACGATGGGATCATACATATCGGTTTTCAGCCCTGCTTCCATCAAACGAGTGGCTTTGGCCTGGTCTTCTTTGCACAGAACCATCCCCATCGTCTGAACCTCCCGGCGGTAACACCAGAACGCATAAGCATAGGCGCGACCATAGCCCGGGTCCTTCTCGATCGCTTTGTAAAAGTATTGCAGGGCAGTTTGCGTATCCTCGGGTGTCAGCTTGTTCATAAAAGCCAGGCCGCGGAGCAGGTAGTCGTAGGCCTCCATGTTCTCGGGGCGCTTCTGACCCAGCCGTTCCGCTTCAGCACGCTGGAACATTCCCTCCACTGTGCCAACGATCGTCTCGGTGATTTGGTCCTGAAAATCGAAGATGTCGGAAAACGAACCGTCGTAGCGGTGACCCCAGATTTGTTTCCCGCCCGCGGTTTCGATCAGCTGAGCCGTGATACGGATTCTTTCGCCCATCCTCCGTACACTGCCTTCCAGGACGTACTGCACATCGAGCTCCCTTCCGACCTGGCGGACATCGATGGCTTTCCCTTTATAGTGGAAAGCAGAATTGCGGGCGGTCACGTGATACCAGCCGGTATTGGACAGTGCGGTCGTGATGTCCTCGGTGATTCCATCGGATAAGTACTCCTGCTCCGGATCGTCACTCATATTAAAGAAGGGCAGAACGGCCATAGAAGGCTTCGACGAAACCTCAGCGGATGGGCCGGGAGAAGAGACACTATCAACCTCGAAGCGCACTTTGTATGCGCGAACGGGTTCCTCGATGTTCTTCACCCGCTGTTCGCCCAGTGACTCGAAATCTAGCGGCAGCTTCTTGCCGATCGCCGTTCGCGCCGATTCCGAGATGCAGATACCGCCGGGCTCGGCAAGACTCTCCAGCCGCGCGGCCACATTGACACCATCACCGTAGATTTCATCCTGATCCACGATCACTTCGCCGAGATTGACTCCAATCCGGAACTGCACCTTGCGCTCATCGGGCAGGTCTCGATTCCGTGCCCTGAGGTCGCGCTGAACATCAACGGCACAGCCGAGAGCATCTGAGACCGTGCCGAACTCGGCCAGTACGGCATCGCCAGCGTAGTGCACCACGCGTCCGTTGCGCGCCTGGATATGAGAGGCGATGGCGTCGAGGTAGGTCCTCAGGGCACGGTGCGTGCCATTCTCATCAGCGCCGGTCAGGCGGCTATAACCGGCCACATCGGCGTAGAAGATCCCGGCGAGCTTGCGCTCGAACGGCTCGGTGCCCATGACGAGATTCCTGATCCGTCCGTTTGCAAAGAAATAATGCCACGCGGTGCCCCGGCGTTGTCAATCCACATCCCAATGAGACCGGGTTCGTGCTCACGCTGACAATGCGCGAGTGACTGCGAGAGCTGATCTGCTCCGGCTTGTATCGCTTTCTTGCCATGTCCTGACTCCTCGTTGCCGGTGAAAGCCTTTGTCACCACGTGGAGTCGTCCTAGGGGATCACGTCAGCATTAAAGATCGGGATTTCGCTCTTCCTTGAGAAACTCGAACAACGCATCCAGATCCTCTTCAGCAAACACTGGCAATTCCTCACAGAGTTGATACCAAGGCAGTTGTGTATTGACGAAAATATGACTGCTGGGTCTGGCTTCTGAGGGATTGTCCAAGCTGCCTACGTGAATATTGGTCAGCCAATCATCTTCCGCGCGTAACGCTTGCCACACAATCCGGCCCCCGCATTGTTCGCAAAAGCCCCGTTTGCCATCTTCGGAGGAGACGTAATACTTCGGTTCAGCCTCCAAATATTTCAGCGTGCCGGCTTTAATGGGCACGGTAATCTCCGATGGCTGACCCGTACTCCTCTGACATATCGTACAGTGGCAGATATAGCCGTTTTTAAGAAACACTTCTGCCTCATAGCGGATACGACCGCAAAGGCATCCGCCAGTCACTTTCGTAGTTTCATTATTCATTGATTTATCCTCCCAAACTCTCGCTGACGCGCGAGACGTCGCTGCCTGACGCTGGCGTGAACAGCGCCAGATGCACGCAATCGGCGCTGCCTGCAGATAAGGGGCACGCCCGGGTTCGGCTTATTCGCTATGTTTGACGTGCGTCGCGGCGCTCACGAGCTGCCGTAGATCTCACGGGCTGCGTCGGCGCTCACCTTGCCGTTGCGAACGTCCTCCTCGAGCGCGCCGCGATCGCGCTCCGTGGGTGGACCGTAACCACCCCCGCCGGCGGTCTCCACCACCAGGCGATCGCCCTTGCCGACTCTCGTCAACAGCTTGGAGCGAATGATCTCCTCGCTGCCGTCGGCGCGCACGATTCGCGAAACCGCCTTGGCCCCCGGGAGCCCGCCCTGGGAACCTTGCGCGGCGTGGTGGTGGCGCTCGCCCCGGTGAGTCAGGGTGACCTCGCCTTCGAGAAACTCGAACTCGCGCACGCAGCCGAGACCGCCGCGCCAGGCGCCGGCGCCGCCGGAGTCCTCGCGAAGCGCCATGCGATGCACGCGGATCGGTGCCTCCAGCTCGAGCGCCTCCGCCGGCAGGTTCATGCAGTTGGTCACGTCGGTTTCGATGACGTCGACGCCGTCCTTGTGCGGGCCGCCACCGCTGCCACCGGAGTTGAACTCGCCCACCACGTAGCGGCGCCCGTCGTCCCGGGTGCCACCGAACATGAGCACCAGCAGCTCGCTGGCGCTGTCGGCGGGCACCTTGTCGGGGAGCGCATTCTTGAGCGCGCCGACGATCACGCTGGCGATTCGCTTCAGCGTCGCGGTGCGCGAATTCACCGGCGCCGGCTCCACGGGATTGACGAGGCTGCCCTCGGGAAGGCTCAGGGTCACCGGGCGGAAGCAGCCGCCGTTGGTGGGGATGGACGGATCGGTGAGGGCGCGCACCGCATAGTAGGCAGCCGCCTGTGAGCCGGAGGGCACGGCGTTGAACGGGCCGCGCGTCTGGGGCGCCGTGCCCTCGAAGTCGCAGTGCATGCTGTCGCCGTCGATGGTCACCGCCACCTGGATGCGCACTGGGGTCTCGAGATCGATGCCGTCGTTGTCCAGGTAGTCCGCGTACCGGTAGGTGCCGTCGGGGATCTCCCGGATGGCGCTGCGCGTCAGCGCCTCGGAACGGTCCAGCAGCTCGGCAAAGAGGGCGCGGGTGTGGTTGTGACCGTGGCGTGCCGCGACCTCGCCGATGCGCCGGGCGCCCACGGTGCAGGCCGCGATCTGCGCGCCCAGATCGCCGCGGAAGGTTTTCGGCACGCGCACGTTGAGCTCGAGCATCTTCATCAGGGTGTCGTTGAAGGTTCCCGCTTCGCGGAGCTTGAGCGGCGGGATGCGGATCCCTTCCTGGTAGATCTCCGTGGCCACCGGCGGCACCGACCCGGGCGACATGCCGCCTACGTCCTGGTGATGCGTCATGGCCGCGGAGTAGGCGATGGGCCGACCGTCGTGGAATACCGGCATCACCACCGCGATGTCGGGCAGATGCGTGCCGCCACGGTAGGGGTCGTTCATGATGAACAGATCCCCCTCGCGCACGGTGTCGACGGGAAACTCGCGGATGACGGTCTGCACCACGGGAATGAGCGTCGCCAGGTGAATGGGGATGGCCAGCGCCTGGGCCAGAGTCTCGCCCTCGGGCGTGAACAGGCTCGCCGAAGCATCCAGCCCTTCCTTCACCACCGTTGAGAAGGAGCTTCGCAGCAGCGTCGACTGCATCTCGTTGGCGATGCCGTCGAGCTTGTTGCGCACCACCTCCAGGGTGATCGGGTCCATGGCGGGCTTGTCGGCGGTCTTGCTCATGGCCTCGGCCTCACCGGCCTCGCCCGTTTCGGGTCAACAGCAGGTGGCCGCCGTCGTGCACCCGGGCGGACCAGCCGTCGTGAATGACGGTGGTGGTATCCGTCTGCTCGATGACCGCCGGCCCCTCCAGGCACTGCCCGGGAGCGAGTGCCGTGCGGTCCAGCACCGGCACCCGCTGCGGCGCCGCCGCATCGCGCAGCACCACGGAACGCTCGTGCGCGCCGCGCGGGCTGGCGCCGGCAGCGGCGGCGGGCGACGCGGCGGCGTTGCTGCCACCCGCCCGGTGCGCGCTTCGCAGGTTGACCAGACGCGCCGGTGACTCGGCGGCGTAGCCGAAGACCTGCTCGTGGGTGGCGATGAAGCGCCGGTAGAGATCCGCGATGGGGTCCGGCGCGTCCAGGTTCACCTCCACCTGAAGGTAATGCGATTGACCGACATAGCAGATGTCCGCGGCGTGGCTCACGTGCACCTCTCCCGCTGCCACCTCCTCGGCCTCCATCAGTCGCGTGCAGCGCACGTCCAGCTCCGTGAAGGCGCGGCGCAGAACATCGATGGTGGTGTCATTCAGATCGTTGGGAAAGCCCATGGCCACCTCGTGCTCGATGGGTGCCGACAGGAGGCCTGCGGCGGACAGCACGCCTGGATGACGGGGCACGACGATGGTCTCGATGGCGAGCTCCTCGGCCAGAGGCACCGCGTGCACGGGCCCGGCACCACCGAGAGCGACCAGCGCGAAGTTTCGCGGGTCGAAGCCCTGGCGGATGGACACGAGGCGCATGCCTTCGGCCATCTGGGCGTTCACCACCCGATGAATGCCGTGGGCGGCCTGCATCGTGCTGAGCCCCAGGGGCTCGGCTATCCGGGAGCGGATGGCATGCTCGGCGAGATCCGGATCGAGCGGCACGCTGCCGCCCGCGAAGTAGTCGGGATTCAGGAAGCCGAGCACCAGGGAGGCATCGGTCACGGTGGGCCGTCGGCCACCGCGCCCGTAGCTGGCGGGGCCGGGATCGGCGCCCGCAGAGTCCGGGCCCACCCGCAGTCCTCCGGCGGCGTCGATCCAGGCGATGCTGCCACCGCCCGAACCGATGGCGTTCACGTCCACCATGGGAACGCGCACCGGATAGCCGTCGATGCGTCCGTCCGGGCGCACCAGGGGCTTGCCGGCGCTCACCAGGGCGATGTCACAGCTGGTGCCGCCGATGTCGACGGTGATGACATCCTCCACGCCGGCCGCGCGCGCCGCCTCGCCGCCGCCGATGACGCCCGCGGCGGGGCCCGAGAGAAACAGGCGCACGGGACGGTTGGTGCTGGTTCCGGCGGCGCTCACGCCTCCCAGGGACTGCATCACCTGAAGCGGCGCACGCACGCGCGCCGCCGCCAGCTGCCCGGCCATGCGGCTCAGGTAGCTGGTCAGCACCGGCTTGATGTAGGCGTCGAAGGTGGTGACCGCCGTGCGTTCGTACTCGCGGAACGCCGGATCGACCTCGCTCGAGAGCGACAGCGTCACGTGGGGATGACGCGCCGCGACGATCTCGGCGGCGCGCCGCTCGTGCGCCGGATTCTGATAGGAGAACAGGAAACAGATGGCGATGGCCGTGCAACCCTGGGAGACCAGCGCGTCGGCGGCGTCGGCAACGTCCGCTTCCACCAGCGGCACCACCACTTCTCCGCTGGCGGCGACGCGCTCGCGCACCTCCATGCGTCGTGCCCGCGGCGCGAGAAATACCGGAGTCTCGGCGTCCAGCTCGAGATCGTAGATGGCGGTGCGGATCTGGCGGCCCAGTTCCAGGGTGTCGCGGAACCCCGCGGTGGTGATGAGGCCGGTGACCGCACCCTTTCGTTCCAGCACCGCATTGGTCGCCACGGTCGTGCCGTGCACGATGCGCTCGATGCGATCCGGGGCGAGCCCGGTGCGTTCCAGGGTCTCAGCGATCCCTTCCAGCACGGCGCGCGAGGGGTCGGCCGGCGTGCTCGGGATCTTGAACACGTGATCCGGCTGGTTGGGGACCCTGCACACGAAGTCGGTGAATGTGCCGCCGATATCGATACCGATTTCCATCGAGCTCCCCCGTTTCGACCCGGTCATTATCTCCGTTTTCCGGCCGGTGGACACTTCACCCGGGACAATCGCCCCCAGGTGGTCGCGCCCGGCGGGCGGCTCGAAGCGCTCTCGACCGGATCGTCGCCTGCGACAGGCGAAATCCGCACGGCTGGCCGCGCGGTGGCGAACACGACTATCATCACTGGCCCGGCCTGGCGCAACCGCGAAGCGCCACTCCGTTTATCCCTGACGAGGTTCGAAGCGATGATCGATTTTGCCCTCACCGATCGGATGCAGGATCTCAAAGCGCGCACCGAGACCTTCATCCGCGACGTCGTGATACCCCGCGAGGGCGACCACCGAGAGACACCCCACGGCCTCGAGGACAGCCTCCGCCGTGAGCTCATGGCCGAGGCGAGAAAGGCCGGGCTGCTCAGCCCGCACGTGGGCGAGGACTTCGGCGGGCTCGGCTGCGACATGCGCGAGATGGCCATCGTATTCGAGGCCGCCGGCTATTCGCTGCTCGGACCCCACGCGCTCAATTGCAATGCGCCGGACGAAGGCAACATGCACTTGATCGAGGTCGTCGCGAGCGCGGATCAGAAGGAGCAATGGCTGCGCCCGCTCGCGGCCGGCGAGATTCGTTCCTGCTTCTCCATGACCGAGCCGGGGGGCGCCGGGTCGGATCCCAACATGCTCGCCACCACCGCACGTCAGGACGGAAACGGCTGGGTCATCAACGGACACAAGTGGTTCATCACCGGATTCGAGGGCGCCAAGCTCAACATCGTCATGGCGCTCACCTCGGAGCGCATCGAGCGCGGACACGGCGCAACCATGTTTCTGGTCGACAACGACGACGCGGCCATCGAGCGCGTGCGCGTCCAGGACACCATGGAGAGCAGCTTCGTCGGTGGACACTGCGAGCTGCGCTTCAACGATCTCAGGGTGACCGCCGATCAGGTGCTGGGCGAGATTGGCGAGGGTTACAAGTACGCGCAGGTGCGCCTCGCACCGGCCCGACTCACGCATTGCATGCGCTGGCTCGGCGCGGCGCAGCGCGCCCACGACATCGCCAGGGAATACGCGGTGCGCCGGGAAGCCTTCGGCCGGCCGCTCGTCGAGCACGAGGGCGTGGGCTTCATGCTGGCCGAGAACGAGATGGACATGCACGTCGCGCGCCTTGCGATCTGGCAGGCCGCGTGGGTGATCGACGAGGGTGGACAGGCGCGTCAGGAGTCATCGATGGCAAAGGTCATCTGCTCGGAGGCCGAGTTCAGGGTGGCGGATCGCTGCATGCAGATCCTCGGCGGGATGGGCATTACCAGCGACACCCTGGTGGAGCGGATATGGCGCGAAATCCGGCCGTTTCGGATCTATGACGGACCGAACGAGGTGCACCGCTGGGCCATCGCCAATCGCATTGCCAGGGCCACACGCCAGGGAACCCGTGATGGTCCCAGCGGCGCCTGAGTTTCACGGATGCCGGTGCTGAAGGCCGCGCCAGGAGCACGGGCGTAGGTTTCGATACCGGGAGACGAGCGCTCTTGATCAACCTCAGCGCCATCTCCGCCTACCATGCCCGGTGCACGCCCGACGCGCCGGCCCTCATCTTCGAGGACGCCGTCATCACCTGGCGCGAGTTTCATCGCCGCGTGCTGCGGGTTGCCGCGCTGCTGCGCAGCCGGGGTGTGGGTGCGCAGGACGTCGTGGCGCTGCTGATGAAGAACAGCCCGGCGTTTCTGGAGCTCTCCTTCGCCGTCAGTCACCTCGGCGCCGTGCTGCTGCCCATCAACTTCCGCCTCGCAGCGGACGAGGTGCGCTACATCACCGGACACGCCGGTGCGAAGCTGGTTG
>JABAOE010002932.1_pt3 | contig 10295 bp, 7 predicted proteins | sample 7062141 | NCBI WGS metagenome assembly JABAOE01 (sample SAMN14538627, study PRJNA623070) | marine sediment metagenome | biome: marine biome [ENVO:00000428]; feature: marine pelagic biome [ENVO:01000023]; material: deep marine sediment [ENVO:00002113] | place: India: Gulf of Khambhat ...
GCCTGCCGTTTCTGCGCTGCCGGTTTTATCTATCGTCCGTTTCGGGAACACTCGTCCGAGCACCTGCGCCAGCAAGTGGTGCAAAAAGCCTCTGACAGCAGCAGGATTGGCCTGGTTGCCGCTGCGGTTTCTGATTACGGGCAGCTTGCTGAAGTTGGCCGGAGCATCCTGGAACAGGGTGGTGAAGTCTCGGTTTCCAGTGTGCGCATCGACGCGATTACCCCTGAGCAGGTCAAGGTCCTTGCCGATTCCGGCCACAAGACCCTTGCCCTGGCGCCGGAGGCCGGCAGCCAGAGGATGCGGGATGTGATCAACAAGGGTGTTGATGAAAAACAGATTATTGCCGCCGTACGGATGCTGGCAGAGGGCGGTATCCCGAATCTCAAGCTTTACTTCATGATTGGCCTGCCAACCGAAACGGAGCTGGATGTGCTCGAGATTGCTGATCTGACAATCAGGATTCGTCAGGTCTGGGAGGAAGTCGGTCGGCTAAAGGGGCACCTTGGCAGGCTTCAACTCTCGGTCAATCCGTTCATACCTAAGCCCTGGACGCCTTTGCAGTGGGCACCGATGGAACAGCGTAGCTCTCTGGAAAAGAAGTACCGCCTGTTGCAGAAAAAGTTGCGCCCGCTACCCAACGTGGATCTCAATTTCGAGTCGTTGCGTTATTGTGAAATCCAGGGGTTCCTGGCCAGAGGCGACCGCCGCGTGGCGAAGGTGCTGCCAGACCTTGCCGAGGGGAAAGGCCTGAAGGCAGCCTGTAAATCCGTTGGTCTCGCTCCGGAGTTCTACCTCTATCGTGTTCGGGAGCGTGACGAGTTGTTCCCCTGGGAGATTATCGACCAAGGCGTGCAACGCTCGCATCTCTACGCCGAGTACCAGCAATCGCTGCAAGCCTGTCCAGGCTATGTCTGTCATCCGGGCTGCAACCGCTGTGGAATGGCATGCTGAGGCATCCACGGTCCTGCAGAGTCAGAAGCCAAGGCTGTGCACGTTCCGGATATTCTTGACATGAACTGGATGAATTGATAGAAAAAACCGTTTAAAAATTTTCATCCAATTTATTTAAGCTTTTCTTTTGCAGGAGCCTCGATATCCCATGAAAGAATGCAGCAAGTTCGACCTGCCGTGTCGCATCATGCGCCTGATCACCTTTATCGACCTGCCGATCAAGAAGAAGTTCAGACTTTTTTCGATCGGTGTTCTCTTCTGGTTCCTGGTGATGGCGGTACTGACCGTTGTCGGGATGTACGGGATCAACCAGCGCTACGACAAGATTGTCAATCATGCCGTGCCGCAGGACAAGGTCGTGCAGAAGGTCATCCGTAACCTGCAGGCGATGACCATCGACTCATCAAATATGCTCAAGGCCTCGGATCGTGTCACCGTGGAGACCCTGCAGGGGCTGTCGACCAAAAGGCTGCGTGATGTGCGGGATTTTTATTCTGCCCTGGCCCTTGGCGGGGCGGTCAACGATTACTCCCACGATTCGGGTCGACTCCTTGAAACCCTGCACACAACTTCCCTGAGCATCGATCCAGAAGGCGTTGCCTATCTCAAGCAATTAAACCTGCTGCTTGACGACATCGATGCCAGCTATGCAGAATTTTACCAGTACAAGCTGCAGGTGCTGGATAAAACAGCTCCCAATGGGGAGCACCTGGAGAGTCGTTTTGTAAAGTTGGAGGATCATATTCATCAGGCCAGCCAGATATCGGTAGATTTCTCGGCAAAGCTCTCCGAACTGTACCATACCTCCTCCAGCAAGATTTCCGAGATCATCGAAGTGACCACTATGGCCATCCTGGCTGTTTTCCTGATTGCCGTGCTGTTGCTGGTGGTCTTTACCCGCTGGATCGTCCTGTCCCTCGCCAAGCCGATCAACGCCATCATCAACCAGATCCATAGTGTCGGTACCGGTGATGTTGACCTGACCAACAAGATCGAGATTACGTCGAGCGACGAAATCGGTACGCTATCCCAAGAATTCAATGTCCTGATGGACACCGTTTACTCGATGAGCACTTTCAAGAGGGTTATCGAAGAGGACGCAACCCTGGAGGATGTCTATGCCCGCCTCGGTGATGTCTTCCGCCGTGAGCTTGGCATCCATGATTTCGTGATTTATGAAGTCAAGGACAATCAGCGTGACATGGCGGCTGTCTACCCCCTGGCCCTGTCATCAAAAGAGATGGCCTGTAATGCTGAAATCCTGACCAATTGCGAACTTTGCCGAGCCAAGAAGACGGGGCACGAAATCTCTTCGCTGGCCTATCCGCAGGTCTGCAAGCAGTTCAAGGAAGAAACCGGAAAAACCCATATCTGTATGCCGATGATTATCGGTGGCCGTACCGGTGGCGTGGTGCAATTCCTTTTTGAGGGTACCAATAGCCAGGAAATGGATACGGCCGATATCCAGTCACGTATCTTCAAAGCCGAAACCTATGTCAAGCAAGCCCTCTCGGTGATCGAAGCCAAGCGCCTGATGAACACCCTGCGTGAATCCGCTCTCAAAGATCCCTTGACCGGTCTCTACAATCGTCGCTTCCTGCAGGACCATGCCAACCACGTGATTTCTGGGGTGCTGCGCCGCAAAAAGACCCTCGGCCTGATCATGTGTGACCTTGATTACTTCAAGCAGGTCAACGATCAGTATGGCCACGATGTCGGTGACCTGGTGCTGAAAGAGACCGCAGTGATGATTGGCCGTGGCGTGCGCGATGCTGACATCATTATCCGTTTTGGCGGTGAGGAGTTCTTTATCCTGCTGATCGATATCAGCCCCGGCGATGCGATCCAGGTCGCCGAGAAGATTCGCAAGATCTTCGAAGAGACGAAGATCAAGATTCCCAACGGTTCGATTCAGAAAACACTCAGCCTCGGGGTCAGCGAGTTCCCGGGAGACGGCGAAGGTTTCTGGCAGTGCATCAAGTACGCCGACGTGGCGCTTTACAAGGCCAAGGAGTCAGGGCGGAATAAAGCAATTCGCTTCGAAGAGTCAATGTGGTCCGGAGAAGAGTTCTGAGTTCGACCTCATCGTTGTGCAAGCCCCCGCCGTCTGGCGGGGGCTTTTTTTTGAGCACCTACTTTGATTCAAGGTGGCAGAGTGCGTTTCTGCCCTCTTGGATTTTTCCTGCTATTATAGGAACTGGGAGGTTTGCATGGCTTAAGACGGATATCTTGCAGATCGTATTCGACAGGCGTTCCGGGATTTGCATGCGACCCCTGAAGAGCAGACATTGATGGGCGGGTTCTGCTTCATGGTCAACGACAAGATGTGTGCCGGAGTCATTAACGAGTCACTGCTGGCACGTATCGGTCCTGACGTATACGCAGAGTCGTTCAACGAGATAGCTGCCGTGAAATGGATTTCACCGGACGCCCTATGCCTGGTTTTGTTTTCGTTGATCCGGAAGGGATTGATGACGACGATGACCTGCTTGCCTGGATTCAGCTTTGCCTCGACTTCAATCCGCGAGCCAGGTCTAGCCGCAAGCGAAACAGGCCTCGCCAGGATTGACCGACCTGATGTTCGAAGCTGCATACCTGTCATTATTGAGCCAGGGCGAATTGCAAAGACGGGCAGCGCAGGCTCTGGAAAAGCTGAAAGACTGCGTCCTCTGTGCGAACTACTGTCATGTTGATCGTCTCAATTCTCCTGAGCGGGCGAGATGCCGTACCGGCGTAAATGCAGTTGTCTGCAGCGTCGCTCCTCACCATGGAGAAGAACGGCCGTTATCAGGACGGCATGGCTCGGGGACAATCTTCTTCGGGCGGTGCAACCTGGCCTGTGTTTTCTGCCAGAACTGGCAGATCAGCCATCGCGGCGAAGGGCGTGAGATGGACAGCGCCACTTTGGCAGATCAAATGCTCTACCTGCAGGCGACAGGGTGTCACAACATCAACTTCGTCTCATCAAGCCATGTTATACCGCAAATCCTCTCTGCCGTGGCAATCGCAGCCGGGCAGGGGCTGAAGGTCCCCCTGGTGTACAACAGCGGCGGCTATGACAGTCCCGAGGGGCTGGCGTTGCTCGATGGCGTGATCGATATCTACATGCCGGACATGAAGTTTGCCGACTCACGCGTAGCGAAGCCTTTCCTCGGCGTCAACGACTATGCCGAAGTCAACCGGGCCGCCGTTATGGAAATGCATCGTCAGGTCGGTGACCTGGCCCTGAGCGCAACCGGCATTGCCCAACGCGGCCTGGTCGTCCGACACCTTGTACTGCCTGATGAGCTTGCCGGCAGCGAACAGACCCTGACATTCCTCGCCAACAAGATCTCCCGCAACACCTACATCAACCTGATGGACCAGTACCGTCCATGCTTCAATGCCCGCTCTTATGCGGGTCTCGACCGGCGGCCTGCGCGTCATGAGTTGGCCCGGGTTCGGGCCCTGGCAAAACAGCTTGGCCTTTTGCGGATTGCAACATAGCGATGCTCGTCAGCAGAGCATTTCCATGGAAACCTGTTAAGATTCAATCAATGGCGAATAGAACAGGAGGTGTCTATGGGAACTAGAGGACGAGAAATTGTCAACCTGGATGTCGATGAGCTTTTGAACGTATTGCGCAAGGCTTATTCGGATGAATGGCTGGCTTATTACCAGTACTGGACTGGAGCCAAGGTCGCCAAAGGGCCGATGAAGGATGCTGTCATCGCCGAGCTTGAGCTGCATGCCACTGAAGAGCTCAATCACGCCCTGCTGGTGACCGAGCGCATTATTCAGCTTGGCGGAGAACCGGTTGCCGACCCGAGAGACTGGTTTAAGTTGACCAACTGCGCATATGAAGCGCCGACCGATCCCTTTGTCAAAACCCTGCTCGAACAAAATATCCGTGGTGAGCAGTGCGCTATCAGCGTCTATAATGACATCATGGAAATGACCAGGGACAAAGACCCGGTGACTTACAATATTGCCTTGCAGATCATCGAACAGGAAGTCGAGCATGAGGAGGATTTGCAGTCCCTGCTCGAGGATTTCGAGTTGATGATCAATGCGATGCGCTAAAAGTCTTATCGGGGACACCTAGCTTCAGAAGACCCCGATGTCTACCCCCGGTTACTGGTAGCTGATTCGGTAGATCATCCCTGCCTTGTCGTCACTGACATACAGGGCGCCGTCTGGCCCAACAGCCAGTCCTACCGGTCTGCCGGTTGCCTTTTCCTGGCCTTCCGCCAGCCATCCCGTCGCGAAATCTTCAACCGGCCCCTCGGGCCTGCTGCCGTCAAGGGGTAACCTGACCAGTTTGTACCCGGTGGGGATGCTGCGGTTCCAGGAGCCGTGGAAAGCAATGAACAGGTCGCCCTGGTACTGCTCGGGAAAGGTTTCTCCTGTATAAAAGGCGAGCCCCAGTGGTGCTGAATGTGCCTGCATGTTGACGACCGGCATGCTCACTCCCCTGCAGGAGCCTGGCCCGCCCAGGTCCGGATCTTCAATGGTGCCGTTATGGCAACGGGGCCAGCCGTAATCCTCGCCGTCGCGGACGATGTAGAGTGCTTCCGGCGGCAGGTCGTCGCCCAGCATGTCACGTCCGTTGTTGGTCGCCCAAAGCTCTCCTGTCGCAGGATGGATTGCCAGACCGACGGCATTGCGTAAACCTTTGGCAAAAATTCTTTCCCCCCCGGCATTACCTCCTTCATAAATCATGACCGTCGCGCGCCTGGGATCGCTTTCGTCACAGACATTGCAGCTTGACCCTATGGAAACGACCATGCGGCCATCCGGCAGGAATTCCACTGTGCGGGTACTGTGACCGCCTGTCGGGTAATCATCAATCACGCTCTGACTTTGATCTGCAACGCCGTCATTATTTGTGTCTTTCAAGCGCAGGACCCCGCTGGGTATGCCTATATACCACGCTTGTTGATGGTAGACGAGACTGTGTGGCCTATGGATTTGCTCGGCGAAAACGGTTTGACGGTCAGCGGTGCCGTCGCGATTCGTATCGATCAAAGAAACGATACGGTTGGCCCCTCGTTCAGCGACATAAAGATTATCGTCCGGACCAAAATGGATGAATCGAGGGCCCTGCAGGCCCGACGCGAAAAGGTTGACATGAAAGCCTTCCGGGACGCTGATTGCGCTGAATCCTGCCGGACTGGCCAGTGTGGCGATATTGGTTTGGGCCAAGTAGGGGCGCACCAGAACCCAGGTTAAAAGCAGACCCAGGGTGATGACGACCATTATGGCATAGCGTGTGTGAAAGCGGTTGCTCTTCATTTCTCACACCTCCCGTGTACATGTACAGATATTTTAGCATGCTATTTTGGGCAGGTTGGAAACGGGATGCAGCGACGGTCGCCGTGGCCGCGGAGAGGGTCAAACGTCAGATACGTACCGAGAGACTGATAGAGCCGAATTCTGTTGCTGATTTTTGTTCTGCAAACTCATCGCTGCGAAAGATATTGGTAAAGCTCAGGCGAACTTTTCCCCAGGTCAGCACCAGCCCTGCCTGAAGATCGCCAACCCAGGGCTCCCGATCGACGTGGTGACTGCTGCCGAAGGTGTTGCCGTCGAGAAAAATGCTGTGCAGAACATAACGTCCTTCGAGGCCGGCGAAGAGGTACCAGCCAAAATCCCGGGTTGGCCGAAAAAAACCTGATCCGGGCAGGCTTGGCCTGATCGATGGCGGCCCGTAATCGCTGGGCAGGTCGCGGCCGATACGAAGCGTGGCCCCGCATGAGATACTCGTCATCACGTTGCCGAGGGTGCCGCCGAGGTGGGGTGTCAAGTCAACCCCCAGTCCCCAGACCTCGTTGATATACTGGGCCTGCCATTGCCTGTCATAGACCAGCATGACACCCAGTTCATTGTGTAGCTGATTATCCCACCCCTGCGGTTGTGGGGACCCCACGATGTCATGGACGAACGATTGAGTATCTTCCGTATATGAATAAGGCCCGACAACTCCGATATTCAGTTCAAGCGAGTCGAGCCTTCTTGACTGCAGGTCGCCATCTCGTACGCGGTGGTCTGAGATCAGGCCAACGGCCCCGTAGAGCCATCCGGCATAAGGGCGCTCATCTTCGATGAGGTCCTCACGGGTAATATCCTCAGGTGTAAAGATGCTCTGGCCTATTGCGTAACTGGTGCGCAGGTGCCCACGCCTGCTGAACACGGGCACCAGGGCGGCACCCTTCTCCAGCCATTCCGGAGTCTCCTCGCTGGACAGGTAAGAGATGCGGGTGCCGTGGGTGTAGTGGCGGTCCGTGCCATTGCCCCATAAGTCATTTTCAATCTGAATGCTCAATATCCCCGAGCTGTCCGGTTTGGCCGGGTTATCCTCAGCAAGGCAGAGAGAGGGCAGTGCCAGGAATATGATGCTGAGCCAGATGAGACAATATTGCTGAGGAGGCAACATGGTTAGAATTTTGCCGGCCTTTTTTCAAGAAAAGCGCGAATGCCTTCCTGGCAGTCCGCTGTTGTGAAAGAGAGGGCAAAGAGCTCCGCCTCGTATCGTGAGGCGCGGGCAAAATCCATCTCCATGCCATTGTCGATTGCTTCCTTGGACAGTGTGATTGCCGAAGCGCTCTTGTCGCTCATCTTGCCAGCCAGGACTTTTGCCTCGGTCATCAGCTGCTCTTTGGTGACCACGCGATTGACCAGGCCAATTCGGCAGGCTTCTTCGGCATTGATCATCTCGCCGGTAAAGATCATTTCCTTGGCCAGCCCCTTGCCGACCAGGCGGGCCAGCCTCTGGGTTCCGGCAAAGCCCGGGATAATCCCCAGCTTGACTTCCGGTTGGCCGAATTTTGCCGTGTCTGCGGCAATTCGAATGTCGCAACCCATGGCCAGTTCGTTGCCACCGCCCAGGCAGTAGCCGTTGATTGCCGCGATCGTCGGCTTCGGACAATTTTCTACCCTGTCGATAACACGCTGGGCAAGCTGGGCAAATTTTCGTGCGCCATCAGCGTCGAGGCTTGCCAGGTGCGCAATGTCCCCCCCGGCCGCAAACGCCTTATCCCCCGCTCCGGTGAGAATCAACACACGGATATCCGGGTCACTCTCCAGTTCGTCCAAGAGGGTTTCCAGACCCTCGAATGCATCCACCGTCAGCGCATTGAGCGCCTTGGGGTTGTTGAAAGTAATGACTGCGATCGGGCCTTCTTTTGCCAATAAGAGCTTTGCTTCGGTCATATTTGTTTCCTCTGGTCATGTCAGACATGGATGAATTGGTTTTTGGGGCAATTCTTTCAGCAGTATAATCGATTGCGGATTTATCTTCTACAAGTCTGAGGGCAGGCCGCTGTGGCCACAAGATTGACCTGTCAATCAACTGCTGGCAATTTTGTCTGCTGCACGGATTTCAATGGAAACGCTTGCCATTTATTTGTATTGTGAGAAGAATGTAAATCTCAATAATCTGAACAAGTTGACATCGCAAACACTGCAACCTGGAGAAACGACGTGGACGATCTGTTGATTGAAAGAACGGCATCTGCATATACCTATCCGTTACTGATCAAAAACCTTCTCGAGTACCCGATCATCAATGATCCTGACCAGGAGATTGTCTATCGCGATCTCATGCGCTTTGACTACCGCACCCTCCGCGAAAGGATCTGCAGACTGGCCAACGCCCTGACGGAACTCGGTGTCAAGCCAGGCGACACTGTCGCCGTGATGGACTGGGACAGCCATCGTTACCTCGAATGTTTCTTCGCCGTGCCGATGATCGGTGCCGTGCTGCACACCATCAACGTGCGCCTGTCTCCTGACCAGATCCTTTACACGATCGACCATGCCGAGGATGACATCATCCTGGTACATAGTGATTTCCTGCCGATTCTTGAAGCGATCAAGGGCCGAATCGATACCGTGGATAAATACGTGTTGCTAGCCGACGGTGGCGATCCTCCCGAGACACAGCTGCCGCTGGCCGGTGAATATGAAGCCCTGCTGGCGGCAGCCGGCCGGGACTTTGACTTCCCCGACCTGGATGAACACACCCGGGCTACGACCTTTTACACCACCGGCACGACCGGCATGCCCAAAGGCGTTTATTTCAGCCATCGCCAGCTGGTCCTGCACACCCTGGGAGCTTTGGCGGCAATAGGCACACCTGCGACTCAGGGGCGATTGCACCAGCAGGACGTTTATATGCCGATCACCCCGATGTTCCATGTCCATGCCTGGGGCTTGCCCTATGTCGCAACGGCGCTTGGCATCAAGCAGGTTTATCCGGGCCGATATGCTCCTGATCTGCTGTTGAGACTCATCGAACAGGAAAAGGTCACCTTCTCACACTGCGTGCCAACAATTCTGCATATGCTGCTCAGCGCACCGGGGATTGAGAGTGTGGATTTGAGCCGCTGGAAGGTGATCATCGGTGGTGCCGCAATGCCCCAATCTCTTTGCCTGGCAGCACTCAAGCTCGGCATCGATATTTTTGCCGGTTACGGCATGTCTGAAACATGTCCCGTGATTTCGCTGGCCCATGTCCCCGAGAATCTGCTCGATCGTCCGGTGGAAGAGCAGGTCGAAATACGTTGCAAAACCGGCAGGGCGCTGCCATTGGTCGGGATGAAACTGGTTGATGAAGCAATGAATGAAATCCCGGCCGACGGTGAAAGTACAGGCGAAATCGTGCTGCGCGCGCCCTGGCTGACGCAGGGCTACCTCAAGGACCATCACAATTCAGAGCATTTGTGGCGCGGTGGTTACCTGCACACCGGTGATGTGGCCAACCAGGATGCCAATGGTTATTTCAAGATCACGGATCGTGCGAAGGATGTCATCAAGATCGCCGGCGAGTGGGTGTCTTCGCTTGAAATTGAAGACATCCTGGCTCAGCATGAGTCAGTCAAGGAAGTTGCCGTGATCGGCATGCCGGATGATAAATGGGGAGAACGCCCTCTGGCCCTGGTGGTCGTCGGGGATGCGGCGACCAGTGAGAAATTGCTGGTTTCATTTGTCAAAGGTTTCGTTGACTCCGGACGCTTGAGTCGTCATGCTATGATGTTGAAAATTCAATTTGTGGACGAGATTGCCAAGACCAGTGTTGGTAAAATCGACAAGAAACTCTTAAGGCAGAAGCATTTGTAATTCTTGCCAATTTAATTGCAGGAGGCATTAACGTGTTAGCGAACAAGAGCATTACCTCACTTGAGGCTGTCCTTGATCTGGCCGTCTGGCTGGAGAAACATGGGCGCGTTTTTTATGAAAAAGCAGAAGCTGCTGCCGACGACCCCAAGGTCAAAGAACTGTTCGCCGCCTTGGCCGTTGAGGAAGGCAAACACTGCGCGATCTATACCGATCTATATGAACTTTACACCGGCAAGTCGGCTGCG